>Ga0105242_10004250_pt1 | contig 11166 bp, 8 predicted proteins | sample KBSM24metaG_FD_81521 | JGI IMG/M metagenome (GOLD analysis project Ga0105242, IMG submission 81521) | Miscanthus rhizosphere microbial communities from Kellogg Biological Station, Michigan, USA - KBS M2-4 metaG | ecosystem: Host-associated > Plants > Roots > Rhizosphere > Soil | place: Michigan... | reverse complement strand
CGCGACCTTCGAGAACGGCAAGCTGCGCGCGCATCTCGACGAATACTCCGACGTCAACATCGAGTTTCACCAGACCATCATCCGGCTCAGCCGCAACGACGTGCTGATCGACCTCGCCGAGAACCTGTTCACGCATATGCGCATGATCCGCCGCACGACCATCGGCGAGCAGGATCGCGCCGACCGCTCGATCCGCGATCACATGAACATCATCGAAGCACTTGAAGCCCGCGCGACCGATCGCGCGGAAGAACTGGTGCGCGACCACGCGCTCGGCCTCGCCGATCACGTGTCGCGCTATGCCGATTATCTCGATTGAACGAATAAAGCGACGGGAGACGCTCATGGCCGAAGCAGCAGTGAAGGCAAAGCCCGAAACCGCACCGGAAGCGGAACAGGATCTGACCGACGGATTTCACCTCATCATCGACGCGCTCAAGCTCAACGGCCTGACCACGATCTATGGCGTGCCAGGAATTCCGATCACGGATTTCGGCCGCATGGCGCAGGCCTCCGGCATCCGGGTCATTTCGTTCCGCCACGAGCAGAACGCGGGCTATGCGGCATCGATCGCCGGCTTCCTGACCAAGAAGCCCGGCATCTGCCTCACCGTTTCGGCGCCTGGTTTTCTCAACGGGCTCACCGCGCTCGCGCACGCGACCACCAACTGCTTTCCGATGATCCTCATCAGTGGTTCATCCGAGCGCGAGATCGTCGACCTGCAGCAAGGCGACTATGAAGAAATGGACCAGCTCGCGATCGCCAAGCCGCTCTGCAAGGCTGCCTTCCGCGTTCTGCACGCGCAGGACATCGGTATCGGTATTGCGCGCGCGATCCGCGGCGCAGTCTCGGGCCGCCCGGGCGGCGTCTATCTCGACCTGCCGGCCAAGCTTTTCGGCCAGGTGATGGGTGCCGAGGCCGGAAAGAAGTCACTCGTGAAAGTGATCGACGCAGCGCCGGCGCAAATCCCGGCGCCGGACGCGGTCAAGCGCGCGCTCGATGTTCTCAAGAGCGCCAAGCGTCCCTTGATTATCCTCGGTAAAGGTGCGGCCTACGCCCAGGCGGACGATCAGATCCGCGCCTTTGTCGAGAAGAGCGGCGCGCCGTTCCTGCCGATGAGCATGGGCAAAGGCCTGCTGCCTGACACGCATCCGCAGTGCGCCGGTGCGGCGCGCTCGACGGTGCTAAAGGACTCCGACGTCGTCCTGCTGATTGGCGCGCGCCTCAACTGGCTGCTGTCGCATGGCAAGGGCAAGACCTGGGGCGACGCCCCGAAAAAATTCATCCAGGTCGACATCGAGCCGAAAGAGATGGACTCGAACGTCGAGATCGCCGCCCCCGTGGTCGGCGATATCGGCTCGTGCGTTGCCGCGCTTCTCGCCGGTATGGGTGGCAACTGGCCGGCCGCGCCGGCGGACTGGACCGGATCGGTCGCGAAGAAGCGGGAAGAGAACGTTGCCAAGATGGCGCCGCGGCTGATGAACAACAATTCGCCGATGGACTATCACGGAGCGCTCGGCGTGCTGCGCACGATCGTCAAGGAGCGGCCCGACGCGATTTTGGTGAACGAAGGCGCCAACACGCTCGATCTCGCGCGCGGCATCATCGACGTCTACCAGCCGCGCAAGCGCCTCGACGTCGGCACCTGGGGTATCATGGGTATCGGCATGGGTTATGCCATCGGCGCGTCGATCGAGACAGGCAAGCCGGTGCTCGCCGTCGAGGGCGACTCAGCCTTCGGCTTCTCCGGCATGGAGATCGAGACGGTCTGCCGCTACAAGCTGCCAGTCTGCGTCGTCATCTTCAACAATGACGGCATCTATCGCGGCACCGACACCAACAGCGCCAATTCCGATCCGGCGACGACGGTGTTCGTCAAAGGCTCGCGCTACGACAAGATGATCGAGGCGTTTGGCGGCGTCGGCGTCAATGCGACGAGCCCCGACGAGCTCAAGCGCGCCGTCAACGCCGCGATGGACAGTGGCAAGCCGACGCTCATCAACGCGGTGATCGACCCGGCCGCCGGCAGCGAGAGTGGCCGCATCGGCAATCTCAATCCGCAAAGCAAGCTTCAGAAGAAGAAATAACCGGTTCCAGCTCAGAGAATTCGAGAGGAAAAACGTCAATGGCTACGCGCAAGAAATCAAAAGGCAAAGGAAGAGCCAAAGCGGCATCAAGGAAAGTCGTGAAGCTCAAGTCCAAAGCCGTCGCCGCCAAAAAGGCGAACGGCAACGGTCAGCTGCCACGGCCGTCGAGCAAGGCCTGGGGCCAGGCCGGCAAGGCTCTCACCGGCGTGCGCATCCTCGATTTCACGCACGTCCAATCGGGCCCGACCTGCACCCAGCTGCTGGCCTGGCTCGGCGCCGACGTCATCAAGGTCGAGCGTCCGGGTATCGGAGACATCACGCGCGGCCAGCTCGTGGACGTGAAGGGTGCCGACTCGCTCTATTTCACGATGCTCAATCACAACAAGCGCTCGATCACGATCGACTCCAAGCACCCGCAGGGCAAGCGCGTGCTCGACGAGCTGATCAAGACCTGCGATGTGCTCGTCGAGAACTTCGCGCCCGGCGCGCTGGACCGCATGGGGCTTACCTGGGACCACATCCACAAGCTCAACCCGCGCATGATCGTTGCTTCGGTGAAGGGCTTCGGCCCGGGCCCCTACGAGGATTGCAAGGTCTACGAGAACGTCGCGCAATGCGCCGGCGGTTCGGCCTCGACCACGGGTTTCCGTGAAGGACCTCCGCTGGTCACCGGCGCGCAGATCGGCGACAGCGGCACCGGGCTTCATCTCGCGCTCGGCATCGTCTGCGCGCTCTATCAGCGCAACCGCACCGGCCGCGGGCAGAAGGTGCTCGCCGCCATGCAGGACGGCGTACTCAACCTTTGCCGGGTGAAATTGCGTGACCAGCAGCGGCTCAAGGCCGGCCCGCTGACGGAATACAGCCAGTACGGAGAGAGTGTGCCGTTCGGCGCGTCAGTGCCGCGTGCCGGCAACGATTCAGGTGGTGGTCAACCGGGCTGGATCCTGAAGTGCAAAGGATGGGAGAGCGACCCCGACGCTTACATCTATTTCATCACGCAGGCCCCGGTATGGGGCGAGATCTGCGATTTGATCGGCGAGCCGACGTGGAAGACCGACCCGGAATACGCGGCGCCGCGCGCGCGGCTGCCGAAGCTCAAGAAGATCTTTGAACGCATCGAGCAGTGGACCATGACCAAGACCAAGTTCGAGGTCATGGAGATCTGCAACAAGGTCGATATCCCCGTCGGTCCGATCCTGTCGATGAAGGAGATCGCCGAGGAGCCGTCGCTGCGCAAGACCGGGACGGTGGTTGAGGTCGATCATCCGACGCGCGGCAAGTATCTGACGGTCGGCAATCCGATCAAACTGTCCGACTCGATCTCCGAGGTGAAGCGCTCGCCGCTGCTTGGTGAGCATACCGATGAGATTCTGAAGGACGTGCTCAAGCTCTCGGCAAAAGACATTGCCGAAATCAAGAACTCCGGCGCTCTCAGCGCGCCGAAGAAGGAAGAAAAGGCGGCGTAACAAAACCGTTCGTCCCCGCGAAAGCGGGGGCCCAGACGGCAAAAGTGCTGGATGCCCGCTTTCGCGGGCATGAGCGGAAGAGGAGGGGTTAGATGCGTATCGTCGTTCACGGCCAGCAGGCCTTCGGGAAGGCCGTGCTGGAAGCGTTGCTCAAGCGCGGAGACAACGTCGTCGCGGTCTACGTGGCGCCGGAAAAAGAAGGTGCCAAGGCCGATCCTCTGAAGGAAGCCGCGATCGCCGCCAAGCTTCCGGTCTATCAACCGGCCTCATACAAGGACGCGAAGGTCTGGGAAGAGTTCAAGGCGCTCAAGCCCGATCTGCAGGTCATGGCCTTTGTCACGCTGTTCGTGCCGGAGGATTTCCTCAACATCCCGACGCACGGATCGATCCAGTATCACCCCTCGCTGCTGCCCGCGTATCGCGGCGCCAGCGCCATCAACTGGCCGATCATCAAGGGCGAGAAGGAAACCGGGCTTTCGATTTTCTGGCCCGACAACGGGCTCGATACCGGCGATATCCTCGTCCAGAAGAAGACGCCGATTTCCGCCACCGACACGCTTGGCACCGTTTATTTCGACCGTCTCTTCCCGATGGGCGTCGAGGCGATGCTCGAAGGCGTCGACCTGGTGAAGGCCGGCAAGGCGCCGCGCATCAAGCAGGATGAATCGAAAGCCACCTACGAAGGACGCTGCACGCCTGAAAATGCGAAGATCGATTGGGGCAAGCCGTGGGAGCAGATCGACCGGCTCATCCGCGGCTGCAACCCGGCGCCCGGCGCCTGGACCACATTCGACGGCAAGCAGCTGAGGATTTTCGACGCCAAGCCGATTCCGGCGAAGGACCCGAAGGGCATTGGCGGCAAGCTCGGTGAGATCGCTGCCGTCGAAGCGGATGGATTTACTGTTGTGTGCGCTGACGGCCGCTTCAAGGTCACCCGCGTCCGGCCCGCTGACGGTAAGAAAATCGATGCCGGCGAATGGGCGAAATCCGCAAATATCGCCGCGAAAGCAAGGTTCACCTGACCCGCCACATTTCCCGCGTCCCGCCCTCCCGTTTCTCTTTCAATTGATGGATCGTCTCTCATGCCCGCCTCGCAACATCAGAACCCGAAATCCGACATCGAAATCTCGCAGACCGCCAAAAAGCGGCGGATCCTCGACGTCGCCAAGGAAAAGCTCGGCATCGCGCTGGAAAACCTCGACCCTTACGGCCACTACAAGGCCAAGGTGTCGATGGACTTCATCAATTCGCTCAAGGGCAAGAAGGACGGCAAGCTGATCCTGGTGACGGCGATCTCGCCGACGCCGGCGGGCGAGGGCAAGACGACGACCACCGTCGGCCTGACCGACGCACTCAATCACATCGGCAAGAAGGCGATGCTCTGCCTGCGCGAGCCGAGCCTCGGTCCATCGTTCGGCATGAAAGGTGGCGCTGCCGGCGGCGGCTACGCCCAGGTCGTGCCGATGGAAGACATCAACCTGCATTTCACTGGCGACTTCCACGCCATCACATCGGCGCACAATCTGCTGTCGGCACTGATCGACAACCACATCTACTGGGGCAATGCGCTCGGCATCGACTCGCGCCGCGTCGTGTGGCGCCGCGTCATGGACATGAACGACCGCGCGCTGCGTGAGATCGTCTGCTCGCTCGGCGGCGTTTCCAACGGCTATCCGCGTGAGGCGGGCTTCGACATCACGGTTGCCTCGGAAGTCATGGCGATCTTCTGCCTGGCCCGCAACCTCGACGATCTCAAGGAGCGGCTCGGCAACATCATCGTCGCCTATACGCGCGACCGTAAGCCGGTCCGCGCCAAGGACCTCAAAGGCCACGGCGCCATGACCGCCCTGCTCAAGGAGGCGATCGCGCCGAACCTGGTGCAGACGCTCGAGGGCACGCCCGCGTTCATTCACGGTGGTCCCTTCGCCAACATTGCGCACGGCTGCAACTCGGTGGTTGCCACCAGCACCGCGCTCAAGCTTGCCGACTACGTGGTGACCGAAGCCGGCTTTGGCGCCGACCTCGGCGCGGAGAAATTCATCGACATCAAGTGCCGCAAGGCCGGGCTGAAGCCCGACTGCGTGGTCGTTGTTGCGACCATCCGCGCGCTCAAGATGCACGGCGGCGTCAAGAAAGAAGACCTCAAGACCGAAAACCTCAAGGCACTGGAAGCGGGCATGGCCAACCTGCAGCGCCATATCGAGAACGTGAAGAAGTTCGGTCTGCCGGCGGTCGTCTCGATCAACCGTTTCTCCGCCGACACCGACGCCGAAATCGCCTTGGTCAAGGAAAAGTGCAAGGCACTCGGTGTTGAGGCGCTGATGGCCGATCACTGGGCGATGGGCGGAGAGGGCGCGGCCGACGTCGCCAAGGCCGTGGTCAAAGTGATTGATGAAGGTAAGGCCAACCTCAAGTTCCTGTACAACGATGAGGCGCCTTTGTTCGAGAAGGTGCGCACAATCGCGAAGGAGCTCTACCGCGCCGATGATGCCACGGCCGATAAGTCGGTAAAGGATCAGCTCAAGACCTGGGAAGAGATGGGCTTCGGCAAACTGCCGGTCTGCATCGCCAAGACGCAGTATTCCTTCTCGACCAATCCGGACGCCAAGGGCGCGCCGACCGGATTCACGATCCCGGTGCGCGAGGTGCGGCTGTCCGCCGGCGCGGAGTTCGTAGTGGCGATCTGCGGCGAGATCCTCACCATGCCGGGACTGCCCAAAGTGCCGTCGGCTGACTCGATCGACGTCAAGGACGGCAAGATCGTCGGTTTGTTCTAGGCGTGTTTCGACATCTGCAAGAAGTTAAAGGGGCCCGCGAAAATCGGGCCCTTTTTGCTTTTAACGGCCCTCGGATCGCGCCGCAGTTGTGTACGAATTTCCTAAAATTTTTCGTTTTTTTTGACCAGTCGCGTACAGCGAGTTTTCGCACCTTTGCGGTAGGTTGCTACCCGCTCCGGTCGCGCGATCGACCAAGTAGCCGAGGACGGCGTCCAAATTCATTGAGTTGCAAAGAACTTGCCATGGCAATGAGCACCGCATCCAATACCGCCAGCGCGCTTGTCGAAAGCCGTTCGCTCCTCGATGAGCTGGTCAGCCCGGTCGCCGGCGCGACCGCCAAGCACCGCCACAAGATCATTGATCGGGTCACCGACCTGTTTGCCGCCGGCTCGCGCAGCTATTCCGACGAGCAGATTTCGCTATTCGATGACGTGTTGCGCCGCCTCGCCGCCGACATCGAGATCAAGGCGCGCGCCAAGCTCGCGCATCGGCTGGCGGTCATCGACAATGCCCCGCCAGTACTCATTCGCTCGCTCGCGTTCGACGATGCAATCGAGGTTGCGGAGCCGGTCCTTATCTACTCCGAGCGCCTGACCGACGACGACCTCGTTGAAAATGCCACCACCAAAAGCCAGGACCACCTCTATGCCATCGCCCAGCGCCTGAAGCTGAGCGAAAAGGTGACGGACGTCCTGGTCGAGCGCGGCGATCAACGGGTTGTCCATAAAGTCGTGAAGAACAAAGGCGCCCGGTTTTCACTCGCCGGCTTCGGCAAACTGACTGGTCGTGCCCGCTACGACCGCAAGCTGACCTTGGCGCTCGGCGAGCGCAGCGATCTGCCGCGGCAATATTTCCTCAAGCTGCTGGAAGCGGCCTCTTCGAAGGTCCGCGCCAAGCTGGAGGCCTCCAATCCGCAGCTGGTCATGGCCATTCGCGATACCGTCGACGACGTCGCGACCGCGATGCAACGCGAGGTCCGCAAGGGTTCCCGCGCGCATGCGGTTGCCGTTCGCGAAGCCAAGCGCCGGTTCAATGTCCGGCCCATCACCGAGGCCAGCGTTCATGGCCCCGCCCACGCGCAGGATTTCGAAAAAACCGTGGTTGCGCTCGCGCGCCTGGGCGTTTTCCCGGTCGATCTGGTGGAGCGCGCTTTGCTCGACGAGGGCGAGGATATGCTGCTGTTGCTGGCGAAGGCGGCCGGCTGTTCGTGGACAACGGCGCGCGAAATGCTCGTTATGTTCGCCGCCAACCGGAATCTTTAGCCCGATGACATCACGGTGGCGTTCGAGCGCTATCGCAAGCTCAGCCAGCAGACCGCGCGCAACATCGTCACGTTTTACGAGCGGCGCATGAAATTGCGCAAAGCAGCGAATGCCAAGGGCAAATCAACACGCGGGCGGAAGGGCAAAACCCGCGACGAGGATGACAACCTCGTCACGCTGCCGTCGCCCTCGATCGTTCCGTCTAGGTGATCGAGACTGGGCAGCCAATAAGGTCAGCCTGACAGTTGCGGTGCAAGACGGCGTGCTTCCGCCACCAAAGCAGCGGTGATCGGCGTCATCGGCTCGCGCTGCGGTACCACGAGACCGATCGTCTGGACCGCCTTGGGTTGTGCGATCGGAATCGCCCGGATCGTGTCTGTCAAACCCAAAGTGTCAGCAATCTTGGCGGGCATGACGCTGGCCCAACGGCCGGTGCGTACATGCGAGTAGAGCAAGATCATTGAATCAGATTCGAGCGTCGGGCGGGATTCGCCTCCTGCTCCCTTGAGGAGACGATCGATGATGCGGCGATTCTGCATGTCCGGCGTCAGCAAACACAAAGGCACCTGCGCTACCTCGGCCCAGGTCACGAAATCGCGATTGCCGAGAGGTGCGTCGGCTGACGTGAGCAAGCAATAGTGCTCGCGATACAGAGGCACGTTGCTGACGCGTCCAATTGGCTCGTTCTCGAGGTATGTAATTCCGGCGTCGATCTCAAGGTTGTCCAGAAGGTCTAGGATCTCGATCGAGGTCCGGGAGTAGATGGTGAACTGAACGTTGGGGTGCTTTTCCCGGTATGGCGTCGTGAGCGTGGCCACCATCGCGAGCGCCGTCGGAATCGCAGCAAGACGCAGACGTCCGGACAAGCCAAGTCTTAAAGAATTGATTTCCTCGCGCATGGTGCGGCTGTCGCCGACAATGCGTCTTGCCCATTCGAGGACCCGCTGGCCTTCGGGTGTGAAGCCCTGAAAACGCGAGCCCCGGTTGACCAGCAAGACGCCCATCTGTTCTTCAAGTTGTTTCACTCCGGCGGAGAGCGTGGGCTGAGTCACCCCGCACGCTTCAGCGGCGTGTCCGAAGTGCTTTTCACGCGCCAATGCCAATATGAACTCAAGCTTGTCGATCAAGCTTTATGTCCTTTTAAATCAGGAGGTTAGTATATCCACTGAGGCACCCCGTTGCTAAAGAAATAAGCAGTAACGCACGTAATATTGATAGAAGTTACCTATCGACCTATATCGACGAAGGGATTGTCTAGTGTTTGGAACGGCTTCAAATCGTGCCTGAGGTGAGGCAATGAACATCCAAAATCCGCCCCGGGCGGGAACCAACGGAACGGGCGGTCGCCGTCGTCCGCCGCGCACGCCCAAAGGTCGCCAGGTCGACCCGCAGGCACTCGACGAGATTCGTGCGCTTCTGACGGACCGGCCGCGCCGCCGCGATCTTCTGATCGAACATCTGCATCTCATTCAGGATCAGTACGGTTATCTTTCTGCTGCGCATCTCGCGGCGCTCGCTTCGGAAATGAAGATGGCGCTGACCGAAGTCTATGAGGTCGCAACTTTCTACGCGCACTTTGACGTCGTGAAGGAAGGCGAGCTGCCGCCGCCGCCGGTTACTGTGCGCGTGTGCAACTCGTTGTCTTGCGCCATGGCCGGCGCCGAAAAACTCATGAAGGAATTGTCGGGCAAGCTCGGGCGCGAGGTTCGCGTCGTGCCTGCGCCTTGCATGGGCGGCTGTGATCGCGCGCCGGTATGTGCGGTCGGACATGTCCAGACATTCAAAGCAACCGTCGATTCCGTAACCAGCGCTGTAAAGGCCAAGCCGCATGCGCGCGCGTGGAATCCCGACGTCGATTTTGCTGCCTATCAAAAAGCGGGCGGTTACACGCTTCTGAAAAGTTGCCTGACTGACAAACGCACGCGCGACGAGCTCATCAAGATCGTGAGCGATGCAGGGCTGCGCGGTCTCGGCGGCGCGGGTTTTCCGACCGGCCGCAAATGGGCGCTCGTGCGCGCGGAGCCGGCGCCGCGCATGTTTGCGGTCAACGCCGACGAAGGCGAGCCCGGCACGTTCAAGGATCGCTATTATCTCGAGCGCGATCCACACCGGTTCATCGAAGGCGTGTTGATCGCCGCCTGGGTGGTCGAGGCGCCCGAGACATATATCTACATCCGCGACGAATATCCCGAGCTTCGGCTGATGCTCGCCGATGAGATCGCCAGGATCGAAAACGCGGGCCTGTCGCCCCACACCAGGCTGCATCTGCGGCGCGGCGCTGGCGCGTATATCTGCGGCGAAGAGTCCGCAATGATTGAATCGATCGAAGGCAAGCGCGGGTTGCCGCGGCATCGTCCGCCTTATGTCGCGCAGGTTGGTCTGTTCGGGCGCCCGACGCTCGAGCAGAACGTCGAGACCATGTTCTGGATCCGCGACATTATCGAGAAAGGCGCCGAGTGGGCGACATCGCAGGGCCGTCACGAACGCAAGGGCTTCCGCAGCTTTTCCGTTTCGGGCCGTGTGAAGAATCCGGGCGTCAAGCTGGCGCCGGCCGGCATCACCATGCGCGAGCTGGTCGACGAATTCTGCGGCGGCATGCAGGACGGTCACGCGTTCAAGGGCTACCTGCCGGGCGGTCCGTCCGGCGGCATCCTGCCCGCATCCATGGCCGATATCCCGCTCGACTTCGGAACCCTCGAAAAATACGGCTGCTTCGTGGGGTCGCACGCGGTTGTGATTCTCTCCGACAAGGACGACATGAAGGCTGCCGCATTGAATCTGATGCAGTTCTTCGAGGATGAGAGCTGCGGCCAGTGCACGCCCTGCCGGGTCGGAACCGAGAAGGCGGCCCAGCTGATGGCCGAGGGCCCATGGAATGTGAAGCTGCTCGAAGAGCTGTCGACCGCGATGCGCGATGCGTCCATCTGCGGGCTTGGCCAGGCGGCGCCGAATCCGTTGTTGTGCGTGGTAAAATACTTTCCGGATGAATTGACCAAGCCATTGGGAAGCTGGTGATCATGGCTGATACAAACGGCAAAGCTGCTCCGGTGAAATTCACGCTCGACGGCAAAGAGGTCGAGGCGTTGCCGGGCGAGACCATCTGGCAGGTGGCCAAGCGGCAGGGCATCGAAATTCCCCATTTGTGCTATTCGCCGGAGCCCGGCTACCGCGCCGACGGCAATTGCCGCGCCTGCATGGTCGAGATCGAAGGCGAGCGCGTGCTCGCCGCCAGCTGCATCCGCAAGCCGTCCGAAGGCATGAAAGTGAAGGCGACCTCCGAGCGCGCCAAGACCGCGCGGCAGATGGTCTTCGAGCTCCTCGTCACAGACCAGCCGGAGCGCGCGACCTCGCATGATCCGCAGTCGAAGTTCTGGAGCTGGGCCGACCGGATGGGCATCGATGTTGCCCGCTTTCCCGAGCGCGAGAAAATGCCGGCGCCCGACCGCAGCCACCCGGCCATGGCGGTCAATCTCGATGCCTGCATCCAGTGCAACCTCTGCGTCCGGGCCTGTCGCGAAGTGCAGGTCAACGACGTCATCGGCATGGCGGGCCGCGGTCACGGCGAGAAGATCGT
>Ga0105242_10004249_pt1 | contig 11167 bp, 12 predicted proteins | sample KBSM24metaG_FD_81521 | JGI IMG/M metagenome (GOLD analysis project Ga0105242, IMG submission 81521) | Miscanthus rhizosphere microbial communities from Kellogg Biological Station, Michigan, USA - KBS M2-4 metaG | ecosystem: Host-associated > Plants > Roots > Rhizosphere > Soil | place... | reverse complement strand
GGGGGAGGACTAGACTCTTCTGATCAAGCGGAACAAACGGAGAGAGAACCTTTGCGTCCAAACATCCCTTCGGAATGGGGGGGAGCGAGTTTCTTCTGAGATAGTGCTACAAGTCTCTTCCAATGATCGCAGAGAACAGTTATCTGGACCCTCAAAATCTGGAGAGGGAGGAGGTTCAGCGCAAAAAACAAAGAGAAACCTCCCTCCTCGGAGAGATCCTCCGACAGGGCTTCCAATGACCTCCTCTTATAAATCAAGCGGACTCCAGACTCCTCAAATATTGCGAAAAAACTCTTGCGATTCGGTTCAACCTTTTTACACGTCGAGGCAGGTAGAAACAGCATCATCGAAAGTGTGGTCGATGCCCATCATCGCGCTTCCTTACAAAGACGCTCCTGAAACGCCAAAAACGGAAAACAACCTTCTTTTTCTAAGAGACACTCCACTTCAGCCACCCATGTCCTCTTCTTATCTATCAAGCGGACGGCAGGCTCCTCATTCCAGATTGCAAAAAGACTCTAACGATTCTGTGAAACTGTTTCACACAGGAAGTCAGGTGGCGATACCTTCCATCTCTCTTGCTTGCAAAGATGCTCCTCAAGTGCAAGAACTCGAGAGAGACTCTTTGTGCCTGCATCTCAAGACTTCGACGGCCCAGGAGGATCCTTCTCAGATTTTGCGAGAAGAAGCTTCCGATTATGAAGAAGATCTGGCGAGGAGAGTAGTTGACTTTGTTTTGTCTAACGAGAAGACAGGTAAACGCGAGACTTCCGGAGCGAAGGCAGAAGATGACGTCCCTCCAAAGCATAAAACGAAAAGAACCCCTCCGCCTCCGCCCCAAATGACTCCTTATATATCGAGTGGAGTCCGGGCTCCTTATCGGGTAAAGCAAGAAGACTCGTCCGATGATGAGGACGAAGCGGGGATTCAAACGGTTTGGCATATTCATCCAAGGAAAGAAGGAGATGAAGCACTCGGTCCCTCACGAATGATTCCGTGAAAGTTATTTTCAGCCTTTCGGAGTTCAAATTGATAACGGAAAGAAAATCAGTATTGTTTTGGCTGCCTAAGAAGCTGTCCTAAAAGCAGTCGAGTCTTTACATTTCGCCTTATCTCCATCATCTGTATTGCGCCGCTGATCAGAAACGCAAAGAAGTGAGTCAACGCCGTTAAAATCAACGCGCAAGCTGTTCGGTATTGCAAAAATTCTCTATAATCTTTATTTTTTCCTTAGAAAATCTTTATTGTTTCTATAGCCTTTGGAGGTTGCCTATGGTTTCTTTTTCCACTTCAGCAGATTCTTCTCATGTAGCAACGCAGGGAAAACCAATATCGGATGTGCAGTCGATACCCGCCGCTGCTGTTCCTAATATCTCTTCAATCACTTCTCAATTGGAGAGAATGGAAATAGCTGCGCAAAAGGGAATAGCATCCACGCAACTCAGAGCAGATCACCACCCTGCGTCCTCCAGACCAAGGGAAGAGGTTAATCGAGAGCGTAAAAAAAGCGACCCTCCGCCTCCGCCTCAAATGACGCCTTATATATCGAATGGAGTCCGGGCTCCATATCGAGTAAGGCGAGAAGTCTTGTCCGATGATGAGGAGGAAGCGGGGACTCAAACGGTTTGGCAAATTCAGCCAAAACGCAGAGAATGTGAGTGGGAGCCCTATCAAGTTTTACAGAACGGCAGAATAAGGTTAGTGGACGATACACTATGGACTTTGGACGGTAGAGTAATATGGGTGGAGAGGCTGCCGGATGGCAGAACAAAGTAGCTTGTTTAACAGTCCTTGGCACGGACATGCTTGAAGCCAGCCAAGCGGCGTAAAAATCATTTCAACGTATCTGGAATAGCATCGGTCCTTCTAAGTCTGTTGAATTTAAATGACAAGATTCTGTAAAATCTCCATAAAATTTGGAGGTTTTATGGTTTTTTCTTGTTTATCTGGTTTGTGGTGCAATCGAAATGTTACAGAGGCACCTCAGAGAATGCCAGAATCTTCTGAGTCAAGTCGTCGTGCATATACAGAAAAAGTAGCATTAAGTGTGCAAGACGCTTATAACGGTCAGGCAAGGCCTCCTCTAGGCGCAAAACGTGTTCCTCTTCCTCCTAGGGAGCCTATGAGCGAGGAGGAGTCCTCGGTCTCTTGGATATTGCACGATGATTCCTCTCGAGAAATGGAGATCTCCCAGACAGTACCTGCTCTTCCTTCTACGCCGGTTATGGCCATGTGGCTGAATTCAGGGGATGGTCGAAAGGACTCAACCTCACTTTGTAATCCTAATAATGGTTTAGATGCTTCTAATCATGTTTCAGGTAAAGCGAGTGTGGAGTCAATACACAGGGAATGGTCTTTGCGGAGACCTCTCCCTCTACCGACTCCTATACCGGTCATAAACGGTGGGGGGCAGGACTCCGATAGTGAGGACTCAGACTCGGTTTTTAACCCAAAAGTTTTAGTTGAAAATAACGGTGGGGGGCAGGACTCCGATAGTGAGGACTCAGACTCGGTTTTTAACCCAAAAGTTTTAGTTGAAAATAGAGAGGAATCGCTCGTGCAAGGAGGAGAGTCCAGAAGTATGGAAGAAGATTCCACTCGACCGCAAGAAAAGGAGATCTCCACGCCTATGCCTTTTTCTCCAAGGTTGCGTCCTTATAATGATGAAAAAATGACGGCATCTCCTAGTCTAAGTCAGTTAAACACTTTTTTTGGAGATGCACCTATTTCATCTTCTACGGTTTGGCAAATCCAGCCAAAACCCTCGCAGGGAATCGTCCTCCCTATACAATATCCTTACCAGCGCTACTATAGTAGTGACGAAGAAGGGGACTAGTGGTCCGTTTCAAAAGTTTTTGAAGGATTGTCGAGCATGAAAGGCTCACTGGAATAGACGACCGCAGCCTACACAACTTTATGCGTATTCATTGCAATACGCATAAAGTTGTATTCGCCGATTTCCAGCAGCTTCGACGCTGAAATTAGCAGAGCAAAGGCGAAGGACCGCAAGCCGCCCGCACTTCTGAAGATTATTTTTGATCAATGGCATAAAAACCATCTTCGTATACGGGGCCTTCCTTGCCTATTGGGAGTTTGTTTTCGAACAATTTTCTATAGATCGCGAGTCCTTGCGCGGCTGTCTGGATACAATAAAAACAATTTGAGATCCATTCCGAGCCGGCGATTGTCCCTGTCTCTTTGTTCAGGCGGAATCGGGAAGAAACTTTGCGCTTCCAATAATCTACGCTGCCGAAGAGAAGGATCGGATTCGCTGGCGCTGAGCCAGTTTTACGCCGCACTTCTTCCAGAGAATATTCAAAATCCAAGCCGATGCCGCCGGAAACAAAAATAGGTAGGTCAAGATAGAACTCGGCTTGCCGTTCGACGAGCCGGTCTAAGCGGTAGGTCATCTTTGCATCGATATAGCGGTTTTGGAGCTGTTCTTTCACGACGGCGCCATCGCGGGCGCGGAAATCGACGATGTTGGCGCAAGATAGGATGCCGAGTTCTTTCGCTACGCGGTTGCCGACTTCCATAGCACCCGGGCCGCCGCCGGTAACGAGGGCGAGAGGAGTGTCGCGGCAAAGAAGGGGATGGTCCACTTCTGCACGCATGGCGAGCAGCCCTGCAAGAAGAATGCGCAGCTCGACGCCGAAACTCCCTTCTTGAAGGTTCGATCCGTAGACTCCTAGGACGGTCGCTTTGCGGAATGTCTCGATGAGGGGGATGGGAACGAAAAGACCTGCGTCTTTTTCAGGTCTGAGAACGAATTGAAGAAGGGTTTTCTCATTGGGTTCGGCCCAATAGACGGGGATGCCGAATTTGGCAAGATCGAGGAGCATAGAGCGGTCTTCATGGGAAAAAAATTCGTCGTGAGAGAGGGATGGATATTGGAAATAGATCCGTTTGAGGCACCGGGCGACTTGGTCGTTCAGGAGCAGCCTTTTCAACAGGGGCGTGGGGAAATGGCGGCAAAGAAGGATCCCTTGCGAGGTGATGAAGCCGTTTTCGATCGCTTTGAGAAAGGGGTATTGGGGCTGGTTTTCGATATATTTTTCGGTTATGAGAGCTTGCCGGGATGGATGGGTAAGGCCGGGGAAGTCGTGTTTGGAAGAGGCGCGAACAATCCAATCGCTTTCTTGGAGAGCGATCATCTGAGTTCCTTTGACAAGGAAGACCGAAGCAAGAACGCTCGATGGACCGGGGGCGGTGGCAAAGGCATTGAAGAGGCTTTGCGGATCTTCGAGCAAAGCGATCAGTTGGTCTCGGTCGGAAAAGAAAACGTGCTCGCGGTGCGGTTCGAGTGTGTAAAATTCGAGGGGAAGATCGTCGATGATCTGAAGACTATTGCCGTACAGTTCGTAAATATCGCCCGATTCAGCCGTATCGGGCTGCAGCACGCAGGCAGATGTGTGGTGATAGCCTGGGGGGAGCAGATAGTTGACGACACGGGCATATACAGTGCGGATATGGAGGGGGGCTGTGCGGACGAGAAGAATCTCGTTCTCCCGTACCATTCGAGGCGCTCCTGCTTGCCAATGATGGTGGAGATGCAGAAGCTGGCGAGTATGGGACAAATTCTTGCGAAGGGCTTTGGCGAGGGTAGGGAGAAACCCGAATAGGGTGGGCTCGTAGCTGACCGTGCCGTCTTTTAAAGAAAGGAAGGCGATGGTGCGGCCGTTGTTTTTTTCCAAGATCAACTCTCGGCCGCCTTCGAGGCCGCCCAAAGAGAGAAGGGGACGCCCTTCCCGGTCGGAACGGGAAGACATCCGAAGAAGGTAGTCGGGATCTCGGACGCGCCTTCGGTCGTCTGCGGCAAAGAGCTTCCCGATGTAGGCTCCTACCGGAAGAAGATCCAGCATAGCCGAAGCGATATCGCCGTACGGGATGAGTTCGACTTTGACTTCGGCCCGGTTGTGTTTCCGGTCGAAGTGAAACTCGCGGCCGATCCCTTCGATGCCAATTTGAGCGAGGGTGCTTTTCAAATTGAAAAATACAAGGCGCGGATCGATCTCGTATCCGACGAAACCCGGGAAGATTCCGGTGATGACGACCGTAGCGACCCGCTTTTTGTTATCCAAACGCTTGAGATCGACGATATGGCCGTCCGGAGTGACCAGGTCATAATAGTGGGGAGAAAGATAGCCGTCCATTGATTTCTTACATAACACAAGTCAAAGAGTGTACGCAATGTAAGAACCTCTACTAAAACCGGAGTTCGTCCCATTTCAGGACGATTTTGGCCGTGGAAATTTGATCATCCCTCCCAAAATTTGAATCGAAAATCGTTCAATATCCCTTCCCTTTTTCGTAACGGCCCATGAGTTGGCATTGAGCGATGATATGGCCTTGCATTGCTCCTTCCACTTCATGTTTTATCGCGCCGACATGCAAATCGAGCATTTTGTCCAAAGCATACAGCTTGAAGAAATAACGATGCTCGCTGTCGGGAGGGCACGGACCGATATATTGATTCTTGCCCCCGGTATTTCGTCCTTGGAGGCCTTGAGGCGCTGTTTTTTCGGCGATTTTATGATGGTGCGGCATCATATTGAAGACGATCCAATGATCGTACATCCGCTCTGGCCGGATATGTGCGGGAACATCCGGGTCATCCATGATCAGGCACAAGCTTTTCGCATTCGGCGGCACGTCTGCTATCTCGAGAGGCGGGCTGATATTTTGCCCTTCGCAAGTATAGATCGATGGGATAATGTCCCCTTCTTTGAATGCGGGACTTGTCAGACGCATGATGAACCTCCTATTGAGACAAATTCATCTTGAGCATACACTTGTATAATTTATGCTTCCAAGAAGTTTTGGCACACACGACGGATCTTTCCATGCCGATGAAGTGACGGCCTGCTCGCTCCTCCTCTTGTTCGACCGGATCGACCGGGATAGGATTTATCGGAGCAGAGATCCCGATGTATTGGCGAACTGCGATTACGTTTGCGATGTGGGCGGCATTTACGAGCCGGAAAAAAGGCGTTTCGACCATCATCAGGTAGAGTATCAAGGACCGATGAGCAGCGCCGGAATGATTCTAATGTACTTGAAAAACCAAGAATTGATTTCCCCTCATCTCTACGAAACGCTAAACAAAGTGATCATCATGGGAGTCGATGCGCATGACAATGGCCGCGCGACTCCCGAGCCGGGAGTCACGTCATTTTCTCAGGTCGTCTCCAATTTCCTTCCTATCGAATATGAATCGCCTCCCGAGGTCATGCAAGCTGCGTTTTTCCAAGCGATTGATTTCGTTGTTGGACACTTGGACCGGCTCCAAAAGCGCTTTTTTTACACGCTCAATTGCGAGAGCGACGTCAAAATTGCCATGGCTCAGTCGCAGTATGTCCTCATCTTCGACCACCCCCTTCCCTGGATGGAGAATTTTTTCGAACTGGGAGGAGATTTGCATCCGGCCGAATTTGTGATCATGCCTGCAGGCAAGCACTGGAAACTCCGCGGGATTCCTCCCAGCCTCCATGAACGTATGAAGGTAAGGAAACCCTTGCCGGAAAACTGGGCGGGTCTCCATGAAGAAGATCTGAAAAAAGTCTGCGGGATCCCCGGCGCGATTTTTTGCCATAAAGGACGTTTCATCTCCATCTGGGAAACGAAGGAAGACGCTATCAAAGCCATGCACATCGCTACGAAGAGGCAATCATGACCATGACGACTGTATTTGGGAAAATCATTCAAGGCAAAATCCCTTGCAAAAAGGTATTCGAAAACGAGCGGATCTTGGCGATCGAGGATATCCATCCGATCGCACGCGTCCACATCCTCATCATGCCGAAAAAAGAGATCCCTAGTCTGCAACGCGTCGAGCCGCACGACCTGCCCTTGATCACTGAGATCATAGAAGTGGCCCAGAAAATAGCGGTCGAAAAGGGGATTACCGACGGCTATCGGCTCCTCACGAACAACGGCCCGGATGCCGGCCAGACGATCTTCCATCTCCATTTCCACTTGATCGGCGGCCGCGTCTTAGGCAGCATGGCCTGAAATATCCACTAGGAATCATCTCAAGACGAGCTGTTCCCAGTAGCGTCTCCTTAACGATTCCGAGGCAGTCAAGATTGGGATGAATTCCGCTAAAAACGGATCGTTGCGGTCTAAAGACTCGGCAGCAGCCTCAAGATGGACTCCGCTGAGAAAAGCTTTTCCTTTGCCGACCCGGCACTCGAGGATAGCGGGAGGCTCGCCAGGCAGATCGGCGTAGCTTGCTAGGATCCGGCAGTTCGACAAGTCTCCTTTGAACGTGCAGCCGCCGTTATAGTAAGCATGAAAATAACCTTTTTCTGTTTTGAGCTTCGCTGCCCGGGCGCCTCTTCGGCTATTGTAATCGAACGATCCATTCCCATAGGCAGGCCCTACCGCCGCGCCGCGAAAGAACGCAAGTTCTCGATCTTCACAGACCTCTAAAGGAAAGCCTGGATCGAATTCGATCCGCTCGGCCGCGAAATAGGCCCCTGCGCAGATGCCAAGATAGGTCCCGCCATTTTCGACATACTGGCGGATCCGGCGGCATCCTTCGCCTTGGAGGGCTGCGTGATAGGGCCGATCCCTCCCTCCCGGCATGATGAAAAGAGAACACGACGCATCCCAAGAGGTGCCGACGATATCGGCAGCGTTCAAAAGACGTCCTGAGAGGGGAAGCGGCATGGCCCCTTCCCCGGTAAAGATCGAGATGCCCATTCTTCCATAATAAGGGAATGATCTGGCATAAGGAAAGAGATATGAGATATCTTCCCCTCTTGGCGATTTTTTTAGTAGGCGCCTCTTCGCTCAGCAATGAAGAGGAGGGGGCTAGAAGAGTCCAAGCTCACCTCCTGATCGATGATCCGGTCTCGGCTCTCCACGAAGCGGTTAGCCTGGCCGAGCAATACCCCGATTCACGGCTCGCAGGGTCGATCCTCGTCGAAGCCCTGGCCGCTGGAAAACGGGAAGAGGAAGCTCTCGACGCATGGAACCGCCTTTCGGTCAAATATCCCGATCTCCTGTTAGACCGCCATTTGATGGAAGAGCTTTCCTGGGGGATTTTAAAAAAAGGTCTTGATTCTACTCAGAACGGCGTAAGGCTGGCGTCGTTGATCGGGGCCTATCTGACCCGTGATGTGCGCGCCGTGCCGATCTTGCAAAAGATGATGCGGGACTCCAATGCTGTGATCCGTTCCGTGGCCGTCCAAATGTCTTGTTCTTATCAGGATGCCCCTCTGAAAGATGAAATCGTCCGCTTGATGGACGAAGAGCGGGTCTGGGTCGTCCGCCTCGAAGTCATCAAGGCGATCGGCGTTTTGAAGATGAAATCGCTGGCCCCGAAACTCCAGGCGATCGTCCAGTCGGAACGGGCCACTTACGAAGAGCGCCAGCTCGCTATCGAAGCGCTTTTGAATATTTATGAAAGCATATCCCTTCCCGAATTCAGGACGTTGGCAGCAAGCAATCGAGCAGGAATCCGCCATTTGGCCTGTTCGATCGCTGCCTTTTTCGAACTCGAAGATGCTAAAGAAGAGATTTTAAAGCTCATTCAAGATCCCCATCCCGATGTGCGGATCGCGGCATTGAACGCGTTCGGCCTCGTTTATCGAGAGAAAGCTTCCAAAAACGAAGCGATGGAGGCGCTTGGAGGAGTGCTCAAGGATCCGCATCCCGCCGTGGCGATCACGGCAGCATGGGCTGCCATGCTAGTCGATCCTGCATGGGGAGGGCCTGCTCTCGAAAGCTGGCTGATCGACGCTCTTTCGGAAAATCGGCGGCTAGCAGCTGCTGCGCTAACAGCCACGGGAGGGAGAGGGATCGAACTTGCCCTGAAAATTCTCCGCGAAACGAGCGATCCCTATGTAAAAGCCAACCTTTCCATAGGTCTTTTGGGGCAGAGGATCGAAACGGTCTTTTGTTGCGATTGCATCTATGAATTTTTGAATGGCGAAAAGAGAATGTGGATGTGGGATACTCGTCCGAACCCCCTTTTCCAAGTTTTGGCCCCAAGCCAAGTCCGCTATATCGACCATATCCCTAACTATCCTGAAGCCATCGATCAAATGACCCGTCTGAGTCTGGTATCGCTGCTCGCGATCATAGAGGATCCAAGAGCAAGCGCTGCCCTCAAGAGTTTCTTGCAGAAAAGGACCTGGGGCATCAGCGGCGTAGCTGCAGCCACCCTCCTTCAAGAGGGAGACGAGTCGGCCCTTGCGGTCGTTCGGGGATGTTTGGACGATAGCGATGCCAATATCCGTCTGCAAGCATGTCTCGTATTGGCGATGATGGGCCGCGACGAATCGGTCTTGAGCGATCTGCAAGGAGCCTATGCGGGTGCGGACCATGAGCGGAAGCTTCATATTTTGGAAGCTCTAGGACGCATGGGCAACGCTCGTTCGTTCAGCTTTTTGGTGGGGGTGTTCCGTGAGCCGTTCCCCATTTTACGAGTCGCTGCCGCAGCGGCGCTCATCCAATGCATTAACCGATGACCCATCCCTAGGAAACAATTCAATGAGAGAAAAAAAAGTACGCGAAGCGCAAAACTATTTAAAAGAAATGGGCGCGGATGGCTGGCTGCTCTATGATTTTCACAGAAGCAACTACCTAGCACACCTATTTCTTGAAATCCCAGAACACGCGATGGTCTCCCGACGCTTTTTTTATTGGATACCGGCGGTAGGCAGCCCCATCAAGATCGTCCATGCAATCGAACCCCATATTTTAGATGCTTGGCCGGGAAAAATAAAAACATTTCTCTCCTGGCAGTCCCTTCGCAAAGAAGTTGGGGCGGCCGTATCCGGAGCCAAGCGAGTGGCGATGGAATATTCTAACGGAAACCCCTATGTATCTCAGGTGGATGGCGGAACGATCGACCTGGTCCGCTCTTTTGGACCGGAAGTTGTCAGCTCGGGAGCGTTTATATCGCATTTCACGGCCGTCATCGATGCCAAGCAGGGAGAAAGCCATATCCGCGCTGCATCGGCCCTAGATCGGATCGTCAAAGAGACGTGGGATTGGATCTCAGAGCATCTCAGTCAGGATAAGCCCATCGACGAATACAAGATCCAACAGAAGATCGTGAAGGAGTTGGAACGGCGCAATTTGATCACCGACGCTCTCCCAATTATAGCGGTCAATGCCCATAGCGCCGATCCCCATTTTGAAACGCGTCCTACCGATTCGAGCCCATTGCGAAAAGGAGATTTTCTTCTGATCGACTTATGGGCGAAGGAACGGGCTGAAGGAGCTGTGTTCGGAGACATAACCCGGGTCGCAGTCGCGAAGCAGGAGCCGACCGAGCGGCAAAAATCCCTATTCGATATCGTCCGGAGTGCCCAAAATGCAGGGATCGACCTCGTGAAACGCCGCTTTGCAGAGAAAAAAAAGGTCATGGGATTCGAAGTGGATGACGCAGTGAGGAAGGTCATTAAGGACGCGGGCTTCGGCGACTATTTTATTCACAGGACCGGCCATAGTATTGAGGTCCATTTGCATGGAAGCGGCACTCACATCGACAATCTTGAGATGCATGATGATAGGCCCATCCTGGCCGGGACCTGTTTTTCGATCGAACCTGGGATCTATTTCCCTGGGGAATTCGGCATTCGCCTAGAATCGGATGTTTACATATATCCAGACGGACAGGTCCAGGTAACCGGAGGAGAGCAGGATCAGCTCCATTCTCTCATGAGAACAGCTTGAGCCTTAGTCCATCGAAATCTTGTTTGGAGACCATTTGCTGCACTGTGCCGAAAGTCAGCTGAGCGCGGTTTTCTTCTTTGAAAACGAAACAATCATCGTTCCCGTCGAGCAACTGATCGAAACGACGCCGATCAAATTCTTTCGCATGGCAGGCTCCAAGATCTTCCAGATTCGATTGAATCGTCGGTTCTGCGATGATCTGCAGCACGAGCGCGGCGTGGAGCGCTGCCGGGATCGCTTCATATTCCAAGATATGCCAAGCCTTTTGCCGCGCTAGATAGTGCAAGGTGGGATTTTCAAGCCTGTTATAGAGATTCTCTTCATGTTCTTTAAAATGCTTCCGAGCTGTATTGGATAGATGGTTGTAGGATGCGATCGCCGGGAGAAGAGCGCGCATAGGTTCCTTTGGGTTGAGCCGTCGCAGCAAGTCCATCGGTAGCTTTTCCATAGAAAGGTTATGTTCTTTGAAAAATGCTTC
>Ga0105242_10004247_pt1 | contig 11170 bp, 10 predicted proteins | sample KBSM24metaG_FD_81521 | JGI IMG/M metagenome (GOLD analysis project Ga0105242, IMG submission 81521) | Miscanthus rhizosphere microbial communities from Kellogg Biological Station, Michigan, USA - KBS M2-4 metaG | ecosystem: Host-associated > Plants > Roots > Rhizosphere > Soil | place... | reverse complement strand
GTTTCCTTCGGCCGATGGAGAATTTCTGGTCTTGTGTTTTGAATTCAGGAATGACCTGAAGGCCTACTTCGCCACGCGCGCTGGTGTTCCGATGGCGGGGAAATCGTTGAAAGAGGCGATTGCCTTCAACAACGCGCACGCGAAGGTCGAGATGCCTTATTTCAACCAGGACATCTGGGAATTGTGCGACTCGCTCGCGACAGGACCCGATGATCCGCAACCGGCGTTCGGCGGCATGACTTACAACCAGGCACTCGCGATCGACAAGAATGCCGGAGTGCATGGCATTGACGCGGCCATCAGCGGATTTCATCTGGATGCGGTGGTGAGTGCAACAGACAATCCCGCGTGGGCGACCGACTTGTTGTACGGCGACCATTTCATTTTCGGCACGTCAGGGTTAGCCGCAGCACCGGGATATCCGATCGTGCAGGTTCCGGCGGGCATGGTGTTCGGCGTACCGCTGGGCGTCAGCTTCTTTGGAACCGCCTTCAGCGAGCCGATGCTGATCAAGCTGGCATCGGGGTTTGAGGCCGTAACGAGAGTGCGGGCGCACAATCTGCCGACGTTCGCGAGGACTGTGCCATTCGACCACATTGCGGGTACCACGTTGCATCCGCTGCTGCGAGCGTTGCCTGCGGAGGAGGCGGGCAGTCAGTCTAAGGCTCCGAAGGCAACTCCGGCGCAAACGAAGTTGCCGAAGATGCCACACCATTTGTAATGCGTCTGTCGATGCCCGGGCTCGGTGCGGTGTCAGCGCATCCGGGTCCGGTATTTTTTTGCGAGCGGATCGCGCAAACTCTGTTAATGGCTTGCAACCGTGGCGTCTTACTTTTTCTGTTCCCATTCCATTCTTGCTACGAGGCCCTTTGGGCCAACGGCGAAGATTGCGCCATCTTTCGCGACGCTGATTGCGTTTAAGTTCAAAGTTGAGTTAAGCGAGAGCACCTCGGGCGTCGTTGATGTGAGATCGTCGATCGAGAGTGCGGTTGCGCCTGCGGTGCCTGCCAAGACCACGCCTTGCTGAGTGAAGGCGGCCACCGAGAAATAGAATTGCGGCTTCATTACTGAGAGTTTCCAGGTTTCCCCACCGTCGTCAGTGAAGGCCAGGTTCCGGCCATCCTTCTTTGGGCGCTGATAATCTCCGCCGGCAATCACACCGTTTTTTGCATCGCGAAAAGCAATCGAGAAAATTCCTGTGCTGTCGGCGCCATGCACGATTGGTGTCTCGGTGACCTGCCAGGTTTGACCACGATCGGCGGAGTGAAAGACGCGGGCCGCTTTGCCTCCGGTACCGAACCAGACGTTGGACTCGCCCTGCGAGGTGATGCATGTGCCGCTGGCGGCAAAAGCTCCTTCGCCCTCGAGCGATGATGGGAGCTTGTTGGTCGGTAACTGACTCCAATGTTCGCCGTCGTCAGTCGCAAAGAGCTGGAACTCCCCTTCGATGGAGTCGCCGAGGAGAATGCCGTGCTTGTCGTCCCAGAAGGTCATGCAATCGTAGAAGCCGGCAGGAGCTTCGTTCTTGAGCTGGAGTGTCCAGTGAGCGCCAGCGTCATTCGTTTTGTAAATGCGCGACGTGGCGCCGGGACCCGCGGCCAGCAGGTAAGCCTCGTTCTCGTTGAAGGCTTCGACGTCGCGGAAGTCAAGCGATTCGGCGCCGGGGACGACAGCCGGAGTCCAAGTCTGTCCGCCATCGATGGTGCGAAGGAAAGTGCCCTTCGTGCCGCTGGCCCATGCGACGCTGGTTGATACGGCGGAGATTCCGCGAAGGTCGGATTTTGTGTGAGATTGTTGCGACGTGAAGTGTTGGGCTTTCGCCGTGGCGGCTAGAACCAGCAGGAAGAAAACAACACGCATGCTTCAAGGATATCGCAGTGGGGCTTTCGAGGCGGAGGCGACCCGCGCCAGCTCACTCGCCGCGTTGGCAAGTACGCGCGGTCTTCGGGATGACGCATTGCTTTTGCTAGAGACATGCGGAGGCGGAGATTCAGTGCGGATACACAAAGGACGGGCTTGCGCCCGTCCCATACTCTTCCGGCCTATTTTTCTGGCCAGCGAACACGCTTGCAGTTCCGCCGACCTGCTTTCTACCAGACGCGACAGGCGTTTTCGCGGGCCATGGGAGTGCCTTTTTTGCATCCGAAGGCTTCGCGAAATTCTGGCGTGTTGGCGACGGTGTTGTTCACCCGATATTTCGGGATCGAGTGAGGATTGGTCAAAACGACCGTGCGCATCAACTCGGGACGATATTGCGAGCACCAGGAGTTAGCGAACGACAGGAAGAAACGCTGGCGAGCGGTCCATCCGTCGTCACCCTTGTCGTCAACCGACTTGCCAGACACTTTCAGCTTGTCTTCGAGCGCCATGAATGCCAGGCGAATTCCGCCGTTGTCAGCGGTGTCTTCGCCGAGCGTGAGTTCACCGTTCTGCTTGACGTTCGCTTCTGGAATTTCCTGGCTGTATTGATCGACGATGCACTTGCCGCGGGTTTCATAGGATTTTGCATCGGCGTCAGTCCACCAGTCGCGCAGGTTTCCCTGGGCATCGAACTTGCGACCCTGGTCGTCGAAACCATGAATGATTTCGTGTCCGATAACCATTCCGATTGCGCCGTAGTTCACCGCGTCGTCCTTCGACGTTTCAAAGTAAGGCGGTTGGAGAATGCCGGCCGGAAAGTTGATGGTATTGGTCAACGAGTCGTTATATGCGTTGATGGTGGGAGGAGTCATTGTCCACTCCATGCGATTGGCGGGCTTGCCGATCTTAGCCAACTGGCGATGGAATTCGAATTCCGTGGCGGCGTGGACATTTCCGAGATAGCTATCGGGACTGATTTTCACTGATGTGTAGTCGATCCACTTCTCGGGATATCCGATTTTCTCTTTCATTGCCTCCAGCTTGACCTTGGCTTGCTGGCGTGTGTTGGGATTCATCCAATCGAGCGTGTCGATGTCTTTATCGAGGGCTTTCTCGATGTTGTGAACCATGTCGAGCATTCGTTCTTTGCTCTCTGCCGGAAAAGCCTTTGCGACGTAGGCTTGCCCGAGGGCATCGCCAAGATCCCGATCGGCAGCGGCAACGCAGCGGCGCCAACGCGGACGTTGTTGTTTCGCACCTAATAAGGTGCGAGAGAAGAAGTCCCAATTTTCGTCAACAAAGGCGGTCGTGAGGTAGGGAGCGGAATCGTGGACAGCGAACCAGCGCAGATAGGCTTTCCAATCTTCGACGGAGCGCTGCTTGAGCTCCTGCTCAAGGCCTTTAAAGTATTTCGGAGAACTCACAATGTAGTGGTGCGGCGTTGGCGCGCCGACAAGTTTCAGATACTGATTCCAGTCAAACGATGGGGCGAGTGCACGGACCTGCTCGAGCGACATTTTATTGTTCATGCTCTTCGGATCGCGCCGGGTCACGTTGTCCACTTGAGCGGTGGCAAGCGCAGTTTCGATGGCCAAGGCAGTCTTCGCATCGGCTGCGGCCTTGTCGGCAGGTTCGCCCGCCAGTTCGAGCATTTTTTGGATGTGTTTCTGGTAAGCAGCGCGGATTCCAACGGATTTCTCGTCAGTGCTGAGATAAAAGTCGCGACCCGGAAGACCTAGGCCGCCCTGGTCGAACGCTGCGATCACAATTGACGCATCATCAAAGTCGGGCTGAGACCCAAAACCGAAAAGGATGACGTCGGTTTGGTTGTCGTCTTGTGCCCAGGCCGCAGGCAGCGACTTGTGTTGGTGTGCGATCTGCTCCGCCAGTTCCGCTTTGGTTTTGATGCGTGCGATTCGGTCGAGTTCGGGCTGAAGGTCGCGCAGGCCGACTTTGTTCAGGGCATCGACATTGCTGCAAGCTTTCCAGTAATCCCCGATCTTCTGCTGCGCGGGAGTCGCGCCGCCAGCGGTGGATGCGGTTTCCATGGTCTCGCGAAGGATGGTCTCGTTCCAATATTGCAGCCCGCTGCCTGTACTCCATGAGACCTGATCAGCGGGAATAGGATTGGCAGTCGTCCACTTGCTACAGGCGTACTTGTAAAAGTCGGTGCAAGGGTCGAGCGACGCATCCGGAAATGTCGGGTCGAAATGCTCAAGCTTGGGAGGCGCGGGAGCGTCGGTCGGGGCGGGCGCAGGATTTGGGTCTGCGGCAAAAGCTAAAGACACAAGTAATAAGGAAATGAAGATTACCGCCAATTTCAGTTTGAACATGGGAAATTTCTCCTCGTCGCGATGCGAACAGGCGCAGATTGGGCCATGGGTGACACAACAATGCCGCGCGTCTTGTTGCGCGCTTTGCAGGGTAGTCCGCGCGATTAGACGGTCTGGGCGCAAGGAAGTCACGAGAATAGAAGAAAAAGGGGAGTTTGGAGCCCGATTGCCGGGCAACACAAAGGTGCACATTGGATGGGGCTCAGGGTTTTTCCGTAGGGAAGATCAAGGACCCGAATGGTAAAATCCGGATATGCGGAAAGTTTGGAAGTGGGTGGTGGCGGGTCTGCTGCTTGCATTGATGCTGGCATGCGCATCTCCGGCTTCGGACATTCCGATCACGACACTCCGCACGTGGCAAATTGCAATTTTTGCAGTATTAACAACGATGTTTGCGGTCCAGACCGGACTGGGCACACGCCAGGTTCTGGTAAACGATAGATTCAAAACAAGCTTACAGCACACTTCATTAAGGGCGGACGTCCTATCTCTGGCCTGCGTCCGTCGGGTTTAGCCATTTCGTCGGTGTTTCACTCAGCGCTGGTCTGACTCTGGCGCTGCTTCTGATCCGGGAACTAAGGGGCGCGAAGCTCCGAGGCCTTGCACCTCCAGTCGCGCTTGCGCAAGTAGGTTGTCGCAAGCTTTTGTCTTTTTCCAATACTGAGCTGCAGTTCTGCCGACAGTCGGTGTTACGTTGCCTGGCTTTTGATCGGAGAGGTGGAGTTTGAAAACATTAAGGGAAAAAGCAGGCGAAGGGGGAGCACAGGTCGCCAGCATGCAAACTCTAGAAAAACAAGTGAAGTACGGCTCGTTTCTGGAACAGCTGAAGACTGCGGAACAGCGCGTGTTGCTCCTTGACTACGATGGCACGCTAGCCCCATTCAGAGCGGCACGAGATCATGCGTTTCCTTATCCCGGCATTCCTTACCTGGTTAGCCGCATTATGAGTGTCGGGACCCGCGTGGTGATGGTCAGCGGCAGACGGGCTGAAGAGGTTGCAGCGCTAAGCGGTATACGTCCTCAACCTGAAATCTGGGGTAGTCATGGCCTAGAGAGAATTACCGTGGACGGAACGTATTCCGTTGCGGATCTTGAACCCCACAAATTAACGGGGCTGTCGCAAGCATCTTTGTGGCTGAACGAGGAAGGGATGACGCGGGCGGCGGAATTTAAACCCGGGTCGGTGGCGGCGCATTGGCGCGGATTGCCGGCGCCCGAAACAGTCGAGATGCGAAGGAAGATTCTGGAAAGCTGGCTGAAGATCTCGGAAGACTATCAACTTGAGTTGTTGGACTTTGACGGCGGCATTGAAATTCGTGTTCCGGGGCATGATAAGGGGCAAGCGGTCGAAACGATTCTGAATGAGACAGTGTGGCCGGCCAGTGTGGCGTATCTTGGTGACGATCAAACTGACGAAGATGCCTTTCAGGTCCTTAAGGGCAAGGGACTCGCGGTGCTGGTGCGTGATCGAGTTCGCGAGACAGCGGCGGACGTGTGGCTGAAGCCACCGGATGAGCTGATTGAATTCCTGGAAAACTGGCTCATTGCCAGCGGAGGCACACGATGATGAACGCGACGCGACTGATCAACGTATCAAACCGCCTGCCGATCGTCATCGACAAAGACGGAGAGGATTTGAAGCTCCAACGCGCGTCGGGAGGATTAGCGACCGCGGTCGAAGCGATGTGGAAGGGGCGGGCGGGAATTTGGGTGGGATGGTCTGGAATCGACGACGATCCGAGATTGCCTGAAGTTTTGGCGCAGGCCTCGCGCGAACGCCAGTACCAGATGCGCAGTGTCTCGCTAACGGCTGAAGAGATATCGAAGTTCTATAACGGATTCGCGAACGAGATTATCTGGCCGCTATTCCATGATCTGCCGTCGCCCTGTAACTTCGACCCTTCGTATTGGGATGCCTACCAGCACGTCAACGGAAAGTTTGCGCAGGCTGTTGCCGATTTGGCAGATCCGAAAGACGTGGTGTGGGTCCATGACTACCACCTTATGTTGGTGGCCAAACAAGCGCGCCAGCTCAACGTGAAAAGCCGGATGGGATTTTTCCTTCACATCCCGTTTCCAGCTCCCGATGTATTCGAAAAACTGCCATGGCGAGAGGCAGTGCTGCGGGGACTGCTGGCTTTTGATCTGGTTGGTTTTCAGACGGACCGTGACCGGAATAATTTTTCGCGATGCCTGGAGAAATTGATTCCCGAGGCGCGCGTGGAGAGCCGAGCCTGGCAGCAAGTGGTTTGGAATCGCGGAAAGCCGGTGGTGGCTGGAACGTATCCGATCAGCATCGACTACAACGGATTTGATGCGCCTGCGCGCAGGCCCGAGGTCGCACATCGGGCTGCAAACATCCGAAACAGCGTACCTGGAAAATGGCTGGTGCTCGGGGTCGACCGTCTTGATTACACAAAGGGTATTCCGGAACGGTTGCGAGCGTTTCGATTGGCGCTGGAGCAGCACCCGGAACTTCGCCAGCAAATCACCCTGGTGCAGGTCGTAGTACCGAGCCGTTCGGACATCCCGAAATACAAGGATTTGAAACAGGAGATTGAACGGTTGGTGAGTGGCATCAACGGCGAGTTTACGCAGCCGGGATGGGTGCCGATTCATTATCTGCACCGCAACCTGGAGCGCGACGAACTGGTTGCTTATTACTGTGCAGCTGATATTGCGCTGATCACGTCGTTGAAGGACGGGATGAATTTGGTCGCGAAAGAATTCTGTGCGTCGCACGTGGATGAGCAGGGCGTGTTGATCCTGAGCGAGTTTGCGGGAGCGGGGCCGGAGCTTCGAGAAGGAGCTCTCCTGGTGAATCCCAACGACTTTACCCAAGTCGCCAATTCACTCGTACAGGCGTGCCAGATGAGCACCGCGGAAAAACAACGGCGAATGCGCGCGATGCGGTTGGTGGTAAAGCACCATAATGTCGAACGCTGGGCGGCGTCTTTCCTTGAAGCCTTGAAGCCGCAAAGTGAGTTGCTCTCTGCCGTGGCCGGAAAACCGGTCGCAGCGCCCAAGAATCCGTTTCGCCTCTTGTGGGATACAGGCAGGTTTTTGATGGGCAAGAAAGCGGCCGGCATGAGGGAAACAGGCCCTGAGGCGCTCTCCAACAGTAGAGTAGTTCGATAAAGAGCGCTGGGGAGGCGCTTCGCCCGGCGGAGTTTTTGGGTGGCTCGAAGAATTCGTGTGGCAAGGAGGGTTTGTAGAGGTATCTTATGGGGCTGCTGTATTGGTCTCAGTCCATGGTAGGGAGTCTACTGATGCGCGCGCACTTGGTCTTGTTCACTCTGGCCTTTCTAGTTGTGTCCCCGGCGATAATCCTGGCGCAAGAAGACTCGCAAGAGTCGGCGCAATGCACCTTCGAAGATGGCAAGCAGATGGTCGCCCGCTACAACAAACTCGCGGTAGGAAAGAACGATCAGCCCCCAACCGGCAAGCCTTGGGCGCCGGGCGGCAAAGCGATGACGCTCTTCACGGAAGCTGAGGTTACGCTCTCAGGCAAGAGCATCCCGACCGGGGGCTATACGATGTGGACGATTCCCGGCAAAAAAGACTGGTCGCTCATCGTAAGCAAGAACACATCTGCGGGTTCGGCGTACGACGGCGCTCAGGACATCGCGCGCGCTCAAATGGACGGGGGCATGCTGCCGGATGGAGAGAAGGAGTTCAAAGTCTTTTTCGGACATTTAGGTCCGAAAGTGTGCGAGCTGAATGTTGTGTATGGTAAGGTTCGCGCCTGGGTGGAATTCAAGGAAAAATAGGAAGAGCCAATTTGCCTTCAGCCCACGGTTTCGATCGTGGGCTTTTCCGTGTCCGAAAGGTGGGAATGCATAAGGAGGATCGGGGATGCGGAACCCGTCCTCCTTGTCGGTACATGAAATTAAGCCAGCAACCGCAGATTCAACAACTCGATCTCGAGGCCGAATGCCTAGCGGAACAAGACCAAGGCGACGATGACCACCACGCACACGCCTAAAACCAGGATCGAAAGGCGATCACTTGAATCGAGTGATTTCCACGATTTCGGTGTGCTGGACATGGAACGAGTTTGATCGATAGGAGCCGGACCATCAATGGCTCGTTCCGGTCAGGAGGTAGCGCGAGAGTCCGATTACTTAGGTAACGTCCGGACGCAGACTCAAGGCTTTACGGCTCTCGGTCACGAGTGGCGATGTTCATTCCCGCTGGCGTGGGTTGCTCTCTTGTCTGAAAGTTACCTTGGGTTATTTGCGATGTGACGTTGGGGCTCTATGATCATGATCTTCCACCTATGTCAGAAGAATTGGATTTGAGGATGCGACGGGCCGCGGAGGAGTTGTGGTCCATTGGATCTGAGCTATTGAAGCAGCCAACCCCCAGCGCCGAGGCAAATGGTGGCGATGTGGGCAGTGCGGCATGTCATGAACTGCAGGCGGCTGTCGACCAGTTTCGTCACTTGATCTGGACGAAGATTGAAGAGGCAAACGCCCCGTCCGCGCTGGGCACCGAAGAGGCGCTACTGGCGCTTCGTTTGCGGAGATCGGCGGAGATGTTGCGCCTGGCTGGAACGGCACTGAAGGATCCGCGGTTCGCGACGGACCGCGTGCTGGGATTTGTTGGCGAAATACAGCAGGCAGTGTACGGAATCTGGGAAACCGTGGGACAAGGAACGTTGAACGCTTACCGGGCCGCGCCCCTGCGGAGAGGCGAGGGGGCTGGCGGGAGCTAGCGGTTGGCCAGTCGTGTCTGGTGCTCGCTGGATTGCGAAAGTTAGATCGCAATTCGGCTCACCAGCTTCTTTCGTTTCTTTTAATTCGCCCTTGCCTGACAACACAATGCTCGCAACACCATGAATGTCTTGAAGCTGTCCCCACGGGCAGTACGGGGCCTTTGGTAATCTCTCGGCGGTAGCCGTGTGCGTGCGATAGTGGAGAGGCCGTATGTCCCATTTGTCTGAGGTTCGCAGCGATCAAAGATCATCCCGCGTAAAGCTGGGCGGGTCGATTCTCGCCGTGGTGTTGCTTGAGAACGGAAGACAGGTCCGAGCGAAGATGCACCAACTCTCTGGCAACGGTGGCCTGTTGCATTTGGACAAACCCCTCGACGAAAGTATCAAGGTCGAAGTCGTTTTTCATGTTGGAGAGACAAGTTTTCGAACGCCAGCTGAAATGCTGTTTCCAATGTGGGCGACGAAAGGATGTCTGCAACCCTTTCGCTTCGTCGAACTCTCCGAAATGGAACGGACGCAGCTTTCGACAGAGCTAGATACCATGCTTTAGCGCGAACCAAAGGAACGTTCACCGCCCTGATTCATTCAACAATTCCTTTAGATACTCCTGCCAGAGGGCGGCGCGCGTGTGCGTCCCATGGCCGCGCGTTTTTTCTGAAATGGGCAGAAGCACAAAGCGGCCTTTTTTCACGTTCTTGATTTCACGCTCGGCGATTCCGAGTTCGGGCGGGTTGATGAAATCGTCGGCGGAATTAATGAACATCACTGGCGCTTTAATGTCACCCAACTTAGCGGAGGGGTCGTAATTTCTGGACGCGCTCACTGCATAAAGAAGATCGCTGGCGTCGAGGCCGGTGCTTACTCGCTTGATCGTGTCTTCCAGATATTTGTCAGCCGAATCGCGAGTCGCTGAGTCTTCCTGCATACGCGCTGGCGCGCTGCCGGCAATGATCAGGAAGTCGGCGGCAATTTGTAACGCTGCACGCGGCTGAGTCGAATACTCTCCAGCTTTCCATTCGGGATCCTGCCGAATACCATCGATGACCATCTTGCGCCACATACGGTTCCGGCCGGCGATTGGCACGGGCAAACATGCGAGGGGCATCAAAGCGTCCATCTGGTCGGGATAGGCCTCACCCCACATCCACGAGTGCATGCATCCCATGGACGTACCGAGAATCAAGCGCAGGTGATTCACTCCCAAACCCTTCTCTAACAATTCGTGCTGCAGCGCGATCATGTCGGCATAGTCGTATTGAGGAAAGCGCGCATGCATGCCATCGCTCGGTTTGGATGACTTTCCGTGGCCAATGTTGTCGGGTAGGACAATGAAGTACTTCGTCGCGTCCAGCAACTGTCCGGGGCCAAACAACTCGCCGGCAAAAATCGGCTGCAAGAACTGGTGGCCTGTGCCGCCTGTGCCATGAAGAATCAGGATAGCGTTGGTCGCTCGCCCGTTCTTATCTTTCACGGGATTCCCCAACGTCGAATAGTGGATGCGGACTTCGGGAAGCGTCTCTCCTGATTGAAAGTGAAAACCGTGAATCGTGTAGTCGCCCTCCTGCGGAGTCGGCCAGGTGGACGCTGATGGTTGCGCCGACGCGACTAGGCTGTACAAGCCATACATCGCCAAAAATGCCAGTATCTTCGAGTGTCGTTTCAACTTGTTCCTCTTGAGTGGCTACTTGGCAGCAGCACGCATTTCGTCAAATGTGTAGTCCAGCAACTCACCCACGCGCTCAATCGTGATGTCCGGCTGTGGATACTTCGCGACTTCGGTAGCATTCAGTGCATAGTGCCCCTGGCGAGGGAAAACGGTTGTCACCCTCGGTCCCCAGAACTTTTTGATCGCGGTGAGCAGGCGCACCTTATCGTCGACCATGACGTAGTGTTGAGCATTAAACCGCGTTTCAACATCGTCGAGTTCGTGCTCCTTATGAACGTAGATCAGCACATTCGCGCCGAAGACGTCTGCCAGCCCCGAACGGTCGACTTTTCGCGGCTGAAACACGACGTCGCCATCACTCAAAATCACGGGCGGGCCCCACTTTTTTACGTGTTCGACAACGTCGAGAGAATTGGGGTAAAGACGATTGGCGAATGGGTAGTTGATCATGAAGTGGGAAACTTCGAGCAGACGGAGGTCGCGCGGATAGGTAGTTCGGTAACGCTGCAACGCGCCAAGATAGTCCGCGTATCCAAGCTCAATGCGGAGTTGTTCGAAAATTTCCCAGTAATGTTTCTGGCGTTCGGCACCAAC
>Ga0105242_10004246_pt1 | contig 11173 bp, 9 predicted proteins | sample KBSM24metaG_FD_81521 | JGI IMG/M metagenome (GOLD analysis project Ga0105242, IMG submission 81521) | Miscanthus rhizosphere microbial communities from Kellogg Biological Station, Michigan, USA - KBS M2-4 metaG | ecosystem: Host-associated > Plants > Roots > Rhizosphere > Soil | place: Michigan... | reverse complement strand
GATTCGACGATGCGTCCGGCCGCGAGCGAGTCGGCATAGGTGGTGGCGTGGGCGCTGATCACGCCCACGATGCGCACCTTGTGGCCCAATGCCTGCCGGGCCGCGATGGCGGCGCAGGCGCCCGAGCCCTGGCCGATGGGCACATAGGCGACGTCCATGTGCGGCACGGCGCGCAGGAATTCCCACCAGTAGGTGGACACCCCGCGCAGCAGGTCGGGGTGGAAGCTGGGCACCATGTGTGCGCCATTGCGGGAGGCCAGTTCCATGGCGTGCTCCCTTGCTTCCTGAAAATCATCGCCGTGTTCGATCAGCTGAACGCCGAGGGCCCGCATGGCGGCGTTCTTCTCCGCCGAATTGCCGTGCGGCACGACGATGGTGCAGGCGATGGCGTGGCGGCGTGCCGCCCAGCCCAGGCTCTGCCCGTGGTTGCCTCGCGTGGCGCTGATGACCTCGGCCGGCAGGGCGCCGCGCTGCGCCAGTTGGTCGAAGTAGGTCAGTCCGCCCCGGATCTTGAAGGCGCCCACGGGCGTGTGGTTCTCGTGCTTGAGCCAGCATTCGGTGCCCAGCCGTTCGGCCAGCAAAGGCCAGCGGTATTGCGGCGTGGGCGCGAAGTCCCGATAGACGACCTGCGATGCGGCTTCGATCTCTGCCAGGGTGGGCAATGGTGGGGTTGGCGACTGCATGCTGCGGCTTTCAGGAGTGGTCTGCGAATGGGGGAAGATGGCATCGGAAGGCCGAGGCTGGCTGCTCTTGGCGGCCCGGCTTCAGCCCGTGGAGGCTTGTGACGCCAACTGCACGATGCCGCGCGGTGTCGCCAGCGTGGCCTGGAGCCGCGGTTGCACGGCCAGGGTGATCTGGACGCGCTGCTGCAGTCCGGCGGCGCTGCAAGCCCGTGCGAGCAGCGGCGCCTGCGGATGCTCGAGCTGCAGCGACTGCAGCGTGACTCCGCTGGCCGGCAGGCTGTAGCAGGGGTGGCGGTCGCCCCACTGGATGAGGGTGGGCAGGCAGCCGTCCAGCAGGCGCTGGCCGTCCGGCCGCAGGGTGATCTGCCATTGGAGCGGGCCCAGCGGCGTGAGGCGGCTGGCCTGGACGATGTCGCCCCGATCCAGCCCGCAGCCGGCCATGGCGCTGCGGGCGGCTGCCAGGTCGGGCACCGAGACCACCCAGTGGATGAACTGCGGTCCCTGGCGGCGCACCTGCGCCTGCAGGGCCTCGTCGTCCATGTCGAACCAGCGTCTTGCGCCGTTGGCCGGGGCGTCTTTGGCTCCTGGATTGATCGCGATGATCTCCAGATAGGCGCGTGGATGGGTAGGCCCCGAGAGCTGGAGCAGGCGGTTGTGCGTGCCCATCAGCGGATGTTCGCCGCCCATGGCCGGAGCCACGCCCAGGGTGCGGCGGCACCAGTCGGCGCCGGCCTGCAGCGAGTCGGCCAGGACCACGAGGTGATCGATGGCGCAGCGGTGCAGTCCGTCGGGCGTGGTCATAGCAAGACCTGCCCGTCCACGCAGGTGACCGAGCTGCCGCCCACCCAGATGGTGTCGCCGTCCTGCTCCACATGCACGCGGCCGGCTCGGCCCATGGCCGTGCCTTGTGCGGCCACGTACCGCGGCGGTGCCAGGTGGGCGGCGATCAGCCACTGCGCCAGCGCGGCGTTCAGGCTGCCGGTGACGGGATCTTCGACCATGCCGCTGTTGCCCGGGAAGAAGGCCCGCACCTCGAAAGCGGCGCCTTCGGGGGCATCGACCGACTGCTTGGCGATGACGCCAACCTTGCCACGCGGGCCGACCACGCCGATATCCAGCCCGGCGAGCACGGCGGCATCGGGCTGCAGCCCCAGCACGCGCTCGGCGCTGCCCAGCATCACGCCGCGCCAGCGCGGGCCGTTGTCGCACCAGGCATGGGCGAGGATGTCGGAGCGCTGCAGGCCCAGGCCGCGCGCGATGAGCTCCACGTCGGCTTCGTCGAGCGGGCCGCTCTTGACCAGCGGCGGCGCGGCGAAGGCGAGGCGGCCGCCGTCCTGCCGCAGCGTGATGAGGCCGGCGGCACATTCCTGCACCACGCGACCGGGCGCACGCGGCTGTCCACCGGCTTCCAGCCAGGCGTGGCAGCTGCCCAGGGTGGGGTGGCCGGCGAAGGGCAGCTCGCGCCCCGGGCAGAAGATGCGGACACGGTAGTCGGCGCCTGCTGCCGCACCGGCGTCGGTCGGCGGCAGCAGGAAGGTCGCTTCCGACAGGTTGGTCCAGTTGGTGAAGTGCTGCATCTCTTCCGTGCTGAGGCCGGTGCCGTCCAGCACCACGGCGAGCGGGTTGCCCAGGTAGGGTTGATCGGTGAAGACATCGACTTGCTTGAAGAGGCGTTGGCGCATGGTTCGCTTTCTTTGAGGTTTGCAGGACAAAAGAAACGGGGCCGGCGGATGGCGCGGGCAAGGCTCCGCCCGTACGCCGCAGCCCGAAGGCTGGCGGCGCCGGAACACAGTGGGCAGAGTGGGCTGAGGCCGTCAGCCCAGCGGCTGATCCAGCACGCCGCGCGCCCCGGGCCGGTCGCACAGCGCCTGGAACCATCGGTCCAGGTGCGGGCGGGGCGTGCGTTCGCGCGGCAGGCCGTACCAGCGGTGGATTTCGCAGCCGGCCGGGATGTCGGCCATGGTGAAGCGGTCGCCGGCCAGGAAGGGCTGGCTTTCCAGCCGGGCGTCGAGCAGGTCCAGCAGCGGCTCGGTGGCGGCGATGGACTGGGCGATGCGCGTCTCGTCACGCTCGGCCGCGGGCGTGCGCACCCATTGCACGAAGGCGTCGCGGCCTGCCGGGTTCAGCGTGGTCTGCTGCCAGTCCATCCACTGCTCGGCGACGAAGCGGGCGGGGATGGTGTCCGGGTACAGGTCGCCCCCCGAATGGCGGGCGCACAGGTAGCGCACGATGGCGTTCGATTCCCACAGCACGTAGCCGTCGTCCTCGATCATCGGCACCAGGCCGTTGGGGTTCTGGCGCAGGTAGTCGGGCTCGCGCACCAGGCCGAACTGGCCGCCGGCATCGGTGCGCTGCAGCGTTAGGCCCAGTTCCTGCGCCGTCCAGAGCACCTTGCGGACATTGATGGACGTCGGGCGTCCCCAGAGGCGCAGCATGGCGTCGTGCTCCTTCGGGTCAGGCCAGGGCGGCCGCTGTCGCCGCCGGGCTGGCGGCAGGCGCGGCGCTGCGTTCCAGGCGCGCGCGGATGGCGTCGGCCAGGGCGGCGATGCCGGTGGCGATCTGCTGGGCGCTGGCCGTCACGAAGGACAGGCGCAGCGTGCGCGGATCGGCATCGTCGGCGTAGAAGGCGGCGCCGGGCACGAAGGCCACGTTGCGCTCCACGGCCTCGGGCAGCAGGGCGATGGCGTCCATGCCCTCGGGCAGGCGCACCCACAGGAACATGCCGCCGTCCGGGCGGTTCCATTGCACGTCCAGGCCGGCCATCTCGCGTTCCAGCGCGGCCAGCATCGCGTCGCGCTGCTGCTTGTAGAGCTGGCGGATGGTGGGCACGTGGCGGTCGAGGAAGCCGTCCTTCATCACCTCGGAGACCATGCGCTGGTTGAAGCTCGGGCTGTGCAGGTCGGCCGCCTGCTTGGCCTGCAGCAGCTTGGGGTAAAGGGCCTTGGGCGCCACCAGGAAGCCCAGCCGCAGCCCGGGCGCCAGCACCTTGGAGAACGAGCCCAGGTAGATGCTGCCTTCGGGATTGCGGGCCGTGAGCGGCAGCGCGGGCGGCTGGTCGAACCACAGGTCGCCGTAGGGGTTGTCTTCGATCAGCGGCAGGTTCAGCTCGGCGGCGCGGGCCACCAGGGCGGCGCGGCGCTCCTCGGTCATGGTGCGGCCGGTGGGGTTCTGGAAGTTGGGCAGCACGTAGAGGAAGCGCGCCCGGTCGGCACCCGTGCCCACCTTGGCGGCCAGGTCGTCCACCTGCACGCCGTGGTCGTCGCTGGCCACGCTGACCACCGTGGGCTCCATGGGCGAGAAGGCCTGCAGCGCGCCCAGGTAGGTCGGCGTTTCCACCAGGATGCGGCTGCCCGGGTCGATCAGCACCTTGGCGATCAGATCCAGGCCCTGCTGGGAGCCGGTGGTGATGAGCACCTGGTCCGGGTCCACGGCCCAGGGCAGCATGCGGGCCACGGCTTCGCGCAGCGGCAGATAGCCTTCGCTGGCCGCGTATTGCAGCGCGGCCTGGCCGTCTTCCTGCAGCACGGTGGCGCAGGCCTGGGCGAAGGCGTCGATGGGGAAGGTCTTGGGCGAGGGCAGGCCGCCGGCCAGGCTGATGATGCCGGGCTTCTCGGTCACTTTCAGGATCTCGCGGATCACCGAGGGGTTCATCTTTGCGGCGCGTTGGGCCAGGGTCCAGTTCGTCATTTCCGGTGATCTCCATGAGGCGCCGCTCCATGCGCGGAGGCGATGCGCTGTTGTCGTCGTTACAGGTCGGCCGTTGTGCGGCCCGGGGTGGCTTGGCGGGTGGAGCCGCTGGGGAGCTTAACCGCCAGCGGAGCCCGTGCCAGTGGGGATTTCAAGAGGTCGGGCGCGGCCTTTCCGCCAGGGGCGCGGGTGGCGGCCGCACCGGCATGCGCCGGCCCAGGGCCACGGTGGCCAGCACCGCTAGGCCGAAGCCGATGCTCACCGCGTCCAGCCGTTCGCCGAGCAGCGGCACGGAGGCCAGCATGCCCAGGAAGGGCTGCACCAGCTGCACCTGGCTCACGCGCACCGTGCCGCCCAGCGCCAGGCCGCGGTACCAGGCGAAGAAGCCCAGCCACATCGAGCCGACCGACACATAGGCGAACGCGCCCCAGGCCGTGGCCGGCAGCGGAGCCTGCGGCCAGGACAGCGCCGCGAGCGGTGCCGACAGCGGCAGCGAAATGACCAGCGCCCAGCAGATCACCGCGTCGGCCCGCATGCGCTGCGACAGCCGCGCGCCGAAGGCGTAGCCCACGGCGGCGCAGAGCATGGCCGCCATCAGCAGCAGATCGGCCGGGTGCAGGGCCAGGCCTGCGGTGCCGGAGCGCAGCACGGCGAAGGCCACCACCAGCGCGGTGCCCGCCGTGGCGCACAGCCAGAAGCCGCCCGAAGGCCGCTGCCGGTGCAGCAGCGCGGCCACCGCCGCCGTGGCCAGCGGCAGCAGGCCCACGATGACGCTCGCATGCACCGCCTGCACCTGGCGCATGGCCAGCGAGGTGAGCAGCGGAAAGCCGAACACCACGCCGCCCGCCGTCACGGCCAGGGGCAGCCAGTCCGCCCGCTGCGGCAGCGGCGCGCGCCGGGCCAGCAGCAGCGCGGCCGACAGCAGGCCCGCGACGGCGGCGCGCCCCATGGCGATGAAGACGGTGTTCATCTGCGGCGCCTCGGGCGAGCCCACGGCCAGCCGCGTCATCGGCAGCGTGAGCGCGAAGATCGCCACGCCCAGCAGGCCGAGCCAGAGGCCGCGCGTTTCGGCGCTGGCGCGGGCCTGGGCGGTGCCCGGGGGCGTGGAGGCGAGGGATGCTGCGGGTGCCATGGGCGGGCCTTTTTTCTGGGGTGGGCGTGCGGTTCCGGCTCAGGCCGTGGTCATCCAGGCTGCGGTGGCCACCAGCACGGCGGCCATGGCGCGGTTGAACCAGAGCAGCCGGCTGCCCTGGGCCAGCCACTGGCGCAGCAGCGCGCCGGCTGCGGCATAGGCGAGGTTGCTGGCGAAGGCGAAGAACAGCATCACCAGCGTGACCCAGCCCAGGCGCGGCATCGCGTCGGGGCGCCCGGCGATCCAGCCGGCCACCAGGGTGAGGGCCAGCAGCCAGGCCTTGATGTTGAGGAACTGCAGGCCCACGCCTTGCCAGAAGCCCACGTTCAGGCGGGCCGCATCGGCCTGCGACATCCGGCCGCTGCGCGCGAGCTTGAAAGCGAGGTACAGCAGGTAGCCGATGCCCACCGCCTTGACGCCCAGCCGCAGCAGCGGTGCGGCCACCAGCAGCGCCCCCAGACCGCCCGCGCAGAGCAGCAGCAGCGCCGTCCAGCCCACCGGCACGGCGCAGACGAAGCGCATGGCGCCCGGCAGCCCCCGGTTGGCCGCCAGCGCCGTGGACAGCGTGGTGTTGGGGCCGGGCGAAAAGCTCATGGCCGTGGCCAGGGCCAGCAGGGCGGTGAATTCGACGAAGGGCATGGCGGGTGGGGCGGTCGGTCGTGCGGTCGTTGACGGGTGTCATGCAGACACCGTGAAGTCACTGTAGGATTGATTCCATTACAGTTCCGGTACAGACAGTATTGCAGCTGCATGATCTGTATTAGCCCATGTAGCGGCACAGCCGCCGACCCTCTCCACGCCGATGCTCACCCGCTCTTCCGACCGCACCCTGACCGAACAGCTCGCCGAGCGCTTCGCCGAGCGCATCCGCTCGCGGCTGCTGCCGGCCGGCGCCCGCTTGCCGTCGGTGCGCGAATGCGCACGCCAGCAGGGCGTGAGCCCGCATACGGTGGTCTCGGCCTACGACCAGCTGCTGGCGCAGGGCCTGGTCGAGGCGCGGCCCCAGCGCGGCTTCTTCGTGCGCGACTATCTGCAGAAAACGCCTGCAGCCCAGGAGGGATCTGGGCAGGCTGCTATGCATACCGTAGCAAACGGTCCGTCGCCGCTGGGCGGCATCGGCATGCGCGTGTCGGGCTCGCACATCAACGCCACGGCGCTGATCCGCGGCATGTTCCATCAGGCCTCGTCGCTGCCGCAGCCGGGCACGGGCGTGTTTCCGCCCGAATGGCTGGAAGAGGCGCGCTTTCTGCCCGCGGCCGTGCGCAAGATCACCGGCAGCCGGTCGCTGCAGGACGGCTCCCTGAGCTATGGCGAGCCCATGGGCGATGCCGCGCTGCGCCAGGCCCTGTCGCGGCGGCTGACGGGCATCAACGTGCATGCCCAGCCCGAGCAGATCATGACCACGGTGGGCGCCACGCAGGCGCTGGACATCGTGAGCCGCACGCTGCTGAAGGCGGGCGACCCGGTGATGGTGGAGGAGCCCGGCTGGTCGGTGGAGTTCGCCCGGCTCGACGCGCTGGGCATGCGCGTGCTGCCCGTGCCGCGTGGACCCGAGGGGCCCGATCTGGCCGTGATGCAGCGCTACTGCGAAGCGCACGCGCCCAAGCTCTTCGTGAGCGTGAGCGTGCTGCACAACCCCACGGGCTACAGCCTGTCGCCGGGCAGCGCGCACCAGGTGCTGCAGCTGGCGCAGCGCCACGACTTCCACATCGTCGAAGACGACACCTACGGCCACATCGCACCCGACCACGCCACGCGGCTGGCCGCGCTGGACGGGCTGCGCCGCACCATCTACGTGAACGGCTTCGCCAAGATCCTCGCGCCCAACTGGCGCGTGGGCTACCTGGCCGCACCGCCCGCGCTGGTCGAGCGGCTGCTGGACACCAAGCTGCTGTCCACCCTGACCACGCCCTCGCTGCTGGAAAAGGCCCTGGCTCTCTGCATCGACCAGGGCCAGCTGCGCCGCCACGCCGACCGCATGCGCCAGCGCCTGGCCCAGGCCCGCGCGCGCAGCGTGCAGCTGGCGCTGGAGGCAGGCTGCCGCTTCGCGTCGGAGCCCGCCGGGCTCTTCGGCTGGGTGGAGACGGGGGTGGACACCGACATGCTGGCCCAGCGCATGCTCGACGAGGGCTATCTCATCGCCCCCGGCGCGCTCTTTCACGCCACGCGCCAGCCCTGCACGCTGATGCGCATCAACTTCACCACCACGCAGGACGTGGCGTTCTGGAAGGTGTGGGCGCGGGTGATGAAGGAGAGGGCGGGGCCGCGCTGAGCCGGGGGCCGGCCCCGCGGCGTTGCGGTGTCCCTGCGGGGCCGAGGCCCTTTCGTCGGGGTCTTGGCCGATAATTTTTCAGCCTCGCTGCCCTGGCGCCTGATGTGACGATCCCCCGCGAACTCGTCGACAGGCGCCTGCGTGCCGCGGCAGGCGTGCCCGTGCCTTTTCGGCCGGCGCGCCGATCCTGCCCGGCTGCGCCAGGTTCGAGGGGGAGCACAGAGCGCTTCACCATTGAGGACGATTGAGGAAAACACTCCATGAGCCACCGACGGATTCTTCACGCCACCGCGTGCGCGGCCCACCGCTGCGGGCGTGCACGGGTGCGCCCCCAGCCGGCCGCGTGATGCCATGCGCTCTCCAGACCCGATGAAACCCACCGGCGCGCAAGCGGGGCGCGCCGACGCCGCCGAGCACGGCCCCGGGTCTGTCGCCAGCGATGGCCAGCCGCTGCAAGCCTACGGCGTGCTGGAACTCATCAGCCATGCCGCGTGGGTGTTCGATCTCGATCGCGGCCGCATGGTCTGGGCCAACCGGTTGGCGTTGCAGGTCTGGAATGCGGCATCGCTGCACGAACTGTGCAGCCGTGACATGGGCGTGGACATGTCGCCCGCCGTGGCCCGGCGCCTGCGGCAGTACCAGCAGGACTTCGAGCATTCCGCGGCGCGCTTCACCGAGCAGTGGACGCTGTACCCCAACGGCCAGCCGCGGACTCTGCACATGGTCTTCTGCGGCCACCGGCTGGCGGACGGCCGCATGGCGCTTTTCTGCGAGGCGATGGACCGGCAGCAGCCGTCCGATCCGGAGTCGATCCGCAGCGTGGAGGCCCTGCTCCACACCGAGGTGATGATCTCGATGTACGGCCCGCGCGGGCGCCTGCTCTACCGCAATCCCGCCGCGCGGGACCGGCTGCCCGAGCCGCAGCCGGGCGGGCTGAACTACATCGTCGATCGCCACCAGCGTGCGCAGCTGCGCGTTTCGCTGCGCCGCCAGGGCGAGGCGCGCATCGTCGCCCTGGTGCAGACCCGCCAGGGCGAGCGCTGGCACGAGATCTCGGTGCGCCGTTGCCGGGATGCGGTGACCGGCGTGCCGGCCTGGCTGCTCAGCGAGGTCGATGTCAGCGACGTCAAGGACGCGGAAAGCCATGCGCACTACCTCGCCCAGCACGACCCGCTGACGGGGCTGCCCAACCGCAGTTCGCTGGCGGCGTGCTTCCAGCCGGCCCTGGAGGCCCTCGGCCGAGCCGGCCGCCAGGCCGCGCTGCTGTTCATCGACCTGGATTACTTCAAGGACGTCAACGACTCCCTGGGCCATACGGCGGGCGACCAGCTGCTGGTCGAGATCGCCCGGCGCCTGCGGTCTGAAACGCGCCAGGGCGACCTGATCGCCCGGCTGGGAGGCGACGAGTTCCTGGTGCTCCTGGCCACCGAAGAGGTCGTGAACGAAGTGAGCGCGCCGATCGAGCGCATCCGCAAGAGCATTTCACGCAGCGTCATGCTGGGCCAGACCCCCGTTCGCGTCTCGTCCTCCGTCGGGGTGAGCATCTTCCCGCACGACGGCCTCTCCATCGACCAGCTGCTGCGGTGCGCCGACATGGCCATGTACCGCGCCAAGGAGCGGGGCCGCGACTGCATGGCCCGTTACTCCGCGGATCTGGCGGTCAAGGCGCAGATGCGCCTGGCGCTGGAGGTCGAACTGGGCAGCGCGCTGGAAAACGGCGAGATGGAGGTGTATTACCAGCCCCGGCTGGACATCGCCAGCGGGCGCATCGTGGGTGCCGAGGCGCTCGTGCGCTGGAACCATCCGCGGCGCGGCCTGGTCTCTCCGGCGGATTTCATTCCGCTCTGCGAGCAGTCGGGGCTCATCCTGGCGGTGGGGCGTTTCGTGCTGGAGCAGGCGGTGCGCCAGCAGGTGGCCTGGGCGGCGCAAGGCTGGCCGCTGCTGATCTCGGTCAACCTGTCGCCGCGCCAGCTGGCCGATGCGCAGCTGCTCGACAGCTTCATGGAGATCCTGGAGCGCTGGGGCGCCGACTGCCGCTGCCTGGAGCTGGAGATCACGGAGTCCATGCTGCTGGGGCACGACAAGCAGACGGTGCGGACCCTGGAGCAGCTGGGGCAGCAGGGCTTTCGTATCGCCATCGACGACTTCGGCACGGGCTACTCCAACCTCGCCTATCTGCAGCGCTACCCGTTGCAGACGCTGAAGATCGACCGGACCTTCATCCAGAGCATCGCCGACAACGCGCCGATCACCGATCTGATCATCTCCATGTGCCGCATCCTGGGCCTGCACATGGTCGCCGAGGGCGTGGAGACCGAGGCCCAGCTGCAATGGCTGTCCTCCCGCGGCGTGCATGAGTTCCAGGGCTTCCTGTTCAGCCGGCCGGTGCCGGCCCCGCGCTTCGAGGCCCTGCTCGCGGCGCGGCTGTGACGGCCGGGCCGCGTGCCGGGGCGCCCTGGAACGCGTTCTCAGGCCCCGAGGTCGGCCAGCATGCGCAGCAGGGCGCGGTTGACGGCCTCCAGGCTCATCTCGTGCGTTTCGGCCAGCTGGCGGATGGCGGCCATGTCGTCGGTCTCCAGCGCGCAGGCCATCTCCAGGCTGGCGGCGTAGGGGCCGGTGCGCAGCACGATGGCGTCGTAGATGCGCTCCGAAAGCGGCAGGCGCCGCAGGATGGCGCCCAGCGGCTCGGCCAGCAGGTCGTCGAGCTGCGAAAAGAGGCCGCACATGTACACCTCGCTGCGCAGCTCGTTCTCCACGCCGGCGTCCAGCAGGCGCTCGGTCAGCCGGGCGCGCAGCACCATGGATTCGCGGATGGGGCGCAGGTCGGGGTCGGTGGCGCAGTGCGGCAGCTGGTCCGACAGCCAGCGCTGCAGCGAGCCGTAGCCCATCATCACCAGCCCGCGGCGCAGCGAATCGATGCCCGTGCGCAGGCCCAGCGCGGCCGAGTTGGTGTAGACCATGAAGCGCCAGGCCAGCAGCGGGTCTTCGCCCAGGATGTGCTCGAAGGCGTCCAGCGACTGTTCGGCATCGATGGCGCGCATCAGCGCATGCACCGTGTCGTGCGCGGGCTGCAGCGGGTGGTGGCGCATGCTGTAGAGCACGTCCTCCAGCGGCCAGCCGGCCACGGCGATGGCGCGGTGCTCGTCCAGGCAGTGGTGCAGCAGCGCGCGGCTGGCGAGGTTCTCGTACATCTGGCCGTCGATGACGGGGCTGGCCGGGCCGGCGGGCGCGCGGGCGGCCTGGCGCTGGGCGCTGGCCTGCGCAGCGCGGGCCTGCAGCGCGGTGGCCGCGTCGGCGGGCGACAGGCTCAGCAGGCTGTTGTCGAAGCAGCCGGCCACGGCCGGCTCGGGCAACTGGTCCACCCCGCCGCGCCAGACCAGCTTGAGGCCGCGCCGGTGG
>Ga0105242_10004245_pt1 | contig 11174 bp, 12 predicted proteins | sample KBSM24metaG_FD_81521 | JGI IMG/M metagenome (GOLD analysis project Ga0105242, IMG submission 81521) | Miscanthus rhizosphere microbial communities from Kellogg Biological Station, Michigan, USA - KBS M2-4 metaG | ecosystem: Host-associated > Plants > Roots > Rhizosphere > Soil | place... | reverse complement strand
TCGTCGCGCTCGGCCGTGGCCCGCTTCCATCGCGATCGACGATCTTCGCCCTGCTCGGGTTGGGCGTTCTCGGAAACGGCGTCTATCAATTCCTGTTCGTCGAAGGCATCGCGCATACGCGGGCGAGCGACGCCGCGCTCGTCGTCGCCGCGTCGCCGGCGTTCATCGCCATGATCGGACGCGTGAAAGGCGTGGAGAAGATCTCGTCGCGTGGCGCGTTCGGTATCGCCCTCTCGATGGCCGGCATCGCGCTCGTCGTCTTCGGCACCTCGCGCGGAGCTGAAGGGCGCGCTTCACTGTTCGGCGACGCCTTGGTGCTACTCGGCTCGCTGGCGTGGGCCATTTACACGGTGCTGCTCAAGCCGCTCACGCACCGCGTGCCGGGAATGCAACTCTCGGCGTTCACGATGATCGGCGGCGCGCTGGCGTTGCTCGTCGTCGCGTCGCCGCCCATCGCGCATGCACCATGGAAATCGATGCCGGTCGTCGGCTGGGCCTCGATCTTTTTCAGCGGGATGCTGGCGCTCGTCGTCGCCTACTATTTCTGGTATCGCGCCGTGCGCATCATCGGCCCGACGCGCACTGCGATGTACTCCAATCTCCAGCCCTTGTTCGCCGTGGCGATGGCGTGGGCGATGCTCGGCGAACGGCCGACGATCTGGCAGGGAGTCGGCGCGATCACGATCATGACGGGCCTTCTCCTCACGCGCACGTGAAACTGGTTCTGTTCGACATCGACGGCACGATCATGCTGAGCGCCGGCGCCGGCGGCCGCGCGGTGCGGCGTGCCCTCGTCGAGGTGTTCGGGGCGTCGGGACCGGAGCAGCATCGGTTCGACGGAAAGACCGATCCGCAGATCGTTCGCGAGCTGATGAACCTGACCGGGCACGGCGACGAACACATCGACGCGCAAATGCCGGTGTTGTTCGATCGATATCTCGCCTACCTGAGCGAGGAGTTGCAGGTGAGCGCCGCCGCCGGCGGCATTCGTATCATGCCCGGCATCTTCGCGCTGCTCGACGCCCTCGAAGCGCGCGACGACGTCGTGCTCGGCCTGCTCACCGGGAATCTCGCCGAGGGAGCACGCGCCAAGCTCAGCGCGGGCGGGATCAATCCCGATCGTTTTCGCGTCGGCGCGTACGGCTCCGACCATGAACTGCGCGGCGAGCTTCCGGCCGTCGCGCAGCGCCGGGCCCGTGAAGAGCTGGGCTTGAGCTTTTCCGGCCGCGACATCGTCGTGATCGGCGACACGCCCGCGGACCTCCAGTGTGGCGTCGCCATCGGCTGTCGGGCGATCGGGGTCGCCACGGGGATGTACTCGCTCGACGACCTTCGCGCGCATCGGCCGGCGGCCGTTTTCAAGGATCTCGCGGACACATCGACGGTCGTGCGCGCCATCCTGGCCAACGGGGACGACGCCTGAACGAGCGCGTAGATTCCGGCATGACCGACGGCTCGCGACAATCCGTCCCCGTCAAGGCGACGCGCATCGGCGGCGCCGAGTTGCGCGGCGGCACGATCGTGCTCGAGGAAGACGCGCTGATCATCGTGCTGCCCGTCAACGCCGAGGAACGTCCGGTCCGCGTCCTGTTCGCGGCGATCGACCGCATCGGTGTGGAGGGAGACGACGTCGTCATCGCGCTCCTCGACGGCGCGCGGATCGAAGTGGTCGCCGACGGGACGCCCGGCGAGCTGTGCGATCATCTGCTGGCGCGCTGCTGTGCGCTCCCCGAGCTCACGCGCGCATTGCGGGCGTTCGGCTCACGGCGCCGCCAGCGCGATCGCCGGGGTGGCGGCGCGGTCGAGCAACAGCGGTTCTTCGCGCCGCTCGTCGAGTCACGGCGCAACGCGGCCAAAGCGGCGGTCCCGCACGAGGTCGTTGCCGCATTCGACGCCACGGCGCTGGCCAAAGCTTTCGATGAGACACTGCAGACCTTTGCGACGGCGAGGTTCGGCGACTTTCCGCCGGCGCGTCGAGCGTTGGAGGCCGAGCTCGTCGATCTCGCCGAGCCGTTGCGCGAGGCGCTGCGGATGCTCGAGGAAGCGGGGACAGTCGCCCGCGGCGCGCCGCGCGATCTGCATGCGTTCCGGCAATGGTATGCGCGGCTCCGCGACACGTTCGAGGCCGCCGACCGCGCCTGGCTCGCCCTCGACGTCGCGCTCGATTCCGCCGCTCGGTCATGATCGTCGGCCTCGGCATCGACGCAATCGACATCGAGCGGATCGCTCGCATGTACGCCGACAAGGGCGACCGAATGCTGCAACGGCTTTTTCGTCCGGACGAGGTGAAGTACCTCTCCACCAAGTTGGAGCCGGCGCAACATCTCGCCGTGCGCCTCGCCGCCAAAGAGGCGACCTACAAGGCTCTGGCGGGCAACGAGCTCGCCCGCGGCATCGGCTGGCGAGACGTGGAAGTCCTGACGCGGAGCGACGGCGCCCCCGAGCTCCGGCTGCATGGCCCGGCCCGACAGCGATTCGAGGAGCTCGGCGGGGTCAACGCATTCGTCTCGCTCACCCACAGCGAAGCGACCGCGGTAGCGGTCGTCGTCATCGAGCGGTAAGCCTTTACCTGACATTGGCCTACATCTGCGCGATGAATCCCGATATATTCCCTCGGCAATGAGCTTCAGAGACAAGCTCGGCCGCGCTGCCGCCGCATTTCTTACCGCCGTTGGGCTGGGATTTCCGAACCGCCTCGTCGCGCAGGAGTCGCCCGCACGTCGCGTGGCGAACATCGTCAGCGTCGCGGTCGAGGAGTATCGCAAAGGGGTAGACGAGAGCGGCCGGCTGATTTCGCGCGACGAATACGCCGAAGCGGTCGACTTTCTGAAGGACGCGCGCGCCACCGCGGCGCGTCTGCCCGGTGATCGCGTCGCCACGGCGACGACGCTCCTCGATTCGATCATGGCGGCCATTCAGGCGAAGAAGCCGCCCTCGGCGCTCGCCGAATTGAACCAGCGCTTTGCCGCGGCGCTTGGCAGCGAAGCGGCGTTGGAGCTGCCGCGCAAAGCGATCGACCTCGCCGACGGCAGCCGTCTCTACTCGGCGAATTGCGCGTCCTGTCACGGGCCTCGCGGGATGGGAGACGGCCCGGCCAGCGCGTCGCTCAATCCGAAGCCGCCGGCGATCGGAAGCGCGAAGACGATGCACGACGTCGCCCCGGCGATGATGTTCCGAAAGATCTCCGTCGGCGTCGCGGGGACGGCGATGGTTGGTTTCGCGCCGACGCTGACGGCCGAGCAGCGCTGGAACGTCGTGATGTTCCTGTCGTCGCTGCACGCCGCGCCGGCGCAGGTTGCCGAGGGCGAAGGCCTGTTCACGCAGAACTGCGCCGAGTGTCACGGGACGACCGGCATGGGTGACGCCCCGCTCAGCCGATCGCTGAGCAAGCTTCCCGGAGAGATCGGGTCCTTCGCCTGGCAGGTGGCGCGCAGCGACTCGCAATTGGCGGCGGTCGTTCGCGCGGGAATGCCCGGCACGCCGATGCCTCCGGCGACGCATTTGAACGAGGCACAGGTCCTGAGCGTCGTCGCGTACCTTCGCACGCTCCCGACGAGGGAGCGCACGATCGCCGCGGTACCGTCGGCACGCGGCGACAGCAGCAGCGCCGCAGCCGCGGCGGCATCGTCGATGACGCTGCTCGATCAATCGCTCACCGCGGCGCGCAACGGGCGATCGAGTGAGGCGGGCGATCGCGCGTTCGATGCCTATCTCGCGTTCGAGCCGATCGAGACGCCGGCGCGGGCCCGGAATCCCGGTGTCGTCGCGACCATGGAGAAGCATTTCGCCGACTTCAAGGGCGCGATCCGCGGCAACGATCTGGGGAGCGCCGAGCGGGCTCGCGACGCGATCGAGGCGAACATGCCCCGCGTCGTCGAGCTGACGCGGCCGCCGGGCAGCGGGTCTGAGGCATTCCTTCAGAGCTTCCTCATCATCCTGCGGGAAGGGTTCGAGGCGATCCTCGTCATCGGCGCGGTCGTCGCGTTCCTCCTCAAGACGGGGCACCGCGAGCGTCTGCGGTCGATCTGGTTCGGCATCGCGTTCGCGCTCGTGTGCAGCGCGCTCACGGCAATCGTTCTGCGCACGGTGCTCAAGGCGCTGCCCGCGACGCAGGAGCTCATCGAGGGTGGGACGCTCCTCGTCGCCGTCGTGGTGCTCTTCTCGGTGAGCTACTGGCTCATCTCACGGGTCGAAGCGGCGAAATGGCAGGCGTTCATTCGCGAGAAAGTGACGGTGGCGCTCGAGCATGGTGGAGGACGGGCACTGGCCTTCGTCGCCTTCCTCGCGGTGTATCGCGAAGGCGCGGAAACCGCGCTCTTCTACCAGGCTCTGTTCAACGAAGGCGCTCACGTCGCCTTGCCGATCACGCTAGGGATCGTGCTTGGCTTCGTCGCGCTGGGCATCATCTTCACGTTGTTCTATCGATTCGGCGTTCGGATTCCGCTGCGTCCGTTCTTCAGCGTGACGAGCGTGCTGCTCTACTACATGGCGTTCGTGTTCATGGGGAAGGGCATACGCGAGCTCCAGGAAGGCAACGTCGTCCCGATCACCGTGATTCGCGGACTGCCGACGATCGAGGCGCTCGGCTTCTACCCCACGTGGCAGACGCTCCTCGCGCAATTGCTGCTGCTCGGGCTCTTCGTGTTCGCGGTGGCCAAGACCTTCTGGCCCAAGCGGTCGGTCACGCTCCCGACGATCAGCGCTCCCGCGCCCACGCCGCCGGTCGCGCCGGACCGAGAAGTCACTCGCCTGCGGATGGAGATCGACAACCTCAACGCGCGCATCGCGTCGCTCGAGGAGGCGCTGCGATCTCGCGTACCGGGAGACGACTGAACGTTCCGGCCGTCGGCGATAGTTTTCGCGCATGAACGCCGACGCCATCTTCGCCTCTCCCTGGGGCGCGCTCGTCATCTTCGGCCTGCGTATCGTGGACGTCTCGTGCGACACGATGCGCGTGATCTTCGCGATCCGCGGCAAGCGCGGCATCGCCGCATCGCTCGGCTTCGTTCAGGCGCTCGTTTGGATCTACGCCGTCGGCAACGCGGTGAAGCATTTGAACAGCCCGTTGCACGTGCTCGGCTACGCTGGCGGCTATGCCATGGGGACGTTCGTTGGCGTGTCGCTCGAGCAGGCGATCGCCTACGGGGTGGCGACGGTGCGCATCGTGAGCCGCGCGGCGGGCGTCGAGATCGCAAACGCGTTGCGCGCTGGCGGCTATGGCGTGACGGTTTTTCCCGGCTTCGGCCGCGACGGCGCGGTTGAAATCCTCAACTCCGTCGTCCAGCGACGCCACCTGACCGATGTACTCAACATCATCACGAGCAAGGACTCGGGTGCCTTCGTGACCGTCGAAGAGCCCAAGGTCCTTCGCGGCGGTCTGATGGCGACGAGCGACTGGCGGCTCGGCGGGCCGTTCGTTCGCTGGATGAAAGCGAGAGAGCGCGCCTGATTCCGGCGGATCCCTGACGTGCGCGGCGACCGTCGACCGGAGAGGGTGGTACAAGGCGACCGTGGACGGTTGGTACAATTAGATACGGGACAAGGCGACGGGATTGAACGGACGACCTACAGGATTTCTTGTCGTTCGTCTTATCGAGTGGTCCCGTGTGCGCAATTATGGTGATGCTCGCCTCCGGTGTCGTTGTAACTAGGAAGCATGCCTCGGCGCGCCACGAACGATTTCCTGCACGGCGCAATCACATCCTCGATCATTGGGTCGATGCAGGAGGCTCACAGTGAGCTCGGATTCGGTTATCGCGAGCACATTTACTCGCTTGCGTTGGAGCGGTTGCTGATCGCTAAGGGGCACCGAGTCGGGCGTGAAGTCGCCGTGATGGTCTATTTCCGCGGCGAGCCTTTAGCGACGCAAGTCCTCGATATGGTCATCGACGACAAGGTCGCGGTCGAGTGCAAGACCGGCCGAACCCTACACCAGGCTGCGACACTTCAACTGTTCGGCTATCTCTGCGCAACGGTTCTGGAGGTTGGTCTAGTATTGCACTTCGGCCGAACCGCCACGGCGCATCGCGTGTTCTTCGAGAACAGACTCAAAAAGCAACTACCTCAGAGATCAGGACCAACGACTGAAATCCTGTAGGTGGTCCGTTCAATCCCGTCGCAGTGTCCCGTATCTAATTGTACCAACCGTTCCGCGGTCCACCGAGACAAACTCGCCGAGGAACCGTGGCAGTTGTTCTGGTCGTTCGATGGTATTTGTTGGCGGCCGGTCAGCTTCCGGCGGCGAGACTACGAACGGACGGCCGATCCGGCCCCGTCGAACGCCGCGCCGCCATGATCGCGACGCCGACGAGCGTGATCGCGATGGCGATAGCCTGCGCCGTGCTCAGGCCCCCGAGGAACGAGAAGCGATCGTCCTTGGCGCGGAAGAATTCGGCGATGAAGCGTTCGATGCCGGCGAGCACGCACCACACGCCGAACAACCAGCCTTCGGCGTGATCGTGATCGCGAATCCTCCACAGGATGCCGAACATCACCATGCCGAGCGCCACCTCGAGTAACTGGCTCGGGAAAACAGAGACGACGGACGCCGGGTCGGTGCCCGGTGGAAACGAGGTAACGTGGAACGAGTGCTGCATTTCGGCGACAGTCGACGGCGGCGCACCCTGAGGAAACGCGACGGCGAGAAAGCCGGTGTACGGCTTGCCGTAATCGTCACCCACCGCCCAACACCCGGTGCGTCCAACCGCGTAGCCCGCGGCGATCGCGATCCCCGCCACATCGGCGAAACGCGCGAACACCAGCTTCTTGTAGCGAATCACCAGCGTGCAAACAATCACCGAGCCGATGAACCCGCCCCAGAACACGAAACCCGAGCGGCTGAACAAATCGCGCGGATTGTGGGTGACGACGGCGTAGTAGTAGAGCTTTCCGCCGAGCAGGGTTCCGACGAGCGCCCCAAAGAGCACGTCGCTCACCCCCGCTGCTTCGACGTCGCGATTCCGGCGCGCCAACTCCCGCTCCGACACGATCTGCGCGATGAGAAAGGCCAGCAGCACCGCGAGCCCGAATCCGGTCAGGCTGAGTGGGCCGATGTCGAAGACGAACGGATGGTGAACGATCGGGTTCGGGAACATTATTCGGCGACGAGACCGGGAATGGGTTGGGCGGCGAAGGCATTGAGGTCGAGCGCGGATCGCTCGCCACGCTCGAGGTGAAACAATCCGGCGCGGGCGATCATTGCGGCGTTGTCCGTCGCGAGCCGCGCGCTTGGCGCGAAGACTTCTACCCCCCGGCTCACCAGACGATCGCGCATCGCCCCGACGAGTGTCGCGTTGCAGGCGACTCCGCCGCCGAGGACGACGCGCGAGCGACCATGCTGCACGACGGCGCGCACGGTTTTTTCGACCAGCGTCTCGATCAGCGCGTCCTGAAACGCCCGCGCGATCGCCGGCCGATCGCGCTCGAGATCGGCGGTGCGCACGGCGTTCAACACGGCGGTTTTGAGCCCGCTGAACGAGACATCGTAGAACTCTGAATCCTGAGGGGTCTGGTTGCGACGGAGCATTGGCCGGGCGAAACGATACGCGCCTGAGTCGGCGCCGGCCGCGGCGCGCTCGACGTGCGGCCCACCAGGATAGGGAAGCCCGAGCAGCTTGGCAACCTTGTCGAACGCTTCGCCCGCGGCATCGTCGCGCGTCCGGCCGAGCAGCCGGTACCGCCCCCACGCTTCGACGTCCATGAGCAGCGTGTGGCCGCCGGAGACGAGAAGGGCGGTGAAGGGCGGAACCGCCGCGGGATGCTCGAGCGCCGTCGCAAAGAGATGCCCTTCCATATGATGCACGCCGATCACCGGCACGCCGCGCGCGAACGCATACGCCTTGGCAAAGCTCACCCCGACGAGGAGCGCGCCGACGAGTCCCGGCGCATTCGTCACCGCGACGGCGTCGACCGCTTCTCCGCCCGAATCCGCGAGCGCGCGCTCGACGACCGGCACGATCGCCGTGAGGTGCGCGCGCGACGCGATCTCCGGTACCACGCCGCCGAAGACGCGGTGGATGTCCTGGGACAGAATGACCAACGAGTCCTGTATGACGGCATCACCGGCTCCATGAAGCACGGCCGCCGACGTTTCGTCGCACGATGTCTCGATGCCGAGGACGCGCATCAGCTATGCGGCAGCGGGACGAACGAGACTTTGACCTGCGCCGGTCGCACATGGATGCGGCTTCCGAATCCGACCGTGTCGATGTCGATGAGGTGCGGCAAAGAGTCCGGCAGCGAGATCGTGGTCTTCACCGTCCGCACCGAAGGGATGCGCATCACGAGATGACGCGGACCGGTGATCACCACGCTGTCGGGCTGGAGCTGTGTGGCAATCGGTCCCGCGGGCGCTGGCGGATCGGTGGCGATGTCGATCATCGATCGCACCGGCACCTTGTGCGTCCACGTGGACTCGAAGCGGAGCGTCAAGCTGTGCGGCTCGACGTCACGCACCACCGCGTCAACACCCTCGGGCAATGTCACGTCCGACGGGCGCAGATCCAACACCAACGTATCCGGTGCCTCGGCGGTGATCTGGCGATGCACCACCGGCGGATCGGTGCTCAGCTTGATGAGCTCCTTCGGCGACCCGGCGACGATGGCCTGCAGCAGTGGCAGCGTTTCGCGCAGCACGAGCGAGCTGTCGAGCACGGGATTGAACCGCACCGGCACGATCATCACCTGCGGTTCCTTGGCGTTGACCACGAACCAGAGCACCACGGCGAGAAACACCGCCGTCGCCTTCAGCAGCAGGTGTTGCGTGAAGGCCGCGATCACGCGTCGCTGCAGCGAGCCAGCGGGCGCGGTCCGCTGTGGCTTGGCGTCCGCCATACGAAGGTATCAGCGGTCCGCGGACTCGCCCGTGGCGCGCGGCGTTTCGACGCCAAGCAGCTGGGCGACGAGAGCGCGGTTGCCCTGCGAGTTCCAATCGTCCGGGCCGATCCACTTGCGGCGAATCGTCCCCTCACGTCCGATCACGAACGTCTCCGGATATCCGGTTGCCTGATACGCCTGCTCGATGGCGTGCGTCGAGTCGTGCAGCACCTCGAAGGTGACGCCGAAGTTCTTGGCGAACGCCCTGATCGAGTCTTCGGTGACGTAGTCGTCGATGCTCACCGCGACGAGCTTGAGGCCCTTGGCGCCGTATTCCGCATACAGTCGCTGCAAGCTCGGGATCTCTGCTTGGCAGGGCGTACACCACGTCGCCCAGATATTGAGCAGCACCACCTGTCCCTTGTAATCGGCCAGCGTTTTGTAGCGATTCTCGCCGAGAACTTTGGCCTTGAACTGGGGGGCTTGCGAGCCGACGGTCACGGGAAAAAGCTCTTCGCGCATCGTGCGCGACACGACGAACAGCCCGGCGGCGAGGACGACGAGCACACAACCGATGATCGTCCATTGCCGCCGTGCCGTCATACGGGCACTCCGCACGACGAGCGCAATGCGGCGATTTCAGCCTTCGGATCCCGCGCTGAAAAGACCGCGTTGCCGGCGACGAACGTGTCGGCGCCGGCGGACCACACGTCGGTGATCGTCTCGCGGCTGATGCCGCCGTCCACTTCGAGCGCCGCGTCGCTTCCTGCCTCGTCAAGCATCAGCCGCGCGCGGCGAATCTTGTCGATGGAATAGGGAATGAACTCCTGCCCACCGAAGCCGGGGTTCACCGTCATGATCAACACCAGATCGATCTCCGGGATCACCTCGCACACCGCGTTGAGCGGTGTCGCGGGGTTGAGCGCAACGCCGGCTCGACAGCCCAGCTCGCGAATGCGCGTCAGCTGCCGATGGAGATGTGGAGCCGCTTCCGCGTGAATCGTGAGTCCGCTCGCGCCCGCGCGCACGAAGTCGTCGAAGTATTTCTCCGGCTGGACGACCATGAGATGCACGTCGAGCGGCAGCGACGTACACCGCCGCACCGTGTCGATGACCTTCGCGCCGTACGTGAGGTTGGGAACGAAGCAGCCGTCCATCACGTCGATGTGAATCCAGTCCGCACCGCCGGCCTCGCACATCGCGATCTCATCGCCAAGCTTTGCGAAGTCCGCGCTGAGAATGGACGGGACGATCCGAATGGTCATAGTCAGGGGGCGGACGGCGCCTTCGCCGAGTTCGTGCTGACGGTGAGAACGACGGTGGTGCCTTCCGGTTCCTTTTCACCGGGCCGCGGCTGCTGCGCCAGCACCGTGCCCGGCGGAGTGGCTTCGCGGTATTCTTCGTCGCCGCGCGATGCCTTGAAGCCCACAGCGGCGAGTCGCTTGGACGCGTCGTCGAACAGCAAGCCGCCGACGTTGGGCACCTTTGCGTTCCCCGGGATCACGCCGGAGGGGAAGATCAGAAAGGCGACGATCAGGTACGCGAGCAGAAAACCACCGATGATCGTGACCGCGTACGGAAGCGATCGACGGAGGGACGTGCGGAGGCTCATCCAGCACTTCTCCGCAAGCGCGCCGCAAACGCGCCGTCTGTCCCGTGGCGCTGCGGCAGAACGCGCAGTCGTCCTTCGTCGAGCACGGCCTGCGGCACAACTCCCTCAGGCGGCGGATCCAAGCGCCACTCCGGATGCTCGGCGAGGAAACGATCGATCTGCGCGTCGTTCTCCTCCGGCTCGAGCGAGCAGGTGCTGTAGACGAGCAGGCCGCCGGGCTTCACGATCTCCGCTGCCGACCGGAGAATGGCGCGTTGCAGCGATGCCATCACCGCGAGGTCCGAAATCTTGAGGCGCCAGCGCGCGTCGGGGTGCCGGCGGAATGTTCCGGTTCCGGTGCACGGCGCGTCGACGAGCACGAGATCTACAGGCCGAATAGCAGGCATCCGTGCGTCGGCGACGTACGGGAACAGGTTGTCGACTTCGAGCCGCTGCGCGTTGTCGATCACACGTTGCAGACGTCCGAACGACGCATCGCTCGAGAAGACGACCGACGCGTTACGCGACAGCTCGATCGACTTGCCGCCCGGTGCGGCGCAGATGTCCGCCACCACGGCGCCCGTCGGCACGCAGGCGTACTGCGTGACGAGCGTTGACCCGGGGTCCTGCAGATGAAAGAGTCCTTGCCGGAACGGACCGAGCTCGGTCAGCGAAGAGACGGGGCTGGCGAGGACGATGCTGTCGCGAACGAGCGGCGCTTCGTCGACGTGAATGCCTGCCGCCTCGAGCATCGCCTCCAACTGCTCTC
>Ga0105242_10004241_pt1 | contig 11176 bp, 10 predicted proteins | sample KBSM24metaG_FD_81521 | JGI IMG/M metagenome (GOLD analysis project Ga0105242, IMG submission 81521) | Miscanthus rhizosphere microbial communities from Kellogg Biological Station, Michigan, USA - KBS M2-4 metaG | ecosystem: Host-associated > Plants > Roots > Rhizosphere > Soil | place... | reverse complement strand
TTTGATCGGTGTGGAATGTATTAATGCGATCTTCCATTCTCCATTCACTTTACGAAATATGGTACTTTCATTCCAGTTTTTTTGAGTAAGCTTTCCTTCTTTGATTATATCAGATCTTAAATTATAAACAGCATACGCAACATTGCCATCGGTGCGGATATATTTAAAGTCAAAGTTATCTTTTCGATCAGTTACTTTATTCGCATCATCCTTATACCATTTTGACTCATCTTCCATATTCATAATATCTCCAGCTTCGATCAGAAGATAATCTTCTGTGCAATTGTTAATGTGTTTTTTAAGATCCTTGCTAAGCAATGTGCCGTAGTCATTCTTTAACAGTTGAATAATGGTTGTGGAATCATTTTTTTGGGAAAAAGCAAACGAAGAAAAACTTAAACAGAAGAAGCAGATTAAATATTTCATAAGCTGAGTTTGTAGCAGGCTAATATATGCCATAAAAACGCATAGATAAATTTTTCATTTACTCACCATGGGTGTCTCCCAGGCTTTTTGAATTTATGCCTTCTCTTTTTCTAATCTTTTTTCTCAGTATGAAACATCCACTTGAATCCAAATTTATCATTTAATGCTCCATATACACCAAAGGGTTCTTCCTTGAGTGGGTTAGTAATTGTTGCGCCGGAAGAGAGTTTGTCGAACAAACTTTTGATCTCACTGTAAGTGCTTCCGCTTAAATAAAGACAAACAGTATTTCCCTGTATAGGCGTTTCGGATGGGCGTAGCCAGTCGGATGCAGAGATATTAATATTTCCGCTCACTAATTTTGCATTCACTACCCGGCTGTGCATTGATTCAGGAAAAATGCTTTTCATTGGCGACTCGCCGACAGTTGTCATGATCAGATCCCCACCAAAGCATGATTTATAAAATTCCATGGCTTCCTTACATCTGCCATCAAGAAGAAGATAGGTTGAAAAAATAATTGGTTGACTCATATTGGTAGTTTTTAATTTTTCTGTCGCAAGGAATTTTGGCTTGCACGTAAAAGCATATGCAACTATGGCTAAAGCTGCCAGTACAAGCAGGGCGTAAGATGGTAGTACTAATTTCAGTTTCATAGTTGATCATTTAATTCATAAATTTTGTTGACTATATAAATAAACAAACGAGTTTGATGAAATTGGACAGGGTGATGATCTTTTTTGAGATTTTTTCTACTGGTAATAACTAAAACATCCAAATGATAGTCGGGGTATCATTTCTTTTGTTTGTAGTTTCTTATTGGTAAGCCCTTTGCAGACGGAAAATCTTGCTACGACATTGATTTTGTATCTTCAGTTTAAAGCTGTAACGTTTATGGAAGTACACCACCACTCTCATGCGGGAGGAAAAAAATGGACACACTATTTATGGGAGTTCTTAATGTTATTTCTTGCAGTGTTCTGTGGATTCTTAGCAGAAAACCAGCGAGAGCATTATACTGAAAAGCAAAGAGAGAAAAAGTTTATTAGCCGTTTATTGTCTGACCTCAATGAGGATACGGCTTTTTATAAAAAAAGAATAGCCGACCTTGAACGATTCCAAAAGAAAACAGACGCATTTGTAAATGTTATGACTGGAAGTATTAAACCTACAGATTACCAGGTTTTATCTGCCTTTGTACCTATGCTGTATCATTACGATGTGCAAGTAACAACTGCTACCTATGATCAAATGAAATCATCAGGCAGTCTTCGATACATACATGATGATGAAATTACCGATGCCCTTCAAAAATATTATGAGATATTAATACCAAGAACATTGGGGAAACCTGCAGAGGCAAAAGCTTTTTTTTTGCAATTCACTGCTCCTTATGTAACAAAACACTTCAGGACACAAGACATGATAATTAATGCTGATACTTTAGAAAAGAAGAGCCAGGTTATGCTCAATCGAACTCCGGAATCAGACCAGGAATTAATTAATCTTATTGTGATGTATGGTGACATACAAGATAAATTGATTGTATTGTTGAAACCTGCCATGAAAAAAGCGCAGGAGATCATTGAAATGATCAAACAGGAATATCATCTGAAATAAAATAAGTGCTATCGGGACTGCACAACAATTATTGATTTCTATATATTGAATACTACCGACACCTGGGAATTCCTAACTTCAACCATGCGAAAAATTCTATTTATCACCATTTCTCTTTTTATCAGTTCTTTTGTTTTTACCCAGACTATTATTCGTCTCGACAATAGCCAGATCACTGCGAAACAACTCGACACAAAGATCTTCCAGTTAATGAAAGAAGGATATGTGACCGGGATGGCCATCAGCATATTCAATGATGGCAAACCTGTTTATCACAAAGTATTCGGTTACAAAAATTCAGATACCAAAGATCCTTTACAAACAAACACCAATATCTACGGAGCATCGCTCAGTAAGGCCGTTTTTGCCGTGATGGTTATGAAGTTGGTAGAAGAAAAGATCATCAATCTTGATAAGCCATTACAGGATTATCTTCCCAAACCGGTATATGAATATGGAAAGGGCACAAGCTGGAACCAGGATTATACTTCATTGAAAGAAGGTGATCTGTATAAAAAAATAACTGCACGTCATTGTCTTAGCCATTCATCCGGTTTTGCCAACTGGCGCTGGTATGAACCCGACCAGAAACTACATGTCCATTTTGAACCCGGCTCAGAATATAGTTATTCAGGTGAAGGACTTTGTTACCTGCAATTCGTGATCGAAAAAATAACCGGCAGATCGCTGAATGAATTGATGCAGGAAAAATTATTCGGGCCATTGGGTATGAAAAATTCTTCTTACACATGGCAGCCTGCATTTGAAAACAATTATTGCTTTGGTCATGATTCTACTGGTAAAGCATATCCAAAAGATAAAGACAATGCACCCCGTTCTGCAAGTACTCTCGAAACAACACCCGATGACTATAAGTTATTTACTGAAGCTGTATTACAAAAGAAGATACTGAACCCAGCAACATATGACACTCTTTTCAAACAACAGATACGTATACGCAGCAAGATCCAAATGGGAACAGATGCATGGAAAGACCCCTCTGATGAGAATGATAATATTCTACTTGGTTATGCACTGGGGTGGGGAAGGCTGCAAACACCTTACGGTTACGGCGTGTTCAAAGAAGGTCATGGCGATGGCTTTCAACATTACTCTATCCTTTTCCCGGAAAAAAAATTGGGTATAGTTATACTGACCAACAGTGATAATGGTGAAAGTATTTTTAAAGAATTATTGGAGTTCGCGATCGGCGATACATATACTCCCTGGAAATGGCAACGGTATATTCCTTATGATCAGAAAAAAGATCATTGACATTACATAGTCGTTCCATTACTCAGGTTTTTACAAGGCTTTTCTTGAGTAATTCCGATAGCTATCGGGGCAGGGCAACAATTATTGATTTTTATTTATTGAACGACACAAAGAACTGGGTCTGCCCGCATTATTCTTTTGTTTTAAAATTTCTTTATGGCAAGGTCCCCTACGAACAGAAAATTGCCTTAGCACGAAACTACAATTTTGCCGAATCCACAAAATACATATCAACTTGCCCTTTGCTTTTAGCTTCAATTTTTCCTCTATGGGTGCAATTAAAAGTATCCTTTACCAAAGAATAAGTTTCTCCGGAAATATTTACTCTTCCCACTTCACTGTGTTGTTCCATTTGTGATGCAAGATTCACCGCATCGCCCCATATATCGTAAGCAAATTTCTTTGATCCAACTACACCTGCTACAAGTGGCCCTGTGTGAATTCCGATACGGATTTCAAAGACTGGTAAGTTTTGAATTTTATTACCTGCTCCAAATTCCTTGATATACTGTTGCATGTCTAATGCCGCTTTTACAGATTTGATAGCATTTTCGTTATCCGCTAATGGTAATCCGCTGGCACACATATATGCATCGCCGATGGTTTTTATTTTTTCCATTCCATATTTGGCAATAATATTATCAAACGCTCCAAAAACTTCATCAAGCTGCGTGACCAATTTTGCAGGAGTAAGTTTTTCTGCAATGGAAGTAAAGCCCTTGATGTCTGCAAATAAAACACTGACCTGCTCATGTTTCCTGGCATACGATTTTCCAAATTGTTTTAATTCCTCTGCAATTTCAGCAGGCAAAATATTCAACAACAAAGCATCGGATTGAATTTTTGCAGCTTCGATAATTTGTTTTTGTTTTTCAATTTCCTGTGTTCGTAAACGTACTTTTTCTTCCAATTGTTCATTGTATTCCTGCAATTCCTGGATCAGGTGTTTGTTATCACGTCGCAGCATTACAGTTTCAATTGCATTGTCGATAGTGATCTTTAATTCATCTTTATCCCATGGTTTTGTGATATACCGGTAAACTTTGCCTGTATTAATGGCCTCAATGATCGATTCCATATCACTAAAACCAGTGAGAATGATCTTGACATTGTCCTGTGCATCCGGTATGTGTTGCAAGAATTGCACGCCGGTCATATGTGGCATACGTTGATCAGTAACGATAACATGAATATCTGTTTTGGAAAGAATTTCTATACCTTCTTCCCCGCTCATTGCTGTATATATGTTATAATTTCTTCGTAAAGCAGCTCTGAAAGAATTCAGATTGTTTTCTTCATCATCAACATACAACACATTAAAAACATCTTTCAATACTTCCATAATTTAGTTTATTGTTTGTTGGGTGACAGGAATCCTGATAGAAAACTCAGTCCCTTCACCGGGTTTTGAAAACACTTCAATTTCGCCGTTATGTTTCTGAATAATTCCATAAGAGATCGATAGTCCTAGTCCTGTTCCTTTACCAACTTCCTTTGTTGTAAAAAAAGGATCAAATATTTTTTTTCTTACTTCGTCCGTCATACCAACTCCTGTATCACGAATCGAAATTTTAACGTTCTGCTGATCTTGCCAGGTTTTTATGAAAATTTTGCCTTCGGCAGGAATTGATTGGATGGCATTAGAAAGTATATTCATAAATACCTGGTTGATCTGACCGGGAAAACAATCTACTTCGGGAAGATCACTATAAGACTTTATAATTTCTATCCTGTTTTTAAACGAATTATGTAATAGAGTAAGCGTTGAATCAAGGCTGTCATTAATACTTGCTTTCTTGAAAACATTCCGATCCAACCTTGAAAAATTCTTTAGACCTTTTACAATTTCAGAAGTTCGTGTGGCACCATCTTCAATTCCCTTTAATAAATTGTTTATTTCTTTCTTTGTAAATTCTATATTTCCATCCTGCTTTACTTTCTCAATTTCGCTGAATTTATTCTCCAGGTTGTTTTTACGGATAATTTCATCATAGCTTTCAATAAATTTTATTAAATCAGCCATATCATCTTTTAAGGGTTGAATATTCGCGGTAACAAAATTGATTGGATTGTTTAATTCATGCGCAATTCCTGCTGTCAGCTGGCCAAGCGATGCCATTTTCTCTGCCTGTATCAACTGTTCCTGTGCGGCTTTCAAATCAGCAACTGTTTTATGTAGTTCCTCGTTTGTAGTAGCAAGGTTGATATTTGCTTTGTTTAGTTCTTCCCGGGCTTTCGCCAAGTCAGCTACCATTTTATTGAAAGCTCTTGCCAGGTCACCTATTTCATCTCCGGATTCATTTATTACTCTTTGTGTAAGATCTCCTTCACCAACTTTATCCGCAGCATTCCGCAATGCCACTACAGGTATTGAAATATTTCTCGATAACCAAAATCCGATTAGTATTCCAATAACAAAAACCACGCCGCTTACAATCAGTGATGTTGTCCTTATTTTCTTTTTCCCCATTTCAATATATTCAGTTGTAACAGCCAGCTCAATGGCACCATTCATCATATCCGATGCAAATTCAGATCGCTTTTTTATGATGGAGTTTTTTGAATGTGTATTGTGGCGATTAACTGTGTCTTCCGGGTATGTTTTTAAAAGGGAATCACTCACTTTAAAACTTTTGTGATCATTGTCCCAGGTTGTATCAGTGACCCAAAGATTTACAAACAATAACCTTTGGTCATCTTTTACAAAACTCATTGCAGTCTGTACGCCTTCAAAATTTTCATCCTTCAGCGCTATTTTTACTCCCAGTGAAATTGTATTCGTAAGGTTCTGTACTTCGTTGTTATAGTTGTCAAGTAAATATTTTTCCTGCTGTGAAGGAAAATAATAAAGTGAAAAGAATGAAAACATCAAAACAATCGTGAGAATTGTTAGCCAAATTTTTGTTTTTAATGTAATTCGCATGGATGTAAACCTGTTTTAATCTTACCGACACCGTGTCACAGATAATTTATTAATATTTGAAAAGAAGTAATGCTATTGAACAAAAAAGTAAATCAAAAAGAATTTTTTCCATCAACCAAAATTGTTTTAATACCGGTACCTGTAGAAACCCTGTCTAAGATACCGATAGCGCCGGGGGTTTGTGCAACAATTGATTCCAATTCAGCAAGGGAATTACAAAAAGTGGGGGCGTCCGCTTTGCCACTAAATGAAAGTCCAAGCCAAAATCGTTTCACTTTGTCCCCACTCATATTGTAAATTTTCTGGCATGTAATTTCTCCGGTCGCTGTATTTGTTTTCATTAAAACAATACTTACTTTGGTTCCGTCACTCCATCTTTGTTTTTCACCTTTCATTATCGATTTTAGTTCTGACATTTTCATTGTAGCCGGAGCACCTTTGGGGTTACTAATCGCAGTAAGTGCGGCATCCTGCGCATTTATGTTCAACCCCACAAACAATAGCAACAGTATAGAAAGATATTTTCTATTTAACCGTATGCAGATTGTTTGAAAAGTCATTGTTTGTTTGTTTTATACTAAAACCCGATTGCTAATTGCATTGTTAACCTATCCGTATCACCTTCTTTTTCTCCGTGCTGATGCTGATACTCCAATTTCACTGCTGTTACGTAATTAAGATTGTATCGAATACCCGTAACTATTGAAGTCGTATTGTTCTTATTATAAAATATCTCACCTTGTCCGAAATGTAAATTGTCAAACCTCAAGTAGGGAACTATTTTTTCTTTGATCTTAAATCCTGCATAGATGTAAGCAGCCATAGTATGTTGTGACCCGGTAGTATCGGTCTTATTAGTCCCCGCCGTTGCTTCTGCTAATACCTCAAACTTATTTCCGAAATATGCAATGGAGCCAGTAAATAAGTTTTGATTTACGGTCCAATCAAGTATCATTCCATCGTGTGCGGTAGCACCTTTTGTAATAACATCATTATACCAGGAAAATCCGAACCGGAGACCTTCAACAGGTTTTATATGTACTGCGGCCGTTATCGATTTTCTCTTGTCATTATCCAGTACATCAGTCGAACCGATACCATTACCTACCATAAGATCATAACCGAATTTCATGTCGCCAAGATTATGCCCTTGCAAGCTGATCCCGGTTGTATGTAGTGGAATGATATTAGCGTCAAATAAAAGGGGACGAAATATAGTAGGAAAAAGCACACGGCCATGATGATAAGTATCGTTCCAGTAATTTATGGGGGTATGGTGTTTACCCAAAAGAATATTATGATTTCCCGCAACGTTATATTTGATAACAATGCGTTCAATACTTACCGAAAATTTTGTAGGTGTGGTATTTGTAAACCTAAAGACACTTTCTCCGAGAAATGAAAAACGATCGCTTAATTCAGAGGTAATGAATAGATCCTGTTCGCCAAGAGCAAATGACACTTTTTCTTTTTGCAAACTTGCCATCACATCAGCAAATCCTCTTATTTGTGTGGTCTGTGAATATAAACCTGAAGAACTACCTATTAATACCAATAGAATGCCGATAATCGATATTGATTTTAGTCTTGGCATGGATAGGTTTTAATTTGATACTTAAATATACTTATTATAAAATTAATTCAATTTTTTAATCTGGCTTTAACCTCATAAACTTAATTCGAAGTCTTTTCTACAAAGAATTAACTGACGATCTGTTTCCGAAATTAGTAAGTGAAAGGGCGAATACAAATGGTGATGATTGGAATTATAATAGTCTTGCGTAGAATAGTTTGTTTGTTGAGTATAAAATGGGATTAAATTATAAAATAAGCACGTTGTCTCCAGAAGGTGATGTTACGGTTGGTTGCAGAACATGACGGTGAAATGGGAACGAAAACTCAAGCAGGTGTTCTTTGTTGAATATTAATTTCTTCAGGTAAGCCCATTTTATGAATTTTGCAGTTAGTAAAACGTTGCCTGATGGTGTACGAATTAACCTATTGTTCGCTGGCCAAGCCCTCTATTAATGCTGATGAAATACTTGCCATATTAGAATCAGCCGGAAGGAATAATAGAAAAAATAAGATAACCGGGTGTCTATTATATTATAATCACGAGTTTCTGCAGATTTTAGAGGGAGAAGAAAAGACAGTGAAAGCAGTTCAAAAAAAAATAGCCAGGGATCCGAGACATTCGAATGTAAGAATACTGGCCGAGGGGAAAAAAGAGGAAAGAACATTTGATCACTGGACAATGGCCTTTAAAGAACTGAGTGCTGATGAAGTGAAAACTATAAGCGATCTAATTTTTGAAAATAATTTTCTCACTTTCTCTCAACTGGTCTCAAAACCTACGCATGCTATTCGTTCTTTCTGGAATAGAGCCCAGTATATGATAAATGTTAGTTGAATATCCTGTTTCAAACAACTGGTGAATAATGGGGCGGTTATTAATGGCAATAAGATCTTTTTCATAAAGAAAAATCTAGATGGTTAATTATTGTGGACACGGAGCAAGGCTGAGAGTCCGCGATAGGCGATACATATACTCCCTGGAAATGGCAACGATATTTTCCATATGATCAAAAAAAATGATCATTACATCTTATAATTACAGCTCCGCTATAAGCTTATCTACAATTGCATGGCTCATATCTGTTAGGTAAGTATTGTATCTGCCAAGGAATTCTGATGTGGCCCCTTTCCACGATTGGAAAAAACCCATTCCCTTGTTTTTTTGAAAAGTATTAATATTTATTTTACCCGTTTTCGTCTCGACCCCGTTTTGCAATGTTTTATATGAAACGACAATGTCTTTAAACTCGGGTTCTACATAGTATTTGTCCAGCCGAATGATCAATAATATAACATGGCCTTTATCAACAATAGCAAAGCTGCCGGGAACTTGTTCTATCGTTAGTTCAAGTTGTTGCCCGTTCAACTTTTGTTTCAGTTTACTGGCTTGCTGGTAAATACCTTTCCTTAAATAATTTACTCCAATTGCAGAGTTCAATGTACAGGTATGACGGTAATCATATTTCCAGTAAACCAGCAGGAATAAATTTTTACTTGATTTAACTGTATGTGATAACTCATTCGGATCGGAAGGGATAGATGATTTAACAAGAATGGTGGTGTCAGTTCTTTTATCTGGTTTCGGCACTTTATTATTGAATTGATCTCCAACATAAGCATCCATTTTTTGCGAAATGTGACAACTAGTTAGCGAGGATAATAAAATAAAAAGAGCAATAACAGTAAAGGCAATTTGTTTTGGCATGCGGTAGGTTTTGAAATCAACAAGATAATAATTTTGTCTAAAAATAAAAGAGGATGAAAAAATGATTGATCCTTGTCAAAATACCCTGCAGCTGCTGTCGGATCGACCGAAAATGAAAAAAAGATCAAATTAATAAAGACTATCTTCTCCTCATCTTTCACCTAAATCAAATATTATGATACGAAAATTTCAATCCGCAATTTTAATTGCTTGTTCAACTTTACTAATTGTTTCATGTTCCAATGAAAAAGGCGCAACAACTGTTGACATGGATGCTGTAAAAAAAGACATACAGGCCATGGAAGATGCTTATGCTACAGCTGAAAAAGCAAAAGATGCTGATAAAGTAGTTGCCTATTATAGCGACGATGCTGCCAGTTACAGCAGGAACAGGATGCCAGAGATCGGCAAAGCTGCAATTAAAGAAAGCCTTGCAAAACGCCTTGCTGCAGACACATCAGGCAATACTAATGTTTATAAAGTAGTAGATCTTTTTGGCGAGGGGAATATGCTCGTTGAAATAGGTTCATGGACCGAGATGAGTTCTGCAGGAGCAGAAGTCAATAAAGGCCATTACATGTCTTACTTTCAAAAACGTGATGGCAAATATGTTTGTGTAAGGGATATGAATGTTACTTCAAGCCCGGCTAAATAAAAATATTAGTAACAAATAAAGTTATCAGAATAGATCGGGCCAATGGGGTTTGCATTTCGCAAACTCCATTTTTTTTAATGTAAGAAAATAACAACTCAGGACAACAATTATTTGTAATTTTTTATTTGTATTCAAATTGAAGTATACAAAGAGTGTTTGCGAAGGTATGTCGCTGCTCAATTAATAAACCAACTGAATTGTATTTAAATTCATTTGAAAAATTACCCTTACCCGGGCAATCATAATCATCATCAGATGATGTAACATACTTTATTAGTCTTCCCAATGAGTCATACTTGAAAACTTTTTTATATGCTTGTTTATTCAGGAAATGATTAAATGACGAAATACTCAGAGGGGCACCCATGTCATCATAATTTGTAATTGTTGTTGTGAAAAGCTTTTTGCCGTCATAAGTTTTTGCGGTCTCGGTTTTCCCCTTATTTGTGTAGCTGTAATATGTTGTATTAAGATGGTCGGGAGGTGTCTCCCAATCCCAGTAATAATGCGTGGTCTCTTTTTTTTTCCATCCCTGTTCGTTGTATTCAGTTATTGTGTATTCGCTTTTTTCATCTGGTAAACTGGTTCCGTTAGAACCTCTTTTTTTTCTTTTCACAATGTCACCGTATTCGTCAAAATTGTAATCTGTTATATCTGGTTTCGGATCATTACTGAGTTTACCTGCGCTGTCAAAAAATTGAGAGACATATTGTACAATATTATTTTTTATGTCCCGGTTAAATGAATAATAATGGTTTTGTCTTTCCTGATAGTAAGTTCTGTTATGAACAGCATACCCATCCTTATTGAATGTAAATAATTCTTTAATATACTTTTGATTGGCAACCTTAACCGCTGTATCGCTTTTATTTTTATTATTTTTTTGACCCGAAGTGATGTAGATCCTTACTTCAGTAATTTTATTTGATCTGATCAATGTAGGATCAAAGAGAGATTCAAAATCAGCAGCTGCCAGGGGTGAAAAAAATGGAGCACA
>Ga0105242_10004240_pt1 | contig 11178 bp, 9 predicted proteins | sample KBSM24metaG_FD_81521 | JGI IMG/M metagenome (GOLD analysis project Ga0105242, IMG submission 81521) | Miscanthus rhizosphere microbial communities from Kellogg Biological Station, Michigan, USA - KBS M2-4 metaG | ecosystem: Host-associated > Plants > Roots > Rhizosphere > Soil | place: Michigan... | reverse complement strand
CGGCTTCCCAAGCAGCTCTCCGGCGGCCAGGCGCAGCGCGTGGCCATCGCCCGGGGCCTGTTCACGCGCCCCCGCCTGCTGCTGCTGGACGAACCCTTTTCCGCCGTCGATGCCTTCACCCGCATCCGGCTGCAGCAGTTGCTGGCCGACGTGGCCCGGTGCCATCGACTGGCCGTGCTGCTGGTCACCCACGATGTGGACGAGGCCCTGGTGATGAGCGACCGCGTGGTGGTGCTGGATGCACGGGCTGGGGCGGATCTGCAGATCATCGGCAACCCCCTGCCCCGCCCGCGCCGGCGCGAAGACGATGCGCTGGGCGCCCTGCGCGTGCAGGTGCTGGACGCGCTGCGGCAAGCCCACGCGTTCTGACCCGAGGGGCCTTCAGGGTCAGGGCGTGGACCGCGTCCGGCGTTGCTTGCCCAGGTAGGCCTCGTGCAGGGACGTGTCGCTCAGCAGCTGCTGTGCCGAGCCTTGCCGCACTACGCGGCCGCTTTCCAGCACGTAGCCGTGATGCGCATGGCGCAAGGTGAGCGCGATGTTCTGCTCCGCTACCAGGAAGCTCACGCCCTCGCGCGCGTTCAGTTCGCTCACGATGCCGAATATCTCCTGCACGACCAGCGGCGCCAGCCCCATGGAGGGCTCGTCGAGCAGGACCAGACGCGGCGCCGTCATCAACGCCCGCCCTATGGCCACCATCTGCTGCTCGCCACCCGAGGTGTAGCCGGCCAGGGCCCTGCGCTTGTCCTTGAGCCGGGGAAACCAGGCATACACGCGCTCAAGCCCCTGCCGCAGCGCCTGCGCGCTGGCTCCGCGCACGAAGCCGCCGCTGCGCAGGTTGTCCTCCACGGTCAGATGGCCGAAGACGTGGCGCCCTTCCAGCACATGCACGATCCCTCGGCGGACCCGCTGGCTGGCCGCCGCATCCTGCGTGGCGGCTCCGTCGAAATGGATGCTGCCCCGGCTGATGCGCGCGCGGTCGGCGCCCAGCAGGCCGGAGATGGCTTTCAGCGTGGTGCTCTTGCCGGCGCCGTTGGCGCCCAGCAGCGCGACGATGGCACCTTCGGACACCGCTAGCGAGATGCCGCTGGCAGCGAGGATGGCATCGCTGTAGATGACCTCGATGTCGCGGACCTGCAGCAAGGGCGCAGGGGCCGGCTGTTCCTGGTCCACCGTGCGGATCGATGACGGCATGGGCGTCAGCCTTCGGTGGCGCAGTTGCGCGGGGTGATGCCCTTTTCCTTGGCATAGGCGGCGGCCTTGGCCTTGATCAGCGGCCACACCAGCGTCCGGTCGGCCTGGATCCAATCGCTCACCAGCTTCCACTGGCGGCCGTCCCACTGCTGCACTTTCACCGCGCCGCCGCCCTCGTGGTCGGCGCAGGAGAGCTTGAGCTTCTGCAGCAGGCCCGCGAAGCCGTTGGCCTTCAGCCGAGCGTCATCGATGTTCAGGTGTTCCAGGCCCCACTGTCCTTCCTCGCCCGTGATGGGGCGGTTGCCGAAGCGGGCCTGCGCCGAACGCACGGTTTCGACCGCGATCACGGCGTCCACCAGTCCCGAGTTGTAGTAGACGCTGCCGAAATGCCGCGTGTCGCGCAGGTCGCTCTTGCCCGTGTCGATGATGTACTTCTTCAGCCGCTGATGGATGTCGAAGGTCGCGCCGGCCGGGTAGGGCGTGAGGGCCAGATAGCCCTTGGCGGCCTCGCCTGCCGGGATCACGTCTTCTTCGGAACTGGCCCAGACGTCGCCGATGATCCGGTCGGCTGCGATGCCGAAGCGCTGCGCCGTGCGAATGGCCACGGGGGTGGATACCCCCCAGGTGCGCAGGAACACCCAGTCGGGCCTCACCTGGCGTATCTGGCGCCATTGGGCCGATTGCTCGTTGCCCGGGTCGGCGAACGGAATCTGGACGTCCTGGAAGCCGTACTTCTGCGCCAGCAGCTTCAAGGGCTCCAGCGTCTCGCGCCCGTAGGCCGAGTCGTGATAGAGCGTGACGATCCTCTTGCCCTTGAGCTTGTCGAGCCCCCCTTCGCGCTGGGCGATGTAGTTGATGAGCGCGGACGCCTCGCTGTAGAAGGTCAGCATCACCGGGAAGATGTAGGGGAACACCGTGCCGTCGGCGGCCTCGGTGCGGCCATAGGCCAGGGTGATCTGGGGGATCTTGTCCCGCTGGGCACGGTCGCTCAGTGCAAAGGCTGCGGGAGCCCCGTTGGGCAGGTAGGCCGCGACAGGAGCGCCGTTATGGCCCTTCTTGAACCGCTCGTAGCATTCCACGCCCTTCTCTGCCGTCCATTCCGTCTCGCACTCCTGCCAGACCAGCTTGACGCCGTTGATGCCGCCTTCCACCTCGTTGATGTAGCGGTAGTAATCGAGGCGGGCGGACCAGATATGCGCGCTGGCAGAGGCGTAGGGCCCCACGCGGAAGCTGGCAATCGGCATGAACTGCTTGTCTGCATCGGAGCCGGCGGGGGACTGCGCTGCGGCCGGCGCCACCAGCGCAAGGGCTGTGGCGACAGCCGCCATCCGTTTCACGATCGGGTGCGGATTCGACATGGAGGTGTGTCCTGGCAAGAAGAGGAAATCGGGGTGGAGAAATGGGTGGTGCGGGGTGCGGGGTGCGGGGTGTGGGCGGCGGCAGGCGGCGGCGTCATTCGCCCTGTCGTGGCGCGAGGCTCTTTTCCTGGGCGTAGGCCGCCGACTTGGCTTCGATCAGCGGGCGCAGCTGGTTGCGGTCGGCCTGTATCCAGTCCGTCTTGAGCACCCAGCGCGAGCCGTCCCACTGCTGGATGCGCGCGGCGCCGCCGCCCTCGTGGTCCTTCGGGGTGATGCTCAGGGGCTGAAGCAGGCTCTTGAATCCGATCTGCTGCAGGCGTGCATCGTCGATCACCAGGTGCTCGAAGGCCCACCGCCCTTCCTCGCCGTTGAGCGGACGGTTGCCGAACTTCCGGTGGCCCGTGCGCAGGGCCTCCACCGCCAGCGCTGCATTCACCAGCCCGATGTTGTAGTAAACGCTGCCGAAGTTCTTGACATCGCGCAGATCGCTCTTGCCGGTGTCGATGATGTTCTTCTTCAGGCGGCGGTGGATCTCGAAGTCCGCTCCGCCCGGATAGGGCGCCAGCGCCTGATAGCCCTTGGCAGCTGCGCCCGCGGGGATCACGTCGGCCTCGGAGCCGGCCCACACATCGCCGATGAGCCGGTCGGCAGGAATGCCGAAGCGCTGCGCCGTGCGGATGGCCACGGGCGTGGAGACGCCCCAGGTCCGGACGAAGACCCAGTCAGGTTTGGCCTCGCGCACCCGGCGCCACTGGGGCGACTGTTCGTTGCCGGGGTCGGCCACCGGAATCTGGATGTTCTCGAACCCGTACCGCTGGGCCAGCAGCGCGACGGCGGGCTGCGTTTCGCGGCCGTAGGGGGAGTCGTGATAGACGGTCACGATCTTCTTGCCCTTGAGCTTGTCCAGGCCGCCCTCGCGCTGGGCGATGTAGTTGATGCCGGTGGAGGCCTGGCTGTAGTAGTTGAACAGCAGCGGGAAGGCGTAGGGAAAGACGGTGCCGTCGGTCGATTCGGTGCGCCCGCCCGCGGGGTCGATCAGCGGAATCCTGTCGGCCGCGGCCTTCTCGATGAGCGCATACGACGCGGGGGTGCTGTGCGTGAAGAAGAAGGCCACGGGCGAGCCGTCCTTGCCATGCTTGGTGCGTTCGTACACCTCCACGATGCGGTCGGTGTTCCATTCGGTCTCGAACTCCTCGTAGCGGATCTTCACGCCGTCGATGCCGCCTTCCACTTCGTTGACATAGCGGAAGTAGTCGATGGTGCCGGCCCACCACAGCGTGCCGCTGGACGCGTACGGTCCGACGCGGTAGGTGGGCAGCGGCACGTATTGCTCGCCTGCGGCGAAGCCGGCCGATGCGCCCAGGGCGAGGGAGAGCGCCGTCGCCGCGGTGAGCAGGAGTCGAGTGGATGCGCGCATGGGTATATCTCTCATGGATGGGTGGAGTCGAAGGAAGAAGGGAGGTGTCAGAACCGCAGGGGCCATGCCGACAGCCGCGTGCGCAGCCGTGCGACGAGCCGGGCGATGCCTTCGGGTTCCTTGATGAGGAACGCGATGATCAGCACGCCGAAGATGAACTTCTGCGCGTTCTGCAGCAGGCCTGCGTCCAGCGTTCCGGCGAACAGCGTCTGGGACACGAAGTCGAGCAGCAGGGGCAGCAGGCTGATGAAGGCGGCGCCGAAGAAGCAGCCGCTGATGCTGCTCAGGCCACCGATGGTGATGATGAAGATGATCTGGAACGACCGGCTCAGTCCGAAGCTCTGCACGCCTGCCGATCCGAGATAGGCGAAGGCCCACAGCGCGCCGGCGACGCCCAGATAGAACGAGCTGACGGCGAACGCCAGGATCTTCTGCGCCGTCACCCGGATGCCGATCACGGCAGCCGCCGTGTCCATGTCGCGGATGGCCAGCCAGTCGCGGCCGGTCTGGCTGCGCACGAGCTGGGTGGCCGTCCAGGTCAGTGCTGCGACGCAGGCCAGCACCAGGTAGTACTTGCCTGCGGGCGTTCCGGCATCCCAGCCGAAAACGTTCAGGTGCGGTGCGGAGATGGTTCCCGAGGAGCCGCTGTTGGAGAACCAGGGCACTTTGAGGAACAGCCATTCCAGGAAGAATTGCGCCGCCAGGCTGGTGACCATGAGATAGAAGCCCTTGATCTTCGCGCTGGGCAGGCCGAAGACCAGACCGACCAGGGCGGCGACGATGCCTCCCGCCAGCAGTGCGAGCGGAAAGCTCAGCTCGGTCCGCAGCAGGAAGCCGTAGGTGGCGAACGCGCCGACCGCCATGAATCCGCCCGAGCCCAGCGAGGTCTGCCCCGCATACCCGGTCAGCAGATTCAGTCCGATGCCTGCCAGCGACAGCACGAGGAAGGGCACGAGGACTGCATTGATCCAGTATTCCCCCAGCAGCGAGGGCGCCAGCACCAGGGCCGCGGCGGCGAACGCTGGGCGTGCATGAGGAAAGGCCGCCACGAACTGGATCGGCGCGCCGGCAGGCGCCGCAGCCCAGCGCGGGTCGAGCGGGGAGGCAGGTTGGTTCGGCATGGAGTGTTTCCTTCGCGGCAGGCTCAGACCCGCTCTATGGCGCGTTCGCCGAACAGCCCGGCAGGGCGTATGAACAGGAATCCGAGGGCCAGCAAATAGGCGAACCAGGACGTGATGCCGCCACCTACGGCAGGGCCGATGTAGGTCTCGGCCAGGTTTTCCGCCGCGCCCACGATGAGGCCGCCGGCGATCGCTCCGCCGATCGAAGTGAAGCCGCCGATGATCAGCACCGGCAAGGCCTTGAGCACGACCAGCGAGAGCGAGAACTGCACTCCCTGGCGCGCCCCCCACAGCAGCCCGGCCACCAGCCCGGTGAGCCCCGCCACCGTCCAGACGATTTGCCATATGCGATGCAGGTCGATGCCCACGGACAGGGCCGCGCGGGTGTCATCGGCCACGGCCCGCAGTGAGACGCCGATGCGCGTGCGGTTGAATAGCAAGGCCAGCACCCCGACCAGCACCAGAGCCACGGCGGCGGCTGTCAGGTCGAACTGGCTCACCATCAGATCGCCGACGAAGATCGGCACATCGGAAATGCCCAGGTCCAGGGCATGCACGCCGGAGCCCATGGCACCCTGGGCGAATCCCTCGATGGCATAGGACAGGCCGAGCGTCGCCATGAAGAGCGTCATGGGGCTGCGGTTGGTCAGGGGCCGCAGCACCAGGCGCTCGACCACCACGGCCAGGAGGCCCAGCGCCGCCACGGTGGCCAGCACCGCCAGCCACCAGGCGACCCCTGCCTCGTGAAGGCTGACGAACAGCAGGGCCGAAAACAGCAGCATCGAGCCCTGGGCGAAATTGAAGACGCCGCTGGCCTTGTAGATCAGTACGAAGCCGATGGCCACCAGCGAATACATCGTGCCGGCCAGCAATCCGCCGATCAGTGTTTCGAGAAAGAGATTCATGGGAGTTTGCGGAAGGGAAGGCAGGGTCAATGGGCTGCGCCCAGATAGGCGGCGATCACGGCAGGGTCCGCCTGCACTTCGGCCGGCGGGCCGTCGCCCACCTTGCGGCCGTAGTCCAGCACCACGACGTGGTGCGACAGGTCCATGACCACGCCCACGTCGTGTTCGATCAGAACGACTGTGATGCCCAGGTCGCGGTTGATGGCGGCGATGAAGCGGCTCATCTCCTGCTTCTCGTCGCTGTTCATGCCGGCCAGCGGTTCGTCCAGCAGCAGCAGCCGGGGCTGGCCGGCCAGTGCGCGGCCCAGCTCCACGCGCTTTTGCACACCGTAGGGGAGCTGGCCTACGGGCGTGTCGCGGTGCTGCTGCAGTTCCAGGAATGCGAGCACGGACTCGACGCGCAGCAGGAACTGCGCCGCTTCGGCCCGCGCCGCAGGCAGGCGCAGCGCCTGGTGTAGGAAATGCGTGCGTGCGTGGCGCGAAAGCCCGGTAAGCACGTTGTCGCGCACGCTGAGGGTTTTGAACAGCGCGTTGTTCTGGAAGGTGCGGCCGATGCCGCGCCGGGCTGCCTGCAAGGGCCGAAGCTGGCGCAGCGTCTCGCCCTCATGCACGATCTCTCCCGCATCGGGCACGTAGATGCCATTCACCACGTTGAGGAGGGAGCTCTTTCCCGCGCCGTTCGGACCGATGAGTGCGCAGATCTCGCCACGCCGGACCTCGAACGACAGGGCATTGATCGCCTGCACACCCCGGAACGACAGGGAGACGCCCCGGACCGCCAGCACCACATCCGAGGCGGGGTGTGCGGCGCTCATGCCAGCGCCTCGTCTGCCGTGGAGCCGATGCCGCGCGGCGCGGGGACCGCCAGCGGCGGCAGATCCTGCGCCGGCAGCCCTTCCAGCCTGCCCAGGCGCTGCCGCAGCCAGCGGCCGGCCAGCCCATCCGGCCGCTGCACCCAGCGTTCGAGCAGTGCATGCTGCCAACTGCCGGCGACTGGCCAGCGCGCCTTCAGATCGGCCTGCCAGCGCTGCCTCCGCTCGGACGATGCCAGCACCCGGCGAGGGGCCAGCTCGCGGCGGTCGCGCGCAGCGCAATCCTCGGCTTCGGGCGCCGCCAGCACGGCACCCGAGCCCAGCCATTCCTGCAGTGCCAGCTCCAGCCCGCCACGCCACTGCGTGCCTTCCTCCACCCACAGAGTGTCCTGCCCCCGCAAGGCGGCCTGCAGGCCCGGCAGGCGCGCAATGACGCCCGGGGCTGCATATTCGATGGCCGAGCGATCGATTGCCGCGGTCTGCCAGGGGCCGTCCGACGCCGACGCGCCGGGCACCTGCGGCAGCAGCAGCCAACCAGTCCCGGCCGCCGGTGCGCAGCGCTGCCAGTCGGCCACGGCCCGGCGGGCCTGCACGAATGCGTGTGTGGGCGCCGCCGCCTGCAGCCGTGCGGCCAGGGCATCGCCCTGCAGCGCGGGATCGACTTCAGCCACCCGGGCACCCAGCCGCCATGCCGCCAGCGTCAGGGCGATGAGGTCGGGCTCCAGCGCGCCGCTGACTGCCAGGGTCGCGCCCGGCCCCAGGCCGTGCTGCGCGCCGAGCGCGGCCCAGGCGTCCATCAGCGGTGGCACGTCGCGCCAGCGCCAGGCGTGCCAATGCCCGTTGCGCTTGTGCAGCAGCGCGGGCGCATCGGGCCGGACCGCGATCCAGTGCTGCAATTGAGCCTGCTGCGCGGAGCGGGCGGACGTGCCTCCCGTGCCTTGGGCCTGCGATGCGGAAGCCGTGGGGGGCGGGGCGGCAGCTATCGATGAGGTGCGGTTCAGGTCGCTCATGCTGAACTCCGCTCAGAGGGCCGCCACCTGTGCCGGCTGTTCCGCACGCGCCCCTGCCGGCTCCTCAACCGCTGCCGGGCGACGCTGCTCGCGCTTGACGCGCTCGATATCGCGGTAGCGGGCAGCAGGATGGTTATCCGCCAGATAGGGGCCGTCGCCGAACAGCTTGTCGCGCAGGGTGCCTTCGCGGTACGCCGTGGGATAGACGCCGCGGCGCTGCAATTCAGGAACCAGATGCGTCACCACGTCTTCGAAGGTCTCGTGGGCCACCGCATAGGCCAGGTTGAAGCCGTCCAGGTCCGTGGCTTCCACCCAGCGCTGCAATTCGTCGGCGACGGTGGCCGCCGACCCGACGAAGAGCGGCCCCAGGCCGCCGATGCTGGCCCAGTGCGCGAGCTCCTCGATGGACCAGGTCTTGCCGCCTTCCGCCAGATGCTCGACCGCCGACACGATGGCGTTGGTCTCGACCTTGCGGACGCTGTCGCCGGGTGCATAGCGGCCGAAGTCGATGCCCGTCCAGCCCGATGTCAGGACCAGGCCCCCGTCGTAGGAGGCGTACTGCTGGTATTCCTTGAGCTTGGCATGCGCCTTGGCATCGGTCTCATCGACCACCAGGGTGACCAGCGCATAGATCAGGAGCTTGCGCGGGTCGCGGCCGGCCGCCGCAGCGCGGCGGCGGATGTCCGCCACATACGCGCGGGTGGTTTCCTGCGTGGGCGTGGAGATGAACACCAGCTCTGCATGCCGCGCAGCGAAGTCCTTGCCGGCTTGCGAAGCGCCGGCCTGGAACAATACGGGCGTGCGCTGCGGCGAGGGTTCGCACAGGTGGTAGCCCGGCACCTCGAAATGCTTGCCCCGGTGGCCGATCTCGTGGATCTTTTCCGGCAGGGCGAAGATGCCGCGTTCCCGGTCGCGCACCACGGCGCCTTCTTCCCAGCTGCCTTCGAACAGCTTGTAGAGCACTTCCAGGTATTCGTCCGCCACTTCATAGCGGTTGTCGTGACGCTTCAGGCCGGTCTGGCTGATGTTCTTGGCACCGCTCTCCAGGTAGGAGGTCACGATGTTCCAGCCAACCCGTCCTTGCGTGTGATGGTCGGCCGTGGAAAGCCGCCGCGCGAAGGTATAGGGATGCTCGAACGAGGTCGAAGCCGTAATGCCGATGCCCAGGTGCTTCGTGGCTTGCGCGATGGGGTTGGCCAGTTGCAGCGGGTCGTTGACGGGAATCTGCACGCCGCCCAGGAAGGCATGGGCGTTGCTGCCCTTGTACACGTCGTAGTAGCCGATCACGTCGGCGATGAACACCGCATCGAAGAGGCCGCGTTCGAGGATGCGTGCCAGATCGGACCAGTACGACAAGTCCTTGTACTGCCACGAGCGGTCCCGGGGGTGTCTCCATAGTCCGGGCGACTGGTGCGCCACGCAGTTCATTTCGAAGGCGTTGAAACGGATGCTCTTGCTCATGGTCGGCGATCGGTGAAAGGGTCGCTGCAGTGTGCGAATTAACGGCACGGCCCGCTCATCGAATTCATTGCATGGATATGCGCTTTTTAGGTAGCTGCATAAACCATTACTGAAAATAACCGTTTGCCCCGCATGCCTTGCGATGCAGATGGCCACGACGCCAGCCTACGGACTACGGCCGGTGCTTGCGGCTTGGCGCCTGCCTGGGAGGGGAGGATGTGGGGGCGCAGGAGGCGGGGGCGCGTGTCAGGGAGGCCGCTGTGCAAGTGCGGCTAAGGCCTGGTGCGCGAGCGCGTTGGCTGCTGCGCCGTGCATGGCGCTGTGCCCTGCAGCGGCTGCCATGCGGGGGCCGGTGGGCGGCAGCGCGGAGGGCCCCGGCCACTCGATGCGCTCCGCTGCGGGGGAGCCGGCAGAGCCGGTCTCTTCCGTGCGCTCAGGTGTAAAGCGACACGGGCTGCAGGCTGCCGTTCAGATAGTGCGCGCCGACCTCCAGCTTCTTGTAGTCCACCGGATCGTGCAGCGAATGCGTTCGGATGTTGCGCCAGTACAGGTCGAGCCCGACGGCGCTGGCGGTGCTGCTGGAGCCGGTCGTCTCGTAGATGCGATGGGCCACCTCGAGCGCGGTTTCGGTGGCCACCACCTTGAGCTGCGCGACCTCGATCGCCAGATCCCCCCGGATCGCTGCCGTCACGGAATGGCCTTGCGCAACCACTTCGTCGAAGCGGCGGTTCACATGCCCGGCCAGTGCCGCCAGCGCGGCCACGCGTGCCACCAGTTCTCCGTAGGTGCGCTGTATGAACGGGTCTTCGCGGTACTGCGCGGCCTGGCTGAGAAACCAGGCGTTCTTGCGCGCGGTGGTGATCTCGCGCCCCCGCTTCAGCGCCCCCTCGGCGATGCCCAGATAGAGATTGCCGAAAGCGAGCTGGATGCCGGGCGTGGTCAGGGACGCGAATGCGTCATCGGTGAGCCAGCCCAGGATGTCGCCTTCCTGCACCGGCGCATCGTGGTACTTCACGGAGTTGCTCGCCGAAAGCCGCTGGCCCAGGTGATCCCAGTCGTTCACCACCTCGACGCCCGGGTGGTCCTTCAGCAGGACGAGGAAGGCCAGCTGCCCGTCGCGCGGACCACCCCGTACGGCGGCGGTCACCAGAAGCGCATCCCCCACGGCGGACCCCGTGGAAAAGCGCTTGGTGCCCGTCAGCCGATAGCGGCCCTGGCCTTCGTCGTGCAGCTCGAGGTCAGGATCCACGGGGTTCACGGAATCGCCCCAGAGCCAGCGCCCGGATACCGTGCGGCGGAGCCAGGCCAGCCGTTCCGCCGGATCGCCGACCCAGGCGATGCTGCCCTCGTTGATGTAGTGATACGCCAGCAGTTGCGCGATGGAGGCATCGGTGCGCGCCAGGATGCGCACGGCGAGCAGCGCCGAGGTCCAATGCCCGCCGCCACCGCCGGCCTCGACGGGGTCCAGCAGCGTGATGAGCCCGGAATCCTTGAGCAGCTGCACCTCCCGGTGCGGAGGCTCGTTGGCCCGGTCGCGCGCCAGAACGTCGGGTTCCAGCTGCCGGGCCACGCCTTCGGCGACTGCGCGCCAGCGCTCCAGTTCCGGCGTGTCGGCCTGTCCGCTCCAGTGGCTGCGGGCAGCGAGATGGGGTGCGGGTCCATTCATGTGAGAGCTCCTGATCCTTCAAGCAAAGACGGCATGGCCGAATGAATCGATGCGCGGGGTGGGTTCAGCGGCTGCGCAGCCGGCGCACCCAGCGGTCGCCGCTCCACTGCACCAGCGACACCAGCGCGATCAGCACGGCGATCACGATCAGCATCACCTGCGTGTCGAAGCGCTGGTAGCCGTAGCGGATGGCCAGATCGCCCAGCCCGCCCGCGCCCACGGCGCCGGCCATGGCCG
>Ga0105242_10004239_pt1 | contig 11179 bp, 5 predicted proteins | sample KBSM24metaG_FD_81521 | JGI IMG/M metagenome (GOLD analysis project Ga0105242, IMG submission 81521) | Miscanthus rhizosphere microbial communities from Kellogg Biological Station, Michigan, USA - KBS M2-4 metaG | ecosystem: Host-associated > Plants > Roots > Rhizosphere > Soil | place: Michigan... | reverse complement strand
CGCCTGACCGGGAGCAAACTCGACGACACCATTCACCAGTCGGTAATCAACGCCCCCTCCAAAGTTGGTATAGACTTTGTTCCCGCCCCCGATGTTCGAGTACACCATCTTATTCGCGTTCAAATTCGCCGGGAAATTCGGCGAGACCTTGTACCAATAACTCTGATAGAGCGCCTTCGGATGCTGCGGCCAGTTCTGCGGGTTGGTCGTGCTGGCGGTCCACACCGATCCCGGCGATCCACCGCCGATCATGCCAGCCGGGAAGTTGATGTTCAATACGTTTTTCGACGAGAACGGAACCGCACCGTCAATCACCTGCGTAACTCCCCACCCGGTGCTCTGCACCCAGCCGAGTTCGTAGGCGGATAGTGGCCCAAATGCGGCGAGCGGAATCGAATCCCCAGAGAGCGTCGGCGAAAGTTGTGTAAACCCGGCCGGCTCGTTCGGATGTCCCGGCGATGGTGAATTGTTGGCGAAGCCCGGATCGGGCGCCGAAACTAACAGCGTCGCAGCGCCAACCACGCCCGCGACTGTCGCAGTGATGGATGCGGTACCGGGGGAAATAGCCGCCACGACTCCCAAACTTGTCACTGTTGCCACGCGGGGGTTTGAGCTATTCCAACTCACCATCTGCCCATTCACCACGTTGCCTGTCGCGTCGCGTGCGGTCGCCGTGCCGCTAGCCGTTTCGTCCTGGCTCAAGACCGTTTGCGTCAGGCTCACGGTGACGCTCGCGACGGTAACCAACGGAGCGATCGGAGCGCTGACAACGGTGACCGCTGCGGAGCCGACCACGCCGCTGATCGTTGCGACGATTCGCGTAGATCCCACGGCCGTGCCGCGGACTAGTCCATTGGCGTCGACGGTCGCAACCGAACTGTCCTCAACTGACCACGTCACGGCGCTGGCTGCAAGTATGCCGCCTGTCTCGTTCAACGCCGTTGCAGTCGCAGTTCCCGAGTTGCCGAGAGTGAGTTCCTCAGGAGATATGGCGACGACAACACGCGCCGGGACCGGTATTGTCGGCCAGTCCCACGGTGATGTATTTCCGTTCTTCGCCGAATCCGCAACGCGTGGGCTGACGGCGGAGTCACATCCGAGCACAGAGAACATTACGGCCAAAGCGGCGGCCGTCCACTTAAAGTGGGTCATTATTGATCCAGTCTTTGGTTAAGAGGAAGAGATGAATCAGCCGTCAAACGCGCCAAGCCTAGTTGGCCTTGCGTCGGCTGCGAGAATGTCGTTGTGGGGATCCGCGACTCGCGAGTGCGGACGTCAGCCGATGCTACGTGCTTCTGTGCGAGCGTCGAGCATGTACTCGCCACGCGAAAAAACGGCTACTGGCAGGCAAATTACTATGATGGTTATGAGTTTGCTAATAGCACGAACTTGAGTGAGAGTGTCTCCCGGACGACGTGAACGGGCCGGTCAAGCAGGCAGCAAGAAAGCGTTACAAGGACGGAGGCGCTGCGCTGTATATCACATCGGGGCGGTGATATTGCGTGTTGCGCGCGTGAATCATCTCAAGCCGCTGCTGGTGGGACAGCGGGTTCGTTCCTAGGGTACACTTCCTGAAGATCCGCGCAACACACGGGAATCTTCTAATCGGTGACGAGTGTTCAAGTTGAATCGTCGGGCGCTGACGCCCCGTGGTTCGACCATGACCTTGAAAGTCTCCTGAGTCTCCCCCGGCGACTGCGCGAGCGTTGCGTGTTCGATGTCTAACCGTTACCACCAAGACCACTGCCGCACACTCGCAAAGCGTGTCGGTTGAATTCACCAGGCAATTAGAATTGGACAGAGCGCGCTATTTTGATTGCCGTTCAGACAACAGCGGAATGTCAACCCATGAAAAAGAGTGAGTAGTAGCCTCGGCACGGTGCTCGTTGCGCTTCCCGTCGCGGTTGGGGTCTATGGGTACATCGCCTATCCCTTGTTGCTCTACATCGGAACGCGTATCGGGGGAACGGGCGGAGGCTCACCATGTCCGACTGGTGAGTCGGTGATGCCTCTGGTCAGCATTGTGATTCCGGCGTACAACGAGGAAACACAGATTCGCGGTTCTATCGAGTCGCTCCTCGCGCAGGACTACCCATCCGAACGCGTGCAGATTCTCGTTCTCTCGGATGCCTCCACCGATCGCACGGACGAAATCGTTCAGGAATACGCTTCGCGTGGCGTCGAGCTCCTTCGCATGCCATCGCGAAGCGGAAAAACCGCCGCGGAAAACGCGTCCTGTTCGGTGCTTCGGGGGGAAGTCGTGGTCAATTCGGATTCGTCGATTCGCCTTCACCCCGGGGCGGTGCGGAGTCTCGTAATGCGCATGCAGGACCCTCGCGTTGGCGTGGCATCAGGCCGAGACGTCAGCATTTCCCACCAATCGGAAGCCAATGTTACCGAGGCTGGCTACGTGGGCTACGAGATGTGGGTGCGCGGCCTCGAGACGAGCCTCGGCGGAATCGTCGGCGCATCGGGTTCGGGTTACGCGATTCGCGCCGAACTCCACAAGCTGCCTATTCGCGCCGATCTCAGTCGCGACTTTTCCGCGGCACTGACGGCGCGCAATCATGGGTTTCAGTCCATCTCAGTCGACGAGGCTCTGTTCTTCGTTCCGCGAACGTCGTCGATTCGACGTGAATACAAGCGCAAAGTCCGCACGATTAGCCGCGGTGTCGAGACGCTCATATCTCAACGACACCTACTGGATCCGATTCAGCATGGACTGTTTGCGTGGAAGCTCCTCAGTCACAAGGTTTCTCGCTGGCTCTTCCCGGTATTGGCTATTCCCGGCACGATTGGCTTGGCTCTGCTTGCCGGCAGTCACTGGTGGGCGGGCGTCACTCTTGGACTCGTGGCAGTTGGCGGACTGACGGCTATCGCCGGGGTGTGTTGGCCGAGTGAGAAGCCCATGCCTTATCTGGTATCGATTGCGGCCTTCGGCGCAGCCGCCAACGTTGCCGTGATTCACGCGCTGTGGCGCGTCGTCTACGGTCACGAGGATCACATTTGGGAGCCAACTCGGCGAGACCCCGCCTCTTCGCCGAGCGTTCACGTCGACGCGCACCCGGCGATTGCACCCTAGGCTAGACGACCGACCGGAGGGAGCGAACGCCCACAAAGAAACGAGCCGGCCTGGCGAAGGTCGGCTCGTTCTCCACTGCCACGGACCCGGGGAATCGACCGAGCCGAAGTCCTACCAGCCACCGCGCCGAAACAGCATTACCGGAAGCGTCAGCGACATGATGCGAAGATCCTCGAGCACACCCTGCCGACGCAGGTACTCCAGGTCATACCGCACCTTTTGGCGCACGTCGTCGACGCAGGCATCGTAGGACTGGTTGATCTGGGCCCAGCCGGTGATCCCGGGCTTTACGCGCTGGCGCATGTGGTACTCAGGAATGTCGTCGCGCAGCCTCGCGAAGATCGTCGGACGCTCAGGGCGCGGACCGACAATGTTCATGTCCCCGCGAATCACGTTGTAGAGCTGGGGCAGCTCGTCAATTCTCGTGGTCCGCAGGACCCGCCCAACTCGGGTAACTCGCGGGTCACCTTTCTGCGCCCAAACGGCTCGACCGTCGATCTCTGCATCGGCGCGCATCGTTCGAAACTTGTACATCTCGAATACTTTGCCGCCGTGATCGTGGCGGCGACGGTCGTCCGACGGTTTGTGCTTGCCACGGCGATCCAGCCCAACACGCGTTTGGCGGTAGAAAACCGGGCCGGACGACGTGAGCCTGATCGTGAGGGCCACCAGCAGCATCAGGGGCGAAAGAACGACGAGCGCCACAACCGCAACGATCAGGTTGATCGCGCGACCCACCCCCTCTGACCGCTCGCGAGGCGTAAATTCATCCAGCCTCGTCGCCAGAGGAGCAACGTCAGCAAGGGGCGAGGTCGAAATCGTCCGTAGAACCTCAACGGAGGACCCCATCTCCCGCAAACCTTGCTTTCGATTTTGAGACTTCAGCCTACCGCTTCTTATATCTACATCAACCGACTGAGATACCACTGCGTGCATAACGAGGGATTCTCCGGTAGGCATGAGCGGGGCGGAATCGACCGGCTCAATCAAATCGCGGGGCGGGCTTCAAATGGTTGTGGGCGGGTACTATGCAGCCATCGTGCTCACCGTTCGATATCGGCGTCGCGAGCGTAAATTGCTCAGCATCAATCGCTTAGGCCGATCAGCTGCATCCGGCTGGTGACCGAGTTGGGCCAAGCTGTTGCGAGTACCCCACAGCTTTCAGCAAATTCGCAACACTCGATCTTCCCGGACCAACGAGGTGAGGCCGGAACGCTAAAATTCTTGGACCCGCGTTGCTCGGCCTTTAACACTCGGGGAACCACTCGTGCGCCGAAGCAAGGCGCCGGAGGGTTCGATTCCTCGACGGCGCCACACCCATCGCTACACGTCAACTCAGCTCGACCTCGGGCTGATTCAACTCCCGCCGAAGCGCGCCAGTACGGCGGGGCGACTTAGTTCAAGCGAGCCGTGGTCTCGACCTCGGGTTCAACCAGCTCGTATCCCGAGGCGTACCCGTAGTACTGGTACTCGCCGTCGAGAGCCACGTCATTCAGCACGGCGCCCAGAAGCTCAATCGGCAAGCGATCGACCACCGCAAGCTTCGCCGCGGCGAGCCGCCGTTCTGTTTTCCCGATCCTGAGAATCAACAGCAGCTTTCCAGCCGCCGTGGACAGCGCGTACGCGTCGATACCAGCTGCCAATGGTGGGGTGTCGAACACGAGGACGTCGAACGACGTCCGAAGTTTCGCCACTAGCTCGACGAGAGACGCGGACGCGAGCAACTCTGGGCTTCGCGTATCTCGCTTTCCGGCGGGGAGCAGCGAGAGATGGGTGTGAGGAGTGGCATAAACGACTTCGGAAAACTGCGCTACTCCAAGCAGATACTCGGTCAAACCCGGCGACTTCGGTACTCCAAACATCTCCTGAAGGGCACCGCGCCGCGTATCGCCGTCGACGAGTACCGTGCGAAAACCGGCCTCGGCGAAAGACATTGCGAGGTTGGCGGAAACCAGCGACTTGCCATCGCCCGGCTGTGGGCTCGACACGGCGATCGAAAGCGGCTGACCAGATTGAGTGACGTGCATTCTTAACGATCTGAATGACTCCACGAGCTGCGATAACTGCTCGGGCGAACGATTGTCGAGGCCACCCTTGGGAATCTTTGGCACAGCCCCGGCGATGACCAAGCCCAGGTCGTCAGTCGCTTGATCAGGGTAACGCAGTCGGCGATCGGTCATGTCCAGGAGCAGCGCGAGGCCAATCGCGGCGCCGAATCCGCCCATCACCGCCACCAACAGCATTCGCGACGTGGGGCTCTTAATCGGTGCAAGCGGCGCGACTGCGGTGTCGAGGACATTCATGTCAGGCTGCGTACTCGCGGCGGCCAGATTTGCCGCGGCAGCGCTCGACTTCAGCGAGGTGTACAGACCCTCCGCCACCGACACGGCGCGTCGAAGCCGCATCTCCTCGATGGTTCGAGACGGAATTGCCTTCAACTCCTCGGATGCGCCCGAAATCCGGTTGTCGTATTCCCCAAGGCGCTGCTGGAGCTGTGTGAGGAGTTGTTTGGCGAGCTGCGGGATCGTCTGCGTTTGCAGGACATTCAGCGAAGTGATGAGATCCCGAACGAGCGGAAAGTCGTCGGTGTACGCTTGGCGAGCGGCGACAAGTTTGGCCTGAGTCTCGTACAGCCGAGCAAACTCCTGACGCAGTGCCTGTCCTCCCGGACTCGTCGCGACGCTCGATATCAAAAGTGCGGCCTCGAATCGCGTTGTTCCGTTCGTCGCGTCGTTGATGGTCTTTTCAAGGTCCTGAACATCATGCCGCAGGTTGTCGTATTCGGAGCGCTTCTCGAAGAACGCGCTCATCACCGGCCCACGAGTGGCCTCGACACCCGGCGCGATGGCGGCGCCTTCGCTGGGAAGTGTGATGTTCTGTATTCGAAAATTCTCAAGATTGGATTCGGCGTCCTTGAGGGACTTCTCGGCGAATTGGACCTGCTCGCCAAGCAGGTTGGCATACTCGACCACGTTCCTCTTCTTGAGCTCGCTGGCGACTCTGACGTACTCGCCGACATAGGTGTTCAGCGTTCGCTCAGCGAGCTTTGCGTCTGGGTCCTGGAGCCTGACCCACAGGAAGTTGCTGTGCGGAGCCAAATAAGGGTTGAGCCGACCGATCAGCTGCACCGCCGTTTCTCGCGGCGTGGAGACGGTGAAAGCAATTTTCCTCTCGCCGCTTCCGTTGAACGCCGTCTGCGGAAGAACCCAGCGGAAGCCGGCGGCTCGGCCAACCGAGTCACCCATAGCGCCCTGATCGCTGAACGAAGATTTGACATTCGTCAGAGTCCAGCGTTTTCGCGAACGATCGACGACGATCTCGAAATTCCCCGGTAAGAACCGGTCGGCGACCGAGAATCCGTCGAACACAGGCCGATCGCCGCTTTTTTCCGGCTTGAGGTACAGGGTGAGCTTCCGCACCACGGCGTCGGCGATTCGGTAACTTCGCAGGAGCTCGACCCAGGCCTCGTCGTTGAGCAGCTCCGCCTGTCGAATTGGTCCGGCTCGCATCGGGGTCTGAGACTCGATCCAGATCGTGTTTTGCACCTCGTACATCGGCACTACGAGCCTGCTCGCGACCAGCCCTCCGGCGCTCGCCAACAGCACGATGGCTACGATGAGAAACTTATAACGCTTAATTGCCGCGAGCGGTCGCTCGAGCGGTGGCCTTGGCGGAGCCGCCGCGACCGGCCGATCTTCCCACGCCTCGAGGGATGTGGGTGCCGCGGCTACTGGGCGAATTGGATAGAGCTCGTCTGACATGACCGTCAATCTTGAACGGGAAGGGAAAGGAGCAAAGTGCCGACGGCTTGCCGAGTAGTCGCGACGAGCAGCGTCATCGCAGTCTCACAAACGTCAGGATGATAGACGCAATACTGACCCCGACGGTAAAGACCGTCGTCCACGAAAAGTGATGTTGCGGCGGGACGTAGATCTCGTCTCCGGCCCGAAGGTTCAGGCGATCCAGCGAGAGCCCATCGATCAATGCGGTTTGCGTCGCTTCCTCGCTCCATATGATTTCGGACCCGCGACGCACGATAATGCCCTTCATGTCGGCGTCCGCCCCCGGCCCACCGGCGCGCATCAACACGTCGTTCAGCAGAACATCCGCGGGACTGTAGAAATACCCTGGATGACCCACGGATCCGAACACGGCGACCCGAAGTAAGGGTGTGGTTTGGGCCTCCGGGTCTTTGAAATACTTGCCGAGGTGGGCAACAAGGCGGTCGGTGAGCTCCGACCGAAGCACGCCCTCGAGTTTGAGATCCTCCAGTCGGGCGATTTGAATGACCTTTCCAGCGCGGACTGTTGTCGTCTCGATTGGCTGGGCGATCGCCGTCGAGTGGAATGTGACGACAATCCGATCTCCCTCTTGGAAATCGCCCTTCTCCAGTCGATTGCGGAGGGTCCACGCCTCGGACGTTCGATGTTGACTCTCCGCCAAGCGCGCACGCTCCTCGAGATCAGCACGGCTCTCGAATTCACTCCGCCGCCCCGTGACGGTTGGCGTCTGCGCGGCCACCGCCCCAAGGGCCACGGCCGAAATGATGGCGATCATCGCTGACATCGCGTACGAAGGTTTTATCACCGTCATTCCTATCCCTGAATGGTCATTTCTCGTTGTTTCGAGCAATCTACTTACCACTCGGCAGACAAAAAGGTGTCACTGCCGAGTTATGCCTTTATGTGACAGACCTTGCGACGACGCTTGGGTCCGGCGCGCGACGCTACGAAGTAACCCAGGTTGAAGGTTGCTAAACCAAGGCATATTGTTCGAATCGCCGGTGGCTCGAACATGCTATCGAAGATTTCGTGACTCTGCCGTGCCTTGGGAATCAAATAGACAGGAGAGCCCATTGTCGTGGTACGTTCCGTTCCAGTCTCAACGCGTCAAATTGTCCTTAGCCTGTCTTCGCGTGAAACCGTTCCAAAGGCACTGCAGCTTATATACTCGTCGTGGCGTCTGCGCGATCGCGGTCACCTGGTTCGCAGGACTAGCAAGCTGTAGCTCCGACGTGCCGACGGACAACGACCAGATCGAAGTCGCCACCATTAGTATCGACAGCGTCGGGTTCGACCTAGAGCGCGGGAACCACAAGACGCTGACCGCCACCGCAAAAAACTCAAAGGGCAAAATCGTCATCGTTCCATTTGTCTGGCGGACGAGTAATGAAGACGTGGCGACGTTTGAGCCGAACGGCCGCCTCCTCGCTGTTGACGAGGGGACGGCTGCGCTGACTGCGTCGTCGTTGGGTGTCGTCTCGCCGGCCATACCGGTTCGTGTCATATGGCTCGGAGCGGCGAAACTCTCCAGCACGTGGACTGCGCCCAGCGCGGTCAATCCGGGCACGTCGGCGGGGGATTCCGTCAGAGTACTCGTAACGAACAAGGTTGGCGCACCGGCGCCGGGCGCCACCGTCGTATTCAGCGTGACAGGTGGTGGCGGCACCATTTCGCCGTCGAAAGTCACCACCGACGCAAAAGGGGCCGCCGCGACGCGATGGACGGTTGGACCGGCCGCCGGCGCGAATACGCTTTCCGCGACCGTGGTGGACAGCTCCGGTAATGCGATTCCTTGGGTTTCGCCAAACCTCGTCAAATTCACGGTGAACAGCTTCCGTGCTATGACAGTGGTCGATGGAGATAAGCAAACCGGTTTGCTGCTGTCAGCGCTCCCCGTCGCGCCATCGGTCAAGCTTGTCGACTCCGCCGGAAAGCCGCGTCAGGGGATTCCGGTGACGTTCGTTGCGACGGCCGGCGGCCGAGTCGCGACGCCGATTGTCTCGACCGGCGCGGATGGAATTGCCTCGCCGGGAGTTTGGACGCTCGGCGACATTCCTGGCGATCAAAGCGTCGTTGCGACGGTCGAGAGCGCGGTAGCCGAGGTTCACGCGACGGCAACTGGGACGCCGATTCACCTGTTGGCGGAACAGGTTCGCGGCGGCGGGTTTGCGACATGCGCCTTGGTGGCCGGCGGCGCGACGAATTGCTGGGGAAAGGCTCCGTTGGTTGGGGACGGCGACACTCTCAATCGCGCGAAGCCGACGCCCGTAAAGGGTGATCTCGTGTTCAAGTCGATCGGCGGTGGCATGACTCACTTCTGCGGGGTCACCGCCGACCGTCTGCTCTATTGCTGGGGATTCAACGCATTGACCGATACAGCGGGCAAGCCGCAACCAGCCCTAAAGCCGACGAAGATGCCCGGTGAAGTCGCGTGGGACCAAGTCACCACCGGCTTTCAGCACGCCTGCGGACTCGATGTCGATCAGACGCCGTACTGCTGGGGCAACAACAGCGTCGGTCAGTTGGGCGATCGCGACACCCTTTCGCGAGCCCTTCCGGCGCCGGTGTATGGCGGCTTCAAGTTCGCGAGCATCAGCGCGGGGCGCGGGCACACCTGTGCGGTTACCGTTACGCGTTCAGCGTTTTGCTGGGGTCTCAATGCTAGCGGGCAATTGGGCGACGGAACGACGACCAATCGCGTGGCACCGACGAGCGTTGGCGGAGGGCTGAGCTTCATCGCCGTCGGCGCAGGCGAAGTCTGGAGTTGCGGGCTGACCACAGACGGCAAAGCGTATTGCTGGGGAAGCATTGTCGGAGGTAGTCAAACTCAGACCTCTCCCCAGGCGTATACAGGTGCGCCTGCGTTTGCTTCGTTGACCGTCGGCGGCGGCCATGCGTGTGCGCTGACCAGCGACGGAACCGCATACTGTTGGGGAGCGAATAACGCTGGCCAGTTGGGCGACAGCACAACCACTGTTCGAACCACGCCGACCAAAGTCGTTGGAGGGTTGAAGTTTTCCTCCTTGAGCGCCGGGTACGCGCACACGTGCGGAAAAACTCTCGACGGGTCAGTTGCGTGTTGGGGACTCAACCTCGCCGGGGAACTCGGCGAGCCCATCGCAACCGCACTGCGACTGGCTCCGCGTTTCATTGTCCTTGGCGTCACTCCGTGACGCAATCCGGAGACGGACCGGGTATGGATTTCCCCCGGTCCTTCACGGCCCCTGCAATCGGCCCCAGAACAGGAAAGTAGTGACCAGACTACATGCGATCCGTTTCGCGCTGGCGATCCTCATCACGATCGGTCTAGTAACTCCGGTCAGCGCTCAAGACGTCGTCACGATCAGCGGCCACGTCTCCTCGAACAACTTTCCGCTTCAGAATGCAAGCGTTCGGATCGCCGATTTCGATATTGGCGCGACCACGGATGCTGACGGACGATACAATTTCATTGTACCCTCGTCACGCGTTCGAGGTCAGGAAGTTTCGATAACCGCCCGACACTCGCGCTATGTCACGAAGTCGGTAAGAATCGTGCTCCGAGGCGGCTCCATGGTCCAGGATTTCGAGCTGGAGCTGGTGAACGTGCGCGTTCGCGGCGTAGCGGACAGATTGGAGCCGACCGCGATCGTGCCGACAATCTCGCTTTCGGCCGCGAAAATTGCGGACAGCGCTGACGTGGGCGAGACCGCAGGTCCGTACGGTCTTCCGGCGGCGCTCGCGGGTCGAATCGCGGGTTTGAATGTCACCAGCAGTTCCGCGCTCGGCGGTTCAACTTCGATGGTATTGCGAGGCGCTCGGTCTGTCATCACGGGTAGTCAACCGCTGGTCGTCGTCGATGGAATTCCAATAGACAACTCGCTGGTTACCACGGCCGCTCAGCAATTCGGCTTCGGTGGATTTGACTACGGAGCGGCTGTTGAGGATCTCAACATTGGAGATATCGCAACGGTCGAAGTGCTCACAGGTCCTTCCGCCGCCGCACTCTACGGTGGACGCGGAGCCAGCGGAGTTCTCGTCGTGACGACGCGACGTGGTCAAGGATTGAATGCGCTTCACTTCTCGGCGAGCCAGCAGGTGAGCTTCGAGTCGCCGGTTCGCTTGACGTCGTACCAGAATAGCTACGGGCAAGGCTTGAACGGGAAATTCGCGTTCTTTGATGGACGCGGTGGCGGCACCAATGACGCCGTCGCGGAAAGTTGGGGTCCGGCCCTCCAGGACCAGCCGATTGCGCAAGCCAGTTTCCTCGAGCCGCTCCGGGCCGAGGTACGTCCGTGGACCGCGCGACCCGACAACGTGAGCGGATTCTTCGAGG
>Ga0105242_10004230_pt1 | contig 11191 bp, 11 predicted proteins | sample KBSM24metaG_FD_81521 | JGI IMG/M metagenome (GOLD analysis project Ga0105242, IMG submission 81521) | Miscanthus rhizosphere microbial communities from Kellogg Biological Station, Michigan, USA - KBS M2-4 metaG | ecosystem: Host-associated > Plants > Roots > Rhizosphere > Soil | place... | reverse complement strand
GAAAATCTATCGCTGATATATAAATACCAGTAACAGCACTATATGCTTCTCTTAAAAAAGAAGCGACTGAAACTCCTGGTATTTCACAGGGATGCTGCAAGGCAAGAAATAAACCATTTTTTGCCCGCTCATGCACTGCCATAGTCGTTATATCAATGCCATTTAATACCATCGACCCTGATAACACTGCATATCGTGGATGACCCATCAGCGCGTAAGCAAGCGTGCTTTTTCCTGATCCATTAGGTCCCATTATAGCATGAATACTTCCTCTATTAATTGATAAATCAATTTCATAAAGTACTTGTTTATCTAAAACAGAAACAGAAAGCTTGTTAATTAAAAGAAGTGTAAGTTTTTCCATATAATAAGTATAACAACAACTAAGGATCTTTAAAAGAAGCATCATACAAAAAAAATATCCTCGCGCAAAAGATTAAGTTTTTCTCATAGAATTAAATGTTGTCACTTTACTCATACAGCAATATTTATTATTATACTAAATAAGTACTAATATTTTATTTCATCAAAATCAGGACTTCTTTTATGAATATGTCCATAAAAAACATACTTTTCGCCCTCGCGCTACCTGCGCTGATAATTGTGCAAACAACACACAGCATGGAATTACCAGGCCAATACTTATCGCAAAACTGGAGTAGACTTCCAACAGAAATACAAAACAAGATAATTGGATATGCTCTCGGAACAACCGAAAGCTGGGAGAAAATAACAAAAAACAAAAAGAATAATATAGTACCAATTCAAGAATCAACAGATTGCTGCCAAAACTGTGTACAACACGGCGCACTCAAATATCAAGATTCTTCTTCATTCAAGGCAAAAATAATAAGCAAAATAGATCTTCCAGAGGACTATTGGCGCGATAACGATATATATAACATTGAGCCACCACTATGCCATTCAACACTAAATTTACTAGCCGTGCCACAAAACAACACCCCTATTTTACATATATTTAATAAAAAGAATCTTGAACAAATTACTTTTGTACAATCATGCGCAAATATAATGACCTTTCATCCCACAAAGCCAATACTCGTTACAACCAGTGGAAATATAATCGATATATTTGATTTTAACAAAACACCTCAAGATGACAACAGATTACAGTGGAATATAAGTACTGCAGCCTGTAAAATCGCATCCTTTAAAAAACCCTTTAAGACTATATCAGATGGCATTATATCAATTTCATTTAATAGCACAGGAAGCTTACTCAACATAATCTCAAACGATGCAACAATTGATACGTTTCAACACCACACGGACTGGACCCTCGATCAATTACTACTTAATAAAATAATAAAAATGGGACTAGAAGTTAAAAAACCAAGCAAAAAAATAACCTCAATAGACAGTTTATTAACCAAAATTGCATCAATGTTTAAAGGCAATTCTTCAGCGCTTCTCACCGCATGGGAAAAATTACCTTCAGAAATACAAAAAGATTTATGGCGTAATGCGCAACAGTTTATACAAAAGCATGGCAAAGATTATGCGCCAGCAATCACTGAAAATGAATTAGATCTAATAATGAATGGATGCGCTCTATTATAAAATCAGTTATCAATATCATCATTATTCCTTGCAAAAAAACTTTAAACTAAAGGCCTTTTTTATGACTATACCAACCAACACAATTCTACTCACCATTAATCTATTAACTTTACTAACCCCACTGACAAACATGGGTATGGAAAAAAAACAATATACACAAAAATCTTTAATGGCCTCATTGATACCAACCGGGTTGATCACTATGGCAACGGAAAAAAATATCCCGCAGCCTCAATTAAAAAACCCAACAAAGAAAACTAAAGTAATGAATGGTACACTTTCTATTGTAGACGAAATGGTTATTTATATAACTCCACAATTTACACAACCAGAAGAAGAAAAAATAAAGGTAAATCAACTTCCACTACACACTGAACCTTTTGTGCAAACCCACATTAACGCCATCAATACTCCAACCATTGGGTTATATGTACCAGCACAATTACTGTTGAATTGCGATACCAACTCATGGGTAACTTTCCCGTGGACAACTACCACACACAACACTATAGTTCACGCACAATGCATCACTACAACAAAAAATAGTTTTCAAGAAAACTTCACCAAAAATATGAATCGTTTCTATAAACAACCGCAATTTCTTAAACATAATCAACAAGCTCTTATTGATGCTGGCATAATTACTGCAACAACTAATCAATCAGATAACACACAAGAACAAATTTTTTATGGACATGGCCCACATGGCCATCCAAGTGAGGAAAGTTTTATAAAAATGATAATTGCTCCCCATATAAAGCTTTATGGCGACAGCATGCATAACCTTATTGTTACACGCCAACTCAGCAGCAAACCAATTAAAAGAACATTGCAACACTACACTCCTGAAGAATCTCAATCTCTTATCAATCGACTTAAACAACTTACCATTACAAACAAATAACCAAAGGTCATAACAAAAAATGAAAAACTCCATCATAATCATGAAAAATTCACTTCTTGTTTTCTCGCTATTAACGCTGATCTCCACGCACAAAAATCATTGCATGGAAAGTAATGTAAATAATTTTTCTTCAAAAGAACAAGCATTAATCATTGCATGCGACAAAATGAGAGCTGAATATCAAAAATGTCACTTTAGCCCTATAGAAGCAACAATAACGCTTACGAAGAACTCATACATAGGATATGGCAATCAATCCTGCATTGACGATCTTTACAAAGCAAATATCCCAACAGATAAATACCAACCATTAATACTTGTAAACATCCAAACCCAAAACACAGATAAACATTATACAGACTTAACCAAAAAACTTCCCCTTAAAATTCGACAAGAAATACTTACCATTCATGAAGAATTATTCGCAACAACAGAAGAGACAATAAAATCTCTTTATTCCGCAAAAATGACCACAGAAGAAATGCAACTCTGGAGAGAATTCCTCGAAATCTCAAACCATATTAAAGAGCACCACAAAACACTCCTCAATCAAGTTATTCCACCATTCATGCCTATTCACAATCTTTTTTCTTCTGTGATAAAAATTAAATTGTTCGGAACCTACCATACAACTTTATTATTTGATGAAAACCAACAGCAACAACTTAGTCAACTTTTAATAAAATTTTATAAAACCCCTCAAACAATCACCATGCTTAATGCAAAAACAATAAAAACGATAAACAAAAAAGAACAATTATTAACTCTTAATGATCCAGCTAATGAAAATGAAATAACGCTCCTTGATGACAAAATCGTCAATAAATGTGTTACAGAAGCACTTGAAACCAATACAGAATTAGAAGACGACAATATAATTCATTTGCAAAATCAATTTGATAATCCATTAACTTCTTTATTGCTAGAAGATCATATAATTATCGCTCCTCTTATATATCACACCCATGGCGCTAATGGATCGACAAAAGAAAAATTAAGAAACGATTGCCTCAACGATACGCTTTTAGAGAAAAAAACGACCTTATTGAACTATCTTAATAATCGCGAAAAAACTGGCAAATAAAACAACAACCAATCAGATACAAGGATTTTTTTATGAATATGTCCACAACAAAGAACACATTTTTAATTCTTGCGCTACCTGCACTGATCATCACACAAACAGCACATGGCATGCAATTATCAAACTCTCACAAAAAAGAAATAATAAAAATATGTCGCAATAAAGAAAAGAACATCGATGGAACAATTTTGATTAATAATCCCTCAGGCCACATGCACGGAACAGATCGTATGCATGATTGGCTTCAAATAGTTGAAGTTAAAGCACACCTTCCAATAACCTATACAACTAAAAACGATACCAATATATCAGCTGAACACAATGAACCTTTTGTGAATGCCATAATTATCAACAAAAAAACAAACAAACGAATACAATTTCAAAAAAAAGACACATTAAATGTACCAGCAAAAATATTCGCCAATTCCACTGATGGCTCAAAGGTATCATTCAAAACTACCGCTAACAATGCTAAATACAACTTCTCTTTAATATGTGCCAAAAACAACACAGACCTCTTAAGAGGAGATAACTTTAAACAACAATTTGATATATGTATGGAAGGTTTTTACGCTTTTGCTCCAGTTAATGAGGACGATGAGATAGAAACACTCGTAAATTCCAATATAATAAGATCTGACATAACGCAAGAAATTGCGCTGAGAAATCACAATATCGCCGTTTTTTTATGTGCAAAAATAAACGAACACAGCGAGAATGGCTGCTCAAATGAAGATAAGTTTATAAAACAAATAATAAACACAAGCCCATTAAAATCCGGCCATAACAAAACAATAGATAATATCTATACATCCTTAATGGGGCGGCAACATGGCAACAAAAATCTATTTAAACAATTACAATAAATCTACCCAAGCGATTATCACGCACCTACCTCTTGGCTAAAAATTTCATACACCATATCTTTATAAAGGGGATTATGTAACGCTAACGACACCGTTGCGCTTAATAATCCCCGTATATTACCAATATCATAACGTTTTCCTTGTAATGTATAAGCAAAGACCCGCTTGCCATTACGCAGCATATGCCGCACCGCGTCAGTTAGCTGAATTTCACCCGCTACTCCAGGCTCAATACTTTTTAGTGATTCAAAAACATCATAAGAAAAAATATGTCGCCCCATTTGAGCCAAACACATGTGCGTATCCCATGATTGCGGCTTTTCTACAATATCAATAATTTCTACTAAATTTTCACTTAAAATTTCTTTTGGCGTAACAATAGCGTACTGCGATGCCTGCTTACTGGTAATTTCTTCTACCGTAATCACGCTGGCATTATATTCCTGCGCGATGGCAATCAAACGTGCCATATGAGGATCATCACTTTCAATAATATTATCTGGCAACATAACACAAAAAAACTCTCCTGGTTCAATAAATGATTCTCCCATGAGCACTGCATGCCCCAACCCAAGTGGCTCTGGTTGTGCAATATACGTAAATTGAGCCTTTGCAATAAGATCATTTAATGGCGCAAGAAAATATTCTTTTTTTCTTTCTGCTAAAATAGCATCTAATGCATAATCAGGAGAAAAATAATGTTCAATAGCATGGCGCTCATCTTCATTAATAATAAAACAAAAATTATATATCCCTGACTGTAGCGCTTCATCAACCACATGGTGCAGCGCTGGTCTATCAACCAATGCCACCATACTCTTTGAACCAGCTTTGGTAAGCGGCAAAAGCCGCGTTCCCAAACCTGCCATTGGAACAATAACTTTTGTTACGCGTGCAGCCACTACATTCGTCATAAAAAGAAATAAAACAGATATGCCATGCAATAACAACTTATTCATAATAATTCAAACCCCACACGAACTACATATTAATATTCTTAATTGTTTCTTTGAGATATGCATATAGATGATTCGGATCATAATCTAATTTACAAGAATTACGATTTTTTGTACCAGGAGTAGAAGAAATTATTGTTCGAGGCATTATAACAGTACACATATGGTACGCTTCTTGCTGATTTTTTGATGCTTTATTTCCCACACTTTTAGTATACAAATTACCACCATCACATTGACGAATATTAATCTGAGCGTATTCTTTCATTTTTGGCAGCAAAGCCATTGCTAATATCATATTTTCTCTTAATTCTTCTTGAGATAAATCCTTAATTGCCGCAACATGTCTATTGGGAACAACACAAATCTCTCCAGCAACTGAAGGATAATGCGATAAACAAATATAATTATGCAAAAAACGCGCAACAACAAAATTATCTTTATCATTGTTATCTACGTTATTCTCCTTCCCATTCTTTATCATGCAACAAAGACATTCTTTATAAAAACGCATTACTTTACCATCGTGTAAAGGATTTGGTAAAGAATCTGGGCAAACATTTAACAATTCCTTTGTTTTTTCAAAAGCATCTTCTATATTCTTTATAGAGAAATCTTTTACACGTTTCATTCGCTCAGGCATTGAACACGAAGGTTGTGTAAAAATTTTCAATTGACTATGCCAGTGAGCAACTGTTTGTCCCCCTAACTTACCCCAATTAGTAAACCATTCCTGCGAATACGATTTGCAGTCTAATTTTTGACTTATAGCGTGAACTGCATCAACTTGATTTATAAGCTCTTGCCTTGAAAAATCATTTGGCAATACTTTATGCACAATAGGCATAAAAAGAAGATGAATTGCTTGATCAAAATCAGGATAAGGACTTTTATTCATCATCACCCTCACATCCTTATCAGCGTCTTCATTAAGAATATAATTATTTTTTAACGAATCTTTATCACAAAAAAAACATTTCGGCACTTCACTATTTTTGTTTGCTACAACATGCTGAATATATGCCTTGCGAGTTGGACAAAATTCCAATTGAGATCCAACATTCTCCATTCCCAATAACAGCGAAACAGACAGCCATAACAATGCTATACAACAATACTTACGCATCTCATGCCTCCTTACATACACTACTACAATTTATTGTTATTAACTTTTACAAAAAAATGTAGTTTTATGCAAGACTTTACACAATAACGCGCGCATAATCAGCTAAAGAGATAATACCTTCTTTAACTTTTTGCGCACCATCAGACGCCAATGTTTTCATACCATCAGCAAGAGCTTGATTATATATTTCATCAAATTGCGGACAGGTAATAATTAAAGACCGAAATGCGGGAGAGATTTCAAGAAGCTCAAAAATGCCAACTCTTCCTTTATAGCCAAGATTGTCACATAACACACATCCAGGTGATTCATACACCATATCATGATCAATACCAAGAGATCGTAAAACAGACAGTTCTTGCGCTGTTGCTTTACGCTTTTGCCGACAAGCGACACACAGCTTACGCACCAATCGTTGCGCCAAAACACCAGACAATGCTGCGTTAATCAAAAACGGCTCAATACCCATATCCATCAAGCGCATAATAGCACTTGGCGCATCGGTAGTATGCAACGTACTTAATACAAGATGGCCCGTTAATGCCGCTTCAATAGCAATACGAGCAGTAATTTTATCTCTAATTTCACCAACCATGATAATATCAGGATCTTGGCGCACCAGTGACCGTATACCTTTTTCAAACGTAAACCCTGCAGCTATATTTATCTGTGCCTGATTAATACCATCAAGCGAATATTCAACCGGATCCTCGAGTGTTGTAATATTTTTTTCAGCGCTATTTAAAAAAGAAAGCGCTGCATAGAGCGTTGTTGTTTTACCTGATCCAGTGGGACCAGTAACCAAAAAAAAACCACTATGCCGCTGCATTAATCGTTTAAATAAGCTGAGCATAGAAGACTCAAAGCCAAGATTATCCAAGTTAATTGTTTGAATCATACGATCCAAAATACGAATTACCATTTTTTCACCATACAAACAGGGAAAAGTAGAAATACGCACGTCAATTTCATTTCCTGCATGCATAACATGAAATTTACCATCTTGCGGCACTCTACGCTCTGCAATATCCATGGTAGCCAAAATTTTTAATCGCGCAATAATGGAAGCGCTTAATCCAAGAGAAAAAGGTTTTTGGTCAACCAAAACGCCATCAATACGAAACCGAACACGTAATTCATCACGCATAGGCTCAAGATGAATATCAGAAACACAATAAGCAATTGCATCACTCAGTAATGCCTCAACACGAGAAACAACTGATTGATCATCAATGATATCGTGCGTGTTATTCAAAGGAATCCTCCTCATCATCTTCTAAAGCAAAAAATATCTCCTGATCTTCATCTTCATCACCATCTTCAACAAGAATAAATTCACCCATCAAAAGATGCTCTTGCCGAAGATCCTGATCTTGCGAATCTTCAACCTCAGACTTATCATAAAATTCTTTTACCGCATCACAAATATCACGCCCAATTCCTGCATGAAAACGAATATCATATGATACATGCTCACCTATCTCAAACAACAAATCTGGATTGCTTGGATTTGCTGCAATCATGATCATCATATTTTCATCAACCTGCAACGGAATTATTTCATTGCGCAACAACATATCTTTAGGAAACATGCGTAACAAATGTGTTTCAAAAAAATACCCTAAGACATCAAATGATGGCACTTGAAAATATTCAGACAATGCTTCAAGGAGATGTTCTTGCTCAACAATACCTTCACTGAGCAAAAACTCATCAAATTGATCAATATCTGATTCATGATATACCGCAAGTAATTTTGTTGCATCTTCAGCTGTTACAAATTTTAATTCAACCAAAACCGCTAAAAATCCCACTTCAAAATTTTCATTCATTGCAATCACACTCCTTTTTATCCAATTTTAAGCCCAATCAAAAAACCAACGGCAAAGCTTGCCGAACCAGCAACATTTGCCCTAATCCATTCCAATAATAACGATGCATACCCTTCTGAAACCATCGGTATAGCTTGAAGCCCGAGCAATTCATGTATTTTTGGAACGTTAATAGAAATGGCAATATAATCAAACTGCTGCAATACAACAAGAGCAATGATCAACAGAAGAAATGAAATAAAATATTCACTATACTTTTTAAGCAAAAAACCAATAATAAATCCAATTGAACCATACAACCCAATATCGATAAGCATATTTTTATCCATACCAACTTTATTGGCAATCGCTTCTGGATGCATTGCATTTTTTATTGTTTCAATAAAACCTGTTTTTGCGACGTGTCCTTCATCCATCATAATAAGCTCCTTTTTGCATTTTTTCTTACACTTCTGGTTTAAGTATATCGGCATAAGAACCAAAGAATCAAGATTAATATGATTTTTAGATCAAAAAAAGAAGCGTCCGAAGACGCCTCTTTTAAAATTCGCTACCAGATAAAGAAAACAAATTTACTTAATTAAAGCCTTAAGCGCTTTGCCTGGTTTAAATTTTGGAACTTTCTTTGCAGCAATTGTCATTTTTTCACGTGTTACTGGATTAATCCCAACACGACTTTTTCTTTTCATTACTGAAAAGGTTCCAAATCCTGTCAGAACCACTTGCTTACCTTGCTTTAATGCTCCACTAACAGTAGAAAGAAACGCTTCAAGCATTTCTTTACAGGTAACTTTTGACTGCTTTGTTGATTTCGCCATTGCTTCGATTAACTTTGCCTTGTTCATAATAAACATCCTTTAGTTATTGACCTATGGCAAAGCAAACAAAAATAAAACGAGTACTTATTTGTAAGTTAGCCATAGGAATATATTTGTCAAGTTTTTTTGTTGATTCTTTTTCTGCTTCTTACCAAACTCTTTTTATTACTGAACTTTTTTAAAACCTTCTTCATAGCCTACCCTCTGTCCTTCGACCTGCGTTCACTGCTGAGCCTGACGAAGCATCAGGATGAGCGGTGGCGAAGTATGGCCGTGCCAACCGACTTCGCCCTTCGAGCTACGAAGGGCATACTTCTTAAGTCTTCTGCATGGCGTGCCATACGAAGCCTTGCCCTGTCCTCTGTAGCCTTGGCGTAAGAGGAGCGAAGTATGGTGCCGAGAGCCGGACTCGAACCGGCACGAGTTTACACTCGAGGGATTTTAAGTCCCTTGCGTCTACCTATTCCGCCATCCCGGCACACCATTTTTGGAGGCGGCACCCGGATTTGAACCGGGGATCGGGGTTTTGCAGACCCCTGCCTTACCACTTGGCTATGCCGCCATTTATAAATATTTCAAATCCAACAGATTTATAAAACATTTTAAATGTAGCATAAAATACGTATTCTGCAAGCTTTTTTACAGCAAAAGTTCATTGATTTTATATTACTCACGTTTTTTCAAAAGCAAGTTCTTTGACATTTGATTTTTTTGTAATTTATTCAACAGTTTACAATGCATATTTTCTAATTTTTTTTCAGCTAATAACTGTTCTCTTAGTTGAAACTCTTTATCATCAAAGAAGTTTCTCACTTTAACATTCGGAAATTCTGCTATTGTATTCTTTTTTGGAACCTCTGCATCATCCACACGCAATTTCTGTAAAAAGCATACAAATCCACAACAAACAGCTGTCATCGTTGCTGATGCCATTAATTCATTAGGTGATACAATAGCACGAAAATTACGAAACGCTTTTGTCGCACAGATATAAAGGCCCCCGCCCAATAAACAACCACCAATCAATGACTCTTTAAACGATACGTTACTAAATGAATTAGAAATTGGTATCAATTCTTTGTTCTCTTGTGTAACCAATTGTGATGTATCAGGAACATAAACATTGCAATTTTTTCCAAGCTTATTCTCTATAAATGATAGAGGCAGCCCATTTGCAGAATTTTCATATTCTTTTTTAGTAAAATAATTATTAGAATTTTTTAGCGCTATTCTGTCTTTTTCATTTATTGTAGCAAAAACATCTTGTTCTTTTTTTGTCAAAAATACTATATCAGCAAGTGTAATTATACCTCCAAGATCTCTTTTAATTCTCGTTGGGTCATTAAGTTTACCAATCCAAGACTCAATTGTTAGCTCCCCGATATACTCGCTACGAAGCAATAAAATACGAGATGTAATATCTTTAGAAAGACCGGCTTTACTATCAGCTGCATACTCTTCATTTAAAACTTTCAACGCCAAACAAGTATCCAGTATTGAATCACGATGCTCAACAATTTCTTTTTCCATGGCAGCCTTTTTCATAGCTGCTTCTTTCATAGCTGCTTCTTTCGTAACAGTCTTTTGCATAGCAGTTAATGAAAAAACTAAACTACTAACAAAACCTATAATAATAATTTTTTTTACTAACATTACAACCCATATCTTTTAAAGTTGAGAAATATATTCTTCTGCAATAGGAGTTTTCATTCCATAAACGGCACGACAAAAACCTACAAATGCACTAAATACGCCAAACGATTGTGCTGCATTCATAGCTTTACCACAAGCCCTCTTAAAACCAGCAGGACTCAAGGAAGTCTCCCCATGTAATATCTGTTTCGAAAGATGAGGCATAAAATTTTTGACGTTACATTCTTTCGCGATCAATTGTGGATTAATCCAATAATTATGAGTAAATCCTTCAACATAAGCTCCTGTCATTCCTGTTGCAATAGCAAACATACCATCTACTGCATTTTTATTATTCAATAGTGCTGCATCTACAACATCAAGGACTTTCT
>Ga0105242_10004229_pt1 | contig 11193 bp, 11 predicted proteins | sample KBSM24metaG_FD_81521 | JGI IMG/M metagenome (GOLD analysis project Ga0105242, IMG submission 81521) | Miscanthus rhizosphere microbial communities from Kellogg Biological Station, Michigan, USA - KBS M2-4 metaG | ecosystem: Host-associated > Plants > Roots > Rhizosphere > Soil | place... | reverse complement strand
CCTGGCTTCGAATTCTTTTCCAATTCCAGAAGGCCCGAGTGGTCGTCCGACAGACCCAGCTCGCGCGCCGAGCAGAGCATCCCCTGGCTCTGCACGCCACGGATTTCCTTGGTGCCGATCTTCGACAGCGGCGCCTTCATGCCGACGCGCACGTTCGGCGCGCCGCACACCACCTGCACGGTCTCCTTGCCGACCTTCACCTTGCACACGGTCAGCTTGTCGGCGTTGGGATGGCGATCCACCGACAGCACTTCGCCGACCACGACGTTCGTGAACTTCGGGCCAACCGGCTCGTAGGCCTCGACCTCGACGCCGGCCATGGTCAGCTTGTCGGCGAGCTCGCGACCGGACAGACGGGGATTGCACAACGCCCGCAGCCAGCTCTCGGGGATATTCACGATAAATGCGTCATTCGAACTGCTCTAGGAAGCGCAGGTCGCCGTCGAAGAACAGGCGCAGGTCGTCGATGCCATAGCGCAGCATCGTCAGGCGCTCGAGGCCCGAGCCGAAGGCGAATCCCATGTACCTCTCCGGATCGAGCCCGAAGTTGCGCACCACATCCGGATGCACTTGCCCGGAGCCGGAGATCTCCAGCCATCGGCCCTTCAGCTTCATGTCGATTTCCGCCGACGGTTCCGTGAACGGGAAGAACGAGGGCCGGAAGCGCACCTCGAGCTCGTCGTTCTCGAAGAAGCGGCGCAGGAACTCGGTATACACGCCCTTCAGGTCGGCGAAGCTGATGTGCTCGTCGATCCAAAGGCCTTCCACCTGGTGGAACATCGGCGAGTGCGTGGCATCGGAGTCGACGCGGTAAGTGCGACCCGGCGCGATCACCTTGATCGGGGGCTTGTGCATGCGCGCATAGCGCACCTGCATCGGGCTGGTGTGCGTGCGCAGGAGGAGCGGCAGGCCGTCCTTGTCCTTCAGGTCGACGTAGAACGTGTCCTGCATCGAGCGCGCCGGATGGTTCTCGGGGTTATTGAGCGCGGTGAAGTTGTACCAGTCGGTCTCGATCTCGGGACCGTCGGCGACCGCGAAGCCGATGGAGCCGAAGATCTCCTCGATGCGCTGCCAGCTGCGGCTGATCGGGTGCAGGCCGCCGCGGCCGCGGCCGCGGCCCGGCAGCGTCACGTCCAGCGCCTCCTGCGAGAGGCGCGACTCGAGTTTTTTCAGTTCCAGTTCGTTTCTGCGGGCATCAAGCGCCGCTTCGATGCGCTGCTTGGCGGCGTTGATGCTCTGGCCGAAGGATTTCTTTTCGTCAGGCCCGAGGGAACCGAGCTGCTTCAGCAGCGCAGTAAGTTCTCCGGTCTTGCCGAGGAATTTCGCCTTCGCGTTCTCGAGCGAAGCAGGGTCTGCGGAGCCGGCGAACTCCGCAAGGGCACGACTAACTATTTCTTCGGGATTGTTCAGTGCGCAAGGCTTGCCTTGATCTGACCCGCGATTTTGGCGAACGCGGGCTTGTCGAGCACCGCCAGGTCGGCGAGCACCTTGCGGTCGATCTCGATCCTGGCTTTCTTCATCCCGGCCATGAACGCGCTGTAGCTCATGCCCAGTTCCCGCACCGCGGCGTTGATGCGCGTGATCCACAGCGCGCGGATGTCGCGCTTGCGATTGCGCCGGTCGCGGTAGGCGTACTGCCCCGCCTTCATCACCGCTTCCTTGGCGACGCGGTAGACGTTGCCGCGGCGGCCGCGGAATCCCTTGGACTTCTTGAGGACCTTCTTGTGGCGCGCGCGCGCCGTTACTCCGCGTTTGACTCTTGGCATGGCGCGCTCCTCAACCCGAGTACGGCAGCATCATGCGGACGGCCCGCTTGTCGCTGTCGTGAACGTTGGCGGTGCCGCGCAGCTTGCGCTTCGTCTGCGTCGACTTCTTGGTCAGAATGTGGCGCTTGAACGCCTGCGCGCGCTTGATCGAGCCGCCGGGGCGGACCTTGAACCGCTTGGCGGCCGATTTCTTCGACTTCATCTTGGGCACAGCATTGCTCCTGTAAATTACCCCGCCGCGGCGGGCTTTGTTTCGTCCTTCTTCGCTTCCTTCGGCGCCTTGGGCGCCTTTTCGCCCGCCGGTTTGGCCTGGGCTTCCTTCTTCGGTCCCTTCACCGGCACCACCTTCTTCTTCGGCGCCAGCACCATCACCATCTGCCGGCCTTCGAGCCGGGGGAACTGCTCGATGATCGCAATCGGTTCCAGGTCCTTCCTCACCCGCTCCAGCAGCCGCACGCCGAATTCCTGGTGCGCCATTTCCCGCCCGCGGAAGCGCAAGGTGACTTTCGCCTTGTCGCCCTCCTCGAGGAACTGCACCAGCTTGCCGACCTTGATCTTGTAGTCGCCCTCGTCGGTGCTGGGGCGGAACTTGATTTCCTTGACCTGGATCTGCTTCTGCTTGAGCTTGGCCTCGTGGGCCTTCTTCTGCTCGCGGTAGCGGAACTTGCCGTAGTCCATCAGCTTGCAGACCGGCGGCACCGCGAGCGGCGCGATTTCGACCAGGTCCACGTTCTGCTCTTCCGCCATCTTCAGGGCATCGGCCACTGCCACGATGCCCAGTTGATCTCCGTTTTCCGCCACCAGCCGGAGCTGCGGCGAGGTGATCTCCCCGTTGATGCGTTGCGATCTCTCGAGTGCGATGGGTGAAAACTCCTCTTCTCGTCAAAAAAAGCGGCTGTGCCGCTACGCGCGCGCCTCGTTGCCGAGGCGCTCGATGAAGGCATCGAGGGCCATCGCCCCCAGATCCTCACCGCTGCGCGTGCGCACAGCCACGCTTCCAGCCTGCTTTTCCTTTTCGCCGACCACCAGTTGGTAGGGCAGCTTTTGCAGGCTATGTTCCCGAATTTTATAGGAAATTTTCTCGTTTCGCAAATCGGATTTGACGCGAAAACCGGCTTTGCGCAGGCGTGCGGCGACCGATTCCGCGTACTCGGCCTGGGTCTCGGAGACGTTTATGACCACCGCCTGTTCCGGCGCCAGCCAGACCGGGAAGGCACCGCCGAAATGCTCGATCAGGATGCCGATGAAGCGCTCCATCGAGCCGATGGTCGCCCGGTGCAGCATCGCCGGGGTCTTGCGCGTGTTCTCCGCGGTCACATACTCGGCGCCCAGGCGCCCGGGAAGCTGGAAATCGACCTGCATGGTGCCGCACTGCCACTGCCGGCCGATCGCATCCTTCAGGTGGTACTCGATCTTCGGCCCGTAGAACACGCCGTCGCCCGCGGCGATCTCGTATTGCGCGCCGCACTTTTCGAGCGATGACTTGAGCGCGCCTTCGGCGCGGTCCCATTGCTCGTCCGTCCCCAGGCGCTTTTCGGGGCGCGTTGCCACCTTGTAGACGATGTCCGTGAAGCCGAAGTGCGCGTAGACCTTCTGCACCAGCGCCGTGTAGGCCACACATTCGGGCACGATCTGCTCCTCGGTGCAGAAGATGTGGCCGTCGTCCTGCGTGAAGCCGCGGATGCGCATCAGCCCGTGCAGCGCGCCCGAGGCCTCGTTGCGGTGGCAGGAGCCGAATTCGCCGTAGCGCAGCGGCAGGTCGCGGTAACTGCGCACGCCCTTGTTGTAGATCAGCACGTGCCCCGGGCAGTTCATCGGCTTCAGCGCGTAGTCGCGCTTCTCCGACTCCGTGGTGAACATGTTCTCGCGGTAGTTCTCCCAGTGGCCGGTGCGCTCCCACAGGCTGCGCGGCAGCACCATCGGCCCGCGCACTTCCTGGTAGCCGCTGTCGACGTAAACCTTGCGCATGTACTGCTCCACCTGCTGCCACAGGAGCCAGCCCTTCGGGTGCCAGAACACCATGCCTGGCGCATCCTCCTCCATGTGGAACAGGTCGAGCTGCACCGCGAGGCGGCGGTGATCGCGCTTCTCGGCCTCCTCCAGCATCTTCAGGTAGGCGTCCTGCTCTTCCTTGGTCGCCCAGGCGGTGCCGTAGATGCGCTGGAGCATCTCGTTCTTCGAGTCGCCGCGCCAGTAGGCGCCCGCCACGCGCATCAGCTTGAACACCTTCAGCTTGCCGGTGGAAGGCACGTGCGGGCCGCGGCACAGGTCGATCCAGTCGCCCTGACCGTAGAGCGAAATGGGCTCGTTCGACGGGATCGAGGCGATGATCTCCGCCTTGTATTTCTCGCCGATGGACGAGAAGAACTTCACCGCTTCGTCTCGCGAAAGGACTTTTCTTTCCACTTTCAAATCTTTTTTAACCAGTTCCGCCATCCTTTTCTCGACGGCAACGAGGTCGTCCGGCGTGAACGGACGCTTGTACGAGAAGTCGTAGTAGAAGCCGTTCTCGATCACCGGGCCGATGGTCACCTGCGCCTCGGGGAACAGCTCCTTCACCGCCTGCGCGAGCAGATGCGAAGTCGAATGGCGCAGGATCTCCAGGCCCTCGGGATTCTTGGCAGTGATGATCGAGAGATCTGCGTCGCCTTCGATGCGGTAGCCGGTGTCCACGAGCTTGCCGTCCACCTTGCCGGCGATCGCGGCGCGCGCGAGTCCAGCGCCGATGGCCTGGGCCACTTCGGCGACGGTGATGGGCCCAGGAAATGACTTCGTGGAGCCGTCTGGAAGACGGATATTCAGCATCCGGAGTGCGGCAATTTTATCGCAATCACCCCGCGCCTTCGGGTTCCGCCACCGGCGGCGAACCCATGACGCGTGCGCCGAATCCGCGCCACACCCACGGCCGCAGCACGAGATCGTGCAGGTAGCTCCACCCCAGGTATACCCAACCCATCGGCAGCTCGGAGAAAACAATGAGGTACATGAGCAAGGCGCCGAACCAGCCCTTGACGAAGACGTGCAGGCAGAGCTCGGCGAGGTTGGTCTCCGCAAGGGCGGCCTGGTCGACCTCGGCGCCCTGGCCCTGCCGGATGTTGAACATCTCGGCGGCTCGCAGCGCCACCACGCACATCAGGAGCGAAGCGACCTGCCCGCCCGGCATGGAGAAGAGGATCTGCGCGAGGAAAAAGAGGGCCACCAGCAGCAGCCACGCCGCGAGCAGGAGGAGCAGCAGCAGCAGGCCGTCCTCGTCCCCCACATTGCCCGCGAGATTGAGCACATCCCCGAGGTCCAGGTACTTGAGGAACGCGAAACTCGTCGATAGGAAGCCGACGTCGCGGATCGTGATCGCGCGAAACATCGCGACGAATCCCCACACGCCCAGCGACAGTCCGATGAAGGATTTCGCCAGCATGCGGAAGTCGCCGCGGCCCGCGGGCCGCCGTTTCAGATAGACCGCGAGCCACAAGCCGTACGCGGCGAGGCTGTCGAGGAGGATGCCCACGATGCACACCCCCGCGTCCCAGAATCCTGACCACAGCCCGGCGGCCATGAGGCCGTGCACCAGCGTGGCCATGAAGGCCGCCGCCAACCAGCTTCCGGAGGAATTGGTAGGCGCGATTGGACTCGAACCAACGACCCCTACCATGTCAAGGTAGTGCTCTAACCAGCTGAGCTACGCGCCTAAAGGGTCGGGATTCTAGCGTATTAGTCCCGGTAGGCCTCGAAGCTCAGGAACAATTTGAGATCGTCGCCGAGGTTCGGCAGGCCGTATTTCATGCCGAAGTCGGAGCGCTTCAGCGTGCCCGAGGCGTTGCCGCCGCAGATCGGCTTCTTGCTCATCGGGTGGTCCTTGCACACCCAGCGGTCGACCTTGAAGGTAAGGGGCTTGGTCACGCCGACCATGGTCAGGCTGCCCGTGATCTCGGCCGGATTGTCGCCCGCGAACTTCACGCCGCTCGACTTGAAGCTGATGCGCGGAAATTCCGCGACATTGAAGAAATCGGCCGTGCGCAGGTGCTCGTCGCGCGCCCGCGGCCGCGCGCCCTTGTCGTTGTCCCCGGTGGAGATCGACGCGGATTCGATCGTCAGCTCCGCCGATCCGGTCTTGGCCGCGCGGTCAATGACGAACTTGCCGCTGTTCCTGGTGAACAGCCCGCGCATCATCGACAGGCCGTTGTGGTCAATCTCGAAGTGCGTGAAGGTATGGTACGGATCCATCGTGTAGCCCTCGGGATTCGCGATCGCAGCACACGGCAGCGCAAGCGCGAGGACACCCAGCAATGCTTTTTTCATTCCTGCTTCTCCCTTTTCAGTGTGAATCAAAGGCCCAGGCGCTGTTGCACCACGGACCAGGACAGCAAACAGGCCGCGGCAGCAACCATTCCGCCGTAGACCGAAGCGACGATCGCCTGCAGCCAAATCCTACCCTGTGGCAAGGGTAGCAGCGTCGCAGGCGGCACCAGCGCCAGCACGGCAGCCGAATACCACGGCAGTTGCGCGCCCAGGGAAGCGCCGGCCGCGAGCAGGCCGCAGGCGACCCCGGCGCTCAGGGTGAAGGTGGCGCCCGCGGCTATCGTCCTGCCGAGCAGCATCTGCAGCAGGAGGAGGGCGCCCGCGCCGGCGCCGACCGAGATGCCGTACTGGCCATAGGACCCCGAAGCCGAGAACACTGCGCTGATCCCCACGCCCAAGCCCAGCGTAAGAGCCGCGGCACCGGCGCGCACCGGATCGTCGCGCAGCGCGAAGCAGGCCGCGGTGATCCAGGCGACCAGCGCGGCGACACCCGCTCCCGCAGCCAGCATGGCGGCCGTGTCCTTTTGCTTGAGTACGTTCCAGCCCACCCAGAGGACCAGCAGGCCGAAGACGAGTCCGAGCAACGGCCCGGCGGCGCGCGTCGGCTTGAAGGCAAGGTCGACGACGATCCCCAGCAGCGGCACTACCAGCGAAATCAGCAGGATTTTCTGCTGCGCGGAGGCAGGTGGAAACGCGAAGCCGCCGATGAGGTAGACAGCCGTGCCGAGCGCGGCCGCGATCGCCAGGCCGGCAAGGCGCAGGGAAAACAACGCAATGGCCGCCACCAGCGCGACAACGAACGGCGCAACGCCTCCCTGCACCGCCGGATTGTTCAGGAGGTCCTGCAAATCCCTATCCCCTGGCCACCCGGATCACGCCGGAGACTTCCTTGACCGCCGCGAACGCGCGCCTCAGGTGGGCGACATCCGTCACCTCGAAACTGAAGCGCATGTGCGCTAGGTCGCTGCGGCTCTGCGTGCGCACCGCGGTGACGTTGATGCGCTCGCGCGCGAGCGCTTCGCCAATGTCGCGCAGCAATCCCTGGCGGTCCGAGGCGGTCACCAGGATGTCCACCGGATAGAGCGCGGCCCGCGCACCCGCCCCGGCGCTTTTTCCCCACTGCGCCTCGATGAGCCGCTCGGGGCTGCGTTCGGCAAGGCGCTTCAGCCCCGCGCAGTCTTCCCTGTGCACGGAGATGCCCTTGCCGCGCGTGACGAAACCGCGCACCGGGTCCGGCGGCACGGGCTTGCAGCATTTGGCGAGCTGCGTCATGAGGCGGTCCACGCCGACAACCAGGATTCCACCGTCGGAAACCTGCCTGGCCCTTTTCTTTTGAACGGCAATCGGAATGACCGCTGGAAGTTCCCCTTTCGCTTCCCGCAGGGCTCCCTGCAGCTGGCGCAGGCTCACCTCGTCGCGTGCCACCGCGGCGAACAGTTCATCGGGCTTGGCGAAGCCGAGCTTCTGCGCGAGTTGCTCGAGGTTGGCCTGCGTTGCGCCTTCGCGCCGCTGCTCCTTTTCCACCGTGACGCGACCCTGCGCGACGGTCTCTGCGAGCTGCCGGGCGTTGAACCACTGGCGCACCTTGCCGCGCGCGCGGTGGCTCTTCAGGAAACCGAGGGCCGGATTGAGCCAGTCGCGGGAGGGTCCGCCGGTCTTCGCGACGATGATCTCGACGCGCTGGCCGCTCGCGAGCGCATAGTCCAGTTTCACCAGTTGCCCGTCCACCTTCGCGCCCCGGCAGCGATGGCCGAGGTCGGTATGCAGCGTGTAGGCGAAGTCCACCGGCGTCGCGCCGGCGGGCAGGTCGATCACCTTGCCCTGCGGCGTGATGACGTAGATCGTGTCATCGAGCGAGGCCTTGCGGGTCTTCTCCGCCCAACCGGTGCCGTCGGCGACTTCATCGCGCCACGCCAGCAGCTCGCGCAACCACGCGATCTTGTTGTCGAAAGCGAGGTCGGTCCTCGCAGGGGCGTGCGTCTTCGACGCTTTCGAGCTTTCCTTGTAGCGCCAGTGCGCCGCGATGCCGAATTCCGCCTGGCGGTGCATTTCCTCGGTGCGGATCTGCACTTCCAGCGTGCGGCCGCCCGGGCCGATCACCGCGGTGTGCAGCGACTGGTAGTTGTTGCCCTTGGGACGCGAAATGTAGTCGTCGAATTCCCTGGGAATCGGCTCCCACAGGTCGTGCACCACCCCCAGCACGCTGTAGCAGTCGCCTGGCGTGGGCACGATGACGCGCAGCGCGCGCACGTCGTGCACGTCGGAGAAATCGAGCTGCTTGGCGCGCATCTTGTTCCAGATGGAGTAGATGTGCTTGGGCCGGCCGGTGATCTCGCCCTTCACGCCCACTTCCCTCAGCTTCCTGCCCAGGACGTCCATCGCATTCGCGATGTACTGCTCGCGCTCGACGCGCTTCTGGTCGAGCATCTGCGCGATTTTCTTGTACAGCTCGGGCTCGAGATAGCGGAACGACAGGTCTTCCAGCTCCCACTTGAGCTGCCAGACGCCGAGGCGGTTGGCAAGCGGCGAATAAATGTCGAGCGATTCGCGCGCGTAGGCCTTGCGTTCATCCGTGGGATTCTTCGCGAACCAGCGCAGTGTCTGCGTGCGCGAGGCAAGGCGGATCAGCACCACGCGGATGTCCTCGACCATGCCGAGCACCATCTTGCGCAGGATCTCGTTCTGCTCGAGCGCCGAGGCGCGCGTCAGCACGCGCAGCTTGTAGAGCTTCTCGACGCCGGCGGCGAGGCCCGCGACCTCCTCGCCGAACTCGGTTTTCAGGCGCTCGGGATCATCGAGCAGCTTCGGCACCGCGAACAGAACCCCCGCCGCCTGCGCCACCGGATCGACGCCGATCGAGGCCAGGCTCGCGCTCAAGCCCAACGCGTGCGGCCACACCGGCTCGCCGGTGGAAAGCAGCTGCCCCTCGTAGAGCGGACGCGCGAAGGCGAGCGCCCTTTCATTGAGCGCGTCGTTCGGACGCAACTGGACGACGGAAACCATGCTGCTATTGTAAGGGTGAGATGGGCTGGTTCCGCGACTGGAAACGCAAACGCATCCTCGAGCGTCACCGCATCGACGACCCGCTGTGGCGGCGCGCACAGAAGCACCTGCCTTTTCTGCGCGGACTGTCCGCCGACGAGGAACGGCGGCTGAAGGAAATGGCGGTCGTGTTCCTCGCGGAGAAGCAACTCACGCCGGTGCACGGGCTCGCGTTGTCGGAGGACGACCGCATCGAGATCGCGCTGCAGGCCTGCCTGCCAATATTGGCACTCGGCCTCGACTGGTACGACGGCTGGGTCGGCATCGTCGTGCACCCGTCCGATTTCAAGGTGCAGCGCGCGCAGACCGGCGAAGACGGCGTGGTGCACGAATGGAACGACGAACTCGCGGGCGAATCCTGGCCCGGCGGCCCGGTGGTGCTGTCCTGGGAGGCGCTGGACGATTCGGGATCGGTTGCCGAAGGCGGCGCGAACGTCGTGATCCACGAATTCGCGCACAAGCTCGACATGCTGGCGGGCGAAGCCGACGGCGTGCCGCCCCTGCCCTCGCGCGCGGCGCGCGAGCACTGGATCGAGGTGTTCGACGCGGAATTCGACCGCTTCTGCACTTCGGTCGATGCGGGAAAGGAAACCTTCCTCGACCCCTACGCGGCGGAACACGAAGCCGAGTTCTTCGCCGTGGCGAGCGAAGCCTTCTTCGAGTCGCCGAACGCGCTGCGGCGCGAATATCCGCGGCTCTACGACCTCTTCAAGGGTTTCTACAAGCAGGACCCCGCAGGGCGGCTCGCATCCTAGCCCGCGCCCGGGTTACTTCGCCTGCAGGCGTTCGATCGTCGTGCGCTGCGCCGGATCTTCCCGCCAGACGACGTTCTCGTCGACGGCGTAGAGCCAGCAACCGCCCTTGCGGTAGCCGTTGCAGCGCTCGAGCACCGTCTTCATGGAGCGCGGGTCGTTCGTCAGATAGGACCACTCGCCGCCCGGACCGATCGCCCATGCCTTGGGCGACTTGAGGGTCAGGTAGCGCTCCACATATCTTGCGCGGGCCTGCGCATCGACGAGCGGCATGGCGAGCGGGTCGTCGATTTTCGCGAAATCACTCTTTGCCGGCGCGACGAACAGATGCTCCGCGGGAACGGCCGGGCTGGAGACAGGAACGACCGCGGCGGCGGCGGGGGCACCCGCAACCGGCGCAGGCCTGCGCGCGCTCGGCGCAGCTTTCGGAGCGCTGCCGCCCGCGGACGGCGGCGCCACGGTCACCGTTATCGCGCCCGGGCGCCACACGACCACATCGTCGTAGGCGTAAAGCCGGCAAGCGCCCCTGGTGCGTTCTTCGCAGAGGCTGACCGCTCGCGTCACGGCCCCGGAGCGGGACCAGGACGAATGGAACCCGCCGTTTTCGCTGATCGCGAACGCGCGTGGAAACGGCTTGCCGAGAAACTCCTGGTAAGCCGCGCGCGCCTTGGGCGAAGGCACCGCGGTCACATCGCGGTAGTCAGCGAATCCAGAAGCTTCAGGCAGGTCTCCGGGCCGGTCGTGCCTGGGCCGGGCGCGGACGTTCGTTACCGGAGGCGCGGCACCCACGGTGGTGAACGTGCCCATCACGACGCTGACGTGCGTCGAGTATTCGTAGCCGGCGCCGGAGGAATGGTCGATGGCGAGGCCGATGAGGCCGCCGAACAGGATGTTGCCGTACATGGCATCGCGGGTGACCGAGGGCACCGATGCGTGCCCGGCCGGCAGCGGTGGCTTTTCGCAGGTGACGGAAATCGCGTTGTTCGAGCGCCGCACCTGGATTTCGCCGGGCGTCTCGACGGTCCACGCTCCCTTGTCGTTGGCGACCTTGCAGCGGGCGCCGACGATCTCTTCGCCGGATTTTTCCAGGGTCGTGACGCGCATGCCCTGCACATCCCCGCCGGTGATCGATGCGCAACCAGAAACCGCCGCACAGGCCAGCAGTGCCAACAAGCGAACACGACGCATCGTGCAATCCCCCCCGGGCCGAAATAATACTGGAACGGGTGGCACAATCAATCGAGGCGCAAACATGAAGACCCTGCTTATCGTCTATCACACGGGCGGCGTGAAGACGGCGAAGATGGCCGAGGCCGTGGAACGTGGCGCGCGCACTG
>Ga0105242_10004227_pt1 | contig 11196 bp, 13 predicted proteins | sample KBSM24metaG_FD_81521 | JGI IMG/M metagenome (GOLD analysis project Ga0105242, IMG submission 81521) | Miscanthus rhizosphere microbial communities from Kellogg Biological Station, Michigan, USA - KBS M2-4 metaG | ecosystem: Host-associated > Plants > Roots > Rhizosphere > Soil | place... | reverse complement strand
GCCTGGTTCATGGTGGGCTGATCCGTGCCCTCCGGTGCCGAGAGGATCACCGCGAGGCCGCCCTCCAGATCGAGCCCGAGCACGGGCTTGAATACGCCGAAGGCGAGCGAGAGCGTGGATGCCACCACCAAGACCGCGACGAAGATCACCGAGATCCACAGTCCCCGGCTCCGCTTCACGCCAACAGCTCCTGTCCGTTGATCACCAGCCTGAACCGCGCCTCGATCGCTTCTGCCGCGAAGCGGCACAGCTGCATGCGCCCGAGGAAGATCTCGAAGTACTCCATGACCTGGCTGATGGTGGTATCGATCGTCAGCTCGAGGCTGACCGTGCGGGCGTCGGAGTCTACCCGCAGGAAGCTCTGTTCGACCGCGTAGTTGACGCGATCGTGGATGTCGCGGTCGACGTTCACTGCCTTGCGTACGCGGCTGCGATGCACGTCGGATTTGTCCGCCAGGATCACGGCCGCGGAGATCGGCGAGACCGCCGTGCCCTCCGCCTCCTCATGATTGGCGATCGCGGCGATGATCGGCATGAGATCGGCCCCCTCCACGCGGTCGCGGAGGCTGTGGTACACGAGGACCCCGCCCGTCTGCCCGTGGGCATCGCGCGCGAGGGCGTTCCCGACGTCGTGGAGGTACCCCGCGACGCAGGCGAGCTGCGCCTCACGCTCGGTGTACCCGAGCCGGTGCAGTACCTGGTAGCCGATCTTGGCGACGAGGTTCGCGTGCCGGAAGCCGTGTTCCGTGTAGCCCATCGCATCCATCACGCGGTCGGCCGACGCGATGTAGAGCGAGAGCTCGGGATCTGCTTGGACATCTTCCAGGGTGATGCTTGCGAGGTCGGGGACGGGCTCCGGCGCCGGGACCTCGGGAACGGGCGCGCCCTCGGGGGTTCCGATGGCGTCAGGCTCGTTCACGATCGGATCGGGCCCGCCGCGTTCTCGTCGGGCCCGTCGTCGTGGTGCTGGGCGACCTCCTCGTCGGTGTCGTCGTCGTCTTCGTCGTCCTCGAAGTCATCCTCGGTGATGCGGCGCGCGATCCCGGCGCGGACCATCTTGACCTGCGTCCCCGGGGCGATCTCCACGGTGACGGTGCCTTCCTCTTCATCCTCGTCGACGATCGTGCCGAACATCCCGGAGGTCGTGAGGACCTCGTCACCCACCTCGGCCGCCTGTTGGAGGGACTGCTGGTTCCGCACCCGCTTCTGCTGGTTCCGCATGAACACGAAGAGCAGGCCGAGCGGGAGCGCGAAGACGAGCAGCGTGACGAAGCCGCTTCCGCCCGAAGAGCTCTGCGCGAGGAGGGTGTCCATGGGGTTCCTTTCACGTGCCTGGGATGGGTCGGGATCCGTCCGATGCGACGAGGACCGAGTCTACCTGCGAGGTCGAGCGGCGGCGGGTCAGATCGGCAGACGGCCCCGCGCCGCGCGGCCGACGTGTGCGTAGGCCCGCTCCGTCGCCACACGGCCGCGCGGCGTTCGCTGGATGAACCCCAACTGGATCAGATAGGGCTCGACGACGTCTTCCACCGTGTCGGGTTCTTCGCCAACGGCGGCTGAGAGCGTGGTCAGACCCACCGGACCCCCGGAGAACTTGTCGATCACGGCGTCGAGCACGGCGTGATCCAGCCGGTCGAGACCCAGCTCGTCGACCTCGAACACCGCGAGGCCCGCCCGCGCGATGTCGCCGGTCACCCGGCCGTCGTGCCGGACCTCGGCCACGTCACGCACCCGGCGGAGGAGCCGGTTGGCGATCCGCGGGGTCCCGCGCGATCGCCGCGCGATCTCGCCGGCCCCTTCGGCGTCCGCGCCGACTTGGAGGATCCCCGCGCTCCGGAGCACGATCTGTTCCAGGTCCTCGACGTCGTAATAGTCCAGCCGCGGACTGAACCCGAACCGCTCGCGGAGCGGCAGCGTGATCCGACCCGGCCGCGTGGTCGCGCCGATCAGCGTGAACCGCGGCAGGTCCAACCGGATCGAGCGCGCGGTCGGACCCTTGCCGAGCACGACGTCCAGGGTGAAGTCCTCGAGCGCCGGATACAGCACCTCCTCGACGGGCCGCGGCATCCGGTGGATCTCATCGACGAAGAGCACGTCGCCCTCACCGAGATTCGTGAGGATCGCCGCGAGGTCGCCCGGGCGCTCGAGCGCCGGCCCGGAGGTCGGCTGGAACCCCGCCGCCATCTCGTGCGCCACGATCTGGGCGAGTGTGGTCTTACCGAGCCCCGGAGGCCCGCTGAACAGGAGGTGGTCGACGGGCTCACCCCGTTCGCGCGCCGCCTGGAGGAGCAGCTCGAGCTGTTCCTTCACACGGTCCTGCCCGACGAACTCTGCGAGCGAGCGGGGGCGGAGGACGATGTCCAGCTCGTGATCCTCCGGGGCGAGCGCGGCTGCCTCGGTCACACGGTCTTCGGACCGTTCGGGGTCCGGGCCGGTCAGGTCCACCACGTCGCTCATCGTCCCACCCGTTGGAGCGCTTCGCGGAGGAGATCCTCGACCGGCTTGCCGTCGACCTCCATGCCGCGCAACGCCTCGGAGGCTTCGACCGGCGTGAGACCCAGCTGCAGCAGTGCGTCGCGCACGTCGGCGAGAGGGCCCTCGGCGACGAGCTCCGACTCGCCGCCGAGCTTGTCCCGAAGATCGAGCACGACGCGCTGGGCAACCTTCTTGCCCACGCCGGGAACGACCGTGAGCGTCGCGGCGTCGCCCGCCACCACGGCACGACGGATCGCATCCGGTCGAAGGGCCGAGAGGAAGCTGAGCGCAACCTTGGGCCCGACGCCGGTCACGCCGGTGAGCTGATCGAACAGCTCGCGCTCGTCGGTCGTGGAGAACCCGTACAACGTCATGGAGTCCTCGCGGACCACCATCCGTGTGTGGATCCGCGCGATGCCGCCGATCGGCGGAAGACCGGCGACCAGCGCGGTCGGAACGGCGACGTCGTACCCGACGCCGGCGACCGCGAGCACCACGTGCGTCGCCGACTTCTCGACGACCTCGCCCTCGAGGAACGCGATCATCGCGACACCGAACGCGTCTGCATCGGGGTACCCGTGCGAGCCGCGGCCCGCATGCGCGAGCCCATCAGATGCGTGAGCGCGATCGCGACCGCGTCGACCGCGTCCGCCTGGACCGGGCAGTCGCGGATCCCGTGGATCCGGACGAGCGCGTCACGGACCTGATGCTTGTCGGCGTTCCCGGCCCCGGTGATCGCGATCTTCACCTCGTTCGGTCCGTACTCCTCGACCGCGAGTCCTGCTCGGTCGGCCACGACCATGACCGCCCCGGTCGCCCGCGCCACCTGGAGGGCACTCACCTGGTTGTGGTTCCACGCGAGTCGCTCGATCGCGACGGCGTCCGGCGCGTACGACCCGATCGCGGCGTCGACCTCGTCGGCGAGCCGGCGCAGCCGTGACGGTCCGGCCAGATCCGACGGGGTGCGAACGGTCGACGCCCACACCAGCGAGATCTTCCGATCCGCCCGTGCGACGACCGCGAGCCCGACGTTCGCGACCCCGGGATCGACGCCGAGAACGCAGGAATCGAACATCTGTTCGCGCAGTCTAGGGTTCCCATCCGCGCCGAGCAACGACCGCCGGGAGGGAGGCCCCTCTTATCTCTTTGGCTCGTCTGCTGGCGGCCGACCGGCCGCCGAGGGGATCATCACCCCAGACCGCCGAGCGGCGGTTGCCCTGCCGCCGAGTTCGGGGCCGGCACCGTGTCCGGCGCGTTGCGCAGCACGGTGCGCGGTGAGGCGAGTTGAACGCCGGTGACGAGGGCGACCGGCTGACCGCCACCCGCGTCCACCGAGTACAGCTCCGTGGGGCTGGCGCACCCCCCGGCCTCGACGAGCAGGTGCGACCGATCGAGCCACCCGAGCGCCGCGGTCGGCCGGTCCTCGAACGGCATGGCCGGCGTTGCCGATCCGCCTTCGATGATCAACGCTTGGCGCTGGTCGCACACGGTTCCGGTGTTGACCGACTTGAGGGACCCCGCGGGTGCGAGCTGAAGATCCTGAGCGAACGTGCCGTCGCTGCCGCGCCAAACATCCGTGAAGCTCGAGCGATGGCCGAGGTCCATCCAGTGAAGCACCGGGTACCCGCCGGCGTGCTGGGCGACCCACCACAGACGCTGCCCGTCGGGGCTGAACGCGATCGAGGTGAACGTCGTGCCGCCCTGACCGAAGACGAGCCTGGTCGCATCGGTGCCCTCGTTCGTGGAGAACCAGATCGCCTGTTCGCCGTCGTGGTCAACCACGAACGCGAGCGCCAGGCCGCTAGGGTGATACGCCACGTGCAGGTAGGTGCCGGACGGGAGGGCGCTCAGTCGCTCGACCCGGCCGTCGTCCATGAAGCGCTTCTCAGGCTCCCCCGCCGCGCCGGCGAACACGACGGCGAGGCCGATCGGATGACCCCAATCGAACGTGGCGGGCGCGGCGGCGATCCCCGGCAGATCGGGCGCATCCGCGCTCAGTCCGCGGACGCGGAACCCGCCGAGGAGGACGCGATCACCCTGCGGCCCCCACGCGAACGGGCCGGGATCCCGAACCGGGAACAGGCAGCTGAGCGTCTCCGTGGTCGGGTCGAGCGCCCAGGCTCGCCCGCCGGACACGAACGCAACCGTCTGGGATGGGAGCGACGGACCGCTGCAACCGCTCGGGAGCGGGCTCCCGTCGGCGAGGACCGCCGCGGTCGGGGCGGGGATGCCGCCGGGAGTTGCGGCGGAGGTCGCCGGTGGGGCCGTGGGTGGAGCGCTCGGTGTCCCTTGGGTGCACGCGCCGACAAGGAAGGAGACCGCGAGGATCCAACGAAGCGTCCGCATGCCGATGTTCGACGGTACACCGGTAGCGAGGCGGGTGCGAGGGGCCGAACGGAGCCAGGATCGCTCACAGCGATGCCATGACCTCTTCGGGGATGTCGAAGTTGGCGTAGACGTTCTGGACATCGTCGAGCTCCTCCAACGCGTCGATCAACTGCAGTACGTGGCGAGCCTCGCCACCCTCGACGGGGATCGACGTGCTGGGCACCAATGAGATCTCGGCCGAGGAGGCCTGCACGCCCGCTTCACGCAACGCGGCTTCGACCGCCTTGAAATCCTGAGGATCCGTGACGATGTCCCACGACGACTCGGAGTCGGCCAGATCCTCGGCGCCGCCCTGCAGCGCGAGGTCGAGCAACACGTCCTCATCCGGGGCGCCCGCCTTCTCGACCACGATCACGCCCTTGCGCTGGAACATCCACAACGTCGATCCCGTCTCCCCCAGGTTCCCGCCGTTGCGCGTGAACGCGTGCCGGACCTCCTGAGCCGTTCGATTGCGGTTGTCCGTCAGGGCCTCCACGACGAGCGCGATCCCGCCCGGTGCGTACCCCTCGTACGTGATCTCTTCGTACCGGGCGCCGCCGTCGAGCTCACCGGTCCCGCGCTTGATCGCTCGGTCGATGTTCTCGCTCGGGACGGAGAAGCTGCGCGCCTTCTCGACCGCGGAGGCGAGCGTCATATTGCCCTCGATGTTCCCGCCGCCCTCCCTCGCAGCGACCTCCACCGCCCGCAGGAGCTTCGCGAACATGTTGGACCGCTTGGCGTCCGCCGCACCCTTCTTGCGCTTGATCGTCGCCCACTTCGAATGACCGGACACAGGTCACACCTTCCGCAGGAGGTACTCGTGGAGCCCCGTCTCACCGACGAGTTCCGGGTGGAACGACGTCGCGAGCAGGTTCCCCTGCTCCAGGACGACGGGTCGTTCCTCGAACTCGGCCAGTACCTCGACCCCGTCCCCGATCCGCTCGATCCACGGCGCCCGGATGAAGACGCCGCGGACGCGATGGTCGATCCCGCGTACGTCGATGTCGGCCTCGAACGAGTCCACCTGGCGGCCGTAGGCGTTGCGGCGTACGGAGATGTCCATCAGCCCGAAGAGCGCTTCGCCGCCCTCGACCTCGCGCGCGAGCACGATCATCCCTGCGCAGGTGCCGAGGATGGGCATGCCGGCACGTGCGCGCTCCCGGATCGGATCGACCAGATCGTAAGCGTGCGCGAGCTTGCCGATCGTGGTGGATTCCCCACCCGGGATCGCGAGGCAGTCGACACCGTCGAGGTCCGCCGGCAGGCGGACCTCGACGGGCGTGGCGCCGGCCTCCGCGAACGCGCGAGCGTGTTCGCGGAAGTCACCTTGCAGTGCCAGGACACCCGCTTTCATCGAGGAGCTCCGCGACTACCAGCCGCGGTCTTGCAACCGCGTCTCGAGCGTCTCGATCTCGAGCCCGTGCATCGGCTCGCCCAAGCCACGCGAGACCTTCGCCAGCACGTCGGGATCCTGGAAGTGGGTCGTCGCCTCAACGATCGCGCGCGCCATGGTCGCGGGATCCTCGGATTTGAAGATGCCGGAGCCGACGAAGACGCCGTCGACGCCCAGCTGCATCATCAGCGCGGCGTCCGCAGGCGTTGCGATCCCGCCGGCCGAGAAGTTGACGACGGGCAGGCGGCCCGTCTCGGCGACCATCCGCACGAGCTCCACCGGCGCACCCAGCTCCTTCGCCTTCGTGACGTGTTGCTCCGGACGGAGCTGCGTGCAGTCCGCGATGTCACTCAGCAACGCTCGCTCGTGACGAACGGCCTCGACGACGTTGCCGGTGCCCGCCTCGCCCTTCGTGCGGATCATCGCCGCGCCCTCCGCGATCCTGCGGAGCGCCTCGCCGAGGTTACGACAGCCGCATACGAACGGGACCGTGAACGCCCACTTGTCGATGTGGTACTGCTCGTCGGCCGGCGTCAGCACCTCGGATTCGTCGATGTAGTCGACCCCGAGGGCCTGGAGGACCTGTGCTTCGACGAAGTGGCCGATCCGAGCCTTCGCCATCACGGGGATCGATACGACGGCCTTGATCTCGTCGATCTTCGTGGGATCGGCCATGCGGGCGACCCCGCCTTCCTTGCGGATGTCCGCGGGGACCCGCTCGAGGGCCATCACGGCGCAGGCGCCGGCGTCTTCGGCGATCTTGGCCTGGTCCGCCGTGGTGACGTCCATGATGACGCCACCTTTGAGCATCTCCGCCAGCCCCGATTTCACGGTGAAGGTGCCCGTCTCGCGCTGCACGCGATCGCCTCCTCGTCGATGGTCGGAAGTAAGTGTAGCCGAGGCCTGAACCGCCGGATCGTGAGTGAAGCACGCCGAAAGGACCACGCGAACTACCACAGACGTCTCAGTCCCGTGGGCTCGGCGTGGGGTACGTTCGTTCGAGAGAAGGACGATCCGGGCTTTGGAGGGTGTCGATGAACATGAGGGACGTGTCGCGTCGTCCTGGCATCGTTGGCTCGGCGCTCTTGGTGGCCGTGTTGTGGGTCGCTGCTTCGGCGGGCGCCGCGATCGCGAGCCCCACGCTCCAACTGGCCCGCACGATCAAGACCTCCCCCTTCGTGAACTCGTCGACCTCGGTGAAAGACGCCGAGGGCAGCGCCTACGTGCCCCAGGACCACTCGATCTGGCTCGCCGATGACAACGGCCGGGCGATCTGGGAGGTCGATCCGAGCAGCGGTGCGCTCAAGACGATGATCGGTGGCTCGGCGTTCGAGGCCACGCCCAAGTTCGGGGGCGGATCCGTCGCCGGACCCAACCGGGACCGGGACATCGAGAGCATGGCGTACGACGCCTCGACCGACACCCTGTACGTGTTCTCCGGGAAATGCTGCGACTCATCGGTCCTTCCCACGGCCTTCCGCCTGACGCGCGTCTCCGGTCACTTCCAGCTCGACTCCTATCAACCACTTCCGACCGGGAGCGACTTCACCGCAGCCGCATGGAGCCCGACCGACCACAAGGTGTACGTCGGGGTCCGCAAGGAGCTCCGCAGCTACGACTTCGTGACCAACGTCGTCGGGTCGATCTTCCGGGTACCGAACCTCACCGGGATCCTCGGGTTGGGGTTCTCACCCGACGGGGCGGATCTCTGGGTCGCCAGGCACGACGCGGTGGTCTCCCGTGTCGACTGGAGCTCGAAGACGCTCGTCGCCGGATGGACGTTCACCGTGACGTCCTTCGGGCTGCGGGACAGCCGAGCCGTGGAGCTGATCGACGGCCAGCTGTACGTCCTGGACGGGTACGACGGGCGCTCGAAAGGCGATCCCCTGCGGCACGCGCTGTACGTCTTCAACGTGCAGAGCTAGCCGGGCGATCAGCGTCGCGCGCTCACATCTCCTTGAGACGCTGGATCCGTTCCTCGATCGGGGGGTGGGTCGAGAAGAGCTTCTCCATCGTGCTCGTCTCCTGCCCGGGCACGCGCGAGGGCTGCTCGAGCCACAGATGCGCGGTGGCGTTGTTGGCGGATCGCATCGCGTGCGGCGCATCGCGGATCTTCTCGAGGGCGCTGATCAACCCGGGCGGGTAGCGGGTCAACAGCACACCCTCCGCATCGGCCAGGTACTCACGGTTGCGGGACACCGACAGCTTGATCAGCTGGCCGGCGAGCGGCGCCAGGATCAACAGGACGATGCCGACCGCGAACAGGACCAGCACGATGATGCCCCCACCGTCGCCGCCCTCACGGCGGCCGCCCATCCGTCCCCCGCTCCAGAACCACGACCGCGTGAAGAACTCGGACATCAGCACGGCCGCGCCGACGACGGTCGCGACCACCGTCCCGACGAGGATGTCGCGATCGAGGACGTGGGACATCTCGTGGCCGATCACTCCTTCCAACTCGACGCGGTTCATGATGTCGAGCAGACCCTGCGTGACCGCGACCGAGGAATGCTCGGGGTCGCGGCCGGTCGCGAACGCGTTCGGCGCCTGCTCGGGCACCACGTAGACGCGCGGTTTCGGGACCCCCGCGGCGATCGCGATGCCTTCGACGATGTTGTGCAACCGCGGCTCCTGTTCGGCCGTGACCTCGCGCGCGCCGGTGGACGCCAGCACGATCCGGTCCCCGGCGAAGTACGACCCGAGCGAGAGGGCGACCGCGAGGATCGTCGCGAGCACCACCCCCACGACCCCCCCTTGGAAGAACAGGAAGCCGATCGCGTAGCCGATCAGCGCCGTGAACGCGATCGCGACGACGAACAAGAGCACCGTCTTGCGCTTGTTCGCGGCGATCTGTTCGTGCACTACGACTCCGTGGGGGTGGTGCTCCCGAGGTCGACGCGCACCGGCCCTCGGGCCGCGTCCTCGATGTCGAAGAACTCGCGGCGCTCGAAGTGGAAGAGGTTGGCGATCGCGCTCGACGGGAAGGACTGGATCCGCGTATTCAGCAAACGGACCTGCTCGTTGTAGTACTGGCGCGCGTAGGCGATCTTCGACTCGGTCCCGGTCAGCTCCTCCTGGAGTGCCAGGAAGTTCGCCGAGGCCTTCAGGTCCGGGTAGTTCTCGGCGACCGCCAGGAGCTTGCGGAGACCCGAGGTGATCGCGTTCTCCGCCGAAGCTTGCTCCGCGGCGCCGGTGGCCCCGATCGCGGCCGAGCGTGCGCGTGCTACCTCCTCGAACACCTCGCGTTCGTGTGCTGCGTAGCCTTGGACGGTCTCGACGAGGTTCGGGATCAGGTCGTAGCGCCGCCGGAGCTGGACGTCGATCTGCGACCATCCCTCCTCCGCGCGGTTGCGGTAGGTGACCAGCCGGTTGAACGCCACCACCGCCCATACGACGGCCAGCACGACCACCCCGAGGACGATCCACAGACCGAGCACGGGCCTAGCGTAGCGAAGGCGGACCGAGCTGCAGGGCTCGCCGGTACGCGTCCTCCAGGCGTTCGACCACGACCGACCAGTCGTAGGTCGCCGCGCGGTCGCGGCCGGCCGCGACCAGCCGGTCGGCCAGCGCCCGATCACCCAGGAGGCGGCTGGCCGCGGCCGCGAGCGCGGCGGGGTCCCGCGGCGGAACGAGCAGCCCGTCGATCCCGTGACGAACGACCTCGTCGTAGCCCGGGATGTCGCTCGCGATCACCGGCAGACCCGCAGCCATCGCCTCGACGAGGACCACACCGAACGATTCGCCGCCGACCGCCGGACCCAGGTAGAGGTCGCACGCGGCGGCCACCGCCGGCAGCTCGGCATGCGCGACCGTGCCGAGCATCCGTACGCGCTCGCGATGACCGGCGGGCAGCCGATCGACGACGTCGCGTTGCGGCCCGTCGCCGGCGACGACCAGGAGGAGGTCCTCCCTCGTCGCGACCAGACGCCGGAAGGCCTCGACCGCCACTGGGAACCCCTTGCGCTCGTCGAGGCGGCCCACGAACAGGACCTTGGTCCCGCCGCCCAGGTCGGCCGGACCCGCTCCGGCGAACGCCGCCGTGTCGACCCCGTTCGGGATGATCTCGAACGGCCCGCCGATGCGGGAGCGCTCGAACGCCGCCGCCCGTTCGGACACGGCGATCCGGATCGCGAGCCGGCGTGCCACCCGACGGATGAGCGGCGCGGCGAGGTCGTAGAGGCGCGCGCGCGTGGCCCCGGAATGGAACGTACCCACCACCGGCGCGCGCGCCTCGAGCGTGGCCCACATCCCGGTCGACGGAGCGGTCGGCTGATGCGCGTGCACGACATCGGGGGCGAACGCGCGGAGCACGTCGCGGACCTTGCCCCGCGACCACGGCCGGGGATCGATCGGTGCGTTGGAGGCGTTGTACGGGATGTCGACCGGCCGGCCGACCCCGACGACGTATGGCTCGGCCGGTGGGCGCCGCGCGGGCGCCAGGACCATCACGTCGTGTCCCCGGGAGCGCAGCCGCTCCGCGAGCTCGCGGACCTGCACCTGCACGCCCCCGGCGTCGTCCCACGCGTACGGGCAGGCGAGCGCGACCCTCACGTTCCGTCCCGGTCGGACCACCCCGGCTGGAACAGGTGCCAGTCCGGTGGCGACGCGGAGATCGCCCGCTCGAAGGCGCGGGCGATCTCACGGGTGATCGCCGTCGCGTCCTCGCGACGGCTCCCGGTCCGCGGGACCTCCGCCAGCGGGTGCAGGACGCAGCGCCAGCCGGCCGGCGTCTCGTAGATGCACGCGACCACGATCGGCGCGTCGCTCGACAGCGCGAGCAGCGCCGGGCCGGCGGGGAGCTTCCGACGCCCTCCGAACATCTCGACCTCGACACCTCGCCCGGTGAGGTCGCGATCGGCGACCAGCGCGACCACGCGGCTTTCCGCGAGCGCCGAGGTGAGCGCCCTGCCCACCCGACCGTCCTGGTCGAGGCCGATGATCGTCATCCCGAGGGCTTGCCG
>Ga0105242_10004225_pt1 | contig 11198 bp, 13 predicted proteins | sample KBSM24metaG_FD_81521 | JGI IMG/M metagenome (GOLD analysis project Ga0105242, IMG submission 81521) | Miscanthus rhizosphere microbial communities from Kellogg Biological Station, Michigan, USA - KBS M2-4 metaG | ecosystem: Host-associated > Plants > Roots > Rhizosphere > Soil | place... | reverse complement strand
TTACGCAAGATGTCTATTTTATATTGAGCTGCTTCAGCGCCTCTAGCGCTGGTGTAAATTCAGATCGCCTTCTTGCAAAATCCGAGAGGTTTCAAGTGGAAGGAATATATGCGCGGCGGTTCTGAAGATTATTTTTGATTAATGTCGAAGGAGGCAATAAATTTCCGGTGGGCTTCTCCAGTCATTGCCGGGCTTTCTGTACGGAAGGTATAGAGCAGCTTCGAAGTTACAACAATCCGCTCCCAAACCCATTTTTCATCTATGCGGTAGAACAGATCAAGTCGATCGCCCATTTCGCCTTGCTTCGCTTTGAGAAGGATTGCCTGGGGAATGGATTTGATTTCCTCCATACGCCCGTCGAAATACGTGGCAATTTCACCTCCCAGCCTCTTCTCGACTTGCAAGCACATATGGTCTTCGTCTTGAAACGAATCGAGCTGAATGCCGCCCAAGTTATATCTATACGAGGGATCGTCTGGGAAGCGAACCAGAAATTTCTCTCCCTCCATTTCCTTGGAAAATACGACCCAGAACCCATTTTCTTCTTCGGGAAACTCTTCTTTTTGGGTCTCCGCACGCTCAACAGGCACCCACCCATCGGGATCAGGAATTGTTGGCGGCACCAAACCAATAAGAAATGAACCAATTAAAATGCTTAGAAACCCCAACTTATTCACCAATAAAATTTATAATTACTTTATTATACCACAACACAGTATTAATAACGACGAGTCGGCCGATATTTTTCTGAGTATCCTTCATTTTTTTCGCTCCTGGAAATATGACGCAACCTATTTATGCTCAGAACATAGTGTCGAGTTTTACGAATTCAATAAAAAATATTTCTTATTATTTTAAAGCGGATTAAATCCGATTTTTGATAAAGAAATCTTAGAGGACTCTATTAACAAGGAGCAATCTCTATGTGCCTCTCTATATTTCTTGCCCAAGTAATTGGGTTGTACCTCTTCCTAGTTAGCTTGGCGATGTTGGTTCACCAACACCGTTTCAAGAAGACAACGTCCGATTTACTCGGCAATGCAATGCTGATCACCTTGACCGGCTGCATAATGCTCGTAGTGGGCTTACTGATCGTGGTGCACCATAATGTTTGGACACCCGACTGGCCGGTCTTAGTTACGATTATCGGATGGATTTTGCTGCTTCAAGGATTGATGCGGCTCTTTGTACCTGATGCTTTCATCAAAATGGCGAGAGACATGCAGGCCAAACTCGTTTATACACTCGGATGCTGGGTTCGCCTGTTTATCGGCATTTACCTGATCTGGGCAGGATTTTCTCAAGGATAAATCTCGGACCTCGGAGCAATCCGAGCAGGCTTGTGCGAGATTTTGAGATGGCATGACAACCCCGGCCTCGTGCAAAATGCACGGGGCTGAAGGTTGCGCGCTAAACACAGAAACTGAGAGAGCTCCCCCTCTGGGGGAAGCCCTTTTAACCCTTAATCACAAGGGTGGGCTTGAGACGAGCGACCTTTCGAGCTAGGCCAGCCTCCTGGGTGGCTTGCACCACAGCATCGACGTCCTTATAGGCATCCGGCATCTCTTCCGCAATCGTCCTCTTTGATGAAGCCATCACTGAAACCCCCTGCGATTTCATATGCTGCAAGATATCGCGGCCCTTCCAAGCATCCAGCGATTTGACTCGGCTGCGTGCGCGGCCAGCGCCGTGGCATGCGCTGCACCAGGTCAAAAGATTCCCCTCCCCCACCATGAGATGGCTGGCGCGTCCCATATCTCCAGGCACGAGGACAGGCTGTCCTGTTCCCCGGAAGAGGTCCGTTAACTCTTTGGCGCCTTTACCATAAGCGCGGGTCGCCCCTTTCCTGTGGACGCATAGTTTTCTTTTTTTTCCTTCGAAATCATGCTCTTCGAATTTGGCGATATTGTGGCAGACGTCATAGAGAAGGCGTACTTTGCGCGGCTCTACCTTAAGAACTTGATGAAAAGCCTCCCGGACGCCTGCCAAAATCTGCTGGCGGTTGTTGAAAGCGAAATTCGCCGCCGCAGCCATGGCTGCGAAGTAGGTTTGCCCTTCTTCGCTTTGGATCGGAGCCGCTACTAGCTGCCTATCGATCAGTCCTTTGTCTAACCCTTTCTTCATAAACAGGTCGAGAGTATCCTGGCAGATTTGGTGGCCAAAGCCGCGGGATCCAGAGTGGATCAAAATATAAGTTTGATCAAGAAGGATCGACCATGCATTTGCAACTTCCGGGTTAAAAATTTTCTGGACTGCTCCGATTTCGACGAAATGGTTGCCCGATCCGATCGAACCGAGTTGCAATCGCCCCCTGTCTCTCGCAAGCCGGGAAACGGCTTCTAAGCTCGCCCCTTCGATTTTCCCATTGCTTTCCATATGCTGCAGATCTTCAGGATACCCATATCCTTGTCGAACAGACCAGGCCGCTCCTTCTTCTAAGAGACTCCGGTAATCGGAATCGGAGAGGGAACGCTCGGCTTTTTGGCCTTGGCCCACTCCGCTCGGGATCCGTTCGAAAAGCTTTTTCAGGAGTTCTCCGCGGGTTTTTTCATCGATCGATTCAAAAGGCTGATCGAACAGCGCAAGCCGTACCCCGCAATTGATATCATAGCCGACCCCTCCTGGACTGATCACCCCTATGTCGGCGTCCATCGCAGCAACGCCTCCGATGGGAAACCCATAGCCCCAATGGATATCGGGCATTGCGATGCTATAGCCGACAATGCCGGGAAGATGGGCGACGTTGCAGACTTGTTCCAAGGGACGGTCAATTTCGATTTCCTTGAGGAGATCTTCATTCGCGATCACGAGTCCAGGGACTCTCATCCCCCCTTTCTTTGGGAGCAAATAAGTCGCCGGGGCAATGAGTTCTAATTCAGACATCTACGATCATCTCCCAATCCAAGATTTCATTGGTTCCGATATTTCCATGGTAGCTGACAGCTTTGAACGGACTTCCTAGTTCCTGGTCGATCTTTCCGATCATGGCGTTGAGCGATTGGACGATCTCATCCAAACTGCGAACTTCTGCCTGGGAGAAGTGGTCGACAAGAAGAGGATAGTGGAAACTCAATGCGAGCTGAGCATGAAGGTGGAGGTCTTGAAGCGAATTGCCGCGGACCCTAAACGCGATGTCGGCCGTATGTTCTTTCTCTTCGAAAGGAGCAAGGACCGGATGACTCCAGCAAACATGAAAGCGAGAGGATCCTAAGGACTCGCAAAGATGGAGATTTCGAATGAAAAGGGGCCGTTTCTCGAACGTTTCTTTCCATTCATGGATGGCAAATGGCTTTCTTGCAATCGTTACATGCGGAAGAAACTCCCCACTTTGTTCTCGAGGATGGAAATCGTTTTCTTTCAACCATGCGATAAGGTCTTTCTGAAATTGGCAAAGGGGCTCTTCTCCTTCGAGCCAATGGATATGCCAAGCTGCGACATTCGGCAAACGGTGCGGAAGAAAAATCGGCTGGTCGAAAATTCCTGAAAGTCCAATTCGAAAAGGAAGGGGCGGGAAGGAGCCGAGCGATTGAATCAATTGAGGCAAATTCGCACTCCCGAGAAAAGCGACAGTGAGATGGCGATCGGGTTCCAGCAATAGGCGCCCTGCTGGCATCTCTTCAGGCCATGGAGAGACGACTTCGAAGCCGAAAAAGAGCCGCTTGTTTTGCATTTTCTAACCGATTAGACTATAAGCATGGCACCGATTTGGATCACGCCTTTAAGTTTGGAAGAAATCAATAAGAGAGCGCGCAATACTCTGTCCGATCATTTGGGCATCGAATTCATCGAAGTGGGAGACGATTATCTCATGGCGTCCATGCCGGTTGACCAACGCACTTGCCAGCCGATGGGCATCCTCCATGGGGGAGCTTCTTGCGCGCTTGCCGAAACGGTGGGAAGCGCCGCGGCCAATTACTGCATCGACCAAAATCAAAAGGTCTGCGTCGGCCTCGACATCAACGCCAATCATCTCCGCCCTGTTCGAACCGGATCCTTCATCTCTGCTGTCGCAAAGCCGCTTCATCTCGGTAAATCGACCCAGGTTTGGGAAATCAAAATTTACAATGAATCGAAGCAGCTCGTCTCAGTTTCCCGCCTGACGATGGCGATCCTATACTGCGCGCAGCTAACAAGTTAAATTCTGCCGGCGTCATAGCCACTGAATTTGGAACCCGCCTGCATCCCTAAACTTTTTAAGTTTCGCTGCTTATGAAAACAGCAGACTTACCGCACTCTATGGAACACTGGCAAGATCCACTGGAGAATTTTCACGCTTGCAACAAGTTTTATCAGATCGCCGATGACAAAAGGAGCTAGCCCCAAAAGAACGGCTTGCTTGAAACCGATGAAAGCGGCGAGGTAAGGGACTCCGAACAGGAAGATCACGGCATTGCCGGCACCCAGAACCCCAAAGAGTTTCATCGGCGTTCGATTTACTATTCTTTCCATTAAAGTGCCGACGAGGAACGCCGCAATAAGATAACCGAAAAGATAGCCTCCTGTCGGACCGAATAGTTTGATCATTCCGCCGACTCCGCCAGCGAAAACAGGAAGGCCTGCAGCGCCCTGGACGAGGAAAGCGATAACGGCGGCGGCAGCCCGTTTGGGTCCAAGGAAACTGGAAAGAATCAAAATTACATAGCCTTGGATCGCGATGGGAACTGGAGTAAAGGGAAGTGGAATGGCCACTTTCGCAAACAGTCCGATCAAAATGCTGGAAAGGATCACTAACCCCGCAGAGCGGAGCCAGGAATGGGTTTTATTTTTATCCATTTCCAAAGTAAGAATGTTAGCGTGAGACATGAGATGGACTCCTGGTTAAATATTGTTCCCAACCGATGCAGGGAGAGGCGAATTCGGGTTCGGCGTGAGTTGACCAGCCCGGCATTGAAGAAATAAGCATAGTTCCTTGCGTTTGCAATTGACAGAACTTTTCATGGTCAGAGGTAATCGCGCGATCCGAGGAAAACCTGCGATGGATAGATAAATCACGCAGCAAGGTCTTGAAACGGAAGGCGAAAGTATTCGTCGTCGAAGGCGTCGTACGCCAATGGCAGATGGAAGAGGCAAAAATGCGAGAAGTTAAATTGGGATAGAGAAAATACTTATCTTTATGGTCGTAAAGGGTTGCATACTCGGCGATTTGCATCCCCTCCAGAAGCACATCAAGCCATCCCGGCCGATGAAGATAGTCGTCTTCGACAAAATAAAGAATGGTTTCAGGATGAAGATCGAGATGAGAGACATGGTCGAGAAGGCGCAGAAATGAACCGGCCTCGGTCCCCTCTTGGATTTGAATGACGTTTTTTTCATTTTTCAGGAAATGTTTGGAAAGCGGCCCTTTGGCGGCATCGAAAAAACAGGTGAGATTCCCCCGGTCGAAATCGAATGTTTCCAGGAGATTCCTGTAGCATTGCTCATGGGAGAATCCGGAAATCCTTTTTTTATGCTGGCTGACCGATGAAAAAAAAGCATGGCGGCAAAAAACTTCAATTTTTTTGGGTTGATTCGCCTCGCGCTTCCAAAAGATCATGACGCATTCTTAGACAGGAGTTTGATCACTTCGGAGAGAATCGCTTTTCCCTCAGGGTGGGTCAGCTTGTCCATCGCTTCAGATAAAGGCATCCAAACACCGTCGTTGATTTCCGTTTCCTGAAGTTTGACGGTTCCAGAGACTTCGGCTATGAAATAGAGCACTTTCTTGAATACCCGTTTGCCTTCGATTTGAAACCAATATTGCTCTTGCAGGGGTTCTTCCTGCAATAAACGGACGCAATCAAGATGGGTCTCTTCCTTAAGTTCTCTGGAAGCGGCTTCGAAAGAGGTTTCATTCAGCTCGGCATGCCCTTTCGGGAAGCCCCAATAACGGCCGCCTCGGTGCTGGATAAGGAACACTTCCCATTGGCCCCTTTGTTTCATTAGAGGGACAACGCCGAATGATTCTTCCTTTCTCATGGGATATACGGAGCGAAAACAAGGGTCGAGTTATGGCCGCCGAATCCAAAAGAATTGGAAAGAGCGACTTCGACCTTGAGCGGTTTTGCGATGCCGGGAACAGCATCGAGATCTCCTAAAGCGGGCTCCGGATCTTCAAGATTGACGGTGGGATGGATCATACCCGTCCGGATCGCCTGGATCGTCGCGACAGCTTCAAGCCCTCCGGCGGCTCCCAAGCAATGACCGATCATCGATTTGGTCGAGTTGATCTTGATCTCTTTTGTTTGGGATCCAAACACTTTACGGATCGCGTTAATTTCACAAAGGTCTCCTGCCAAGGTAGCTGTGGCATGAGCATTGATGTAATTGACAGATTCTTTAGACACGCCTGCGGCATTGAGCGCGTCCTCGATGCACTGGGCCACGCCGTCGCCGTCTTCGCGAGGATCTGTCATGTGGTAAGCGTCGCAATTGACGGCGCCGCCTAAATATTCGGCATAAATCGGCGCGCCCCGCTTTTGGGCATGTTCCAGTGTTTCAAGCAAGAGCACTCCGGCCCCTTCGCCCATGACAAAGCCGTCTCGCGAGCGGTCCCAGGGTCTAGAAGCTTTGGCTGGCTCATCGTTTCGGGTAGAGAGGGCCTTGATTGCGACAAAACCGGCGAGTCCGATGGGGGTGATCGGCGCTTCCGCTCCCCCGCAGAGCATTAGATCGGCTTTCCCATGAAAAATTTGCTCGGCAGCGGTATGAATACTGTAGTTGGACGTAGCGCAAGCGGTCGAAATGGAAAAATTGGGACCCATGAACCCTACATCGATCGCAAGAAGAGCGCCAGCCATATTGGTGATAATGTAGGGAACGAAAAAAGGAGTCAGCCTTTTGTAGCTCTTCGTCAAAAGCGTCTCGACGCCGTCATGAAACACGGACATGCCGCCCATTCCGGACCCGATGACGATTCCACAGCGGGACTTGTTGAGCTTCGCAAGCGCATCGGCCCCTAGGTTCCCGTGTTCCAAGGCTTTCTTCCCGGCGACCATCGCATACCGAATGAAAGGGTCGACGCGGCGCGCCTGTTTTTTTTCCATGTATTCGCCTGGATCGAAATTGTGGACGGAGCCGGCTATCCGGGTCGGCCAATCGCCGCAAGGGAATCCTTCGATCGGGACAATCCCGCTAACCCCAGAGAGAAGCTGCTGGTAAAAATAATCGACATCGGACCCGAATGAGGATACGATTCCCATTCCTGTCACCACGATCCGTTTTCTACTCATTCCCAGCATCTCCAAAATTTATCTTTATGACAAAGATCATACCAGAAACGAGGTCTCTAGACAATCCAGAATTTTTCTTTCAAAAACTCTTTTGAATTGTCATGAAAGAGCGGGGATCATAAGATAGCGGCCCTCTGAAGGCTCTTTATGGTTTCAAGATCATCCTTTATAAACACCGAATCTGCCCTAGCAGAGGCCGGAGTATTCGCACAACGGATGCTTGGATTCAAAAATACGGGAGCGGGATCCTCCCTACCGACGGTTCGCCACGAGCATTATCATTGGGGTTCCCCCATATGGGGCTATTATCCTCAGCCCGCCTATTACGTCGCCCCGGGCAGTGGTTACCGAGAAGAAAAGAATGACCATGCCTGGGTAGCAATTCCAGCGGCCGCTATCGCTCTCGTCACTATGTATTTCATCGGCCAGAACCACGTTGAATGGTCCCAGGCGACAGCAGGAATTGCGAAGCTCCGGCAAAAACATAGAGATGTCCAGACCGAGCTCGGAGATACTCATTCCGGATTAAAAAACAAAATGCAATGGGTGTTCGAAAAACAGATGAGAATTCTGGAAAGGATTCGCAGCGATTCCTCTAAGGGACTGATTCTCAAAAGTATTTTCGTTACTTCAGTGATCGCAGCCGGAATCGGAGCTATGGTAAGCGGCGGCATCTTCTTTGCGGCTGCTCTCGAGCCTCTTCTCAAATATGGCATCATCAGCGCATTGATTACGAGCTGCGCAATGATTTACCGCGCCGGTTTCAATTCCCGGGATCAATCGATCTGCGCCGAAGCGCTGGAATTGGAGATCGCCGTACATACAGCTGCCAGAGATCTACAGGAAGTAGCTAGTGGTCCTTAACAAAAATTCTTGAAGTAATTTCTAGCGTGAAAGCTGCGTAGAATCGATCGACCTCTGGCTACGCAAGCCAATCCGTATTAATGCAATACGAATGGACTTGCGTTCGTCGATTATCCACGCTTTGACGCTGAAATTATCGGAAGAATTTTTGTTAAGGACCACTAACTGCCAATCATCCTCTTAGAGGGCGTCTTTCATTTTGTAGACACCCTCGTGTTGATATCGAGCTCGATCAATTTGCTTTCGGGCCATAGGCGTTCGAGTGAATATTTATCTCTTAACCCCGGAGTAAAGAGATGGATCATGACTTGACCATAGTCGAGAACAATCCAATCCCCGGTTTGCATACCCTCTGCGTGAATGGGCTTCTCACCCGATTCCCCCATTTCTTCGACAATGGTGTTCGCCAAGGACATGACATGCCGGTCGACATTCCCCTCTGCGATTATAAGATAGTCGGTAATCGTGGAAAGCCCTTGAACATCAAGAGCTAGAATATTAAATCCTTTTTTATCGTAGATCATTTGGGCTATAGAATTCAGCATGGCGATGGGGTTCCTCTTCATTAGACCTCTTTCGTAACTTAGGTTCTGTCGATTTTCTGATTCTTTTGAGCCGATTTCGACTTCAAATTGCAGGGATCATATCAACATTCGTATATGACCCCTGTAATTTGAATCGAAAAGCAGCCAAAATAATTCAGAAAAGCGATGAACACTAGGAGGGTGTCTGCAAATTGAGGTTCTGTCGATTTTTCGGTTCTTTTGAGCCGATTTTCGATGCAAACCTTGGAGGGCAATATCGACAATAGTATATGGCCTCCCAAGCTCTGAAGTTGAAAAGCGGTCAAAATAATCCAAAAACTCGACGAACCCTCAATTTTGCAGACACCCTCAAGTTACGAAAAAGGTCTCTTAATTGGAAAATAGGAATTCAGGGATTTTTGAGTAAGAAAAAAATTTTAGAGACAGGCTCTGACAGACTGTTAAGGAATTTTTAGGACGATTCTTATATTTTATATAAACCATTGGCCTGTATGTAATCGAGGACTTTTCCGGGCACTAGGTGTCCGCAATACAGTTCTTTTTTCAGCCGGATACGTATATCCGTACTGGAAATCTCGAAAATTTTCGTCTGAGTGCATCCTGAGCGCAGCGAATCGGCAAGGCTTCCTCGCAACAAGGAAGATGAGCGAGTTCCGATGATAGGAGGCGCGAGACGGATCAAATCCTGAAAATTTTTCCACTGATCGAAATGGGAAGCCGCTTCTTCCGAAAGAAGAAGACGAAAGTTGATATCCCCTCCCCCCTCCCTTTTGATCATCTGGAGGGTGTCGATCGTAAAGGAAGGCTCGTTGCGGTCGATTTCGTAGGTAGTAATGCGGAAATGCGGAATGCCCTCCAACGCGATCCTGACCATTTCGAGGCGTTGCTGAGGACTTGCGAAAGGCGGAGCGGCAGTCTTTAGAGGAGAGCAATAGGCAGGACAAAATAGCACTTCGTCCAAAGAATGGATTTCAAGAAGCTGGACGGCCAGATTGATATGCCCAAAGTGAATTGGATCAAAGGTGCCGCCATAAAATGCGACCGTTTTCTTCAAAGATCAACTCCGAATTTTTGATTTTGAGAGACAGACCCTTAGAACCTGTACTAAAACCGGGTTCTGTCGACTTTCGGGTTCTTTTGGGCCGATTTTCGATTCAAAGTTTGGGGGTAATATCAACTTTTTTATGACCCCCAGAATTTTGAACTCGAAAAGCGGCCAAAATAATCCCGAAATGCGATGAACACCGGTTTTAGCACAAGTTCTTAGAGATTGTTATACTATAAATAGCATTTCCCGGTATTTAGGTAGAGGCCAGAGTGAGTTGTCGACAAGCGTTTCCATTCGGTCGACTGCAGCTCTGGCAGATTCCATCTTCGGGCCTAAGATTTCGGAATAGGTTCTGCCTTTCGCCTCCCAACCGAAACTTTCCGACTGGTCCCGGATTTTTTCGATCTCATCTACGGCTGCAATCGCTGTTTCCATTGCTGACGCGTACGATTTGACCGAATCGAGCAGGTGCGGAGACACGGGGATGCCGAGATTGAGGAGGTTTTGCACCGATTGAGTCCGTCTTTTTTGATCCTGCAGAGCGGCAGGCAAGATTTGAGTGCGGAAAAGCTCGATCATGAGATCGGCCTCGATCTTCATCGTTTTTGCGTAGCGTTCGACGAGGACCTCGTAGCGGCTATGCAGCTCTTCTTCGGACAGAATCTCTTCAAATACCCGCAGGCTTCTCTTGTCGATGACTTGAGCGAAAGAGTGAAAACTTTTGCGGATGTTAGGGAGTCCTCTTTGCTGCGCTTCCATTTCCCATTCCGTAGTATAGGCATTCCCGCTAAAAAGAACCGCTTTCGATGCGCGGAGATGCTTGCGAAGACAGGGAAGCGCTTCGATCAGGAGCTCTTCTGGATTCAATTTTCGGCCTTTGACAAGATCCTCGATCTCATCGAGAATGAGATGGAGGCTGTCGGCCACGATCGCGTTGATCACAGTAATCGGCAAGCCGCAATGGGCCGATGCCCCGACTGCACGGAATTCAAATTTATTGCCGGTAAAAGCAAAGAACGAAGTGCGGTTCCGGTCGGAAGCATCCGCTTCATGCAGATGCACATGAGCCAATCCCAAATCGATTTGCCTCGCCATACCTGCGGGTATTGGTTGTTCTTCGATCAAGCGATCTACTATTTTTTCGAGTCTCTCGCCCAAATAAACCGAAAGGATCGTGGGCGGGGCTTCCGATCCGCCCAAACGGTGGTCATTGCCTGAAGATCCGATGCTAGCGCGCATCAATCCAGCATGATCGTGCACGGCTCGCAGAATAGCGGCCAGAAGCGTCAAAAAGAGAAAACTGTTTTCCTTCGGATCCAATAGATTGAGGCCCATGTCGGTGCCGAGCGACCAGTTGGTATGTTTCCCCGATCCGTTCAAACCGGCGAACGGCTTTTCATGCATCAGGCAAGCGAGATCGTGCTCTAAGGCGATTTGCCGCATCAGTTCCATCAATAAGAGATTGTGATCGACAGCGGTTGCCGAGCGTTCAAATAAAGGCGCGATTTCGTGCTGGGCCGGAGCCACTTCGTT
>Ga0105242_10004223_pt1 | contig 11199 bp, 8 predicted proteins | sample KBSM24metaG_FD_81521 | JGI IMG/M metagenome (GOLD analysis project Ga0105242, IMG submission 81521) | Miscanthus rhizosphere microbial communities from Kellogg Biological Station, Michigan, USA - KBS M2-4 metaG | ecosystem: Host-associated > Plants > Roots > Rhizosphere > Soil | place: Michigan... | reverse complement strand
GAATTGCGCGCCGACGTGCCGCTGGACGCGCAGGAGGCGTCGTACTTGGCGGCGTCGGCGAGGATGGCGAGTTTGGATTCCGTGAGCACTGTGGTAATTTACAGTGTTTTGCGGGAATCCGCTGGGCAAGACCTTGCGGCCTGCCGTGCCAATTGCTATGTTCAATGTAGCAACTCGCCCTTATGGATCAAGGGTGGAAGGCTGGTTTGATGTATGCCCGGAGCCCTGCGGGCGGGGATGTCAGAACGAACTGCCCGGCTGCTGCAGGAAGGCGGCTTCCTCGTCCGTCGTCGCCCGGCCCAGCGTGGCGTTGCGGTGCGGGAAGCGGCCGAAGCGCTGCACGATCGCCTGATGCTGGTGGGCGTAGTCCAGGTTGTTGGCCTGGCCCAGCGCGGTGAAGAGCCGCACCGATTCCTCCTGCATGCGCGCCGATTCGCTATGCATGAAGGGCATGTAGAGAAAGGCGCGGCGCTCGGGCGCGAGCTGCGCGTCCAGCCCCCGGGCGACGGCTTCCTGCGCCAGCACCAGCGCCATGCCGTCCTGCGCGAAGGCCTCGGGCCGGCCGCGCAGCAGGTTGCGCGAGAACTGGTCCAGCACGATCACCTCGGCCAGCCGGCTGGCGGCGTCATGGCGCCAGTCCCAGAGTTCACCCTGCGCCGCGCGGGCATGCAGCGCACCGAAGCGTTCGCGGATGGCGGCGTCGAAGGCGTCGTCCTTCTGGAACCACTGGGCGGGCGTGGATTGCTCGAACCAGAAGTGGAGGACGTCCTGGGGCGTGGCGGTGGAATGTGCGGTCGTGGTCATGGCGGGAAGTATGGCGCGTGGCGCCGATGGCCCCGCGCCTTGTCCGACCGTGTCAGGCCACCGGTGCGATGCTGCCGCCCGCAGGCCGCGCCATGTGCTCGCGGATGGCGTCCAGCAGCAGCGCGGCCAGTCGCTCCGATGCCGGGTCCAGCGGATGGCGTGCGCGGCCCAGGACCAGGTCCATGACGGGCAGCTCCGGCAGGCCCGAAGCCGCGGGTGCCAGGGTGCGGACATGGGCCGGAAGGCCGAACGCCGTGCGCACCGAAAGCCCCAGCCCGGCCGCCGTCGCGGCCCACAGCGGGCCCAGGCTGCCGCTGTGGAAGGCGTGGCGCCAGGGCTGGCCCGCGTGCTCCAGGGCGGACGTGACGATCTGGCGCAGCGGGCAGGGCCCGTCCAGCAGCACCAGCGGCAGCGGCGGCCGCTCCGCCGGCCTCAGGGTCCGCCGATGCCGCCACCAGGGCGCGTCGTCCAGCGTGCCTGCGTCGGCCGGGCCGATCCAGTGCAGGGGCAGGCGCATGACCGGCTCGGCCCGCATGCAGGAGAGGTCCAGGCCTGCGTCCCAGAGCAGCGCCAGGTCCAGCTGGCCCACCGCGAACCGCTCGCGCAATTCGGTGCTGCGGGCCACGCAGGCCTCGATGCGCACCTGCGGATGCGCCCGCGCGAAGCGGCCCAGCACGGCGGGCAGCAGCGTCTCGCCCACGTCTTCCTGCAATCCCAGCCGGACCAGGCCGTGCAGCGGGCTGCCGCTCACGGCGGTGGCGGCCTCGTCGTGCAGGTCGAGCAGGCGGTGGGCGTAGGCCAGCAGGGTTTCGCCTGCGTCGGTCAGCGCCAGGCCGCGCCCGGACTTGCGCAGCAGGGGCGTGCCGGCCTGCGATTCCAGCTTCTTGAGCTGAGCGCTCACCGCCGAGGTGGAGCGGCCCAGTTGGTCCGCCGCGCGCGCGAAGCTGCCCAGCGCCACCCCGGTGGCGAAGGTGCGCAGCACGTCGAGGTCGTAGAGGATGCGGGTCATGGATCTGCCCAGTTCCGACAGTGGAGGGGGTGATGAAGACCATCCTGGAAATCAGGACGATGGCTGCATTATTTTCTGATATTCAAAATCGTGGTGGCTGCGGACACTTCGCTGCATGACCTCCACCATCTGCTCCCCCGTGTCCCCCGCTGTCCCCCCGGGCCCGGTCCCCGGCGCCCTGCCCGCCCGCCACCGCTGGAAGGTGCTGGCGGCCGGGGTCTGCGCCAATGCGGCCTTTTCCGTGGCCTTCAGCGGCATCCCCATGACCGCCGTGCTCATGCGCAGCAGCTACCAGCTGGACGCCGGGACGCTGGGCCTGATGCTGGGGCTGATGGGCCTCGGCATCGCCCTGAGCGAGATGCCCTGGGGCGTGCTCACCGACCGCTGGGGCGACCGGCCGGTGCTGCTGGCGGGCTTAAGCGGCACCGCGCTGGCCCTGGCGGCCATGGCGCTGTGGGCGGCGCCGACCGCCGCCGGGCAGGTGCCGGCACTGCCCAGGCTGGCGGCCGGGCTGGTGCTGGTCGGCCTGCTGGGCGGCAGCGTCAACGGCGCCAGCGGCCGGGCCATCATGCAGTGGTTCTCGGACGGCGAGCGGGGCCTGGCCATGAGCATCCGGCAGACGGCCGTGCCCCTGGGGGGCGCCCTGGGCGCGTTGCTGCTGCCCGTGCTGGCGCTGCACGGCGGGTTCGCAGCCGTCTACGGCGTGCTGGCGGCGCTGTGCCTGCTGGCGGCCCTCATGGCCGCCGCCTGGGTGTGCGAGCCTGCCCAGGCGCCTGGCATTGCCGCCGCCGTGCCTGCCTCGGGCCCGGGCGGGCCGCTGCGCGATGCACGCACCTGGCGCCTGGCTGCGGGCATCGGCCTGTCGTGCGGGCCGCAGTTCGCGGTGCTGTCCTTCGGCACGGTGTTCCTGCACGACTTCGTGCATGCCACGCTGGCGTCCATCACCGCGACCATGGCGGCGGTGCAGATCGGCGCCATGGCGCTGCGCGTGTGGAGCGGCCGCTGGACGGATCGCCACCGCAATCGCCCCGCCTACCTGCGAGCCTGCTGCGCTGTGAGCGCCCTGCTGTTCGCCGCCATGGCGTTGCTGGCCGGCAGTGGCCATGGCAGCGGTGGCGAGGGGCTGGCGCCGTTCGCGCACTGGCTGCTGCTGGCGCTGCTGGCTGCCAGCGGCCTGTGCGTGTCGGCATGGCATGGCGTGGCCTTTACCGAGCTGGCGGTGCGCGCGGGCGCCGGCCGGGCCGGCACGGCGCTGGGCATGGCCAACACCAGCGTGTTCGTGGTGTGCTTTCTGGTGCCGCTGCTCATTCCCCATCTGCTGGTGCCATGGGGATGGGGCGCGGTCTGGGGCGCTGCCGCCGTGGGGGCGCTGGCGGGCCGGTGGCTGATGGTGCCGCCGGTGCCGGCCGCCTCCTGTCACGGCAGGTAGCGTGAAGAAAGAACGAGGGCGCTCGTGCAATGAGCAAAGGCTGAAAGGCCGGGACTCTTCAATGCCCGGTGCGTGCCTGCGGCGGGTGCAGGCGCACGGTGGCGCAGAGCCCGCCGCCGGGCCGGTTGTTCAGCGTCAGCGTGCCGCCCTGCGTCTGTGCGCATGCGCGGGCGATCGACAGGCCCAGGCCCACGCCGCCGCGCTCCGGGCCGCGCGCACCATCCAGCTGATAGAACGGTTCCAGCACCTGATCCAGCTGCGTCGGGTCGATGCCCGGGCCGGTGTCGAGAACGCGGATCTCCAGCGCGTGCGGTGCGGCTCCTGCGTCGGCGCATGCCACCGCTTCCAGGGTCACCGCCGTGCCGGCGTGGTGCAGCGCGTTGTCCACCAGGTTGGACAGCGCGCGCCGCAGGGCCTGCGGCCTGCAGGCCCACGCCAGCGACGGCGGGCAGGCGCCGACCGACACGGTGTGCCCGTGCCGCTGGTAGCGCTGCGCGAGGGTGTGCAGCAGGGCCGCGATGTCGGTGGTGGCTGCGGGCTCGGCCTGGGCATCGGCGCGGGCGAAGTCCAGTGTCGAGGTCACCAGCGCTTCCAGCTCCGCAATGCTCGCCAGCAGGCCCGCGCGCAGGCCGGGGTCGTCCACCAGTTCGGACTGCAGGCGCAGCTCGGTGACGGGCGTGCGCAGGTCGTGGCTGATGGCCGCCAGCAAGCGGGTCCGCGCGTCGTGATGGCGTGCGATGCGCTGTTGCATGGCGTTGAACTGGCGCGTGAGCTCGCGCGCCTCGCGCGGGCCGCGCAGAGGCAGGGCGGGCTGCTCACGGCCGTAGTCGACGCGGGCAGTGGCCTCCATCAGTTCGCGCAGCGGGCGCACCAGCCGCCAGGCCAGCCAGAGCGCGGCGGCCAGCACCGGCAGGATGCTGGCGGGCAGCGTGTACGCCAGTGTGGATGACCAGTCGTAGCGCCCCTGCAGGCGCAGATCGGCATTGATCCACCCGTCATTGCCCGGATGGGTGCTGGTGGCCGGCGCAGGCAGCGCCAGACTGGCGCGCAGATACAGCGGCTCCCAGGCGGCCAGGCTCAGCAGCCCGGCCCGGGCGTTCTCGCCGGAGGCCCGTTCCAGCTGCAGCCATACGCCGGCCGTGTCCGGCAGGCCAAGGCGGGCGCGCAGCTCTGCGGCCAGGCGCCGCTCTTCCGGCTGCATCGCGAACGGAGCCACCGCCGGCGTGGCTGCCAGCCAGAGGCGCTCGCCTGGTGAGGCCTGCCGCGCGAGCAGGTCCATGCGGCCGGCCGCGCCCGCGTCGCCGTCGCCGGCCAGCGCATGGGCCGTGGCCAGCAGGGTGAGCGCCTGCTCGCGCGAGATGGGGTGGATCAGCGCGCCGGTGCGTTGCAGCAACCCCATGGTGATGGCGTGCGATGCCAGCAGCGCGGCCAGCAGCAACAGGCCGTACTGCCAGGCCAGCCCGGGGCTGCGGCGTCTGGCGGAGCGATTCGGTGCGATGGGGGGCTCGGGGCGCGGTTCAGCCATGCGCGTCAGCGGGTGCTTGCGCTTGGCCGGTGCGCCCGGTGCGTTCGACGTGGGCCATCAGCGCATAGCCGCCGCCGCGCACGGTGCGCAGCAGCGGCGGGGCACTGCCGGTCACGCCGTCCTGCAGCCGGGCACGCAGGCGGCTGATCTGCCGGTCGATGGTGCGGTCGAAGGCGGCCTCGCCCTGGCGGCCCTGGGTGCGCGTCAGGTCCAGCAACTGGTCGCGGCTGAGGACGGCATTGGCATGGTGCAGCAGCACTTCCAGCAGGCGGGCCTCCGCATCGCCCAGTCGGTGCAAGGGGCCGGCGGGCGAGCGCAGGCAGGCGCGGGCCGCATCGAAGTGCCAGCCCGCGAAGGCGAAGCAGCGCGGCGGCTCTGCCGGGTGCGCGGCGGCAGCAGGGTGCAGGGAGGGTAGGCCGCGCCTGCGCACCACGGCGCGGATGCGCGCCAGCAGTTCGCGCGGATCGAACGGCTTGGTCACGTAGTCGTCCGCGCCCCTTTCCAGGCCCTGCACGCGGTCATCGACGGCCGAGCGCGCCGTCAGCAGCAGCACCGGCACGCCATGTTCGGCCTGCAGCTGCGAGCACAGCCGGCTGCCGTCGCCGTCCGGGAGCATCACGTCCAGCACCACGGCGGCGAACCGGTGCAACTGCATCAGGGCGAGCAGCGTGCGTGCGTCGCTGGCCGTGTGTACTTCCAGCCCCTGGCGGCGCAAAAAAGCGGCCAGGGGCTCGCGGATGCGCGGGTGGTCGTCCACCACCAGCACGCGGAGGGGGGCGGTTGCCGGGCTAGCGGCAGGAGCGGCGGCAACGGCGCTGCAAAGGACGGAATCGGCTGTCACAAACTGTCCAAAAACGGTGGTTGCTGATGATTACGATTCTCATTTTCCAATACAAAAGGGAGGGGTTTTCATGCGCAAGGCATCGACCGGGCAACTGGTGATCGTGGGAGCCGTGGCGGCATGCATGGCGGGGCTGGCCCAGGCACAGCCCGCGGCAGCGCCCGACGAGCGCGACATGGCCACGCTGGGCGGGGTGGTGGTGACGGCCACCGGCTTCGAGCAGGCGATCGAAGAGGCTCCAGCCTCCATCAGCGTGATTCCGGGCGAAGCGTTGCGCCAGCGCTCGTTCCACGACCTGACCGATGCGCTGCGCGACATGGAAGGCGTGGTCGTCAACGGCAGCAGCAACGAGACCGACATCTCCATACGCGGCATGCCTGGCGACTACACCCTGATCCTGGTGGACGGCAAGCGCCAGGGGCTGCGCGATGCGCGCGTGAACGGCAACCGCGGCTACGAGCAGAGCTTCATCCCACCAGCGGCGGCCATCGAGCGCATCGAGGTCGTGCGCGGCCCCATGTCGTCGCTCTACGGCTCGGACGCCATCGGCGGCGTGATCAACATCATCACGCGCAAGGTGCCCAAGGCCTGGGGCGGCTCGGTGGGGCTGGATTACACCGCGCAGCAGCACGCCGAGTTCGGCAATGCCGCGCAGGGGCAGTTCTACCTGGCCGGCCCGCTCAAGACCGGCGTGCTGGGGCTGCAGCTCTGGGGCCGGCAGCTGAACCGGCAGGCCGACAAAGACGTGGAGCGCACGGAAGGCTTCACCCGCGCGCGCCACAGCGACCTGACGGCGCGGCTGGCCGTCACGCCTTCGGCGCATCAGGACATCCTCGTCGAAGGCGGCGTCACCCGCCTGAAGAACGGCGACGGCCCGAGCGCCAACTGGGCCACGCGCGAGCAGGAGAACGACCGCGACCATGCCTCCGTCACCCACAAGGGCCGCTGGGGCTGGGCTTCGTCCGAGGTGTCGCTGGCCTGGGAGCGCGGTTCGCGCTGGGGTCTGAGCGATGGCACCTCGGCGACCCAGAACGCGTTCGAGCAGCGCAAGCCCGAGGTGAGCAACCGCGTCTTCGACGCCAAGCTGGTCGCCCCCGTAGGCGCCGCGCACATCGTGAGCGGCGGCGTGCAGTGGAACAACACCCAGCTCGAAGACTGGAACGAGGGCCTGAACGACCGCGTGCGGCGCACGTTCGACGTGACGCAGAAGGCGGTGTTCGTGGAGGACGAATGGTCGCTGACCGACAAGCTGCGCCTGACGGGTGGCCTGCGCGTGGACCACCACGACCAGTACGGCACCCACAGCAGTCCGCGCCTGTACGCCAACTGGCAGCCGAGCGATCGGTGGACGATCAAGGGCGGGGTCTCGCGCGGTTTCAAGACGCCGGAGATCCGCGCCGTCATTCCGGGCTACGCCTACCTGCGCCGCAACCGCTTCGTGATGCTGGGCAACCCTGACCTGAAGCCCGAAACCAGCACCAATTACGAGATCGGCGCGCTCTGGTCCAACCGCAGCAACCTGTCGGGCGGCGCCACGTTGTTCTACAACGACTTCAAGAACAAGCTCTCCACGGTGACCACCGACCAGCGCTGGAACGGCTTCATCCGCATGGACCGCGTGAACATCGACAGCGCGCGCATCGCCGGGCTGGAGATGCACGGCAACTGGCAGGCCACGCGCGCGCTGGCCTTCAAGGCCAACTACACGTATCTTGATTCGGAGCAGAAGAGCGGCGCCAACCGCGGTGCGCCGCTGACGCTGACGCCCAAGCACACGGCCAATCTGCGCGCCGAATGGAAGGCTTCGCAGCGCGTGACCTGGTGGAGCGCGGCCAACTACTACGGCAAGGAATACACCGCCACCATCAACACGGGTGCCGTCCCGGCCTACACCTTCGTGGACCTGGGCGTGAACTACCAGTGGAGCGCTTCCCTCGCGCTCAACGCCACCCTCTACAACCTGGGCGACAAGCAGCTGGATGCGAACACCTACGACAAGACCAGCTACGGCCGCCGGCTGTGGGTGGGCGTGAACGCCTCGTTCTGACGCGGCGCGCGATGCCAAGGAAAAAAGCCCGGGGCCGTAAAGGCTCCGGGCTTTTTTTGTGCGGGCAGCCGGCAGGCTGCGCCGGCGGTCCGGCTTACTTGGCCGCGATCACGCGCACCATTTCCAGGCACTTGTTGGAGTAGCCCCATTCGTTGTCGTACCAGGACACGAGCTTGACGAAGGTCTTGTCCAGGGCGATGCCGGCGTCGGCGTCGAAGATGGAGGTGCGGGTGTCGCCGCGGAAGTCGGTGGCGACGACCTTGTCTTCCGTGTAGCCCAGCACGCCCTTCAGGGCGCCTTCGGACTGGGCCTTCATCTCGGCCTTGATCTCTTCATAGGTGGCTTCGGAGTTCAGTTCCACCGTCAGGTCCACCACCGACACGTCGGAGGTGGGCACGCGGAAGGACATGCCGGTCAGCTTCTTGTTGAGCTCGGGAATCACCACGCCCACGGCCTTGGCAGCGCCCGTGCTGGAGGGAATGATGTTTTCCAGGATGCCGCGGCCGCCGCGCCAGTCCTTGTTGGAGGGGCCGTCCACCGTCTTCTGCGTGGCGGTGGCGGCATGCACCGTGGTCATCAGGCCGCGCTTGATGCCCCACTTGTCGTTCAGCACCTTGGCCAGCGGGGCCAGGCAGTTGGTGGTGCAGGAGGCGTTGGAGATGATGGCCTGGCCGGCGTAGGTCTGGTGGTTCACGCCGTAGACGAACATGGGCGTGTCGTCCTTGGACGGGGCCGACAGCAGCACCTTCTTGGCGCCGGCGTCGATGTGCTTTTGCGCGGTGGTCTTGTCCAGGAAGAGGCCGGTGGATTCGATCACGATGTCGGCGCCGACTTCGTTCCACTTCAGGTTGGCGGGGTCGCGTTCCTGCGTCAGGCGGATCTTCTTGCCGTTGACGACCAGCGTGTTGCCTTCGACGGAGACCTGGCCGTCGAAGCGGCCGTGCACCGAGTCGTACTGCAGCATGTAAGCCAGGTAGTCGGGCTCCAGCAGGTCGTTGATGGCAACGACTTCGATGTCGCTGAAGTTCTGCACGGCCGAGCGCAGCACGTTGCGGCCGATACGGCCGAAGCCGTTGATACCGATCTTGATCGTCATGGTTTGTCTCTCCAAGGTTGCAAAGTTGAAAACTCGGGACCGCCACGACACGCCCGCCCGCAGCGGGCCGGCGCGACGGGCGGGGGATGGGTCAGTGCGCCTTCTTCCTGGCGGCAGGCTGCTTCTTCAGTCGCGCGGCGCCGATCGCCACGCGCACGGTGTCGGCCACGTTCTCGGGCGTGAAGCCGAAGTGCTTGAACAGCACCGGCGCCGGGGCCGACTCGCCGAAGGTGTCGATGCCGACCACGGCGGCGACGCCGTATTTCCACCAGCCGTCGGTGGAGCCCATCTCGACGGCGATGCGCGGCACGCCGGCCGGCAGCACGCTGGCCTTGTACTTGGCGTCTTCGCGGTCGAAGGTGGTGGTGCTGGGCATGGAGACCACGCGCACGGCGATCTTCATCGTGGCCAGCAGCTTCTGCGCGGCCAGCGCCAGCTGTACTTCGGAGCCGGTGGCGATGATCACGGCCTGGGGCCTCTTCTTGATGCCAGCGTCAGCCGGCTCGGAGAGCACGTAGGCGCCGCGCGAGATGTCGCCCAGGTCGCGCTTGGGGGCATAGGGCAGGTTCTGGCGCGACAGCAGCAGCGCGGTGGGCTTGTCGCGGTTGGACAGGGCCACGCTCCAGGCCACGGCGGTCTCGGCCGTATCGCCCGGGCGCCAGACGTCCAGGTTCGGGATCAGGCGCAGGCTGGCGGCGTGCTCGATCGACTGGTGCGTGGGGCCGTCTTCGCCCAGGCCGATGGAGTCGTGCGTGAACACGTGCACCACGCGCAGCTTCATGAGCGCGGCCATGCGGATGGCGTTGCGGCTGTAGTCGCTGAAGGTGAGGAAGGTGCCGCCGTAGGGGATGAAGCCGCCATGCAGGGCGATGCCGTTCATGATCGCGGCCATGCCGAATTCGCGCACGCCGTAGTTGATGTGGCGGCCACCCACCTTGACGGTGTCGGCGCCCACGGCCACTTCGGTCTGCACCACGCGGCCGGCTTCGTCGATGCGCAGCGCGGGCGTGCTCTTGGTGTTGGTGAGGTTCGAGCCGGTCAGGTCGGCCGAGCCGCCCAGCAGTTCGGGCAGCTTCGCCGTGAACGATTCCAGCGCCAGCTGTGACGCCTTGCGCGAGGCCACGGTTTCGGCCTTGGTGTGCGCGCCCACCACGGTATCGACGGCGGTCTGCGCGAAGTGCTTGGGCAGGTCGCCCGCCATGCGGCGGGTGAACTCGGCGGCCAGCTCGGGGAAGGCGGCGGAATAGTCGGCGAAACGCTCGTTCCAGGCGGCTTCGGCGGCGGTGCCGGCGGCCTTGGCGTCCCAGTCGGCATAGACCTCGGCGGGGATCTCGAACGGTGCGCTGCTCCAGCCGATGGCGTTGCGCGTCAGCGTGATCTCGTCGGCGCCCAGCGGTTCGCCGTGGGCCTTGGAGGTGCCGGCGCGGTTGGGCGAACCCTTGCCGATGGCCGTCTTGCAGACGATCAGCGTGGGCTTGTCGGTGCTGGTCTTGGCCTGGCGGATGGCGGCGTCCACGGCGTCGGCGTCATGGCCGTCCACCGGGCCCAGCACGTTCCAGCCGCAGGCGCGCAGACGGGCGGGGGTGTCGTCGATGAACCAGGGGGCGACCTGGCCGTCGATGGAGATGCCGTTGTCGTCGTAGAGCGCGATGAGCTTGTTCAGCTTCCAGGCGCCGGCCAGCGAGATCGCTTCCTGGCTGATGCCTTCCATCAGGCAGCCGTCGCCCAGGAACACGAAGGTGTGGTGGTCCACGATGGCATGGCCTTCGCGGTTGAATTCGGTCGCCAGCAGCTTCTCGGCCAGCGCGAAGCCCACGGCGTTGGTGATGCCCTGGCCCAGCGGGCCGGTCGTCGTTTCCACGCCGGGCGTGATGCCGTATTCGGGGTGGCCGGCCGTCTTGCTGTGCAACTGGCGGAAGTTCTTCAGCTCTTCGATCGGCAGCGGGTAGCCGGTCAGGTGCAGCAGCGCATACAGCAGCATGGAGCCGTGGCCGTTGGACAGCACGAAGCGGTCGCGGTCGGCCCACTGCGGGTTGGCCGGGTTGTGCTTGAGGTTGCGTCCCCAGAGCGCCACGGCCATGTCGGCCATGCCCATCGGGGCGCCGGGATGGCCGGAATTGGCCTGTTGAACTGCATCCATTGCGAGTGCGCGGATCGCATTCGCCATCTGTTGAGAATTGGCCATCGAGGGCGGCTCCGGAAGGGCTGTGGGAGGAAACCGCGCATTTTACCGGCGCCCTTCGCCCCCCGCCCGGGCGGCCCGCCACCCGCATGCCCGCGAGAACCTCGCCCTGCACTACAGTGCGGCGCATGTCCGACCTGCCTGCCCCCGCCGATCACGCCGCCCCGACCCGCCCGCTGCCCGCGCAGCCCCCTGCCATGCTGCTGGCCGCCGGCCGCGGCGAGCGCATGCGCCCGCTGACCGACGCCACGCCCAAGCCGCTGCTG
>Ga0105242_10004219_pt1 | contig 11202 bp, 2 predicted proteins | sample KBSM24metaG_FD_81521 | JGI IMG/M metagenome (GOLD analysis project Ga0105242, IMG submission 81521) | Miscanthus rhizosphere microbial communities from Kellogg Biological Station, Michigan, USA - KBS M2-4 metaG | ecosystem: Host-associated > Plants > Roots > Rhizosphere > Soil | place: Michigan... | reverse complement strand
GCACGACTTGTTCGATGTCCACTGAAGCGCGCTCGATCGGAATGGTTTGACCGAAACTCACCCGGGCGAACTCGAGCAAGTCTGCCACCATCTGCTGCATGCGTCGGCTGCTCCGCGCGACGCCTTCGGCCAGCGCGAGGTAAGGCTGTGGGAGATCTCCGGATTGCGCGGCGTTCTCGAGCATGAATGTCGCCGACGTGATCACGGCACCGAGTGGATTTCCGAGGTCGTGCCCGAGGATCGCGAGAAAGCGCTCCCTCGACTGCGCGACGTCCGAGGCGTACCGAATGATCGACTCGGTGACGGTTTGGTCGATCGCCTCGTTGAAGCGGATGAGGTCTCGGAGGTCGGTGGCCGCGGAGTCGGGATGCGCCCGGCACCAGAGACGCATGACGCTCGCGCGCAGCGCGCGAAACTCGGCAACCATTTGCGCGACGGTAAAGCCGCTCTCCGCGCGGCCCGCACCGTGTCGCTGCGCCGCGGTGGCGACGGCGCCGGCTTCGGCGTCCAACTCGCCCCGTGCCTTCTCCGCCTGTTCCCGCGGCGTCTGCGGACGGTCCAGATCGTCCGCGATCACGCGAAGCATGTCGCTCGCGTGGGCGCGCAGCGCCACGGTGTCCATCGCTTCGGCTTGCGGCAGAGTGCGGGCGAACGCCTCCCACTCAGCGAGGATGGGTTCGGTGTTCTCGCGGATGAACAGGGATAGGCAATGCACGGTGGGCGGCTCCGGTGTTTCGCGCGTCGAAGGCGCCACTTTCGTACCGGTCGATTTACGCCGATTCAGCTCGCTGTCGCCCCGTTGTTCAACAACTCGAGGGCCCATCTGCTCATCCCACTGCTGATGAAAAACGGGATGGATCTCCTATCAGCGACGAGGCCTGTCCGACCGAGGCGGCGAGCGCGAGCCTGGCCGACTCGAGGACGCGCGCCTGAACCGGCCGCCAGCGCAGTTCGCCCGTCATGAGCGATGGCCGGTCGGCGCCGCACGCGCGGCCCGTGTCCTCGACGATCGCGCCCAGCGTGGCGAGGACGAGGAGATCGGCAAATCCCGCGGACCGAAGCTCGCGGCTCGCGTCGGCGACGGCGTCATCGAGCTGGCGGCGAGGCGCGGGTCCCCGGCCGCGCAAGACTCTGGCGAGCGCTCGAAGGAGCCGGCCGTTCGTGCTCACCGTCAGATGTGGGGACGGTCTGTGTTTCTGAATTGGCATGCTCCAAGTTACGAATGCCCGGCGCAGCTCACCATCGCACGAAAGGATGAGACGGCTCGGCCTTCGGCGCGGCTCAGTCCCGCCGCGTATAGGCGGCGATCTGCAACCGCGAGTGAACTGCTCGGCCGAGTTCACAATTTGCGAAAACAGCGTCTCGGTCAGGCTCGGCGGGAGCACCTTGGCGCCCGCAGCGACCGAACGGATCGTCTTGCCCGCTTGAGTCAGGGAAGCCTATGCCGCGCGGCGCCGGCGTCATCCGTCGGTTCGCCCGCCGGACACGGCACGAGCGCTCTGACTCCTCGCAGCTCATCGACGTGGAGTCGAAATACGGTCGACGATCTGCGCACTCGCGGCGCGCGCTCGCGGTCGGACGGGACGCGATCGCGCAGCGCGATGATGCCTTGGAACGCGGCCGCGTCGCCGATCACGGACCCGGTGTTCTTGGTCTCGTAGCAACCGCCGCGAACGATGACGCTCGAGACGTGGGTCGCGTCCTCGAGCTCCGTCACGGACAGCACGAGCCACGGGGTGCGAGCGATGACATGTCGCAAGCTGAGGTCAGCGCGAAAGTACACCCAATCCTCGCGATAGGCGTATCGGATCGGCCGCACGTCGGCATGCCCGTCCCGGATAAAGGCCAGGTGGCCGAAGCAAACCCGGCGAAGGACCCCCGCGCAGTCGGTCACCGTCATGGGCGTATCGAGGAACTCCGACGGGCCAACGTTGCTCACCACTGTCATGCGTTGAGGTCGTGCATGGCCTGTGCCCCGCTGACGCGCTCGTCGTGCCGGTTTGAGCGATCGGCGGCTCGTGTCTTGCCCGCCATCTCGGAGGAAGGGTCGCGGCACGATAGACGTTTCGTTACGGAGTTGGGACGCATGAAGCATCGATCGGCTCGCCGAGTACGCGAAGCGGCACCTGACAACGGCGCCATGCCCGCACCGAACGCCGCACGAGGACTGCATGCGCTGCTCGCGTCCGCCACCGCCGACCAGCTCGCCGAGTTGATCGCGGAGGCGAACAGCGCCCTTCCCGAGGACGACGCGCGCAAGATTCGCCAAGACGACGTGCGCATGCTTCGGCGTCTCGCGGGCCAGGCGCGAGCCTTCGGTCAGTCGCTGTTGGACCATGCAGCCGAACGCCGGCTGACGGGCGAACGACGCGGCCGCGTCTCGCCCGAGGCAGACAACACGGCGCATTGGGCTGATCGCCTGGCCGGGGCGCTCGAGACAGTAACATCAGCAGCGTCAGGAACCTCGGCGACGGCAACGCGCTCAGCATGGGCGGTCGTGACGCCCGGGAAAGATGAGTTTCTCGCCGGCCAGACGAGGAACTTTCGCGACAGCGACGGCAGGCCGTGGCGCGTCCGGATCGAGCAGGGCGGCGGAACGCCGGATGTCGCCGCGGACGCCGCACCTGTTCCAGTCTTGATTCTCCATGCGCTCGATGCGGCCACCACGGATGAGTTGTCCATCGCCGGCGACGTGGGCGGGTGGGACTTGGCCTCCTATTCCGATGCCCGGCTAAGGACGCTGCTCACCAAGGCGCGAGCGCAGGCGACGGAATCGCACGAATAGTCCGCGACGTGTGCCGCCGCTCAGCGACGACCGAGGACGACCGCAACCTCGTGCCGCGCGCCATCGTCGATCAGAGTGACCCACTCGCCGGCTACCGCGACGTCGTCGAGCGTGATACGGTCGACGCCGCGCGAGACGCCCGACGGGTTGCTCACTCGGATCGCGTACGTGCTTGATCCGAAACGATAGTCGAGGGTCAGCTCAGGCCACGCCGCCGGAATACACGGATCGACGCGCAGGCGATCGCCTCGCTTGTCGAAACCGAGGATGCCCTCCAATGCCACACGATAGCTCCAGCTCGCGGCGCCCGTGTACCACGACCACCCGCCGCGGCCCACGTGGTCCGGCGCGGCGTACACATCGCCCGCGATGACGTACGGCTCGACGGCATATCGTCGCGCGTCCGCCGGCGTGCGCGTTCGCGCGAGGGGGTTGAGCATTCTCATAAGCACGCCCGCGCGATCGCCGTCGCCGAGCCGCGCCATAGCGAGCACGGTCCAGAGCGCCGCGTGTGTGTACTGCGCGCCGTTCTCGCGAATGCCCGGCACGTAGCCTTTGATGTAGCCCGGATCGCGCGGCGATTGGTCGAAGGGCGGAGCGAGCAACAACAGCAACCCCGCGTCCTCGCGCACCAGCAGCTCGTTGACGGACCGCATCGCCGTTCGAGCGCGCTCGCCGTCACCGGCGCCCGACAGAACGGCCCAGCTCTGCGCAATGGCGTCGATTCGGCATTCGTCGTCGGCCGTCGTGCCGAGCGGTGCGCCGTCGTCGTAGAACGCGCGCCGATACCACGCGCCGTCCCACCCGCTGCGTTCGACGGCAGCGGCGTATTGGTCGGCGCGCATGCGCCAACGTGCCGCAACATCGGCGTCGCCGCGCTCCTCGGCGTGCGGCGCGAACCCCCGCAGGGTGGCCGCCAGAAACCACGCCAGCCAGACGCTTTCGCCTTTGCCGCGTACGCCGACGCGATTCATGCCGTCATTCCAATCACCGGCGCCAATGAGCGGCAGCCCATGCTCGCCGCTCGTGCACGCGCGTTCGAGCGCTCGCACGCAATGCTCGTAGAGCGAGCCGCTCGTATCGCTCACCGTCGGCTGATCGTACGCCTCCTGTTCGCCGGCGGCGAGCGGTCGCATCTCGAGATAGGCGGCGCTCTCGTCCAGTACGCCCGTGTCGCCGGTGACCCGCACGTAATGCTCGGTGACGAACGGCAGCCACGCGAGATCGTCCGAGAAGCGCGTGCGCACGCCGCGGCCCGACGGCTCGTGCCACCAATGTTGCACGTCTCCCTCGAGGAACTGACGGGCCGCGGCGCGCAACAGGTGCGCGCGCGCAATCGCCGGCTCGGCATAGACGAGCGCCATCGAATCCTGGAGCTGATCGCGAAACCCATACGCGCCGCTCGATTGATAGAACGCGGAGCGCGCCCACATGCGACAGGAAAGCGCCTGGTACAACGACCAGCGATTCAGCATCGCGTCGAACTCGGGATCGGGCGTTCGGACCGTAATCGCCGACAGGCGGTCCTTCCACGCGTCGGTGGCGCGGCGAATCCCGTCCGCCGCCGCCTCCGGCGAGGCGTACCGCGCGATCAGCTCGCGCGCCGCCGCGTCGCTCTCCGCCACGCCGAGAAGCACGACGACGTCGTGCGTCTCGTTGGACTCGAGCGTGATCGCGCACTGCAGGGCGGCGCATGGGTCGTCGCCCCCGCCCGATGCGCCGGAGAGTCTCGGCGCGCCCAAACCCGCCGGCGCGATCAAGTCGCCGTTCCGCCCAATGAAGTGATCGCGGCGCGCGGTATGGCTCGTGACCGGTTCGCTGATCCAACTGAACGCTACGCGGTCCGTGAAGTCCGGCGCGAAGACATTCTGGGCCAGGACCGCGCCGGATGCCGCGTCGAACCGCGTGTGCAGTTGATGCCGCGTGTGCTCGCGCTCCGCGCCGAGCACCCACTCGACGTAGCTCGTCAGCAACAATCGCCGGCGCGTAGCGCCGCGATTGATGATTCTCAGATGGGCGATCTTGACGGCGTCGGCGCTCGGCACGCCGAGTGTCAGTTCGGTGACAATGTCGCCGCGGCGATGCGCGAACCGCGTGACGCCGGGCGCATGGGTGACACCGTACCGAGGAGACCGTGCCGCGTCGCCAGCGGCGGCTGCCGGCCCCGGCGTCGGCGTCCACGTCGCGCCGGTCTCCACGTCCGTCAGATAGAGCACTTCGCCGCACGGATCGGACACCGGATCGTTCGACCACGGCGTCAATCGAAAGAAGTAGCTGTTGTCCGCCCACGCGAAACCGCCGCCGCGTTCGGTGACGCAGAAGCCGATGGCCGGATTCGCGATGATGTTCGCCCACGGCGCGGGAGGCAGGCGTTCGCCGGCGACGTTGACCACGTAGTCGCCCGCCGCATTCACGCCGCCGAAGCCGTTCGCCGGAACCGCGGCCGCGTCGGCATCGATGCGCGTCGCGGGCGGCGGTTCTTCCTCCGGCTCCGTATTCTTTCTCGGCTCGGCGGACGAGCGTGTCGCGTGGCTCAACAGGTTGGCCGCGACGACCTCGCCGAGCCCGACGCCGTCGCACGCCACGTGAATGCGCGCTATGGTGCGCAGTAACGCAACGTCGTCGGGCGACAACTGATCGGCGCGGCGAAGGAAGACGCCCCCCGGCCGCTCGAGCACTCCGCCCTCGCCCGACGACATCGCAATGGTCGTCAGTTGGTCTTGAAGCTCCTGCGCGTACGAGTGCGCTTTGGTGTTCAGAATCACCAGATCGCAGCGAATGCCCTTCATTCGCCAGTACCGGTGTGCGACGAGCAACTGTCGCACGCTCGCCAGGCCGGCGGGCACACGAATCGTCGCCAGCACGATCGGCCAGTCGCCGGAAATTCCCTGCGCCCACAGCTCCGTCTGTCCGCGCGTCACACGTGCGCGCTCCGCCGCCGACGCGCGCAGCGCTTCGTGCGGGTAGATGAGCGCGCCGGCGAGCTCCTGATAGAGGCCGACGTCCGTCGACACGATGTCGAGGTCGCGCAATTCGACTTCCGTCTCCGTTCGCGCCAGACTCAACGCGCGGTCGCCGGCCGCGCTGTCGCGATATCGGTCGGCAAGTTGAAGCGCGGCCTCCCGCGTCGGCGCCACGGCCGTTGTGAATGCGACGACCGCCGAGCGCCCGGGCTCGATGCGGACGCGCACGCGCAAGGCAACGATCGGATCGAGCACCGCGCCCACCGTCCCCGACAATGCGCCGTCACGGTCGAGCGCCAGCGGCGCCCGTGTCGTTCTTCCCCGCCCTACGAAACGCGCGCGATCGGTCTCGCAGCTCACCTCGCCGATCTGGTTCGGCTGCGCCGCGACGGCGTGCACGCACCACGGCCACGCCTCGTCCACCGACCGCGCGCGGCGGGTGGCGAGCAACGCCCCATCCTGTACGCGCTCCGTTTCCACGAACAATTTCTGGAACGCGGGATGCGCGCGATCCGCATTGGGCGGACAGAGGACGACTTCGCCGTAACTCGTCAGCTCGAGCTCGCGCGTCACCTTGGAGTGATTCACGAGCGTGACCCGCCGCACCTCGGCGTACTCGCTGGCAACCACCACGATTTCGGTGCGCGTCTCGACCGCGCCGTCGCGGCGCGAGAAGACGACGCGATCGGCGGCGAAGCTCGCGGTATAGGCGGACGGCATGACGCGCGTCGGCTGATACGCCGCCGACCACACCGCGCCGGCGTCGAGATCCTTGACGTAGATCCAGTAGCCGGTGTCGTCGCGCGTCCCGTCGGCGCGCCATCGCAATACGTCGATCCCGTTTGCCCGGCTGTACCCGCTCCCCGCGTTCGTGAGCAGCACGCTGTAGCCGCTGCCACCGAGCAGCGCGACGTGGGGCTCGGGCGTGTTCGGCGTGTGCACCTCGTGCACGGCGATGGGTGCCGCCGTCGCGCCGCGGCGTATAGCCGTCGGCGCGTCGGACTGCGCGGGCCGCGGGACGTACCGCCGCGGAATGCGTTCGTCGAGCAGCAGCGCCGTCGCGCGGACCGACGCGTCGGCCATGAATCGGCGCTGCCAGACGCCGTCGTGCTGCGCCTGACCGACACTCAGCGCGTTGTCGAATGCGACGAGGCTCATGCCGACGTGATGCGCCATGTACGTGCGCACCACCGCCGCGCGTTCATCCTCGGCGTGGCGCGTGTAATCGAGCGCGTCATAGAAACCGTACGAGCCGAAGGCACCTCGCTCCTCGAGGGCGGCGAGGTTCTTGATCCCTTCGTGCGCATCGACCGCGAGGGCGAGCGTCGACGCATATGGCGCGACGACGAGGTCGGACGCCAGTCCGCGCTTGAGCGCGAGATCGGGTACGCCGAACGCACGATACTGGTACGTGTCGTGTCGGTCGCGAACGTTGTACGCCGACTCGGAGATGCCCCACGGCACGCCGCGGCTGTTCGCGTACGCCATCTGTCGGGCGACGGCGGAATGGCACGTCTGGTCGAGGAGCGAGAACGGTCGCGCCGGCATGACGAGCAGCGGCATGAGGTACTCGAACATCGTCCCGCTCCACGACGCGAGCGCGGTCGCGCCGCCGGCGACCGTCAGTGACCGGCCAAGGTGAAACCAGTGCTCGACGGGTACGTCGTCCTTCGCGATCGCCATGAAGCTGGCGAGCCGCGACTCCGAGGCGAGCAGATCGTACAGCGCTTCATCGCGCGCCCCGGACCGCGCATCGTAGCCGATCGAGAACAACCGGCGTTGCTCGTCGTAGACGAGTCGGAAATCCATTGATGCCGCGATATCCCGTGACCGTGTGGCGAGCGCGTCGAGTCGTGCGACGAGCGCCGCGGCCCCGGGCGATGCCGACGCCGTCTCGCGCAGCGGCGCCGATGCGTCGTACTCGAGATCGAGATCGAAGCTCGCGAGCTCTTCCGCCGTGGCTTGCAGGCGTTGCCGCGCCCAGAGCGTTGCCGCGCTCATCTCGGCGTCGTCGGTCGGCGCGCGACGGCGAAGCTCGAGCACGGCGGATTGATAGGCGACGAGCCGCTCGCCGACCCACGCCCCCTCCGGTGCCTTGCGTGGGCCGATTTCAGTTTCGACAGCGGCCCATACGCGTCCATCGTCGACCGGCGCGCCGGCAATATCGATGCACGCCTGCGCGAGCGCCACGAGATGCCCCGCGAGGTTGCCCGAGTCGACCGTCGAGACGTAAGGCGGATCGAGGACGGTGAGATCGGCGAGATTGTACCAATTGAAAAAGTGTCCGTGAACGCGAGGCATGAGCGCCATGGCGTCGAACGCGCGCTCGAGTCGCTCGACCATCTCGCCGCGCGTCAGAAATCCGAGATCGCTCGCGGACGCCGTGGCCAGCAGTTGCAGACCGATGTTCGTCGGCGACGTTCGCGTCGCGATCAGCGGCTCGGGCGTTTCCTGAAAATTGTCGGGCGCGAGGCCATGCGTGTCCGCGGTGACGAACCGGTCGAAGTACCTCCAGTGATGCAGCGCGTACCGCAGCGCCGCCGCGCGCTCGCCGGCGTCGAGCGCGAGGGAACGGCGGCGCACCGGCGCGCTCAGCGCGAGCGCTGTTTCCGGCACGAGGAGCCACGCCAGGGTCAGCGCCGTCCACGCACCCGCGGCCGACCACCATGAGAATCCGCGCACGCTCGCCTGCAGCAGGTGAACGTCGGCTCGCCACAGCGCCGCGCTCATGATCGCCGCTCCCAACACCACGGACGGCCACATGCGCCGCCATGCCGACCGCCGGCCGTGGCCCGTCGACTCCTCGGCGTGTGATGCCGTCTGCCACTCGAGCATCCGTCGCCGCGTCCAACGCACGCGAATGAGCGTTCTCGCAATCGCGTCGACCGCCGACAGCGCCTGATCGGGCAACAGCACCACCGCGAGCGCGAACTGCTCGAGCGCGTGCAGCGCGTCCCGCCCGACCGCCGCGTAGTACGGACGCCAGGCTTGCTCGCGCGGCGGCCGCACCGCCGCGAAGATGAGCGGTGCGATCCACGGCGTACCGAACGCGGCGAGCACGGCCGCCGTCCACGCCGCCCACGAACCCGGGAGGAAGGTCCAGCCCGCGGCAAGCCAAAGGAGCGTGACGATCGGCGTCGTGCTGCGACGGAGGTTGTCGGCGATCTTCCAACGGGACAGCAACGACAGCGGATCGCGATTCGCCCCCGTGAGCCCCGGCACGCGCGCCGTCAACCAGCGCAGCAATTGCCAGTCGCCGCGCATCCATCGATGCGCGCGGCGCGTCGACGTGAGATATCGCGTCGGATAGTCGTCGAACACCTCCACATCGGTCACGAGTCCCGCGCGGGCGAAGGTCCCCTCGAGCAGGTCGTGGCTGAGCAGACTGTTGTCGGGAAATCGTCCGTCCGTCGCCTGTCGGACGGCGTCGACGTCGTAAATCCCTTTGCCGGTGAACGTCCCTTCGCCGAAGAGGTCCTGATACACATCCGAGACCGCGGTCGTGTACGGATCGACCCCCGGATGTCCAGCGTAGATCGCCGCGAACCGTGACTCGCTCGCGCTCGGCAGCGAGACGCTGACGCGCGGTTGGAGAATCCCGTAGCCGCGCACCACGCGACCCTGCGCTGGATCGTATACGGCGCGGTTCAGCGGATGCGCGATCGTTCCGATCAACGCGGCAGCGGCGGAGCGCGGAAGCACCGTGTCCGCGTCGAGCGTGATCACATAACGAACCTGCTCGAGCCACGGCAGGTCGCCCTCGGCGACGGCGAACGCTCGATCGGCGCCGCCGCGAATGTACGCGTTGAAGTCGACGAGCTTGCCACGCTTTCGCTCCCACCCCATCCAGATCCCGTCGGCGGCATTCCATCGACGCGGCCGGTGCAAGAAGTAGAACGGCGAGTCCAATCCGTTCTCGCCATGATAGGCGTCGTTCAGAATTCGAACGCCGGCCACCGCCGCATCGATGATCGCGGTATCCGCGGCCGTGCCTTCCGTGGCGGCGTCGACAACGTCGGACAACAGCGCGAAGCGAATCTCGCGGTCGCGATTGGCCAGGAACTGCACCTCGAGGTGCTCGAGCGCGCGCGCCACGGCCTCGTTACTCGCAAGGAGCAACGGCACCACAACGACGGATCGATGTTGCTCGGGGACGCCGTTTGCATAATCGAGCCGCGGCAGACGCGATGCGGGAATGAGGACGTTGACGACCTGATTGACGATCGCTACCGCGGCGTCCACCGCCGGCAGACAGGCGACGGCGATCGCGACAGCGAGCCATCCGAGACGCATCGGGCCGGCGAACAGCAGAGGCGCGATCAGAAGCAGGAGCGTCGCCGCGGACACGGCCGACACGGCACCGAAGTAGAACGGGGCCGGGTGCGCGAGAATGACCTCGCGCATGCGCGTGGCGCGATCGGGTCGAAAGCTGCACTCACGGTCGAACGCTCGTCGTCCTTCGCCGATGAGATAGTAGCCGACGTGCCGTTGACGCTCGTCGCCCGGGTCGACGTCGGCCGCCGTGCGCGCGGCATGCACGGCCGCCAAAGCGACCGCACCCTCGTCCCGTGTCGACCCTTTCGCGAGGCGCTCGACGGCGTGTCGATACCGGTCGCGCGTCGCGCGTGTCATGTGCTCGTAGGCGCCCGCCGGATCCCCACGCAGTGTCGACTCGACGACGCTCGCGTCTTCGACGACGGTCGTCCAGTCGATGTTCGCCACGTGTCGCAGGCTGGCGATCGAGTTCGCCATCACGAGCTGCGTCAGCGCGAGCTCCTGCGCCGAGCGCTGCGCCGCGTCCTCGACCGTCATGACGTCCTCGGCGATCCACTGCTCGAGCCACAGCAGTGGAGTGAAGTCGGCCCGACGGCTGCGGATCTGCTGCAGGAATCTGGTGAGAAACGCCGGCGTCAGATGCGGACCGCGGTGCACGAAGGCCGCGAGATCGTCGCCGTCGGCGGGACTGGCCGCGATGAGATGCGACACCCACCCGTCGGCGGATGCGCGATCCGCCACCGCGCGCGAGGCCCGCAGCGCCATTCGGCGAACGTTGTCGAGATATCCGATCCGCAACATCGCCGGAATCGCCCACAGCTCGCCCAGCGTGAGCGCGCTCACTCGTTGGTATTCAGCGAGCATCAGCGCGACGCTCGTTTCGTCGAGCCGGCCGTCGGTGTGCGTGATCAGCTCGACGACGATGTCGTAGATGCGGGGATACCCGGCACGCGGACCGTCGCCCGCGAGCTTGGGCAACTCCCGGTAGTAGCCGGCGGGAAGCATGGCGCGGATCTCCGGCAACTGCTCGATCACGACGAAGAAGTTGTCGAGCAGCCACGCGCCGGCTGGTCCAACGTCCGCGCCTTCGGCGGAGGCCGCAGCGAGCACGTCGCGCGCGGCGTTCAATGCGCGCTCGGTCGCGTCGAGCTGCGCGATCAGCGGCCCGCGGTCGCGGCG
>Ga0105242_10004215_pt1 | contig 11206 bp, 9 predicted proteins | sample KBSM24metaG_FD_81521 | JGI IMG/M metagenome (GOLD analysis project Ga0105242, IMG submission 81521) | Miscanthus rhizosphere microbial communities from Kellogg Biological Station, Michigan, USA - KBS M2-4 metaG | ecosystem: Host-associated > Plants > Roots > Rhizosphere > Soil | place: Michigan... | reverse complement strand
TCGAGCGGGCCGATCAGCAGGTGGCCCGCGCCGGCGAGCGAATCGAGCAGGCGCAGCGCCAGGTCGACGAGAGGACGGCCCGGGCCCTGCGCAAGGTGCAGCGGGCGAGCGGAGAGGAGGAGCGCGCCGAGTCGCTGATCTGGCTGCGGGAGGAGCCGCACTCGCGGCGGCCGGCCTACACGCGCGAGCGGATCGCCGCGGCAGCGCTGGCGATCGCTGACGCCGAGGGCTTCGAGGCGGTCTCGATGCGCCGCGTCGCCCTCGAGCTCGGCGCCGGGACGATGACTCTCTACCACTACGTTCGCAGCAAGGACGAGCTGGTCACGCTGATGGTCGACTCAGTGATGGGCGAGGTGCTGGTCCCCGAGGATGAGCTGGCGGACGAGTGGCGCCCCGCCCTCGCCCAGATCGCCGCGCGCACCCGCGACACTTTTCGCCGCCACCGCTGGACCCTCGACCGCTTCGGCGACGGCCGCCCCGGGCCGAACGGCCTACGGCACTTCGAGCAGTCCCTACGCGCGGTCAACGGCCTCGACGTCCCCGACCACGTCAAGTTCGAGCTGATCAGCCTGCTCGACGACTACGTCTTCGGCTTCACCCTCCGCGAGGCCCAGGAGTTCGATGAGCACCGGCGCGGCGGCTTCTCCCCTGAAGTGCGCGAGTACTTCCAGCGCGAGCTCGACAGCGGCGCCTACCCGCTGATCCGCGACTTCCTCGGTGGCGACGCTGATGCCGCCGTCGACCGCGTCGCCGAGAACCTCTTCCGCGAGGGCCGCTTCGAGCGCGGCCTCAACCGCCTCCTCGACGGCATCGAAGCCGAGTTCGCGCGCGGTTAGTTCCGCTCAGCACGGTCCCGCCAACGAACCTGGGCGGCCCGGAGGGGGTGAATCAAGGCCGCGTTTGACCTTTATGGCGGTATGCCCGTCAAAGGTCAAACACATCCGCCGGGAGCGGACGGACCGGCGGTCCCAGTAGGTAGACATCAAGCACTCGCCGAGCTGGCGACGGTGCAGCACGGGGTCGTCTCGATTCGCCAGCTGATCGCGCAGCTGGGTTACTCGCGGGATGCAGTCGCACGAGCGTGTGCTGCAGGCCACCTCCATCGTTTGCATCGCGGTGTCTATGCAGTGGGCCACCTGGACATTCCACTCGAGGGGCACTGTCTCGCAGCGATGCTCGCGTGCGGCCCCGGTTCACTGATCAGTCACGCGTCGGCTGCTTGGCTCTGGGGGCTGACGAAGGTCTCTCCGCGTCGGTTTGCGGTCACCGTCCCCGGCCCACGCCGGAGGCGCCTCCCGTTTGCGATCCACTTCGCCCGTGATCTTCGCGCGGCCGATCGCGCGCTCGTCCGGAACATTCCGGTGACCGCGTTGCCGCGCACCCTGCTCGACTATGCCGGAGGCACTTCTTCCTACTGGCTCGACAAGAGCATCGAGCGCGCGGAAGAGCTGGAACTGGTTGACCTAGCGGCAATCGATGAGCTGCTCGGCCGGACCGTCGGGCATCCGGGTCACGGGCGGCTGCGGGGCGCGTTGGAGCTGTACCGGCCGCCGCCGTTCAGCCGCTCGGGAATGGAGTTGCGGTTCCTGGGCGTGGTCGCCGCGGCGGGCCTGCCGCGGCCGGCGACCGGGTTCAACGAGCTCGGCCACGAGCTCGACGTCTACTGGCCCGAGTACGGCCTCGTGGTCGAACTCGACCTTTACGAGACGCATCGCACGCGCGGCGCCTTCGAGCGCGATCGCCTCCGCCAGGAGGATCTGCTGCTGGGGGGGATCCGCATGACTCGCGTGACCGGGCCGCGGCTGGCGCGCGAACCGGAGCGGGTGATCGCCCGCGTCGCCCGCCTGCTCACTCAGGGCGGGTTGGAGCGGAGGTAGTCACCGCGCCGCTTGAGGCGCTCAGGTAGTAGCTGGGACAAGGCGGAGCGATGAGCGGCGACCCAGCGGTAGCCGCGTTCGGTCGTGCCCGGAAAGCGCGCGAAGATCGCCGCGGGTGCTCGCCCGCCCGGCAGCAGTTGCAGCAGCGGCGGCACGGCCGCCCCGGCGGACCAGCGCTGGTCCGCCGACGAGGGCATCGACGGGGACCCCGAGCGGGTCAGCCCGAGCGGCGAGACCAGGTGCCAGGAGGACATCCGTTCTTCGGGGGTCAGGTCGGCGAGCAGCGCCGCGGCCTCGGCGTCCTGCAGGGCCAGCGGCCGCAGGCGGTTGCGCCGGTCCCAGCTCAGCAGCGCCGCGAGCAGGGCCCGGCAGATGCCGCACTCGGCGTCATAGAGGACCAGCCAGTCGCGCTCGCTGGGCATTTGCTCAGACGAGCGCCTCGCCCCGCTTCCGCTGGCGCTCCTGCCACGCGGATTCGAACTCGCTCATCATCCGCGGGTAGACGATCAGGTGCCGGAAGGGGGCGATCGCGGCCATGTAGGCGCTGCCGAAGGCGCCGTTGCGCTTGACGAGGACGGCCATCTGGCCACGGTAGCCACCATCGCCGTCATCCACCCAGCCGAGATGCGCGACCCCGTGCATGGTCCGGTTGGCGATCTCGCCGGCGAACTCGTTCTCGGTCAGGTAGAGCGGGGTGAAGGGGAGCGCCGTCCGCTCCGGATCGGGGACGGTGTCGCGCAGATCCTCAGGGAGCCGGTCGCGCAGGGTCGGGACCCTCGTCCCGAGGCCGCTGCCCTCGTCATCCCAGCCAAGGATGCCGCCGAGCTTCCAGCGCAAGGCAAAGAGGCCACGGACGACGCGAGAGGAACCCTGTTCGGGATCGAAGGAGCGAGCCAGCTCGATCAACTGCGGGAAGTCGTCGGCCTCGCCTGGGGTTGGCAGGGCCCAGACGTCCTCGATCCGGAAGTCGGGAGCGATCTCGTGAATTCGCCAGGGCCGCGAGGTATGGGCGCTATCTGGGAGCCGCATCGATGCCTCCTCTATACGGGTACGTATGGGTCACGTACGGTAGCGTATGGACGATGGCGGTGACGCGGACGCCCCGGGAGAGGTGGATCGAGCAGGGGCTGCAGACGCTCGCGGCAGGGGGGCCGGAGGCGGTTCGGATCGAGCCGTTGGCGAAGGCACTCGGTGTGACCAAGGGTGGCTTCTACTGGCACTTTGAGGATCGCCAGGCGCTGCTGGACGAGCTGCTCGACGCTTGGGAGAAGCTCAGCGTCGACACCGCGATCGAGCTCACCGAGGAGGCCGGGGACGATCCCCGCGCCCGCCTGCGCCGCCTCTCGGCGATCGCCGACGAGCAGATCCTCGACATCGACCTCGCGGTCCGCGACTGGGCGCGGCGAGACGACGTGGTCGCCGCGCGGCTGCGTCGCATCGACAACCGCCGCATGGATTACCTGCGCTCGCTCTTCGCCCGTTTCTGCGACGACGAGGAGGAGGCCGAGGCCCGATCCCTGCTCGTCTTTTCGCTCTGGATCGGCAACCACTTCATCGCCGCCGACCACGGCCGGCACAGCCGCGAGGCGATCGTCAAACGAGCCTTCGAGGACCTGCTGGCTCCCCTCGTCCCGGCCGAGAAGAACTAGGCCCTCGGCTGCGGTGTCGCTAGAGCAGCGGTGCCTTGGCGCCGCGCTTGGCGACCTTGGCGCGCTGGATTTTGTCGAGGATCAGCTTGCGCAGGCGCACCGACTCGGGCGTCACTTCGACGCACTCGTCGTCGCGCAGGAACTCCAGCGAGGCTTCCAGGCTGAGCCGCGTCGGCGGTGCCAGGCGAACGAGGATGTCGGCGCTGGCGGCACGCACGTTGGTCTGCTGCTTGGCTTTGGTGGGGTTAACGTCGAGGTCCTCGGCGCGGGCGTTTTCGCCGACGATCATGCCTTCGTAGATCTCCTCGCCGGAGCCGGCACACAGCGTGCCGCGGTCCTGTAGGCTGACCACCGAGTAGCTGGCGGTCTGGGCGCGACGGTCGGCGACGAGGGAGCCGGTCTGGCGGGTCCGTAGCTCGCCCGCCCAGGGCTCCCAGCGGTCGAAGACGTGATGGAGGATGCCGGTGCCGCGGGTCTCGGTGAGGAACTCGGTGCGGAAGCCGATTAGGCCGCGGGCGGGGACCAGGTAGTCCATTCGCACCCAGCCGGTCGAGTGGTTGACCATCTGCTCCATCCGGCCCTTGCGGGCGGCCAGCATCTGGGTGACGGCGCCAACGTGCTCCTCGGGGACATCGATCGCCATCCGCTCCACCGGCTCGTGCACTTCGCCTTCGATCTCACGGGTGACCACACGCGGCTGCCCGGCAGTCATCTCGTAGCCCTCGCGGCGCATCAGCTCCAGCAACACCACCAGCTGCAGCTCGCCGCGTCCCTGCACCTCCCATGCATCGGGCCGCTCGGTGTCCTTGACCCGGATCGAGACGTTGCCGACCAGCTCCTGATCGAGCCGGTCGCGGATCTGGCGCGCGGTCAGTTTCGAGCCCTCCTGGCCGGCTAGCGGCGAGGTATTGATGCCGAGGACGATCGAGAGCGAGGGCTCGTCGACCTCGATCACCGGCAGTGGACGCGGGTCCCCAGGGTCGGCGAGCGTCTCGCCGATCGTTACCTCTTCGATCCCGGCCACGGCGATGATTTCGCCCGGCCCGGCTTCGCTGGCGCTGACTCGCTCCAGCCCCTCGGTGATGTAGAGCTCGGAGACCGTGGCGCGCTGGACGCTGCCGTCGGCGCGGCACCAGGCGATCTGCTGGCCGGAGCGGATCGTGCCACTGTGGACGCGGCAGAGTGCCAGGCGGCCCACGTAGGGCGAGGCGTCGAGGTTGGTGACGTGGGCCTGCAGGGGCGCCTCGTCGTCGTACTCGGGGGCCGGAATCCGCTCCAGCATCAGGTCGAGCAGGGGGGAAAGGTCGGTCCCCTCGACCCCCTCCTCAAGCGAAGCCCAGCCCGCTTTGGCGTTGGTGTAGACGATCGGGAAATCGATCTGGTCGGAGTCGGCGTCGAGGTCGATGAAGAGCTCGTAGACCTCGTCGACGACCTCGGCGATGCGGGCGTCGGGCCGGTCGACCTTGTTGACGACGAGGATCACCGGCAGCTTCGCCTCCAGCGCCTTACGGAGCACGAAGCGGGTCTGCGGCAGCGGTCCCTCGGAGGCGTCGACCAGCAGCAGCACCCCGTCGACCATCGTCAGCGCCCGCTCGACCTCGCCGCCAAAGTCGGCGTGGCCGGGGGTGTCGACGATGTTGTACTTGACATCGCCGCGCTGGATCGCGGTGTTCTTGGCGAGGATCGTGATCCCCTTCTCGCGCTCCAGGTCCATCGAGTCCATCACCCGCTCGGCGACGTCCTGGCCCTGGCGGAAGGTGCCCGTCTGCCACAGCATCGCGTCGACCAGGGTCGTCTTCCCATGGTCTACGTGGGCGATTATCGCCACATTGCGGAGGTCGTCTCGGGTAGTGGTGCTCATGGCGGTCTTGGAGAGTAGGGAACCGGCCGACTCGGAAGCGAACCGGCCCAGACAAGACGAAGCCCGCCTCGGTGGGCGGGCTTCGCAGACTGCTGAAGCGTTAAGCGACTACTGCTGCTGAACGCTCGCTGCGGCCGGGCCCTTGGGGCCTTCTTCGGACTCGTAGCTCACTTTCGACCCCTCGGTCAGGGACTTGAAGCCCTCGCCGAGGATCGCGCTGTGATGCACGAAGACATCCTTCGAGCCGTCATCGGGCGTAATGAACCCGTAGCCCTTGTCGTCGCTGAACCACTTAACAGTTCCAGTGGGCATGCATTGCCTCCACGTAGATGTGCTGCGAACGCGGACAATGCGGTAAAGCAACGACGCGAGCGCTAGACACGAACTTTGCCGGTATCCACCGGCCCTAACGGAGGGGACCGTAGCAGGATCGCCGGTTTCCGATGTCGATTTTCCGCTCTCCGTCCGCGTCCGAAGGCGGATCTAGCTTTGACCCGTGCGCTTCCTCGATCGCATCGACCGCGAGGCGATCACCGGCCTCCTGCAGCGCGACGAGTACTTCTGGCTCGATCTGACCGCGCCGAGCGAGGACGATGCCAAGCAATTGGCCGAGCTCTTCTCCTTCCATCCGCTGGCGCTCGAGGACACCCTGAAGCGTGGCCAGCGGCCGAAGCTCGACGACTTCGGCGACTACATGTTCCTCGTCTACTACGGGGCCGGCGATGCCGGTCGCGGCGAGATTGCTCTCGAGGAGGTCCACGCCTTCCTCAGCGGCGGCTACATCGTCACCGTCCATCCCCACCACTGCAAAGTCCTGGAGGAAGCGCGCGGGCGGCTCGAGGCGCAGTCGCCACGCTCCGAGCAGTTCGTCATCTACCGGGTGCTCGACGGGCTGACCGACAGCTTCTTCCCCGTCCTGGAGCGGCTCGACGACCGTATGGAACGGCTCGACGCCGAGATCTTCGAAGCCGCGACCCCAGCCCACCTGGAGGAGATTACGGCGCTGCGCCGCGAACTGGTGACGCTGAAGCGGGTGGCGACCCCGCAGCGCGACCTGCTCGCCCGCGGCGTCGACGACATCCTCGAAATCCCCGGCCTCGAAGCCGACTCGCGCAACTACTTCCGCGACGTCTACGACCACGCGATCCGGATCTCCGACCAGATCGACTCCAACCGCGATCTGCTCACCGGGACTCGCGACGCCTACCTGTCGATCGTCTCCAACCGCCTCAACCAGATCAGCAAGCAACTGACGGTCGTCGCGACGATCTTCCTGCCACTCTCCTTCCTGGTCGGGTTCTTCGGCCAGAACTTCAAGTGGATGGTCGTCAACATCCAGTCCGAGGCGGCCTTTCTGGCGCTCGGGATCGGCAGCCTGGTTCTCTCCGTGGTGGGGCTGCTGGTGTGGTTCCGGCGCGGCTCCTATCTTTGACCGCTCGGAATCGAGCCGAGCGATGTTTCAGCAACTGCCAGTCATGCCGATAACCCTGCTCAGATGAGTTTCGGAGGCACTTCGTGGGGCCGTCTTGGCCGCCGCTTCGTCGCGGCTGCGCATGGCCGCGCGTCCCTGGGGGCTGTTTTGGCGGCGGCGCTGGCCTGCGCGCTGGCGCCCGCCGCGGCGCTGGCGGCGACGGCAGCGCCCGCGGACGGCGGCCTCTCGCCGCGCCTGGCGACCCTCGACTCGTCCGGCCTGCGCGGTGCCGACCCGAGCGAACAGGCCGAAGCGCTGAGCCTGCCCGACGACGGCCCCGGCAGCCTGCTCCGCGACGGGCGTCGCCTGCTCGCCTACGTGCGCTTCGAATCCGGCGCTGCGGCTGGAGTCCAGGCGCTGCGCGAAGCGGGCGCCGAAGTGGTCTCCGCCAGCGCCCGCTACCAGACGGTCACCGTCGCAGCGCCCCCCGCGGTGCTGGCCCGGCTGGCCGGGATTGACGGCGTCGCCGGCGTTACCGAGGCGCTGGCGCCGATCGTGCGGGCCACCTGCGCCGGCAGCGTCCGCTCCGAGGGCGACGCGCAGCTCGAAGCGGCGCGGGCGCGCGAAGACTTCGCCGTCGACGGCAACGGCGTCACCGTCGGCATCCTCTCCGACTCCTTCGACCGCGACGCGACCGCGGCGACCCACGCTGCCACGGACATCGGCAGCGGCGACCTGCCCGGCCCCGGTAGCCCCTGCGGCTCGACTCCGGTGGGCGTGCTGGGCGATTCTGAAGCGGAAGGGAGCGACGAGGGGCGGGCGATGGCGCAGATCGTCCACGACCTCGCCCCCGGGGCCGCGATCGACTTCGCGACCGCCTTCAACGGTGAAATCGGCTTCGCCGAAAACGTGCGGCGGCTGACCCAGGCCGGCGCCAAGGTGATCGCCGACGACGTCACCTACCTCGAAGAACCGTTCTTCCAGGACGGCCCGGTTGCCAACGCGGTCGGCGAAGCGGTCGGCTCGGGCGTCTCCTACTTCGCCGCCGCCGGCAACGACAACCTCATCGTCGCCGGCCACAACGTCGGCTCCTGGGAAGCGGCGGAATTCCGCGACACCGCCTGCCCGTCCCAGCTCGAAGCCAAAGCAGAAGCCGAACACTGCATGAATTTCCGGCCGGGGGCGGGCGCTCCAGACCCGTCCTTCGGGATCACCGTAGGCGGGGAAGCGACCCTGACGCTGGACCTGCAGTGGGCCGAACCGTGGAACGGCGTCAAGTCCGACTTCGACGCCTACCTCCTGAATGGGCTCGGCGAACCGATCACCGAAGAAGACGGAATGGGCAATCCAGTGCTGGTCGGCAGTTACGGCAACAACATCGCCAGCCAGCGGCCGGCTGAGGTGCTGCAGTGGGAAAACCCCTCGAAAAGTCCGGCCGAAGTCAGCGTCGCCATCAACCGTTGCTTCGGGACCTGCAACAAAGACGCGAGCTCGACCGGGGCGCCGCGGCTGAAGTTCGCCCTGCTCGAGAACGGCGCCGTGCGGCCGAGCTCGGCCCAGCTGGCGATCAGCGAAGCCGGCGATACCTTCGGCCCCACCGTCTTCGGCCACGCTGGCTCCACCAACGCGATCGCGGTCGGCGCCGTCCGCTACAACGAAACCGGCAACAAGCCCGAGGCCTACTCTTCGCGCGGCCCCGTCAAGCACTTCTTCGGGCCCGTCAGCGGCGCTGGCCCGGCCGCGGCGATCGCCGCGCAGGAAATCTCCAAGCCCGACCTGGTCGCCACCGACTGCGGCGCCACCACCTTCTTCGCTCAGCAGGACGCGGCGGGGACCTGGCGGTTCTGCGGCACCTCGGCGGCCGCACCGCACGCTGCAGCGGTGGCGGCCCTGATCCGCCAGGCCAACCCGAACGCCTCGGCGGCCCAGGTGCGCGCCGCGCTCACTTCAACCGCCCGTGCCGTACCCGGCTTCGGCCTCAACGACGTCGGCGCTGGCATCGTCAACGCCGGTGCGGCCGTGGCGGCGCTGTCCTTGGCGCCGACGGTGACGATCACGAAGGGGCCGGAACCGTTCAGCCGCAACCGCCGTCCGGCGATCGAATTCAAAGCGAATCGGCCCGGTGTCTTCTCCTGCGCGATCGACGGCGGGCCTGCCCAGGTCTGCTCCTCCCCCTACACGGTGCCGGTGGCGCTCAGCGACGGCACCCACGGAATCGCGGTCAGCATGGTCGACCGCGCCGGCCGCGCCGGCTCCAGCAGCGTCGCCAGCTTCCGCATCGACACCAAGGCGCCGCGTACCCGAATCGCCAAGCACCCCCGCAAGGTCGTCCGCACCCACCGCCGCAGCGTCCGCCTCGGCTTCCGCTTCCGCGCCAACGAGCCCGAAGTGATCTTCGTCTGCAAGATCGACCGCGGCCTCCTGCGCTTCTGCGGCCCCAACTTCTCGCGCCGCTTCGCCGCCGGCAAACACGTCCTCACCGTCCGCGCTCGCGACGCCGCCGGCAACGTCCAGCGCAAGGCTTCGGTGTTCCACTTCAAGGTCAAGCGGGTCGGGTAGCGCTAGCGACGCGGTCACGCCGCGCGTCGCCCACCGTTAGGGGTCGGACCGCGAAGTCTGGCGGCGGAGCGCCCAGTGGCCGCCGACCAGCATCAGGATCAGCACGGCCACGCCGGCGAGGACGAACGGATCGGTGAGGGAGAGGTCTTCGATGCGGCTGCCGAGGTACACGGTGAGGATCGTGATCGGCAGGTATCCGATCACCGTCGTCCAGGCGAAGCGCCAGGCCGGGACGCGGGCGGCGCCGGCGGCGTAGGAGACGAGGCTGAAGGGCAGGATCGGGATCAGCCGAATTGCCAGCAGGAGCGGAGCGCCGCCGCGAGCGATCGTCGTCTCAGCTCGTTTGAAGCGCTCTGCTCCGAGCCAACGGTCCAGCAGCGGTCGCGCCACCGAGCGTCCGATCGCGAAACAGACGAAGCCGGAGGCGAGCCAGCCAAGCGAGACCAGCAGCAGTGCCGGTAGGAAGCCATAGGCGAAGCCGGCGGCGGCATCGACGATCTCGGCCGGGTAGAAGACGACGGCGTGAATCAGACAGAGGCCGAGGATCAGCAGCGGCCCACCGACGCCGAGGCTGTCGACCTGGCGCTTCACCTCGTCGCTGTCGCCGTGGAGGGCGGCGCTGAAGGACTCGCGCAGCGCCGGCACCGCCAGCACCAGCACAGCCAGCAGCGCCACCCCCGCCAGGGTCACGGCGATCTCCGCCAGCGGTAGTCGCGGTCGTCCGGTGTCCTTCACGGCCGAAGTATCGCCGGGGCGCCTCCGCGCGTCTGTGCCGAGCCGCCCTATGCGCCCGCGGGTCGCTTAGTCGCGCAGTCGCTCGGCGAGGCCGGAGAAGCGGGCGCCGCTGTCGTCGCGGCCGATCGCCGTCGCCAGCGCCGCCTGCTCGCCGATCACCACGCAGGCCCGCCGCGCTCGCGTGATCGCCGTGTAGACGAGCGGCCGGGTCAGCATCCGCTGGTGCGAGCGGTGGCAGATCGCGACCACCACCGGCACCTCGCAGCCTTGTGCCTTGTGGACCGAGATCGCGTAGGCGAGGCGGAGGTCAGCGGCGTCGTCGTAGGGCATCGTCAGCCGGCCGCCCTCGTCGACGTCGACGACGATCTCTTCGCCGTCGGAGTCGTCCTCGAGGAGGAAGACGATCGAGCCGTTCATGAGCCCGAGGTCGTGGGCGTTGCGGGTCTGGATCAGCCGGTCGCCGATCCGGAAGCGTTCGCCCAGGGCCGGCGCCCCGTTCGGGTTAAGCCGCTCCTGCAGGCGCTCGTTGAGGGCGTCGATGCCGACCGCTCCCCGGTACATCGGCGCCAGTACCTGCACGTCGCGGATCGGGTCGGCTCCCCAACGTCCAGGCGCCCGCTCGGCGACCACCTCGACGACGGTGTCGCGCGCCTTCTCCGGGTTGACCCGGTCGATGAAGAAGAAGTCATGCTCCTGTCCCTCGTCCGGCTCCAGGTGGGGCGGCCGCCCCTGGTTGATCTCGTGGGCGGCGGTGGTGATCATCGAGTGCGCCGCCTGGCGGTGGATCAGGGTCAGCCGCACCACCGGCGCCACGCCGGAGGCGATCAGGTCGTCGAAGGGTTTGCCGGCGCCGATCGGCGGCAGCTGGTCGGCATCGCCGACGAAGACCACGTGAGTCGACTCGGCGAGCCCGTCGAGCAGGACCTGGATCGTCCGCAGGTTCAGCATCGATGACTCGTCGACGACGACGAGGTCGGCCGGCAGGGGGTGGCCGGGCTTGTAGGCCGGCTCGCCGCCGGGCGCCCACTCCAGCATCCGGTGGATCGTCTGCGCCTCGTGGCCCTCGGTCGCTTCCTCGAGTCGCCGCGCGGCCCGGCCGGTGGGAGCACAGAGG
>Ga0105242_10004214_pt1 | contig 11208 bp, 2 predicted proteins | sample KBSM24metaG_FD_81521 | JGI IMG/M metagenome (GOLD analysis project Ga0105242, IMG submission 81521) | Miscanthus rhizosphere microbial communities from Kellogg Biological Station, Michigan, USA - KBS M2-4 metaG | ecosystem: Host-associated > Plants > Roots > Rhizosphere > Soil | place: Michigan... | reverse complement strand
CGTCGATGGTCGCGTTGTCGACCGGGGCGCTGATCGTCGAGACGACCCGGCCGAGGTGGTCGCGGGCGAGCGTGGTGAGATTGCCCTCCGCGTCCCGGCGTGCGTCCTCTGCGCCGAAGGCGTCGTCGTAGTGCGTGACGACGCCCTAAACTTTTACCGCAATCGTTGGATACGTTATGGAGATCTTTCGATTGCCACATGATGCGCTTCCCTGACGTCCTGTTGTTCCTCCTGCTGATCCTGGCGATACTGCCGCCCCTGAGCCGAGTTCCGATGTATCGGCGCAAGCGAAAACAGGGCCGGAAGTTCCGCCGCCCGTCATCCACAGCCCCGTCATCGCCCACCACGCACGGCTTTCCATCGAAGAAACCTGAGTGGATCCGGTGCGCTGTGCTCCGCTTCCATGAATGCCATCCGGAGTGGAGTCACCGCAAGCTGGCCGACGTATTCAACCAGCGTTACCGTGCGAAGGGCTTCTCGGTCGGCCGCACATGGGTGCGTGAGCTGTGCAAGAGACAGGCGTATGAAGCGCTGCATCGGCGGCGCGAATGGAAGCACCGGGTGCCCGAGCCCCAGCCTTGTCGCCACACTTGGGGATGCGATGCCAGCCAGGTTCGCGACTGCCAGCGATTGCCGCACATCGTGCTCGGGATCGTCGATCACGGCTCGCGACTCAACATCGCGCTGCGCCGCGTACGACGTTTCAATGTCTGTACTTTGCTGGGCACGTTGTTCCTGGCGTTCGGCGAGCATGGCGTCCCACTGGCGCTCAAGCTCGACAACCATCCCGTTCACCATTCCCGATGGTTCAAGCACATCATGCGCCTGGCGGGCGTGCGGCTGAGCTTTACCAAACTCGCCAGCCCATGGCAGAACGGCCGCATTGAGCGCCTGTTCGGCACGCTCAAGACGGCGCTACGCGGCTATGCCATCTCCGACACCCGGCATCTGGACCTGTCGCTGGCGCAGTTCCGCTTCTGGTACAACGCTGTGCGACCGCATCAGCATCTTGGCGGACGCACCCCGTTGCAGGTGTGGCAAGGCATCGATCCGTACCGGCGGCCACCGAAACGGGCACTTTGGTTCGAAGGGTGGCATGGCCGGCTGCGGGGCTGGGTGCTACGCCATTAGCGACGCAGCCGGCCTTCACTCATTTGAATTGTTAAAGAAACGGGCACTTCGACAAAACGTCCGTGGACGAGCTCGTTCTGGCTCGCCTAAATCGACGGTTTTTACGGCGCCGGGGAGCGATGCCGGCAATGTGACGGCATCGTCTCGGTGAAAACACCGTCGTTTGTCGGCAAAAAAACATCTGTGCCGGTGCTCAATGGCGGGTGGCCGTAGTGCGGACGGGACACCGTAGTGCGGACGGGACATCGAAAAAGACGGCTGGCGATGCTGTTGTGGACAGTGGTCAGGGCAACAGTGGTCAGGGCACCCCGTTCCACACAGAAAAATCAGACAGGCTCCTCACTCCGGGTGGTCGCAGTGCGGACCAGACAACCCGTGCGACAATTGCTTGAGAGCCGTAAACTCCTCATCCAACCAGCACGCAGTCTCTTGCTTGGCACGCAGAAAAGCGTCTTGCGAGCCAAATTCACCCTGCTTAGGCGCAACAGAATTTTTTCGCATAGACAACGGCGCATCGTCAGGCCAATCCCACGTCGACCAGATTTCCATAAGTTGCAAGTGACCGTACAGAGGATGCACATCCAAATTATCAAAGGAATTCTTGATGAGAGCGGCGCGCCATTTACGTAACGCAAGTGCGGTATTCACGGGCCTCGACCGACAAACATCTTCAACCAGTTGAACCGTTTCGTCAGGGGAACGATTGTCATCCATGGAAAGAACCGCAATCGATGCGAATCCTGGATCAACTGTCCGCGTGTTAGCTAGCTCCGCAGTTGCATACTCCGCGACAAATCGCCCACTTAATCGCTCTGGATCTTTGAGAAGCGCGCCCTTCACACCCAACAAAAGGACGCTCCAGTCGACAAGGCCTCGGTCCCTCAATATTTCATAAGCTTGGTCAATCATGGTTTGCTCGGAACCCCATTAATTTTTCCACCTGGAACAAACATTCGATGTGTAACTCCACCCATATTCGGATCAACAATCCACTCAAACCTGCCAGCTACCCCGTTCTGTGAACCAAGTACCTGATACAGCGTCGCACCATCAGGTAATTCGAACGATACCGCGTCGCCCGCGTAATTATCAACGATATCTGTGTATCCATGGGCGACCGGCTTATTTGGAAACTCTTGCACCGCAAAAGGCCCACTTGGTTTCGATGGATCGACGGCGACAGGTTCGCCGTCCGAATCGAGAACTTGCTGTGGCTTCCGTTGGTCGACTTTGTTGCCACTACCCTCTCCTTTCTGCCCCCATCCAACCCTAGGGTTGTCAAGGATCGGGTTCGATATCGGAGTGGATGAACCAGTGCCGGAGACTTCCGTGCCAGCTTCGCCTGACTCTAAAGTTTTTGGCCCAGATTTAGCTGGGGCACCAGAAGGTACGTCCCCGATTGAAGTTACAGGTTTTGAACCGCCGACAGGCGGTTCAATAGATGTGGGAGCTCCTGCCGTTTCGATCTCTGCAGTTAAACCCGGCTTCGCGGCAGCACCGTTAGCCGAGCCGTATTCTGGCGGCAAAACATACGCGATTCCGCCGTTGCGCGCAACGTACGACTCAACCTTCCCTCCAGCGGTATCTCCAAGTGATTTCAGGAAGCTAGACGTAGCATTTCCGACATCGGCTCCAAACCCAGGCACTTCATTTAAAACTCCGATAGCTTGTCCTCCAATCTTGCCTAGGGCGGGCGCGGCAAGCAGCAACGCGACATCTGTCAGACTGCCTGGTTGGACGATTTCATCAGCCACGTACAGGAATCCAGCGCCAGCATGCACTGCGGTTCCTACCGCCCCGCCCTGCTGCAGGCCCCATGCACCAATATTGACCAGAGTGCCCTGCACCCCTGCTTTTGCTGTTTGCAAACCGTAGTTTGCGGTATCAATCGCTTTGTCATCAGGGCTGATGTGAATTACTCGGGTGATCCGCTGCGTACCATCAGGCAACGTTTCGGATGTCTGATAATCGTAGCTTTTATCTTGGGAGACGATTCCTTGTTCAGTATTAACCACAATCTGCGCCGGCGTTTTATCTGTGCCGCTGCTGCTCGGGTCTTTGTGTCCAATCGGCCCCGAGCCCGCTGTGCTGCCCCAGTTCACATCATCCATCCAAGACAAGCTTGCGAGAGAGCCGGTATCGAGCTTCGGCATCGCAAGGTCGCCAGCAGTCGGGCCGGTCACGGAAGGATGGTCCTGCATCAGGCTGCCATTGTACGGTTCGTAACTGCTCGGCGCCGGCGGCTGGTCTTCCCCGCCCCAGCTATTCCGGATATATGTGTAATCTGTCTGCGGCGAGAGGGACTCATCCATCCATGACAAACTTGCGAGAGAGCCGGTATCGACCTTCGGCGATGTGGGATCGCTGCCGGGATTGTAAGTCACGGCCGGATGATCCTGCGTCAGGCTGCCGGTGTATGGCTCCAAACTACTTGGCGCCGGCGACTGGTCTTCGCCGCCATAGCTGTTCCTGATGCCCGCATAGTCAGTCGGCAACCCCATCCTCGCCCGCCCTTCGTCCGAAAGCGAATCGATCCCCGCCTGTGGCGTTGAGCCGTAGTCCCACGTCTGGCTGCCCGAAAAGGCCTGCGGCGCGTACATGAACGGATTCGGGCGGCGTTCGTTGATTATGTTGTTCATCTTCTCGAGCACCTCGGCGAAGCTCTGGTTCTCGGTGAACCCGCTCTCCGCGTAGCCGCGCTGCAGCCCCTGGTAGATGCCGAAGGCCTTGATGTAGACGTCCGTGGAGATCGACGAATTCCACTCCATCCCGTTCACGTTCGTGGCGATATAGTCGAAGATCTTGTCGCGGGTCATGCCCGAGAACAGACGCCCGGGGTCGGGCTGTGGATCGGCCTTGTACAACGTCGTCGCCGACTTCGACGGAATCGAAATCGTCTTCAGGCGGGTCAGGTCCGCGTTGGTCGTGATGCCGTTCGCCTTCGCGATGACGTAGCCCAGGCTCGGGTCGCCATACGCCGCCTGCGCCAGTCCCTGCAGGGTGTCGGCCGGGTGGACGGTGGCGATCGTGTAGCCCGACACGTCGACATGCCCCTGGTCGGGACCGGTAGCCTGGCGGTTCAGGTACTCGGGGCTCGAGCGCAGGATCGTCACGATATCGCCAACGGATCCGCCCTGGTCCAGCGTGGCGCCCCACTGCGACAGCTCCGCGGCGGTCGGTGCACGTCCGAGCACCGACTGGAACACCGAGGTCACGACGGCGGTCGGAGGTGGAGGCGGAGGCGGCGTGGTACCGCCGCTATCGCCCGTACCACCCGTGCCGCCAGTGCCCGCACCCGGATCCTGATAGGTGGGATGCCCATTCAGGTCGGCAGCCACATCGTTGAACGTCGCCCAACCCTTGCTCACCCTGCTAGTCCAGAGATTCAGTTCATCGGCGGTCGGCGCACGACCGAGAATGCTGTTGTACATGTAAGCGATGATTCCTTCAATCGGGGGTCTGGCAGGCTGGCCGGCCGTCAGTTGGTCGTAGATATCCTGCGCCGTTACCGCACCTTGCGCCAGCTTGTCGACCCAGTAGTTCAATTCGTCCAGGGACGGAGAGCTCGAAATGGCGTTGGTGTAGACGTTTTTGACGATACGGGCATAGTCCATACTGCCGGATCCCGTGCCAGTACTACCCGTCCCTCCGGTACTTCCCGTAGTACCGGACCCCGTGTCGGTGCCGCCCGTACCCGTGCCGCCGGATCCACCGCCACTTTGAAGCTGCTTGTATTCGTCACTGTTGAGGATGCCTTGCTTGACGTCGTCAAGTGTCCCTTGCCCCGACATCACGAAATTCAGCCAATAGTCCAGACCCGCCTGGTCCGGTTCACGGTTGAGATATTGCTCATACAGTTGGGTGATTGCGGCAGTTGCGTCACTCTGGCTCATCCCCGTGCCGCCAGTGCCGCCGCTGCCACCGGTACTGCCTGTGCCTCCGGTGCCGCCAGTAGCGCTACCCGGATCCTGATAGGTGGGTTGCCCCAACAAGTCGTTCTGGACATCTTTGAACGTCGCCCAACCCTGGCTCACCCTGCCAACCCAGAGAGCCTCCTCATCCGAGGTCGGCGAACGGTGGAGAATGCCGTTGTAGATCATGCCAATGATTCCCGACATCGAGGGTCTGCCAGTCTGGCCGGCCGTCAGTTGGTCATAGATGTCCTCGGCCGTTACCGCACCTTGCGCCAGCTTGTCGACCCAGTAGTTCAGTGTGTCCTGGGACAGCGCCACACCAGCGTTGGTGTATACGTTATTAACGATACGCACGGCGAGCGTCGCGTCGATCGTCGGCGGATCCCATACCGCGTAGACCTTGCGATTCACGACCAGGCGGTCCCACACCGAGCTGCCATCGTTGGTCTGCAGGATGTCGCCGTTGAAGTCACTCGTCTGCGTCACCGTGCTGACGGCGCCCATGGCCGACGTCGTGTCGGTGCGCGCCAGGTCGCCGTTGACGTCGTATCCGTACGTGCTGCCGGCGCTGACCGACACGCCGCTCGGCGCCGTCTTCGTCGTCGTGACGCCGGTGCGGAGGTACCCCTCCTCCTTCATGGTCGACACCGTCGTGCTCGAGACGTTGCCCGTGCCGTCCGTGATGGTGTACGCCAGCACGTTGCCGAGCGCATCGTAGCCGCCGGCGTAGCTGGTGTCGCGCACGAGCACGCCCGCCTGGTCCGTGATGCGCTCGCGCTGCAGGCGCCCCTCGGCGTCGTACTCGCGCACCGTGCGGTTGGTGTCGAACGCCGTCGACGGGTCGCTTGCCGCGGCCTGGACGTAAGCGGCCGGCAGCTTGTCGCCGCCACCGGTCTGGATCAGGTTGCCGGCCGCGTCGTAACGGTTCTGCGACACGACGGTCGCCTGCGACTCGTCCAGCGCGTTACCCTGGGCGTCGATCGCGCCGACCGCCGTCTCGGCCAGGCGACCGGCCGCGTCGTAGCGGTAGTACACCGTGATGCGGCCCTGGTGCACCACGTAGTTCACGGTGCCGTCGGCGCCGACCTGTGCCACCAGCTGGCTGCCCTGGTACGTGTCGCTGGCGACCTTGCCGTTCTTGTCGTAGGTGACCAGGTGGCCCTGCCCTTCGACCAGGTTGTTGGTGTCGCCGGCGTCGCCGTTCGCGGCACCTTCCATCATGACCTGGCGGTTCATCGCATCGTAGGCGTACCACAGGTCCTGGCTGTTGCCCGTGGTCGACGCCAGCGCGCGTGACACCGTCCGCGGCGTGCCGTCGATCGTCACCTCCCCGAGCACCACGCCCGCGTCGTGCGACTGCTGCGCCTCGCGCTGGTGCAGCAGGTTGCCCTCGTTGTCGTACTCCAGCAGCACCGACACCTGGTCCTCGAGCGCGTCGATCCGCGCCAGGCGGCCGTGCTCGTCGTAGGCGAGCAGGTTGTCCTGCAGCAGCTGGCCGCCCTGCACGGTCAGCTCACGGGTGTGCTGGCCGGCCAGGTTGTAGACGTACTGCGTGGTCTTGTCGGTGGCCACGTCGCGCAGCTGCGTCACCTGGCCGGCGCCGTCGTAGGTCGTGCGGATGTCCTTGCCGCGCGTATTCGACTCTTCCACCAGCTGGCCCGCGCTGTCGTATTGGTACGTGGACGTGGCGGCGCCGATGTCGGTGTGCGATTGCAGGCGGCCGTTGGCGTCGTAGTTCCAGGTCTCGACTGACCCGTCGGCGTCGCGGTGCGCGAGGCGCTGGCCCAGCGCATTGAAGGCGACACTGTCCGTCTCTCCCATCGGTTGATGGGTGGCCGTGACGTTGCCGCGCAGGTCGACGTCGTACGTGGTCGTCGCGCCCGCGCTGTCGGTCTTGGCGACGACCCGGCCGGCTTCGTCGTAGCGGGTGCTCGCGACCAGCGGCTGGACGGTGCCCGTCAGCGTGCCGGCCGCGTCGATCGTCGCGAGTTCGACCGGGGCGCTGATGGTCGAAACCACCCGGCCGAGGTGGTCGCGGGCGAGCGTGGTCAGGTTGCCCTCCGCGTCGCGGCGCGCATTCTCTTCGCCGAATGCGTCGTAGTAGTGCGTGACCACGCCGCCGTCGGCATGGCGTTCCTGGACCACCTGGCCGGCCGCATCGTACGTTTGCGCGTTGACGTTGCCGTTCCGGTCGCGTACGGCGATCTGGCGGCCCAGGCGGTCGTAGTAGTAGCTCGTGACGAGGCTGGCCGCGCTCTGCTGGCCGTTCCCGTCCGGTTCGCTCTTGCTGAGCACCTGGTTGTTGGCGTTGTAGCGGTACACGTTGACGCCGGCGGCGCCGTTCAGCGTGCTTTCGCTCAGCAGGTTGCCCCAGCGGTCGAATGTCTGGTGGATCACCGGACGCACGCCGTCGCGCTCGGGCTCGACGATGGCGGTCGCGCGGCCCAGCAGGTCGAGCGCCATGTCGGTACGCCGCAGGCCCTGCAGCTTGTCCGCCTGGTCGGCGCCGGTGACGCCGGCCAGCGGGTCCACATCGCCATACAGGTCGCTCGACGCCATGCCGGCGCTGGCGAGCAGGCCGGTTTGGTGACCCTGCGCATCGTACAGCGCGACTTTCGTGTCACCGTTGCCGGACGTCGAGCGCCACAGGCGTCCCGCCTTGTCGTACGAGAAGGTGGTCTGCGGTCCGCCTTCCAGGCCCTGCCTGACGATCTCGCCGAAGGCGTTATAGACGGTATCGTTGCGCACGGCCGCGACCGAGGACTGGTCCACCGCCTGCATCGTGCCATCCGCGGCATCGAAGACGACATTGCTGCCCGGCGTGATGGTGGCGGTCACCCGGCCAGCCGCGTCGTATTCGTAGGCCGTGAACATCGTGTGCTGCTGGCCGTCGCTGCCGGTGACGCCCTGCCACTGCTTGCGCACATGCCGCGCGGCGTCATAGGACGCGAAATGGCTGATGCCGTTCGCGTCGGTGTACTCGGTGACGTCGCCCTGGCTGTCGTATTTGGCCAGGGTGACCCGGTCATCGGCGCTTGGCGTGGCCGCCGAACCGCTCGCATAGGCAATCGTCGCCACGACGTTGCCGAGCGCGTCGCGCTGGTAGACGGTCAACGGCTGCAGCGCGCCGTCCAGGCCCGCGACTGCCGGGCGCGAGACGGACGACACCTGGCCAAGCGCGTCGTACGTGGTGTAGGTCCGGCCGCCCAGGGCGTCGGTCGTCACGGTGCGATTGCCCATCGCGTCGTACTCGTAACGCGTGGTGACGTCGCCGTAGCTGCGGGTGTTGTTGGCCACGTCGTCGGTGCCGTCGCTGAACTGGACGTGCAGCTTCGTCTGGCTGGTGAGCCGGTTGGCGGCGTCGTAAGTGTAGACGGTCGTGCGGTCGTCCGGGCTGGCGGCGGGCAGGACGAGGTCGGCCGAACCCGGCGCCGAAGCGTTGGCGTATTCCGTCACGCGCATCACGTTGCCGGACGCGTCGAAGGCCCGGGTCGTCACATAACCCATCGGGTCCGACGTGCCGATATTCCGGCCGTCGCGGTCGTAGTAGTTCGTGCTGATCGCCCACGAGCCGCTGACCGCGTCGGCCAGCACGGCCTGCTGTGCGAGTTCGCCGAAAGCGTCATAGGTGCTGCGCGTGATCGCCGACGCGAACATGCCCTGTATGCCGTCATTCACCCAGACCTGCGGCTCGATGACCTGGACGACGCGGCCGAGACGGTCGTAACTGGTCAGGACCGTGCGGTCGTCGTCGTGCGAAGGCACGCCGTCGAGCGCAAGCTTGATCGCCTGTGCGTCCGGGGGGCTCGACATGCTCGTCGCGAGCGAAGGCGCCGCCGCATAGCGCGTGGTGGAGATCGCATCGCCGAACGCATCGCGCACATAACCGGTCACATTGCCCAGCGTGTCGACGTCGTAGACCGAACGTCCTGCCTTGTCATACGCCGTATAGCTGACGTTACCGCCGGCGTCACGGGCGGAGACGGCATCGCCGAATGCATCGTAGACCGTCTGGCTGTACGACTGCACCACCTGTTCGGTGCGCGCGGCCAGGCCGTTCGCGCCGTTGACGGCCAGGTTATCGGCCGCTGCATCGTAGATCGCGACCGGCGGATAGATGACCTTCGTCTGGCGTCCCGCTGCGTCGTATTCGTACGTCGTCGTGCGTGCCTGCGGCGTATTCGCAGCTTCCGTGCGCGACTGGACGTGGCCGAACGCGTCGTAGGTGATCGTCGTCTGGAGGCGTACCTTGCCGCTGCCGCTCGGGTCGATGACCAGGTTCCCGTTCGCGTCGGTGGCGGTGGCCGTGATGGTGACTTCCGGCGCGATCGTGCGAATCATCCGGCCGGCGGCGTCGTACTCGTACTGCCAGGTCGCGCCATTCTTGTCGGTGCAGCTCAGCTGATGGCCGAGCGCATCATACGTGTACGTCTGCGTGTGGCCGAGCGGATCGACGACGCTCGTCAGGTTGCCGTCCGCATCATATTGGTAGCGCGTGACCTGGTCGACCGATGGATCCGACTGGATCGCCGCAGCCAGCGTGGTCATGTCCATAGCCGTTCCAGATGCCACCGGATTGGCATACTGGGTCACCGCCAAGAGGCGGCCGCGCCCGTCGTACTCGTTGTGACGCACATAGCCTTCGGCGTCTACCGTGTATTGGACGTGGCCCGCGGCGTCGTAGACCTGCGTCGTCCGGCGGTCGTGTGCACTGTCGGCCGACAATGCGGCACGCACCTGGTCGGAGCTTGCAGCCAGCGGCAAGCTGTTGGGATCGACCGGATGTGCATATCGGATCGTGCCGGTCGGACGGCCGTCGCCATCGTAACGGGTCTCCGTGACGCCACCCTCGGCGTCCACGGTAAACACGTTCCGGTTCGCCGCATCGTAGGTTGCTCGCGTGGTACGGTCGTTCGCGCTGTCCGGTCGGACAGCCGCCGCGAGCTGGTCGGCGGTTTGCGGGGCGGAGCCGGCCGACGGGGCCGCAATCGTATTGACATAGGCGACACGAGCCACCAGATTGCCGTTCGCGTCGTAGACCTGTTTGGTCACCGCGCCGTTCGGGGCCACCTGGAACACCAGACGGCGCGCGTTGTCGTACGCCGCCAGCGTGACCCGATCGCTGGCGCCGGGCACGACGCCATGCGGGTCCGCGCCCGGAGCGATCGTGGTCGCGTACTGCACGCGCTTGATCACGTTGCCGTCGTTGTCGTAGACGTACTGGGTCACCACGCCGTTGCCGTCCACACTCCAGGTCAGGCGATTCGCGTTGTCGTAGACACGGGACGCATGCACGTCATGCGCCGTATCGGGTGCGAGCGCAGCCTGGATTGCCGCAGCGCTGGCGCCGGTCGCGGCCGGGATACGGTTGGCGTAGGCGATCGTGTCGGTGACGTTGCCGTTGGCGTCGTACCTCGTCTCGGTCACCGCGCCGGTGCCGTCGATGCTGTAGATCGCACGGTTGTTCGCGTCGTAGATCGTGCGGGTATGCACGTCACGGGCAGAATCGGCCTCCACTGGCGGTGCCGTGCCCGGTACCCACGCATTGAGGTCGATCCGGTTCGCGTAGCCGATACGCTCGGTCACGTTGCCGTTGCCGTCGTAGCTGAAGGCGGTCACGCCACCTGCGCCATCGACCGTGTAGCGCACACGGCCATCCTTGTCGTAGACACGCTGCTCGAGCGCGTCCTGGCCAGGCGTCGCGGTCACGCGGGAGGCGATGTCGGCAACGCTCGCCTGCTGAGGCAGGTTTGCGAGCGCGATCGGCTGCGCATAGGTGGTTGTAGCGGTGACGCGGCCGGCGGCATCGTACGCGTTGCGCTTGACGTTGCCCGTCGCGTCCACCGTGTACACGAGGCGGTTGTCGGCATCGTAGGCGTAACGGCTCACGTTGCCCAGCGCATCGGTCGTGCTGGTCAGGTTTCCGTTGTTGTCGTAGGCGTAGTGCGTGGTTTCGTTCAGGCCCGTCGCGTCGACATGCTGCTCGATGCGGCGCCCCTGCTGGTCGTACACGTAGGTCGTCACGATACCGGCCGGGTTCGTCACGCTGAGGACGTTGCCGCGCTGGTCGTAGCTGTAGCGCGTGGTCAGCGCAAGGCCCGTCGGGTCGACCACCTGTGTCACCACATGGCCGTCCAGGTCATAGCTGGTCGTGGTCACGATG
>Ga0105242_10004212_pt1 | contig 11209 bp, 7 predicted proteins | sample KBSM24metaG_FD_81521 | JGI IMG/M metagenome (GOLD analysis project Ga0105242, IMG submission 81521) | Miscanthus rhizosphere microbial communities from Kellogg Biological Station, Michigan, USA - KBS M2-4 metaG | ecosystem: Host-associated > Plants > Roots > Rhizosphere > Soil | place: Michigan... | reverse complement strand
CGGCGGCGCGATCTCTACCAGCCGCTGCATGGCCTCGGAATCATGCGAGAGCGTCAGCCCGCGCGGGGTCAGCGCATCGATCGCATGCTCGATCTCGCGCCCGACCGTCTCCCGGAACTGCCGCCACTTCGCGCGCGTGTCGATCGTCTCGACGGTGAGGTTGGCCGGAGGCCGCTCGTGCGCAAACACGTCGCGCAGCGAATGGGCTGGATCGACGGAGATGAGCGTGTAGTTCTTGTCATCGTGTGCGCGCGCCAGTTGCAATGCGATCGAGGTCGCGCAGGTGGTCTTGCCCACGCCGCCTTTGCCCGCGAGGAAGGTGAAACGAGCGGGCAGCGGGCAAGTGGAGCGGTGGGCTCTCAGCCCACCGATTCGGCCGGCGGGCTGAGAGCCCGCCGCTCCACGGGATAACGGCACGCACGACCGCGGAAAATCGACCACCTTCGCGAAACGCGCGCGTGCTGCCTCGTCGCGCTTCGCGCGGTCGCGGTCGAGATCGCAGTCGATGTCGTGCACGGCGCGATTCAGCACGACGAACGGGACGTCGATGCCGCCGATCTCCTGGATCAGCCGGAGCGTCTGCTCGACGACCCACGGCTCCGAGAGCGTCACCGGTACGAACGCGGCGCGCGCGGGATCGGTGAGCAGCTCGCGCCGTGCGCGCGCGCGGGCGTCGAAGTCCTCGATGAACGCGTCGATGGCGTCACGGGACTCGCGGCGCGTGAACTGGCGCACCATGGCCCGGTGCTTCTCCTGCATCGCGTCGAGCGCGAGCGCGAGCTGGCGGAAGTGTTCCGAGGAGGAGAGCATGCGCAGCGTGTGTCCGGTCGGAGCGGTATCGACCACGACGATCGCGTCCGCGTTTTCTTCCGCGAGCTCGCCGATGTGCATCCACGCCATCAGCTCGTCCACGCCGGGAAGGGAGAGCTCGAAGAAGCGGCGCAGCTCTTCGCGGTCGAGGTAGGTGCCGCGGTCGCCGATCTCGAGGAACGAGCTCAGATTGCGGTGCAGGAAGTCTGCGTACAGCGTGTGCGCGTCGAGCGACTCGATGCGGAGGTTGCTGGGTTGCTGGGTTGCTGGGTTGCTGAAGATGTCCTCGAGGTTCGAGGCGGGGTCGGTGGTGAAGAGGATCGTTCGTTTCGATTCGGCGAAGAGGAGCGCGGCCTTTGTGGCGAGGGTCGTCTTTCCAACGCCGCCTTTGCCGCCGAAGAGGATTACGCGCCTTGTGGCGAGGGCGCGGAGGTCATCGATCACCGTAGCCAGTGTAAATGCCGATTCCGCCTTCGTCCTCACCGCGCTCGGCGGCCATCTCCCGCGCCACCGCTTCCCTCCGCGCGCGGATGTCGCGCAGCGCCTGGAACACGACCGCTTCCTCGCGGCCGTACTCTTCCTCGCTGATCTCGCCGACCTCCAGCCGCATCTGCAGCTCGATCAGCCGCTCCTTCCACGGCTGGTCGTTCATCAACTCCTCATCCGCCATCTTCTGGATCGTCGAGAGCACCCACCGGAAGCCCGCGACCGGGCCCGTGATGGGGAGGAGGAGGATGTCGTCGATGAGGAACGCCATGTTCGGTTGCTGGGTTACTGGGTTGCTGGGTTACTGGGTTGCTGGGTTGCTGGGTTACTGGGTTGCTGGGTTACTGGGTTGCTGGGTTGCTGGGTTGCTGGGTTGCTGAGGCGCCTTTAGCAACCCAGCAACTTAGCAACCCAGCAACCTAGCAACCCAGCAACCTATCTTTCTGCCCTCTCCAACTTCAGCCGAATGTTCACGAAGTTATACGGCGGCCACGGCCCTGTATAGAGGAACGAGAGTTTGTTCTCGTATTTCTTCGCGATGTCGGAGATCTGATCGTCGAAGGCCTTCGTCTTATCGCGCTCGACCAGGAAGGCCGCGTTCATGATCATCTTGTCGCCGATCGGTTTGTTCGACCGCGAGGCGATGGCGGCGTCGCGCAGCGCCTCGTAGATGTCGGTCACGTACCCGTCGGCCTTCGCCTGCAGCGCCGACTCCACGACCCGGCCGAGCTGCATGCGCGAGAAATAAGTCGAGGTCGATGTATTCGACGAGATCTCTTCCTTCAAACGGCGGATCTCTTCGTTCTCGTTCTCGATCTCGCGGATGACCTGGTCCTTGTCCCAGTTCACTTTCAGACCGAACTCGATCTTCCCTTCCATCTTCTGCAGCACATCGCTAAGCGCCTCGTACGTGCCCTTGAGGAACTCCTTGATGTCGTTCTCGGTGCGGAAGACGGTGCCGAAGCTCATCGGAAGAACGGTGAAGTCCTTCATCACCAGCTCGTTCACGTGCTCGTGGGCGAGCGCGTTCTCGCGGGTGGGATCGAAGACGATCAGCGGACAGTTCGAAACGACGGCCGCGAACTCGCGATACGGGACCGTGTACACGCGGTCATGGCGTCCGCCGATGCCGACGCCGCCGAAGTCGCGGGGCGTTTCGGTTTTGATGATGCAGTAGACGTATTTGCCCTGTTCGGTCTCGGGCTGCGCTCCCTCAAGCTGCTCGCTCATGACCTGGTCCTCTTGGTGGAACGACCGAAGAATACAATATCGGCGCTCTTGCAAGCTCCGAACCTCCGCCGCATCGCGCGAAACATCGAGTCGTGGTTCGCGCTCCATCAGCGTCCCCTCCCCTGGCGCGACGGCTACGATCCCTACCGCGTCTGGGTCTCCGAGGTGATGTTGCAGCAGACCAGAATGGAAGTGGTCCTGCCGTATTTCGCGAGATTCATGGCCCGTTTTCCCACGATCGAAAGCCTGGCCGCGGCGGACGAGCAGGACGTCCTCGCCGCCTGGTCGGGCCTCGGATACTACCGCCGCGCGCGAATGCTGCACGCCGCGGCGCGAGCCGCCGGCGGCAACATCCCGCGGACGACGAACGAGCTGATGATGCTTCCGGGCATCGGCCGCTACACCGCCGGCGCGATCGCCTCGATCGCCTTCAACGAGCGCGCGCCGATCGTCGACGGGAACGTGAAGCGCGTGCTCGCGCGGGTCTTCGGCTCCGAGGACGATGCCTGGCCGCGGGCCGCAGCGCTGGTGGAGGCATGCAAATCGCCGCGCGACTTCAATCAGGGACTGATGGAGATCGGCGCACTCATTTGCACGCCGCGCAACCCGTCATGCCTGGTCTGTCCCGTACGCGCGCAGTGCGCCACGCGCGGCGACGCGCTGCCGTTGCCGAAACAGAAGAAGGAAACGCGCGCGCTGCGCATCGCGCTCTATCTGATCCTCGACCGCCGCGGCCGCGTGCTGATGCGGCGCGAGTCGGGACCGCTGATGACCGCGATGTATCACCTCCCCCACGGCGACACCTCCCTTCTCTCCGGCCGCCCGCTCGACGTCATGACCCGCGCCCTCCTCGGCTCCTTCCGCCACACCGTCACCACGCGCCGCATCGAGTTCACGCTCTACGCCGCCAGCACGCGTGACCGCGTACGCGAGTCTGCGGACGAATACGTGTGGGTCGATCCTCACGCGATCGGCGAAGTGCCGCATCCGTCGTACGTGGGCAAGGCGCTGCGGATGTGGTCCAGGAGAGTCTAGGAGTGCGGGGGCAAAGCCGCCGCTCTAGGCAATCCAGAGCGGTAGCTTCGCTACCGCACTCCTATACAATCGCTCCGAATGCGCGGGCGTGCGATCTCCTTTCTCCTGCTGATCCTCTTCCTTTCCGCCGGGGCCTCCGCCGACTGTTCCTGGGTCCCGCGCTACAGCGGCCAATATCGTTCCACCGCTTACGACGTCGCGATCGACAGCGAGGGCCTGGTGTGGGTCGCGAGCGGCTATGGCGTGACGCTGCTCGAGCCGGCGGCGGCGGGGAAGCTCACGTTCGCGGATGCCGCGGCCATTCCGGGATCGACGCGCGTCATCGCCGTCGCCGGAAACATCGCCTACGCCGGCAGCGGCTCGCGGGTCTTCATCCTCCGCCGCACCGGCCGCACGTTCGAGGTCGTCCGTTCGATCGACGCGGGCGGCACGGTCAACGACATCGCCGTCGTCTCGACCTATCTCTTCGTCGCCACGTCGAAGGGCATCGCCCACTTCGACGTCTTCGATCCAACGCTGCCGGTGCGCACGAGCGCCATCCTCTCGACGTCGCGGCTCAACGTCACGTCGCTGGCGGTTCTCGGAACGAAGCTGTACGCCGCCGACGGCGACGCCAGCGTCGAGATCTTCACGATCAGCATCCCCGCGCTGCCGCAGGGAACCGGCTCGCTCGAGTCGCTTCCCAGCTCCACGTCCGTTCAGGTCACGACGTCCGACGAACGCCTCTACATTTCGGATGATCTCGGGCAGAACACCGACATCTTCATCGGCACGTCCCGCACGGCCCGGATCGGCTACGGCACGAACGCATTCGCGCCGCTGGGGAAGGATGCGTTCTTCGCCGCCGGGCCGCAGCGGATCTTCCGGGCGCTCGAGATCACGGACCTCACCCGCGTCGCCGAGCTTTTCGAGGACCAGCTCCTCCCCTTCGGCGGCACCAGCAATCGCATCTTCGCGATGGCCCGCGGCGGCAACACGCTGTACATCGCGGCCGGCGACATGGGACTGATCACGTATGACGTCGGCGTCCTGATCTCGCCGCATCCGCTCATCAGCTACGCCGACGGCGGCAGGTCGAGCGTGCAGGCGGTCGGCGACAAGGCCTATTTCTCCGCCACGCTCGGCGTCACCGTTTTTTTGATCCAGCGCGCGGGGATCTCGATGCCGCCGATCCGCGCATGGGGAGTGCCGTCAGCGCTGCTGCACGACTCCACGACGACGACACTGCTCGGCTCGACCGGCGCCGATCTGAAAACCTGGCGCATCGATACGGAGCAAACACCGGCGGAGACGTTTTCGAAGACGCTCGCGGCCAACGTGCGAACGGCCCTGCTGACGAGCACCGCCGCCATCGCGCTGCTGGTCGACAACTCCGTGTGGCGCGTGCCGCTCGACGGCACGGCACCGCAGCGCATCACGGTCGACGGTGGCACAGTGCGAGACATCGTGCGCTCCGGCACCGCGATCGCCCTCGTGCAAGTGACCGACGATGCGAAGACGATCGTGCGCTACTACGCGAACGGCGACCTCACCGCGGCGCCGCACACGTTCAATCTCGACGGCGCCGCGTTCGGCGGGCTCGCGCTCAACTCCACGACCGCGGCGGTGTTCACGTTCCAGGGCATCAGCCTGATCGACCTCGGCAGCGGCGCCGTGCGCGTGCTCCCCGACTCGAATCGCCTCATCCCATTGCAACTCCTCTTCACCGGCAACGATCTGCTCGTCCTCAGCTCGCTCGCGTCCACGCTCGCGGTGTGGGACACGTCGAACAACGTGCTGCGGCGCGAGAGCTCACTCCCGGCCTCGCCGCTGCGCATGCATGTGTCGGGAAAGATCGCGCTGATCGCGAGCACCACCGGCCCGATGGCCATCGACTACACCGTCACGCTGCCGAATCGCGTTTCCGCGATCGACAATCGCTATTACAAAAAGGCCGCCGCCGCGGGCGATTTCCTTTACCTCCAGGAAGACGGGCGCATCGATGTGTTCTGGACGGGAAAGGGCGCGGCGCCGCGGTTCGTCACGAGCATCAGCGCGCCCGGGACATCGGGCATCGCCGCGTTGCCGGAGACGCTTTTCGCGCTCGGCTTCGGCGATGTCACGTCGTACTCCACCGCCGGAGTCCAGCTGGCTCGGACCACACTCGAAGACGGTACGCAACCGAGCTCCATCACCACGGCCGGCAATGCGGTCTGGGTATCGCTGGTGTCGGGATGCTCGAGCGGCACGTGTGCGCGCAAGACGCTGGTTCTCGATCCGAAGACGCTCGCGGTGACGGCGACGATGAACGGCGGCGCGACGAGAGTGGTCACGTCCGGCACGCGCGCGTACGCGCTGTTCGAGCTGCCCGACCAAGTGCGCGTGATCGATATCGCCAATCCGCTGCAGCCGTCGCTGGTGATGGCCGAGGTCAGTCCGGCTCTCGCGTCGGACATCGGATATTTCGGGGGGAAGGTTTACGTCCTCGCCGACAGGATCTACGGCTACACGGAGTCGCTGCTCGCGACGGGGACCTCGCTCAGCAGCGTTGCGGCGACTCAGTCAATGGCCATCGACGGCGACTGCGCGGTCATCACCGGACGCAACGAGAATCCCGACTTCTACACGTTGCCGCTCTGGAACCAGACCTCGGCGCACGTGGAGATCCCGTCGCCCGTTCGCATGCTCGCGCAGCAGCCGGGCCGGCTCTTCGTGCTGACCGACCACTCGATCGAGGTCTGGACGACCGCGCCGCCGCCGTCACCGCCGCGGAGACGCGCCGCGCGATAATGACTCGATGGCGAAGATCGAGCTCTCCACCGACGCGCATTCGTATCGCATCACCCTCAATGATCCGCCGCTCAATATTCTCGACATCGAGATGCTTGCCGCGCTGCGCGATGCGCTCGCGCGCGTGACGAACGACCGTCACGCGCTGATCATCGACGCGGTGGGAGAGAAGGCCTTCTCCGCCGGCGCGAGCGTGCAGGACCACCTCGGCGATCGCGTGACGGCGATGCTCGCGCATTTCCACGACTGCTTTCGCGCGCTCTCGCGGCTCGATCTGGTCACGGTCTCGCTCGTTCGCGGCGCGGCCCTCGGCGGCGGGTGCGAGCTCGCCCTCGCCTGCGACTTCGTCCTCGCTTCCGACCGCGCGCGGTTCAGCCAGCCGGAGATCAACCTCGGCGTCTTCCCGCCCGTGGCCGCCTACCAGCTCTCGCGGCAGATCGCGCCGCGCAAAGGCCTCGAGCTGCTGCTCACCGGCGACACGGTCGACGCGGCGGCAGCCGAACGCCTCGGGATGGTCAACGCCGTCTTCCCACTCGCCGAATTCAACGCCCGCGCCGGAGAGTGGCTGCAGCGCCTGTATCGCCAGAGCGCGTCATCCGTGCGCCTCGCGAAAAAAGCCTTTCGCCTCGCGCAAACCGAAGACTTCGACGAACGCCTCGCGCGCGTGGAGCGGCTCTATCTCGAGGAGCTGATGAAGACGAACGACGCGAACGAGGGACTCAACGCGTTCATCGAGAAGAGAAAACCGGAGTGGCAAAACCGGTAGTGGAGCGGCGGGCTCTCAGCCCGCCGATGCAAGCCGGCGGGCTGAGAGCCCGCCGCTCCACTCAGCTAATCCGCCTGCTGCTCGAAGGCGACCTGGGTGTTCGCGTCGAGCTTCACGATCATCTTCTTCGACGGCGTCACGTTCGTCGGGAAGGTCACGATCATCACCACGCCCGAGGTCTTGCCGTCGCAGCCGACGGGCATCGGGCGGACGACCTTCAACTCGCCGAACTGTTTGGCGATTTGCCTGCCGCCATCGTCGACCCACTCCAGCGGCGGCGACTGTTTCGCCTGGATCGTCTTCGCCAGCTGCTGCGCTTCCTGAAACGTCAGTTTTCCGGTGAGCAGAGTCACCACCTGGCGCGGACCCTCGCTGCGGCTGACGAAGCGATTCACGCACACCGCGCCGGACGCGACCTGCGCGGCGAACAGAACAACGGCGACTGCGGACATTCGAACCGTGGGCATTCAAGACCTCGCCCGACGTAGACAAACATGAAACCGCCGGTATTTCCGAACGTACTATCCGAGTGCAGCCGGCCCATGCGCGGCGTGTGTCATCATGACCTCAATGGACGTTCCGCCCGAAAAACGGCGCGGCATTTCGCCCGCGTTTCTGGTCTGGCTTTCCGGAATCGCGATCATCATCGTCCTCCACTACGTCGACGCGCTCCTGGACCGGTTCGGGCGGAGCATCGGCATCCTCGATCTGTTTGCCTTCCTGGCCTGGCTCGTCGTCATCGCCCTCACGCTCTACGGCTGCGCCATCGCCTCGCGCTGGATCCTGCGCAAGCTCTTCTGGACGGTCGGGCGGCGGCTCTTCCTCAGCTACGTGATGATCGGCGTTCTGCCGTTCTTTCTCTTCGCGATTCTGCTCATCGCGATCCTCTACGTGATCGCGGGCGTCGCCAGCCAGGCCAGTTACCGCGCCGAGCGGCAGAACGCGCTCGGATATCTGGAGCTGCTCAACGGCGACTACGCGATCCAGGGCCGCAAGCCGAGCATGGAAGGCGTGGAGCTGTACGACACGGCGGCCGCGAGCGGCGCGAAACTCCCGGCCTGGCTGCGGACGAAGACGCACAGCGGCATCGTGCTGCGCGACAAACAGCCGCTCCTCGTTTCCGCGCGACAGTATCCCTACAACGGCGGAACGCGCGCGGTCGTGCTCGCGCTGCCGATCGACGAGCACTTCGCGAAGCAGATCGAAGACCGCGGCGGGATGATCACCGCCACCACGATCGGCTCGCGGGAGGGACGCGAAGGGATCAACATCAGCAAGGAAGACACGCACTTCCGCGACTTCAGCAAACGCGGCATCGACATCGGCCGCAACTTCTTCTTCGAGACCACCGAAGAAGGGGCCCTGCTGAACTGGCTGGACGGAACGCCGGATCCACAGAAGCGGCTCTTCACGGTGATCTCGAATCCGTACCGCAACCTCGTGCAGATCTACTTCGGCGGGGCCACGAACTCCTGGCTGATGCGGATCATCTTCAGCATCATCCTCGGACTGGCGACCTCGCTGATGCTCGCCTACTTCATCGCCACCGCGTTCGCGGCGGTGCTGATCTTCTCGATCTCGCGCGCCGTGAACCGCATCGAGAAAGGCACGCGCGCGGTCGAGCGAGGCGACTTCTCGTATCGAATCCGGATGAAGCGCGCCAACCAGCTCGGCGCGATGGCGCAATCGTTCGACCGCATGACCGAGTCGATTGTCTCGCTGCTGGCGACGGTGACGGAAAAGGAGCGCCTGCAGAGCGAGATCGAGATCGCGGCGACGATCCAGCGCAATCTTCTGCCGCGCGAAGGGCCGAAGTACCGCGGCGTCTCGTTCTCCGCGCACTTCGAGCCGACGGCCTCGATCGGAGGCGACTATTACGACGTCTTCAATCTCGACAAGACGCGCCTCGCGGTGGCCATCGGCGACGTGTCGGGGCACGGGCTCTCGACGGGACTGGTGATGGCGATGGTGAAGGCGGCCATCACGACGCTCGTCGAAGAGGGAGCCGACGAGACCTCGCTCTTCCACCGCCTCAACGATCTCGTGTTCCGCTCGACCGAGCGCCGCGCGTTCATGACGCTGGCGTTCACGATTTTCGATCTCGAGCGCGGCACGATCCGCCACACGAACGCCGGCCATCTCTATCCGTACCTGCTGCGCCGCGACGCTTCCGTGCCGATCCCGATCGAGTCTCCCTCGCTACCCCTCGGCGTGCGCAGCAAGATCACCGCGCATACCGTGGAAGTGCCGCTGCAGGAAGGTGACGCGATCGTCTATCTGTCCGACGGCATCGTCGAGGCCCAGGACGAGAACGGCGATCCGTTCGGCTTCGATCAGCTCGAGGCCCTGCTCACGCGGCAGGTCGATCGCTCTCCCTCCGCCATCCGCGACGCAATCCTCGACGCGATCGCCCGGCACGCGGGTACACGTCCCGCGGACGATGACCGGACGGTGATGGTGCTGCGGTTCGACAGCCTGAAGATCGTCAGCGAAGCGTTCGAGCCCGCGGAAACGGCCGGCGCTGCGGCCTGATTTTTTTTGGGCTGCGGCAGCGCCAACTGCCGCTTTCCCACAGCGGCGGCACAGCCGCCGCATTTGAAAGCGGCGATTGGCATCGCCGCACTCCAAAGGAATCAGCGATTCAGGCCGATCATCACGCTTCTTCCCGGCGCGAATGCGGCGACGGCGTCGGCGGAGCCGAAGTGCTGGGCGTTCGTGAGATTGCGCACCACGACTCGCACTTCGAGCATCGGTGAAACGCGCCAGCCGGTGCCGGCATCGACGGTCGTGTAGCCGGGGCGCGCCGTCTCGACGGGGCCGGGGCGATCGTCCTCTCCGTACGCGGAGAGCGTCACGAATGCCGAGGCCCGCTCCACCGCCCAGCGCAGCGACGCGTGCAGCACGGGCGCGCTGATGTCGTCGAGGGCGGCCCCGGTATCGGCGTCCTCGCCGCGCGCGACCGCGGCGCCGAGTTGCAGCTCGAAGTCGCGCGGCAGCCGCGTCGCCACTTCGACCTCAGCGCCGCGAATCTCCGCTTCGCCGCGGTTGCGGAAGTTGAAGTCCGATCCGTTGCGGAAACGCTCCACGAGATTGCGGATGCGGTAGTCGTATGCGAAGACGGCGACGGCCGTCCGCGAGCCGGTCCAGCGGAGTGCACCATCGATCTGCACGCTCCGCTCCGACTCGAGCTCCGGATTGCCGGCGACGAAGCCGCGCCCGCTCACGCCGCGGAAGTAGCGGTCGGAGAGCGTCGGCTCGCGATAGCCGCTGGCGAGCTGCAGCGTCGCCGTGACGTTGCGGAACGGCCCGGCGGTCGCGGCGACGTGTCCCGACAGCGCGACGTCGTCGCGCGAGCGGTCGCCGAAGAAGCCGCCGCGATTGCGCGAGGCGATGTAGTCGGCGCGCCCGCCCGCGGCGAACTTCAGCGAGGTCGTCGCGCGCGTGTCCCAGGAAGCGAAGACGCCGGCGTCGTAGCGGTCGGCGTCGTCGAGCGATCCCGGCGAGCGGAGATTGAAGCGCGTCACGAAATCCGCGCCCGTGACGAGCCGCGAGCGTTCGCCCGAACGTTCGCCGGAGACGCGCAGCGAAGCATCGCGCGCCTTCACCGCGGCGCTTTCGAGTCCGGTCGGGCGCACGCGGTTCGTGGTGATGGAGTACGAGCCGGCCGATGCGCGGACCGACGCCGCGTTCCAGATCCGCTTCGGCGCGAAATCGAGCGCGAACGTCAGCAGCGTCGCGCGCTCGTCGGGATAGATCGTGAGCACCGGATCGCTCGACGGTGCTCCGATGTCGCGCGCGATGCTGGTCATGACGCCGGCGCGCATGCGCCCCCACGATGAGTCGCGCACGAAGCGCAGCAGCGCGCCGCGGTCGCGGTACTGGGAGTTCTCGATGGTGTTGCCGTTCGCATCCTCGGCGTCGCTCGCGGACCGCAGATGAATCGATCCGAGCAGCGCGCCGCCCCAGGCATCGGTCGAGATCTCGGCCGCAGCGCTGCGCGCGTCCTCGCCGCCGAATGATGCCCACGAGTCATAGCGAAACCCGGGACGGCCCGGAACGGGATCGCGCGGGCGCATGTGCACGATGCCGCCCAGCGCGTCGGAGCCGTAGGCT
>Ga0105242_10004211_pt1 | contig 11212 bp, 9 predicted proteins | sample KBSM24metaG_FD_81521 | JGI IMG/M metagenome (GOLD analysis project Ga0105242, IMG submission 81521) | Miscanthus rhizosphere microbial communities from Kellogg Biological Station, Michigan, USA - KBS M2-4 metaG | ecosystem: Host-associated > Plants > Roots > Rhizosphere > Soil | place: Michigan... | reverse complement strand
CAATTTGCCCGACTTGTAAGGGTACGGGTAACGTTCCCGAAAAGGTCTGCACCGTGTGTCATGGTAAGGGCACGGAACGTCGCACCCAAAACGTGCAGCTAAAAGTCCCTGCCGGCATAGATGACGGTGCTACAATTCGGCTAAGGGAACACGGCGAAGCTATTGCCAATGGCCCCAAGGGCGACCTGTATGTGCATGTCCGTGTCAAAGCACACAAACACTTTACCCGTGAAGGCGATCTCATTTTATCTGAAGAGCATGTAGGCATGGTAGAAGCTGCTTTGGGCACCGAAATGGACGTAGAAACGGTAGACGGCTTGGTGCGCATGAAAGTCCCGGCCGGCACGCAAAGTGGCACTGATTTTAAATTGAGTAATCACGGCGTGCCGCATATGCGCGCTGAATCTCGTGGCGCTCACATTGTTACTATTGTGGTAGACACGCCCACTAAACTTTCCAAGCAACAAAAAGAACTCTTGGAACAGTTCCAAACCGGCACCAAAAAACGCGGTATTTTCTAGGCTGCGTAGGCACCACGCTTAACAAAAGTAACCAAAAGCGGTATTATGCACATAAATGCGTAACATCCAGCGCAACCAAGATGGCTTTATTCCGATGATAATCTGCCTGATCCTTATCATTGTGGCGGTTTTATATATTTCGTACCAACACGTGGCTAACGCACAACACTAGACTTGCATAAGTCGTGTTATAAGTTTATAATATGTATCTATGCATACAAATCTGGCGGAACTTACCGCAAGCTATGCCGCAGAGCCCTATACGGCTATAGGGTCCAACGAACCTTACGGGCCAGGTAAGGATGACCCGGCTGCTTTGGCACAGCGCAGTGCTGCTCGGCAAGAATTCTTAGACCAAGATCAATTACAGTGGCCAAACCTTACATATCCGCTATTGGTTGAGGATGATCTAATTGCAGCCGAAAAAGCCTACAATGGCATCTTAAACGGTGTAATAGCCCACGAATCACAGGCAGGGGAAGCGCCTGAATCGGACATTCTGTATGAAATGGCAGCACGTAAACTGGCAGAGATGTATCGCCACCGCGAGGTACTTAGACTGCTTGGTCATACGGCAGTTGGTCACGACGAACTGGCTGAATTGTCACGTAGCCGTGCAGCAAATATGTCGGGCGAGCTGTTTGGTGAGCCGGATGAAGCATCATTCCGTGCTCTTTTGGCAGACGATATCCGGCAGGCGCTTGCCGCACAAAGTTATCCCGGGACTACTAAAGCAGTTCTGGCATACGAATATCTTGCGCTTCTTGGTCTAACCCAAGATGAGGCTGAGCGTATCGCTGCAGAGGAGCCTGCCAGTGAATCGTACGAACTGCAGGATAGCACTATCGAGATAATTCGCGATGATTGGTACGCGTTGTTCCCGGATTTGGAATCGGCCATGGCACCTTTCGCCGGCCGAGATTATGACACTACGCCAACCGAGGCACAGCCGGCTTTCGATGCCGCGCTTGGGGCGGTCGGCCTATTAGAAAGAGGCTGGAAAACCCGTATGCTGGGCGGCCGACAAAAGGCGGATACCGATGGGCCGAAGCGAACCATTACTTATGGAGCTAAGCGGAAGAACTTTACCCCAACCTCCATTATAGGTACGCCAGTACATGAGAGTATTCATGCGTTGCGGTATCAAAATGGTAGTGAACAAGCGGAGCCTTATCGCCGCGCGGGGCTACCAGGTTCGCTCGAATTTGGCGAAGGCTTTCCTGTGGCGATCGAGCAAGTTCTGAGTGGCGTAAGGCGCATTCCGGGACTTAAATATGATCTGCAAATTGGCTTATTAAAAGGCATGCATTTGCCAGAAGATATTCGACGAGAGCAGTCATATCGAACGGTTGACGAGATCATGTGGCGGCGCGCTGCCCTACAGGAGACCACCCCATTGGATGCCGCAAAGGTAGCCGAGCTCCAATCTGACACCTATGACTCGGTTATGAGAACCGCTCGTGGTAATGCTCGCGATAACCGGGACATCAACTACTTTAATGGCGGCAGAAAAGCGGCACTGTTCCTTAATGAAACCGCAAAGCTCCCTACTGAAATTCGTCGGGATCGTTTGCGCTGGGTGTTGTCCGGAAGGTTCGATCCAACCAACCCCAAACAAGTGGCTCTATTTGGTGGTGACCCTGCCGCGGCGTACCTAAGTCGCTAGACGTAACCGAAAGAGGCCGGTGCAGCCAGATGTGTGCGCTTTCAGGCCCTAACATTAGGCGCTAACTTCGATCATCGGTATACTGCTAGGTGTGCGGGTGCACCAATCGATGACGCTCATTAGTGGCTTATTCTTAGAATGTAATGCAGCGTCGGTGCTCAAACTGCATTAGGCTTTCATAGCGGCAATCAGTTTGATATTCTACCGTTGTTAGCTCGAAAGACCGGGGCAGAACGTGGCAAGATAGAATATATTGCAATTGTTAAACATAAGTGTTATAATACTGATAGTTAGGCGATACTATGACGAAGACCAAAGCAACCATTGCAATTATTGGGCACAAAGAGTGCATTGATTTTCCCGATCTGGGACTTATTGAAGTGCCAGCCAAGGTGGATACGGGTGCCGATAGTTCGGCTATCTGGGCTAGTGATATTACCGAGAAAGATGGCGTATTGTATTACGTTCTTTTCGATAAGCTGTCTCCATTTTACACGGGGGAGGTGCTAGCAACTGAGAAGTTTAGTGTTGCATCGATAAAGAATTCTTTTGGCCAGACCGAATTTCGATATAAAGTAACACTTAAAGTTCGTTTGGCCGGTCGGCTTATAAATGTCCGCTTCACGCTTGCCAACCGTGAAAATAACAGTCAACCAATTCTTATTGGTCGACGTACGCTCCATGGTAAGTTTCTGGTGGATGTCGCGGCGCAGCCACAGAATACCCAACCCCATCGTATGCTGCTGATGAGCGCTAAAATAACGCCCTCGGTCAGTGCATTTGTAAAGGGTGTGATTAGTGCCTCAGATAATCTAGAGATTACTCATACTACATACGACGACGTACAGTTCTGTTTTGGTTTGCAAGGTACTCGAATAACGCTGCGTTCCACTGGCGATGATATCGCTTCGTTTGACATAGTGCACTTTAAGACGTCACGTCAGCGTGATGTTACGGCCGCCATGGCACGTTATCTGAAGGTGCGCGGTGTAAAGGTAGCCGACGAGTCAAGTCTGCATTATGCGGATAGTAGCAAGCTGTACCAATATGTAATCTTGGCGGACAACGACATACCTATTCCCGATTCCATGTTTGTTATGCCGGTACACCTGGCAGAATCATATGAGGCCTTTGTGGACTATTTGGGTCTGCCATTTGTACTAAAGGGTATACATGCCAGCAAAGGAGACCATAACTACTTGGTGCGTAACAGGGCTGGCTTTACGGCTGCATGTCAGCAGATTATGACCGCTGGTGCCTTCGCTATAGCGCAACGCTTTATAGATAACGATGGTGATTATCGTGTCCTAGTTTTGGGACGGCGGATTATGTTAGTGGTGCATCGTAGTCGTGTATCCGATGACACGCATTTGAATAACACCTCGCAAGGGGGCAGTGCTAAACTACTAGATGTTTCTGAGTTACCCACCTACGTACAGACAACAAGCATTACCGCCTCCAAGGTGCTGGACCTGGGTGTCGCGGGCGTTGACATGGTACAGGAGCTAGGCACTGGAAAATGGTATTGTTTTGAGGTGAATGATGGCCCGCAAATAGCTTCGGGTGCCTTTGTGCCCGAAAAGCAACAGGCGTTTGCCAGGTATATTGAAACCGAACTAAGTAAATAGGGAGACGGTATGAAAATAGCGATTTTATCAAAGGGCTCCCTGAACTATACCACCAAGCGGTTAGAAGAAGTTGCTCGGGCACGTGGTCACGATGTGGAAGTAATCAATTACGCCAAGTGTTACATGACCATGGAGCGCAGCAAACCGGTTGTGTATTACAAGGGCGAGGTCTTGCCAAAGTTTGATGTTATCATTCCCCGAATTGCGCAAAGCTATACCAAATACGGTACGGCAGTGGTTCGTCAGTTTGAAATGCAAGGTTCGTTTACTACTGCCAGTTCGATTGCCATTAACCGCTCGCGTGATAAGCTCCGGACCTATCAGATCCTGGCGCGTCAGGATGTGGGGATACCCAAAACCGTGTTCGCTCGTGAAACCGCTAACCTAGAAGAGGTGGTCGACCTAGCTGGTGGTGCGCCGGTAATTATCAAAGTTGCCCGTGGCACACATGGCAACGGCGTAGTGCTAGCTGAAACCAAAAAGGCCGCCAAGGCCGTGATGCAGGCCTTTTATGTAGAAGGTGTGAACTTTATTGTGCAGGAATTTGTGGCCGAAAGCGCCGGTACGGACATCCGGGCGCTGATTGTTGGTGGTCGAGTAGTGGCCAGCATACAGCGACAGAGCTTGGATGACGACTTTCGTTCGAACACGCATCAAGGCGGTGTTGGTAGTGCTGTCAAACTGACCGACGAAGAAGAAAAGACGGCGGTAAAGGCCGCCAAAGCCATGAACCTGCCAATTTGTGGTGTAGATATGATGCGCTCTAAAGATGGGCCAAAAGTGCTTGAAGTAAACAGCAGTGCCAGTATAAAAACGCCAGAACTGGTTACTAAGCGCGATGTTGCCACCAAGATAATTGAATACATAGAGCGCAACGCCAAAGCTCGACCGCGCAAAGACAAAGTTGGCGCCTAGAGCCTCGCCCCATCTTGCTTGTGCTATATTTAAGGTATGACCTATCTGATTATGTTAGCCGCGCTAGCTCTGGTGCCCATATTGGCTATTCTGTCGCTGCGGGTAAATGGTGCGATTGCGTTTATGAGCCTGGCACTGGGCAGTCTGCTGGTTGCGTACGCGGCCTCTGATGTAAATACCATATTTGGCGGTTTTTCGGCAAATGGCTCGCTTTCGAAATACTCGTGGGTGCAGTTAGGGTTATTGGTGGCGCCGTTTTTGCTCACCGTGGTCTTTACACGGGGTAGTGTAAAAGGTTCCAAACAGGCGTTGAACGTACTGCCAACGTTAGCTTGTGGTTTGTTGTGTGCATTGCTTGTTACCCCGCTGCTGCCGGCAGATATGCAGCATCATTTGCAGCATCAGACGTTGTGGCGTCAACTAGACAACATACAGACAGCGGTTGTACTGGGTGGTGCGGCCTTTAGCCTGTTGTTTTTACTGGTAACGCATCGCAAAAAACACGACGAAGAAGGCAAAAAGCATAGCAAACACTAACTTAGTCTGATCTAACGGCGCAACTCCAAATTATACTGTTATTGTCGGAACGCCCAGGGCTTGCAGCTGAGCCAGCCAGGCTTCGGCATTGGCTTTGTTTTTGCGTGAGCCTGCGGTTAATGTGGAGTATAGTAGTCCGGTCATGACGGCGCTGAGGTTCAATGCGCTATATATACTTAGACTACCATTACCAAGCTTTTCGGGCACCGATCTAAAATACAAGGAAAGTGTTTGGCCGTCGTTTAGTCGTATGACTATCACACCTTTGCCTAGGGCAGCCTTTCTCATGTCCGCCACCAGGAAGGTGTCGACCAGAATGTCTCTCTGGTAGAGTTCAAGCCGATTAGTAAAAAGTACGGCAGTGTACCTTTCGGGGAAACCCAGTTTCCCAACCTTGTTTTTTCGGTAACGGAGGGTGGTCTTTAGGAGAGGTTGCATTTGCTATGATTATAGCATCAGGATCTTAAAAACTACTCCACAGATACTGATTGGTAACTTCGTGATGGTAGATGACCTCAGCAGCCTTAACTCGTGTGCCAAGCTCGCGTGCGCTTCGACCAGCAACAACTTGCTTATAAGCCAGGTATTTTTGCTTGCTGGATTCGCCCAGAATTTTAGAAACGTAATCACTAGCCTTGAACAACCGTATTGCGTCGTGAATAGTGCCGGGCAGGAAACGTAGGCGTGGTCGTTTGTCGTTATCGGGCGTTGGAGCCTGGTCTTCCAACCCGGTTCGTAAGATTGCCAGGAGTGTCAGGTAGGGGTTGGCGTCTGGGGCTACGGAACGGATTTCTATACGCGTGGTGCGTTCGTTGCCAAATGGGATGCGAATCATCGATCCTCGGTCATTGGCCGAAACTTTAATTTGGTTTGGCGCTTCAAAGCTTGGGTCCAGTCGGCGATAGGCGTTGACACTAGGGTTAAAGATAAGGCAGAGGTCTGGAGCACGGTTGAGGATTTTGTCGACGAATTCCCAACCCACCGCCGACAAGCCATCACGGCCCTTTTTGTCATAGAAGATGTTCTTGCCGTTTTTGTTCAGTGAAAAATTGGTGTGCATGCCATTGCCATTAATGCCCTGGATTGGCTTGGGTAGGAATGTGGCGGTTAGTCCCATGTTCATAGCTACCTGGCGACAGACAAGCTTGTAGAGCTGAACTTGATCGCAGGCTCGCACAACATCAGTATAGCTAAAATTGATTTCAAATTGTGACGGTGCGACTTCGGGGTGGTCCTTTTCATTCTTGAATCCCATGGCCCGCTGTACTTCGGCAGTACGGTCAATAAACCGACGTAAATCGTCGAGCGGCAAGGAGTGGTAATAGCCGCCAGTAGAAACCAATTCAAACCCAGCCTTGCTGTCATAATTCTGTTCAGCATCAATACCTTTCAGTAAAAAGCCCTCAATCTCGGGCGCCATGTAGGCCTCCAGGTTGTCCTTGGCTTTGATGTCTAAGGCGTAGGCCTGCAGCTGCCCGCGGAAGTCCGATTCGTAGGGCTTAAAACTGCGGTCACACACGTTAGCAAAGATGATGACCTTACCGGCGCCAAAGATATCTGCTGGCACAAAAGTAAGACTAATCCAATCAACACTTAGTCGCAGATCAGATTCGTGCAGTTCGCTCAGACCTTTGATTGACGAGCCGTCAAACGTCAGGTTATCTAGGGAGGCTAAGAAAAACTTTTTGTCGTAATCGAGCATGTGCAGCCGGCCTTCAATATCGGAAAAACAAAGGGTGATCGCCTTTATGTGCTTCTCGTCTGTCAGATACTTGGTATGTACTTTCTTGGCCTCGGCCGGGTTGGTAATCGCCCGGGCGCTCAGGTTCATTTCCTCGATTTCTTCGTAGGAAAGTTCTAAAAAGTTTCTAAGGTCGCCATTCATAACTTTGTCCCCTCTATTTTTGTTCATTAACGCTATTTATATATAAATCATAACACTCATAGTTTAAATATTAGAACTTTTATAGTAACTATTGATATTTTTATTGTTAACAAAACAAGTTGAACTTTGGATGGCCCAGTGGGATCACTCGCTTTGCTGCGTTCTAAAATCGGCCAGGGGAAAGGCCGATTTTACGAACCTCGTTCGTTAGTCTCACTGAATCAACCACGAAAAAAGACCTACGCTATGGCAGGTCTTTTTTCGTGGAGGGCCCAGTGGGACTCGAACCCACGACACCCTGCTTAAAAGGCAGGTGCTCTAACCGGCTGAGCTATGGGCCCACAACTAGCTTTCGTTAGAAAATAACTCCTTACATTATCGATATTTTGGGCAAAAAGTCAATGCGCCTATAGGCGCTCATGGTTGGCGAGCGACTGGTTGGTACACTAAGAATACTATGTGGCGGAGAATCTGGGAACGACGCTTGAACCGAACAACACTGCTTATGGTGGGTTGCGCTGCGTTCTTGGTGGGGTTGGTGGTGGCTCGAAAACACATGGCCGTAACGGGCTGGGCGGTGGTGCCGGTGTTGGTTGCGGCAGGGCTACTACTGAAACGTCGGACTGTGCTTACGGCTAGTGTGGTGGTGCTGGCAGGTTTGTTGCTGGGTGTCTGCCGTGGGAGTATGTACCTGCACGCTATGCAGCCGTATCAGACATTGGCACACCACAAAGTGCAGTTCACGGCCACAGCCAACATAGACGCGGTCTACGGTAAAAACAGTCAGCTGAGTTTTGTGGTGCGCGATGTGCAATTTACCTACCCGCAACGAACCAGTGTACCGGGAAATATGAAAATAAACGGCTTCGGTGAAACCATGGTTTACCGCGGCGACCGGCTGGAGATAAGTGGCAGCTTGTACCCCACACGTGGGGCCAGCCAGGCCACAGTTAGCTACGCAAAATTGCATAAAGTTGGCAGTTCGTCTTCGCCGGTTGATACGCTGCGGCGCAAATTTGCAGCCGGTATGCAAACTGCCCTGCCGGAACCGCTGGCTTCGTTTGGGCTGGGGCTACTGGTGGGCCAGCGCAACACATTGCCCGAAGAACTAACGCAGACATTGCTGATGGTGGGCCTGACGCACATCATTGCGGTTAGTGGCTACAATCTAACTATTTTGCTGGAGTCGTCGCGGCGCTTGTTGGGCAATCGTTCCAAATTGCTTTCTACGGCCATCGCCCTGGTACTCATTTTTGGGTTTTTGCTGATTGCCGGGACTAGCGCCAGTATTGTGCGGGCGGCGGTGATTAGCATTCTGGGCCTGAGCGCCTGGTATTACGGCCGGTCGGTGCGTCCTTTGTTGCTCATATTGCTGGCCGCGGTGGGTACAACTTATGCTAATCCGGTGTATCTGTGGGCGGACATCAGCTGGTACCTGTCGTTTTTGGCGTTCTTTGGGATATTGGTGATTGGGCCGGTGGTTATGCAAAAACTGTACGGCGAAAAACAACCGCCGCTGCTTATACAAATTGCGCTAGAAAGTCTGTGTGCCGAGGTTATGACACTCCCTATCATTCTGTACATATTCGGCCAAATGTCACTGGTGAGTTTGCTGGCTAATATGTTGGTGGCGGCGCTGATACCACTGGCTATGCTACTTAGCTTAATTGCCGGGCTGGCGGGTATGCTGGCCGGTGGCATTGCTGGTTGGTTTGCCTGGCCTGCCCAGTTGCTCCTAACATACATGCTGGACGTAGTACATTTACTTAGTCGTATTCCGCACGTTTTTCAGCAAGACCGCTATTTATCGGCCGTTGATATGACTTTGTGCTACGCTGCGGTTGTGACGATGATTGGTCTAGCGTGCTATGCCCGGGCGCGGCGAAAACGGTTTGAATTCGTATCTGTTCCGGAGAGAATACAGTGCAACAATAACTGACAAATGCGAAAACTATGCTTATACTAGAGACGATGGAAGAGAGACTGAAATTCGGGGCCTTTCGGACTTTGCAGGCGGCTGGGGTAACACGGCAGTTTGCTAAAAAACGCACTATTTTATTCCAGGGTGAGATCCCGCGGGGTGCTATGGTGCTGGAAGGTGGCCTGGTAAAGGTCTACGGTATAACCACCAGCGGCGATCAGCGGACCATCACCCTGCTGGCTGCTGGCGATATCTTTCCGGTGGAATATGTTTTTGACCGTTCCCGCGTTAGTCTGTACTACTACGAAGCACTTACCGACTGCAGTGTGCTGAGCCTTCCCAAAACGCAATTCATTGCTGCGCTAGAAAGTGATCCGGCACTAAAGGAACAAGTTTTTCAGGCTTACATGGCACATTACACCAGTGCAACTATGCACATTTACGCGCTCGAGCATTCCCATGCTCAGGAAAAGTTGGTTTATATTTTGCAATATATGGTGGCGCGATTCGGCGAAAAACAGCCGGATGGCCTGATGAAAATCGACTTGCGACTGAGTCACCAAGACATTGCCGAGATGGTAGGGCTAACGCGCGAAACTACCGCCGTAGAACTACACCGTTTGAAAGACAAAGGTCTTATAGATTACCAACGCTTTTCATACTACGTAAACTTGCCGCTGTTAGTACAGGCCACGGGCAGTGATGAGTTCGAAAACGTTGACGTTTAGTCTGTTTTGTGTACAACATTTGCTATTTTTTTGCCACTAGGGGACAATGAAAACACCAACGCAGCACAGCATTTTATCAATTCAACCAGATAACGTGGCTAGCGACTAGCTACGCAATAATGCGAACTGCCTTACAGTAATAGTTATTAAATCTGGATACAATGAGCGGAGTAAACGGGAAACACCGATGGCAAATATGAGCGACAAAGATCTGCAAGTATTGATTATTGAGGATGAGCAATTACTCAACGAGGCGTATGCCCGCGTGTTAACGGCGGCTAATATTGCGCTACTGCGCGCCTACAATGGCAAAGAGGCCTTGGAAATTCTAAAGTCAGAAAAACCTGACATTATTTTGCTGGACCTCCGCATGCCAGTTATGGACGGCATAGAATTCCTAAAAAAACTACAACCAAAAGACAATCTGCCTGATGCCAAAATCATTGTTTTTAGTAACTACGACGACCAGCACGAAATAGACGAAGCCTTTTCGCTAGGCGCTATGCACTATATGCTCAAAGCCTGGGCTACGCCGGATGAGCTCGTAAAGCTCATCCGTGAAGTCGACAATGCATCGCAACCTGTCAGCTAATTTTGGTTTTAATGCGCTAACCACAAGAATTATTAACTTTTTCCAGTGAGGATCTTTACAGCAGACCCACAGTGGTTTGTTATATGCTTGCGGTATGGTCCAGGAGGGGCATCACAACATAAAGGATAAGAGGGAGAAAGGTATGGTTTTAGCAGACGTTGACGCAAGAATTAGCAAGTTCCTGAACAGGAAGCAAGCTGAGTTTCCGGAACTGGCAGCAGCTGGGCGACATGGCTCACGCACGGTAAAGTACGCAATGCATTTGCGCAGTAGCGGTCAATTGTTACTGGTCCGCTAATACGGTACACCCCAAAATTCCACCTGGTTTTGCCAGCAGCTACTAGCTGCTGGCTTTCTTTTTGCGGGTAAAACTGGTAAAATAACAGATATAACTGGAGTATTGCAACGATATGTCAGGGCATTCTAAATGGTCAACCATCAAACGAGAAAAGGGCGCCAAAGACGCGGCCCGTGGTGCGGTGTTTACAAAACTGGGCAACATGATTGCCATGGCGGCGCGCAGTGGCACTGACCCAGACACTAACTTTGCCCTGCGTCTAGCCGTAGATAAAGCCAAGGCGGCGAACATGCCCAGTGCCAACATTCAGCGCAGCATTGACCGTGTTAAAGACAAGAATGCAGCGGTCATGCAAGAAATACTGTACGAAGGCTATGGACCGGGCGGCGTAGCAATTTTGGTAGAAGTAGCCACCGACAACATCAACCGTACCTACCCGTTGGTAAAACTAGCGTTTAGTAAGCACGGCGGTAACATTGCCGAAAAGGGTGCGGTGGCATTTCAGTTTGATCACAAAGGCT
>Ga0105242_10004210_pt1 | contig 11213 bp, 12 predicted proteins | sample KBSM24metaG_FD_81521 | JGI IMG/M metagenome (GOLD analysis project Ga0105242, IMG submission 81521) | Miscanthus rhizosphere microbial communities from Kellogg Biological Station, Michigan, USA - KBS M2-4 metaG | ecosystem: Host-associated > Plants > Roots > Rhizosphere > Soil | place... | reverse complement strand
TCCGGCGGGGCAACAACGGCGCCGAGCACAATCGCCGGCGCCCAGGGCAGGCCGGGCAGCAGCGCGCGCGCCACGAGGGCGACCGCCACGGTGGTCAGGCTGACCGCGAACACCACGAGGCCCGTCACCGGCGCCCAGTTGTCCCTCAGATCTCTCGGCGAGGCGTCGAACGCGGCGTCGAGGAGCACAGGGGCGACAAACAGCGCGAGCGCGACCTCGGGCAGGACGCTGAACTTCGGGGCCCCCGGCACGAAAGCCAGAATCGCGCCACCAAGTGCCAGAAACACCGGATAAGGGGCGCCTACGCGCCGCGCCAGGGCCGCCAGCATCACGGCGGCGAGGACGAGACCGACCAGTACTTCGAGTTCCTTCATGCGCTTTCGGTGGCAGAACGAAAACGGCTATAGAGTAAGTGGAGGATGACCCGTCAAGCCAGCCGCACGGCCTCGACGTCATACCGATCGATCATGCGTTTCAGCATTCTCTGCGTCATCCTTGCGCTCGTGCCAACGCTCCACGCCGCCGAACGCCACTGGCAGACCGGCAAGTGGATTGACGTCAACGTGAAGCGCCGAATGGTCGACTTCGGGCCAGGCGCCTCTCCGTTCGGCGGAGGCCAGCAATCGGCGCCGGCGCCAACGATGCGCGCCATGGCTGACCTGCGAACCTACATCATCGAAACCGACGAGCTCCGCCTCGAGCTCGAAGACGTCGTCCAGGTCAACACTCGTTCAATCGACGCCGTGATCGGCTTGCCGGTGACCTTCGCGCTCGAAAAAAACTCCGTCTACGTGCGCGACTCCGACGGCGTCGAACACAAATTGCGCGTCACCAAGAAGACGAACAAGCCGAAATCGTAGCGCCCGACGAGGGCCGAGCTCAGCGGCGATCGCGTACCGCTCTGCTTGAATCAATCGAAGGCCGACGATAACGTGACGTCGGCATGCGTACATACACCTTCTTGATCGCGCTCGTTGTCCTTGCTTTGCTCTCCGGTGACGCGCGCGCCGAAGAGACGATCGTGTTTCTCCGGCACGGTGAGAAGCCTTCGGGCGGATACGGTCAGCTCACGTGTCAGGGATTCAACCGCTCGCTCGCGCTTCCCGACGTGTTGACATCCAGGTTCGGCAAGCCGGACGTGCTGTACGCACCGAGCCCCGCCGTGAAAGTCACCGACAGCGCGGGCAGCTTCTATTACGTGCGCCCGCTCGCGACGATCGAGCCAACCGCGATCAAGCTCGGGATGCCGGTCAACACCAAGTACGGCTACAACGCGATCGCCTCGCTCCAGACCGCCCTCATCAGCACAGGGTATGCTGATGCCACCATTTTCGTCGCCTGGGAGCATCTCCAGCTCGTGAAACTGGTACAGAACATCATGAACGCGTACGGTGGCGGCGTCGCCGTTCCGGCGTGGGCCTCAACGGATTACGACAGCCTGTATGTGGTGCGCGTGAACTATCTCGGCACGACCATCAACGCGCAGTTCACGCACGAGAAAGAAGGGCTGAACGGTCAGCCCACGACGTGTCCGTACTGACGGCTCCCCCACGGATCGTCCGCAGGCGGTCGAAGCTCCACGGCTTCGGCGTCTTCGCGCGGGATCCGATCAACAAGAACACCAGAATCATCGACTACGCCGGCGAGCTCGTGCGTAACCGGGACAGCGAGAAGCGTGAGGAGCGCTACCTGGCGGACGGGTGCATCTGGATCTTCCGCGTCAACCGCTACTGGAGCCGGGACGCGGCGGTGGGCGGCAACGTGGCGCGCTTCATCAATCACTCGTGCAGGCCAAACTGCTGGTTTGAAATCGCGGACCGGACAATCTGGATTCGCGCTTCGCGGTTGATTCGCGCCGGGGAAGAGCTGACCTACGACTACGCCACGGTCGGCGAGCGGACGATTCCCTGCCGCTGCCGCCCGGGCTGTCCGAACAAGCTGTGAAAGCAGGCCTGAAGGCCTGCACTACACCTGTCGCGTCAAATTAGCGGTTTCATCGTCCAGTCGGCGTCGTTCACGAGCGCCTCGTAGTCGGCCGGCGCAATCGACTTCTTCGAATAGCTGCACGACACGATGAAGAGCTCTTTTTCCTCGCTCCAGTCGGAGCGGGTCACCACGCAGTCGATCGCGTCGCCTTCGACGCGAGCCGCGAGCTGCAGCGGCTCACCGGCCTTCGGGATCGCAGGCACCTGGGCCAGGCGGGTGAAGCGCACGAGGCTGTTATCAATGACCTTGTCCGGCGCACTGGCCGAGCGGATCGTGAGCCGGGGGATACGGAGGTTTATTTCGACGTCAATCGGCACGCCCTCTATATTATCTCGACCGGGACGATCAGCTCGGCAGCTGCAGCCGGGCCTGCAATCCGCCTGAGGGCGACTCCCCCAAAGCAATCGATCCACCGTACAGCGCAGCGAGGTCGCGCACGATGGCGAGCCCCAGCCCGGAGCCGGGCGCCGCTTCATCCGCGCGCACGCCGCGCTGAAGAACCGCGTCGCGCATCGACGCCTCGAGCCCGGGTCCGTCATCGTCTACGGTGACGATGATGGCGGAGCCCGCGGACGCGGAAGTGACCGCAACCCGCGATCGCGCCCACTTGCATGCGTTGTCCAGAACGTTGCCGAGCATCTCGTCGAGATCCTCTCGGCCGGCGCGAACCGTGTGTGCCGGGTCGACGGCGACGTCGATCGTCAGCCCCCGTCCCGCATGGAGCCGCAGCAACGTTCGAGCGAGCCCCTCGGCGGACACCAGCACGGCGCAGTGCGCGCCTGGAGCGGCACCGGAGGCAGCCGCGCGGGCGTGCGCGAGGTGATAGTCCATCTGGCGCTGCATGCGCTCGACCTGCTGGCGCATCACGCCGGCCAACTCGGTCTGCCCTGCCCGATCGGCGACTTCGGCCTCGTGAGCCAGCACGGCCAGCGGTGTCTTCAGCGCATGGGCCAGGTCGCCGGCCTTCGCGATCGCTCGCTTCACCGCCTGATCACGAAGCTCGAGCAAGCCATTGAGATCGTCGACGAGCGGCTGGACCTCGGTCGGATACGTGCCCTCCACGCGCCGGACGCGGCCATCACGCACGGCACCGAGCCGCTCGCGCAGATCGTTGAACGGCGACAAGCCATAGCGGACCATCGAGATCCCACCCACCAGGCAAACCGTCGCAAAGACGATGAGCGCGCTGTTGTGAACGAACCCGACCAGGTGTGGATAGCGATGGATGATGGCCAGCGCGATCGCGGTCGTGATCGCCAGGAACCCGAAGATCCACAACAGCGAGCCGACCATCAGCCGACGGCGGAACGACCCGGCCGACCTCATCGCTCGGCTTCCACGCGGTAGCCCAGGCCGCGGACCGTCTCGATGTAGGCGCCTCCCAGTTTGCGCCGGAGCCGGGCGATGAACACCTCCACGGTGTTGGAATCGCGATCCGCGTTCTGCGCGTAGATATGCTCGGTGAGCTCCGCCTGCGAGACGACGCGTCCGCGCTGATGCATCAGGTACGACAGCACGCGGAACTCATGGCTCGTCAACTTGACCACGGCGTCGTTCACCGTCACCTTCGCCACTCGTGGATCCAGCGCGAGCGCGCCGCAGCGCAGTTCTGGTGTGACCAGACCCTTCGCGCGGCGGATTAACGCACGCAGCCGCGCCAGCACTTCCTCGACCCTGAAAGGCTTTGCGACGTAGTCGTCCGCGCCGCCGTCGATCCCCTGCACCTTCTCGTGCCAGCTGCCGCGAGCCGTGAGCACGAGCACGGGAACGCCGATGCCGGCCTCGCGCCAGCGGCGCAAGACCGTCAGACCGTCCACCTTCGGGAGCCCCAGGTCGAGCACGATCGCGTCGTACTGCTCGGTCTGGCCGAGGAAGTCCGCGCGCTCGCCGTCCTCCGCACAATCCACGGCATAGCCGGCGTCGCTCAACGCGCCGGCGAGTTGGCGCGACAGCAGCGCCTCGTCCTCGACCACCAGCACCCGCACGGCTCGTTTATAGCGCAAACGAACCTGAACGGCACCTGAACGCCCCATTCATGGGCCGTTCAACCGCGGCTCGCTAGTGTCAGACCGAAGGAGAACGTACATGCCGAAGATGACGACGATGATCGCCGTGCTCGCATTGACCGCGAGCGTGTTCGCACAGAAGAAGGCCGATGCCGGCCTGACCGGTACGTGGAACATGGGGCTCGAGGGAGGACATGTCATTCCGGTCGCTCTCGTGCTGAAGCAGGACGGCGAGACGCTGACCGGCACCATCTCGCTGCCGACGCAGCGCAACGGGCAAACGGTGGACGTCGGCCTGAAAGGCACCGTCACCAGCGGAGCGCTGGAGCTGTCCGGCACCGTCGAAGGCGCAAAGGAGCCCACGACGATTGAAATCTCCGGCCGCCTGAACGACGACGGCATCATCGAAGGCCGCGTCGTCATGTCGGGAGCGTCGGCTGCGCATGGCGGGATGCCCTACACGGCCGAACGTCTGAAGGAACGCAAGTGACAGCGTTGTCCCGGCGCACCGTGCTGAGAGGATTGGGCGCCAGCGTGGCGCTTCCGCTCCTCGACGCGATGGTGCCCACGCGCCGGGTGTCGGCCGCCACGGACCGGAAGAAGATCCGCCTGGTTTGTATCGAGATGGTTCATGGATCGGCCGGCAGCTCGGCGATCGGCGTGAAGAAGAATCTCTGGGCTCCAGCGGCGGTCGGAAGCGGCTTCGATCTGAGCCCGACCAGCCTGCGATCGCTCGAACCGTTCCGCGATCACCTGACGATTGTCAGCAACACCGACGTCGATCCGGCCAACCCGTTCACGGCCCGCGAAATCGGCGGGGATCACGTGCGTTCGAGCGCGGTCTTCCTCACGCAGGCGCATCCGAAGCAAACCCAGGGCGGCGACGTGCAGGCCGGCGTCTCGATCGATCAGCTGTTCGCCCAGCGATTCGGTCAGGACACGCCGATTCCGTCGATGCAGTTGTGCATCGAAAACGTCGATCAAGCGGGCGGATGCGGCTACGGCTATTCATGCGTGTACACGGACTCGATCAGCTGGGCGGCGGCCGATCGGCCGCTGCCGATGATCCGCGATCCCCGTCTCGTCTTCGACAAGCTGTTCAGCGTGGTCAAGGTCGGTGCCACGCAGGCGGATCGAGCGGAGCGCCTTGCCGAGGATCGCAGCATCCTCGACTGGCTGATCGCCTCGGTCGCACGCTTGCAGAAAACGCTGGGGCCGTCCGATCGCGTGCGGCTTGCCGACTATCTCGATCAGGTCCGCGAAATCGAACGCCGGATACAGATCGTCGAAGCGCGCAACAGGAGCGGCGAGATCCGGGATCTACCGGCGAGCCCGTTGGGCGTTCCTGACTCGTTCAGCGAACACGTCAAGCTGATGTTCGATCTGCAGGTGCTGGCCTTCGCATCGGACGTGACCCGCGTGTTTGCCTTCAAGCTGGGACGCGACGCCTCGAATCGCAGCTATCCCGAGAGCGGCTTCAACGGGACGTTCCACGAGACATCGCATCATGGTGGCAAGGAAGAAAAGATCCTGAACTTCGCGAAGCTGAACGCATTTCACGTCGGCCAGGTCCCGTATTTCCTGGACCGCTTGAAGAACACCTTCGAAGGCGGACGCAGCCTGCTGGACGACACCGTCCTCGTCTACGGATCGCCCATGGGCGATTCCAATCTCCACAATCACAAGCGTGTGCCGTTCTTCATTGCCGGCCGCGCGGGCGGTGCCTTGAAGGGCGGACTGCACCTGAAGGCGCCGAACGGCACGCCACTGGCGAACGTGATGCTCAGTGTCCTTCACGCCCTGGGACTGGAGGATCTCGAGCGCTTCGGCGACAGCGAGGCGGCATTCGATCTCAATGCCCTCTAGCCTTGCCGCGTACAATACGAGGCTATGGCCAGCCTCATCGAAGCGATCGAGATCAAGCGCAAGACCTATTTCGAATACGAAGACGCGCCGTATCACTGCCTGGACGTCGAAGTGTCGAAGCCGACGGCCCGCGGCGGACAGACGCTCGTCCGGATCAAGATGCGGAACATGCTGACCCAGGCGGTGTTCGACCGGACGTTCAAGGCCGGCGAGAAATTCAAGGAGCCGGACCTCGCGTTCATCTCGGCCACGTACCTGTACGCCGACGCCTCCGGCTACAACTTCATGGACCAGCAGACCTACGACACGATTACGCTCCCGCCGGCAGTCGTCGGCGACGACAAGTTCCTGCTGGTCGACAATCTGCTGATCCAGATCCACACCTACAACGACAAGCCGATCGGTCTCGTCTTCCCGCCGCACGTGGAGATCACCGTGGCCTCGACCGAAGCCGGTGCGCGCGGCGACACGGCCAGCGGCAGCGTCACCAAGGTCGCCACGCTCGAAACCGGCATGGAGATCCGCGTGCCGCTGTTCATCAAAGAGGGTGAGAAGATCAAAGTGCACAGCGAATCGCGCGAGTTCTCCGGCCGGGCCTGACACGCCATTTTGAGGACGCGATGATCGGTGACCTGAGGCAGGCGTGGCGGATGATCTGGCGGATGCCGGTGCTGGCGTCCGTCGTGGTCGTGTCGCTCGGCGTCGGGATCGGCGTGAACACGGCGGTGTTCTCGTGGATTCAGGCGATGGTGCTGCAGCCGATCCCCGGCGTCGCCGACGCATCCGGCATCCAGCTGGTCGAAGCCCGCAGCGGCACCGGATCGTATCCGGGCGTGTCGTGGCCCGAGTACCGCGATCTGCACGATCGCATGCGGACGCTTCCCGATCTGTTTGCCTACCGCATGGTCCCCTTCAACGTCGGCGAGAGCGGCCGATCCGAGCGGACGCACGGTCTGATGGTGTCGGGAAATTACTTCTCCGCGCTGGGCCTCAAGCCGGCGCTGGGCCGCTTCCTTCAGCCCGACGAGTCCACGAGTGCCGGCGGCGCGCCGGTCGTCGTCATCTCCTATTCGTACTGGCAGACGCGACTCGGCGGCTCGCCTGCCGCTCTGAACCACACGCTTCGTGTGAACGATCGACAGCTCACCATCGTCGGCGTCACGCCCGAGCGCTTCCAAGGCACGGTGACGATGCTGACGTTCGATCTGTGGGTGCCGGCAACGATGGCGCCGGACCTGTTCGCGGGTTCGCGTGAACTCGAAGATCGCGGTCAGCGTGGGTACAACGTCGCAGGCCGCCTGGCGCCGGCGGCGACACGCAAGGCGGCGCAGAGCGAGCTCGAGACGGCGATGGGTCAGCTCGCCCACGACTATCCGGAATCGAACCGGACGATCCGCGGCGAGGTGCGCGCATTCTGGCAGGCGCCGCGCGGGCCGCAGCAGTTCTTCGTCAGCGCGCTGGCGCTGTTGCAAGCCGTTTTACTGCTGCTCCTGCTCGCCGTCTGCGGCAACACGGCCAATCTGATGCTGGCGCGCGCAAGCTCGCGCTATCGGGAGATCGGCGTCCGTCTGACCCTCGGCGCCGGTCCCTGGCGCGTCGTCGGCCTTCTGCTCACGGAGAACTTACTGCTAGCGCTGCTCGGCGCGGCGCTTGGCGCCGCGATCGCCGTGTGGGCGACCGATGCGCTGCGAGCGGTGCCGATGATTGCGTCCGTGCCGGTGAAGATCGTGACCGGCGTCGACGCGCTCGGCCTGACCTTTGCGCTCGGCCTGGGTTTGCTGTGCGGACTGCTCTTCGGGATCGCGCCGGCCGCGCAGCTGGCGACCGTCGATCCGCAAGTCGCGCTGCGGTCAGGCGCGCGCAGCGCAGGCCGCAACCCGCTCCGCAACGGGCTGATGGCCGCGGAAGTCGGACTCGCGCTCGTCGTCCTGATGGCCGCCGCGCTGTTCGTGCGGAGTTTCAGCGATACGCTCAACACCGATCCGGGCTTTCGCCGCGACGGGGTCCTGCTCGCCGAATACGACCTGTACGGCCGCAATCTCGACGACCAGGCTGTTCGCAATTTCACGACGCAGCTGCTGACGCGGGTGCGGGCGTTGCCTGGCGTCGAGGCCGCGGCGATTGCCAGCCAGGTCCCGCTCGACATCCACGGCCTGCCGATGCGCGGCTTCACGCTCGAGGGACGCGCGCGCAGCGACGCCGCTCCCGACCGCGCGCTCAGCAACATCGTCACGCCGGAGTATTTCAGGACGATGGGCATCCCGCTGCGAGCGGGACACGACTTCGCGCCGCTCGAAGACGCGGTGACACCGCGCCAGGTGATCGTCAACGAAGAGTTCGTCCGGCGTTTTGTTGGCGACGCCGAGCCGCTGGGACGCCGCCTCGAGAGCCGCGACAAGAGCTACGTGATCGCCGGCGTCGTGGAGACATCCCTCAGCGAGTCGTTCGGCGAAAAGCCCGCGCCGGTGATCTATTTTTCCTACCGCGATCGGCCGTCGGGCGCGGGGCAGATCCATTTGCGCACCCGTCCCGGAAGCGAGACGCTCCTGGGGCCCGACATCGAGCGTGTCGTACGGGCGGTCGATCCTTCGGTGCCTGTGTATGACATCCGGACGCTGACCGATCACGTCGACAAGAATCTCTTTCTGCGCCGAATCCCGGCGCGGATGTTCGTGGTCCTCGGACCGCTGATGCTGATCCTGGCGGCGATCGGCATCTACGCCGTCGTCTCGTACTCGGTGTCGAGGCGGACGACCGAGATCGGCGTCCGGCTCGCGCTCGGCGCCACCGCGCAGCGCGTCGTCTCGCAGATCGTCCGCGAAACACTCCGTGTCGTCGGCGCGGGTGCGATGGCGGGCTGGCTTCTGATGTTCCTCATCGCGCTGCACCTGCTCGGCGGCGTCATCAGCCTGCCGGTCTTCATCGGTGTGCCTGCGGTTCTTCTGGTCGTCGCGGCGATTGCGAGCTGGGTGCCTGCCAGACGCGCCACTTCCGTCGATGTCATGGTGGCGTTGCGACAGGAGTAGAGCCCGGGGAGACGACGGAGGCAACGGGATCACACAGAGAAACGAAGCAACGGAGGCAAGCGGAGGCTCCAACGTACGCGCGACAGGCCCGCGTAGCGGGCCACCGAACGAAAAGAGCGACGCCAACAGGCGGCAGCATGGTTGATCCTTCCACCTTCAACACCATCACTCATGAAATCCTGGGGGGTCGAGGTGAAGGCGGTCACTGCGATGCTGCCGGTCTATCAAGCACAGACCCTTACGTACATGCGCCTGGCGAAGTGTCCGGCGGGTCTGTTGATCAACTTCAACGTGCCGAAGCTGATGGACGGCGTCAAGCGCCTGGTCAACCCGAGAGCAAGCTAAGATCAAAGGATGTCCTCTGTTTCTTTGCTTCTCTGTGTGAGCCCGTTTCCTCCATGACCTTCGTTCCCTCGAGTACCTGGGTCGGCATCGACTTCGGAACAACGAACAGCGCTGTCGCGTTCGTCGATGCCGGCGGCTCCCCGCGCCTGGCTCAGTTCCCGACGCCGCACGGTCCGCGGCCAACCTTTCCTTCCGTGCTCTACTTCGAGCCGAAGAACCCGTCGGCGGCTGGCGTGGACGCGATCGAGCGATACCTCGCGTCGGAGACGAAAGGCCGCTTCATCCAGTCGCTGAAGGCGTACCTCGCGGACAGAACGTTCGAGGGAACGGGCATTGGTACGCGGTATTTCACGCTCGAGGATCTGATCGCGCTCATCGGGAAGCACATGGGCGACCGCCTCGGGTTCGCGTCGTGGCCCGCGCCGCGGCGGATCATCCTCGGCCGTCCGGTGCATTTCTCGAATCCGCCCGACGAGGAGCTCGACGCCTTTGCCGCCGGCAGACTGCTGTCGGCGATCCGGCTCGCGGGCTTCGAAGAGATCGTGTTCGAGTACGAGCCGATCGCGGCGGCCTATGCGTACGAAACGCGCCTGGATCACGACGAGCGCATCCTCATCGGTGACTTCGGCGGCGGCACCAGCGACTTCACGATCATCTCGGTCGGCCCCGGCGTGCGAGCGCGTGGTCGGCGGCCCTCGGACATCATCGGCACCGACGGCGTGCCGATCGCCGGCGACGCGTTCGACAAGCGCATCATCCGGAATCTGGTTGCGCCGCGGCTCGGCATGGGCGGCGAATACCTATCGCCGCCGGACAAGTTCCTCCCCGTGCCGATCTGGCCGTACGAGCGTCTCGAGCGCTGGCACTACCTCTCGTTCCTGAAATCGCCGTCCACACTCGAAATGCTCGAGCGAATCCAACGCACGGCCTCGACGCCCGAGCGACTCGAAGCCTTTCTGCTGCTGATCAAGAACGAGCTCGGCTACCAGCTCCACGAAGCGGTGCAGAGGACGAAGTTCGCGCTGTCAACCTCTGAGACCGCGGAATTCGCGTTCGAGTCAGGGCCGGTGACGATCCGCAAGCCGATCGCTCGCGCCGACTTCGAGAAATGGATCGGCGAGGAGATCGCCGCGATGTCGGCGTGCGTGGATCGATTGATGGCTGCCTCCGGGCTCGCCTTCTCCGACATCGATCGCGTGTTTCTTACCGGCGGCTCCTCGTTCGTGCCGGCGGTGCGACGGATCTTCATCGAGCGCTTCGGGGAGACGAAGGTGACCGGCGGCGAGGAGTTGACGTCCGTCGCTACCGGGCTGGCGTTGAGGGCGCGTGAGCAGTGGCCGGCTGATCGAGATCCGGCAGAAACGCCGTCAACAGCCCGATGAGCGGCAGGTAGGCGCACAGCCGGTAGACGAACTCGATGCTGGTCGCGTCGGCGAGCCGGCCGAGCGCGGCCGCTCCGAGGCCGCCCATGCCGAACGCGAAGCCGAAGAAGATGCCGCCAATCGTCCCGACCCGGCCGGGGACGAGCTCCTGCGCGTACACGAGGATCGCGGAGAACGCAGACGCGAGGATCAATCCGATCGCTACGGTCAGGATGCCGGTCCAGAACAGGTTGGCGAACGGCAGCGCGAAGGTGAACGGGAACACGCCGAGGATGGATCCCCAGATCACCCACTTCGGGCCGATCCGATCGCCGATCGGCCCGCCGAGAATCGTCCCCGCGGCGACCGAGCCAAGGAACACGAACAGGTGCAGCTGCGCGCTCGGCACCGAGACGCCGAAGCGGCTGATCAAGTAGAACGTGTAATAGCTGCTGAGGCTCGCGAGATAGAAATACTTCGAGAAGATCAGCACCGCCAGCACGAGGAGCGCGCCCACGACGCGGGCGCGTGAGAGCCCGGCCCGCGGCTCCCATCCCGTCTGCGGCACACGATGCTTGGCCGGTGGGCGGTGATGCGCGGACCAGTGGCCGACCTGGAGCAGC
>Ga0105242_10004204_pt1 | contig 11219 bp, 7 predicted proteins | sample KBSM24metaG_FD_81521 | JGI IMG/M metagenome (GOLD analysis project Ga0105242, IMG submission 81521) | Miscanthus rhizosphere microbial communities from Kellogg Biological Station, Michigan, USA - KBS M2-4 metaG | ecosystem: Host-associated > Plants > Roots > Rhizosphere > Soil | place: Michigan... | reverse complement strand
TTTTCTCCGCTTTCCGCCACGATGCCATGACGCGCGCCCAATGCAAGCAGGCCGAGCACGCTGCCGAGGCCCTGGCTGGCCGGGAATTCCCGCAAGACTTCGCCGATCGACGCCTGCGAGCGCGCGTCCAGCACGCTGCTCACGTGTTCTTGCAGCGAACGGAAATCGATCTCGGAATGGGCGACGAGTTCCCCGATCATCGCCAGGTCGAGCGGCGCGGCGTCACCTTCCGCCATCCGGTCGGGCAAGGCTTGCAGCGCGGGATCGTGCAGCACCCATTGCGACAGCGACGTCAGTCTGCTGCTGGTGAGCGGCAGCGTGTAATGCAGGGCCTCGGTCGCCTTGACCTCATCCGTCAATGCGAGCGCGGCCCGTTGCGCCTTGCGCAGCAGCTGGTTCAGCCGGCGCTGTTCGATGAATTCGCGGCTTTGCACGAAATTCTTCAGGCTGCGCGCGAACGACTGCAAGACGTCGTGCACCATGCCGCCCTGGTCCAGCAGGGTCCGCGTCAGGCGCAGCAGGAAACGGCGCTCGTCGGGATCGAGGGCCGCCACGTAATCGCGCGACATCAGCTGGTCCAGCGCGTCGTCCAGCGTCGCGGACTGGACGGGGTCCGTGAGCAGGCGCCAGAACGCGGCAAACGTGCGCCCGGCCTCGCTCTCGGCAATGACGTCGATGCCGGCGAACAGCGCGTCGAGCACGTCGCCGCGGCTGCCGTCGTTGTCCATGATCCGCTCGCGCAAGTCGCGGTTCAACTGCTCGAACTGGTCGCGCACGCGGCGGAAATCGCCGGCGAGATTGTCGGCCAGCGCGATGATCTCGCGCGTGCGTTCCAGCGCCGCGCTTTCCGACAGCACCTGGAACATGCCCTGCTCGATGTCGGCGATCTCGCGCTGGATTCGTTCCTGCTCGGCGCGCAGGCGAGAAATGCGCCGGCCCTTGTCGGTATCGGTATCGTCGGCCAGTTTGCTCAATGCCCCGATGACCAGGCCGAGACGGCTTTCGGTTGCGGCATTGTGCGGTCTGACCAGGCTGGCAACATAGCGGATCGCATCGACGGTCGAGGTGGCGAGTTCGTATTCCTCTTCCTTCGACCCGGGAGGAAAACGCCGTTCGAGGTAGCCTTCGGCCAGCCAGCGGGCCACATACAGTTGCGCCGTCTGCGGCCAATCCTCGCCACGGTTGCGCAACTGCTCGAGGTCACGCTCGATGCGCTCGTGCAGGATCGACGCCGGCAGGCTGCGCTCGGCGTCATACAGGTGGGTCTGCAGCAGCGCGAGCACTGTCGGGCCCGTGTCGGCCGCCAGCAGGCGCCACAGGGGCTGGCTGCGCAACTGGCGGTACAGGGCGAGGGGTTTGTCGGCTTTCATTGTGTCGATGGTGAACCGCGTCATTGTAGCCCAGGACACCGGCAGGCTGTCCGAGCGTTAGCTCATTGGCAATTATCCTGAAAACAACACCGCCGCAAACGGATGCATGAATTGTTTGACATGAAATATTGGGCTGGCGCAGAATCGCACCTCATCGATTTTCGATCAACCATTTTTCAAGAAAGGAACGGCAATGCCACGTACGGCTATCCACAACTCGCAAGACAGATAGCCCTGGGCACAGCGCTCGGGGCCAGGCATTCGCCTTCCCGAGCCGGCCGTTCTTCAGAACCCCGGTGAGGAAACTCGCCGGGGTTTTTGCTTTTCGGAAGACCGTTTTCTTCCTCTGCAGGAACGCCGGCATAACGAACCTTTATGGACAAGTTATGCCCATCGTACAAACACTGCACAAGGGACGTGTTCCCGTGCACATCTATACGGACGACATCGACCACGCGGCGCTGCAGCAATTGCTGAACATCGCTGGCCTGCCCATCGTCCATCCGCACGTCGCCGCCATGCCCGATGTGCACGCCGGTATCGGCGCCACCGTCGGCAGCGTGATCCCAACGCAGTCGGCAATCATTCCGGCCGCGGTCGGCGTCGACATCGGCTGCGGCATGAATGCCGTGCGCACGACGCTCACCGCGAGCCAGTTGCCGGACAACCTCGCACGCCTGCGCAGCGCGATCGAGGCGGCGGTGCCGGTCGGTTTCGGACAGCACGCCTGGGACAAGGTGCGCGGCTCGGCCCATGCCCGCGTCGGACGGCCGCTCAACGACCGGCTGGACGTCATCGTCGGCAAGCACGGCGGCATCATGAAGATGCAGAGCAAGTTCACGCAGACATGGATCTGCCAGCTCGGCACGCTCGGCGGCGGCAATCACTTCATCGAGATCTGTCTCGACGAGGAACAGCGCGTCTGGATCATGCTCCATTCGGGGTCGCGTGGCATCGGCAATGTCATCGGCCGCTACTTCATTTCGGCGGCGCGCAAGGACATGCAACGGCACCAGATCCATTTGCCGGACAAGGACCTGTCCTATTTCAGCGAAGGATCGACGCTGTTCGATGACTACATCGAAGCGGTCGATTGGGCGCAGGATTACGCGCTCATCAACCGCCGCGAGATGATGCGCCTCATCATTGACGTGCTGGCCCGGCATGTCCCGCCGTTCAAGCTGGATGGCGAAGCGATCAATTGCCACCACAACTATGTGGCGCGCGAAACGCATGGCGGCGAGCGTTTATACGTCACGCGCAAAGGGGCGATCTCGGCGCGCGAAGGCGAGCTCGGCATCATCCCCGGCAGCATGGGGGCGAAAAGCTACATCGTGCGCGGCAAGGGTGATCCGGCATCGTTCTGCTCGTGCTCGCATGGCGCAGGCCGGCACATGAGCCGCAGCGAGGCCAAGCGAAAGTTCAACCGCTTCGACCTGGCGGCGCAAACGGAAGGGATCGAGTGCCGCAAGGACGGTGGCGTGGTCGACGAGATTCCGGCGGCCTACAAGGACATCGACAAGGTCATGGCGCATCAGTCGGATCTGGTCGAGGTGGTGCACACGCTGCGCCAGGTTGTTTGCATCAAGGGGTGAGACATGAAGATCAAATCGATGAAGCCGCGTAATCCGCATGCGGTTGCTGCCAAACAGCGCAATGCGGGCGCGCATGGGGCGTATCAGGCCGGGCGCCGGCAACGTCGCACGGAGAAGCAGGTGCTACGCTTATTGGTCGTCGGGCAGGACAGGGAAGGAAAAGATCACGTTTGAAGAAGTTCAAAACCCGCCTCAATGGCACAACACAAGGAGAATGATCATGAAAACCAAACACATCGACCAACTGTGCTTTCCAGGTCACCAGCAAACGTAGAAAGGGCTTCCCATCCGAGACGTAGGTCAAACGTGGTTTCCGGTTCGTGCACGGCGATAAGGAACTCGTCGAAAAGCTCGGTCGTAATGACCCGTGTCCGTGCGGATCCGGAAGGCATTTCAACCGGTGCTGCATGAAATCGGGAAGCTTTTGACGACGCCAATCGGAACGAGTATTCGCGCTGATCGTCGTGAAATGCCTGGTATCGGCTTTGGCAATCGGGACTTGCCACTGGACTAACCGCCTTGCTGGCAAAGGCCATTCCGGGCAGGCCAAGGTAACGGAGGAAGAACTGGCGTGGCTGGTGAAGAACATCCGCGAGCATTTCCCACAGCAGTTCAAGTTCGAGTTCCGCCTATCGACCGTGTCGTTGATCGGTAGTCACCCCGTCCACAAGTCGGCGGTGGCGAAGCGCTTCATCGCCGAACAGAACGGCAGGCTCAAACTGTTTTTCTTGCCATACTCGCCGCATTAGAATCCCGACGAACAGGTATGGACGCACTTCAAACGCAAGGTTCCCGCAAGCTGGTCACCGACAAGGATGAGATGAACGGCTGGACATCGACGTGTTACACAAGATTCAGAAGCTGCCTGGTTTAGTCCGGAATTTTTTCAGGCAGCCTGAACGAGACTATATCGCCATGTGATTTTACTTATTTAAAAGTTGATAACCTATAAGTAAGAATGTAAGGGGGATTGTCTGGTTAGATTTTTCTTTAACTTTTTGTTTCTTTCGATCTGAAATAAATTTTTTGCTTAATTTCATCTTGTCGGAAATATATTGTTTCTAGCGGCGATGTGTCTTTTTTCTGGTTTAACTCTTCCAGAGAAATGAATTTGGAAACGTACACTCGATCTCCGCTATCAAGTTTTAATGACAACTTCTCGGAACAATAATCTGCATCGAAAACAAAACGTTGTGATATGACTGCCGCCGGCTTGGTCTTCAGGCAAATTGCAATTGGAACATTACCTCCTACATGAAACGCTCGCAGAGCTGCGCCGCCAATTTTATAATTTACTTGGGGCATCATGACTGTTAATGCTGTCCATATAGCAGCTAAAAGGAATGCAGCTCCCATCGTCGGCGTCGTTCCATGTTGGAAGTCTGGGGGAAGTAAAATTTTAGTGCGTTTGCTTTTCGTTGTCGGGACAAACACTACTATCTGGCACAAAGTAAATACAAATAGAGCTATCAAGCAGCCGCTCCATGCAGACCATTCACCTAAATCAGGAAATATTACAATTAAAATAAAAATAATTAGTGAATAGGCAAAAACTGAAAAAAATATCTGTACAGTGTTGACGAGTAAGTATTGCCAACGATTTTCTAAGAAAATTTCTATATATTTCGGTGTGTAAAAAATCCAGCCAAATGAAATAAATATTACTATCCCGCCAGCAAGCTTAAGCACTAGAGTATCACCTATTATTCCTATTAAAAGAATGAATCCAACCAAAGCTAATGCTGTCGGTGCCCAAGTGCAGAAGAAATAGCGGCTAAATCGAGCTTTTAGCACATCATCTTCAAGATCGTCAGCTTTCCTATAGTCTTTAGTGACCTCATCATTATAGTCAAGTATAAGCGCTGGTACGAACATGCCAGCTATAACAATAAATGTTCCCGTTACCGAAGTCAGGCCAACTATTAATAAGGTGGTGGGTAAAACACTAAGTTCTAGAGGGAAGGGTATGCCGACATGCGTAGTGTATGATAGTAAATAGATAAACCCGCAAATCGCACCAGCAATACTAGCATTTTTGGTTAGCTTTGCTAATAAATCATGAGCATCTCCTAATTTGCTCCACAGGCCGCTTTGGAAACCTACCTTCTCTGTGTTGGCATTCATTTTTTCTCCTTAATCGCGAAAATTAAAATATTGTAAGTAAATTCATGTTGCAATTAGCAGTTGGCAAGCGTTATAGCTTGGAATCTGGGAGAGGCTTGTCGGATTGGATCGAAACAAAGCAAAGAGTATGTGCTAAGCTTCGGCAATTAATTTCCTGCGTAGTCGGCTTAGACGAATTTTTAAAAAGAAGCGGAAGCTGCTCCTCCCTCTCCCATCATGAAATGGGTTAGGTTGTAAACAGCCGCTTCCACCACACTACCAGCTTTTGGACACACGTCTGAAGCGTAGGAGGCTCAGGATTACGCAGGTGTTCTTGAGGTATCCGAGGTGTTTCATTTAGCTGTCTGTAATAGCCCAGCTTGCGTGCCTTGTTCCTCTGACGACCTTGCTTGATCGCCTTGTTCGACATGTTACCGGCCCATACCACTTCACCATCCCAGATGAAGTAATGTGAACGGCACGGAAAGACCCAGTTTCCGATTGACGGATCTAGTGTCACCCCGTTCTGGTCAATTGTTATCGACCAGTCCATCGGTGAAAGGGGAGTGATAACCTCTCGTCCGCATCCACATGCGCATAGATGCCCAGCCACGTCTCTGTCTGTCGTCACGTACAAGGTGCCGACCTGCAGCCTTTCCGGAATGGAGTCGAGCACCTGATGCTTGAACCGTGCACACCTCATTGCTGCTCGAGCCGGCTGAGTTGGTTCAGGTTCACGCTGAACGTCATCTCATACTCGCCATGGTCGTCGAGATAGAAGCCGCTCATTCGCTTCCATTTTGTGACCGCCAGCGCAGCATTCAGGCAGTTGAAGTCTGCGACTTGAATGTTCGATGCATACAATTCTTCGTCGCGGTCCACCTTGGGAATGCGGGCGAGTGCGATGTCACGGGTCGATGGCGCACTAACCGTCACCCGGCATGTGCCCCAGATTGATTCCTGATCATGGGACAGATTCAAGCCCATGCCGACATCGATCACCGTGACCCCGGTATTGGCAAGAGCTTGAAGGATGAGGTGCCGAGCCTCGCCGCAGTCAACGCACAGGAACACGTAATCGAACCCAGCAAGCTCCATCACATTATCCTCGTGGATCATGATCTCATGAGGTACGACGCCCCGGCGCATCGTCGAATAATGCTCGCAGAGATGCTTCACCTTCGTAATCCCACGGTCAAGGATTTCTCTCGAGATAGCGCCGGGAAAGCGAAAGGCATTGTGGGGCCGCAGCATATCTGCGTCGAAGAGGTGAAGCTCCGCCACATGGGTTTTCGCAACGAGATCGAGCGCATAGCTACCAGTGCCGCCTAAACCGACGAACGCGATGCGTTGCTGACAGAAGCGGGCCGCCAGGCGCTGAATGCCGGCGCGACTTGACGCAGTGTCCTGGTACAGAAACACCGAGTTTTCCTCGATGGGCTCACACGTCCGGAACGTCCTGGCGTCGGCGCTGCGATCCAACGCCTTGGCCTGGCCCGAGGTGACCCGCACATAGCTGGTAATCTTCTCGTAGTAATTCTCGTAATAGCCGCACTTAGGTTTATTGGAGAAGTGGTGCTGAGCGGTGATCCCTTCGGCAAGTTTGAACTCACCGCTCTGGCAACGGATCTGAACGAGATCAGTGCCGTCCGCTTTGCAGGGGTGCTCACCGACGAAGTGGACTTGGTGGGTGCTCGGCCGCCCGAGCACGTCTGGGGTAGCCATGGTGAGTTCGGACACGATCACCCCATGCGCCACCTGCTTACTCGACGTGGCATAGGGCACTGAATGGACCAGCAGGTAGCCGGAACGGATTTCGATTTCGAAGCCCTCGTTGATGAGGCGCTGCAGCTCTGGATTACGACTTATCAGTAGGCGTGACATAGAATTTCATCCCTTCCTTAACAGTGACCGATTGAGTATCCACCAGCGACCCGTTGGGGTTTTGGTGCGGGCCGGAGGCATAGTCGATCGAGTAGATGATCTGGTCGCTGGGCACGGCTTCGGGGTATGCCAACTTGACCACCTCCCAGTAGGTCAGCACGCGATGGTCGACCACCCGATGGCGGGAGTTCACCTTGATCGCGATCTGGATCGTGCGGGTGACGAAGCGTTCGGTGCCAACGTTCGCAAGGTCAACCATTTCATTGTCATCGATTAGGCGATCATGGCTGCCTGCGGTGTCCAGCCAGACTTCAGTGGTTGCGCTCGGCATGCCTGCGAGCCGCTTGATCGTTGCGCCCGAGATGTACGACACGCCCCAGTCGAATGCGCGCTCGTCCAAGAAGAAGCGAAACGAGCGATCGCTGCGGAACACGAGAAATCTCTCAGTGCCAGCATTCCGCAAATCTACCGTCTGCTCAGGGCGCACCACCTCCAGCGCACCATCGTGCAGAATTTGAAACAGCAAGAAGTCGCTTGCTGGGCGAGCATTCGCGATGGACAGGATTTGGCTGCCGGTCAGCACTGAGTCATCGATGACCTTGGCCGTGAACTGCAGCGACTGGTCACTGATTTGGATTTCGAACAGCCCAGGACCGCTGCGGGCAGTCGTGCCGCTGTGATTGTTCGGAGGTATGGAAGAAAAGGTCAAGTTCATTGCAGAGTCCTTTATTTCTGATTAAATGAAGCAGTTTAAGACTGGGCCGCATTACTTGCTTGCGGGACGCCCTTAGCGTAACACAATATTTCTGGTTAAAGCAACCTGTTTAAGCAGATTATCGGATTGCTGTGTATTTGAACTCGATGCCGCCCGATTCAGCAGCCTCTTCGGCGCGCAACACATAGCCGGCGGCGACCAAACCTTTAAGCCGGGTGCTCGCGTTCTGAACAGAGAGGCCGAGATCCGCAGCTACTTGGGCGGCAACCACGGAGCGCTTCTCGAGAACGTACTCAACAAGACTACGGGTGGAAGGGTTCAGTTCGGGGCCAATTATTTCGAAATTAGTATCGTTCCAAATGACGAGCGGCTGATCCTTGGCGCGTGCTGCATAGGTCCAGTTGTCTATTAGGTCGCGATCGCGGAAGTCCGTCAGGAAAACACCACGTTCGCCACGAAAATGTTTCGCCACTGACACGACACTTTCGCGGGGGAAGGAGGCATCGGTAGCCTCGATACCATCTAAAGAGACGCCGAAGATCTGAGCACGAGGATGCTCTTCAATGAAGTCGACGAGCTTACGAAATACACTTTTCCCTTCAATATTTCCGTAAGGGCTCGCGTTGCTCGTAAAGTCGCGCAACTTCACGATGGTAGGGTTCTGGTTCATTGCAGTAATTTAAGCAGGCTTGCTTTCCGCGTCAAGCTTAAATTCAAAGCAGATGTGTGTACCGTTTAGGTGTGCAAGGTTGAGCCGATGGCCGAACTGGACACCGTTGTGGTCATGGTAAACACGGAGCTCAAAGTCACTCTGGCGAACTGAGATCTTTGCCCTGAACTTTTCGGCGACATCGCCGGATAGCTTGAGCCCGATCCCGCGCCCGTCGGTATCGACTTGGCTAAGCCCACCACTTTTAAAAACCTCAGTAAGCAAAGCTACGCCAGAGTGCTGGGCGGAAGCCATGATCTGAGCGACATGAGGATATTTCTCAGGAACCACTGGTGCCAAAGTGCCCACAATACCCCTGCCGTTATCTGAGATGACCGCTTGAATCTTCCTAGCCCTAGGATAGAACTGCAGGCATGCAAACCCTGGAGATGCGGTGTCGGAATGGTCCAGAACATTGCCGAACAGTTCTGCAAGCACCGTAAACGCGGCCTGCGAGTAGCTCTTACCAGCGCAGCTAACGAAGCTATGCTGCAGTAGGCTTGGGATCTTTGTGTCTGGTGCACCAGGATCGATGAGCCTGAACTCGATAACGCCGTCATTGTTGCCTTGGTATGTCTTCGAAAGCCCACCGTTTGGCCGCCCAGGCAATACGTCAATTGCTTGATTCAACACGTCGAAAAATCCAACACGATCCAGATAGGAAACTGTTTTTTTTGAACCTTCGAAGTTAAGGGTAACGGACTTCCCAGCGGCAACAAGTTGATTGCAAAATGCCAACAGTCGAGCAAGGAACTCCAGCAGGGGATTGCACCCGTCCTTCAGAACAAGTATGACCGAAGCGTGATGTGATACCAGTGGCGAAGTGCCAGAGAACGCGTTCTCGAAGTCCCGGGATGTCAGCCAACCGCTACCCCCGAACTCGATGCGGCACTCAGTTGAGACAAGGGACCAATGAAATTCCGCGTCTTGCTCAAACTTGTCTGTACAGCCATGTAACAAGCGATTGAGTTCTGCGCGGTCCACCCCAAGTATTGAGGCGATCGTCTTAGCCTTGGTACGAGGATTCTTTTTAAGAAACGCGCTTATCTCATCCAACATCGTTTTAAATGGCATGCATGCACTGCAAAAATTTGCGAGTGCAATTTCATCCTCAAGCAAGCCTTGCACCAAGCCGAAGGCCCGCTGCTCAACACTCTCACCTGCAAGAGTAAACGAGCAGCCACTCTTTTCAAGCGTCCCATCGATCCAAGTCCGCCGGTCTTTTCAGTATCTGTGTCAGCAGTTTTTCACTTCACTTACATGGCCCAGATTCCACTTTCTATGGCACCCGACAGGGATCAAACGTCAATATTCCCCGCCTGCAGCGCATTCGTCTCAATAAAGTTCCTGCGCGGCTCCACTTCATCCCCCATCAGCGTCGTAAAGATCTGATCCGCCGCAATGGCATCCTCAATCTGCACCTTCAACAGGCGACGCACAGTCGGATCCATGGTGGTCTCCCACAGCTGCTCAGGATTCATCTCGCCCAGACCTTTATAGCGCTGCTTCGAGACGCCACGCTCGGCTTCCTCGCGCAGCCATTCCATGGCCTGCTGGAAGTCGCGCACGGCGAATTCCTTCATCTTCTCGCCTTCGCCGCGGCGGATGATGGCACCTTCGCCCATCAGGCCCTGGAACGTCTCGGCCGAGTTTTCCAGCGTCCTGTAGTCGGTGCTGGCGACGAAGTCGGCGTCGATCGACGTCACCTGCACGTTGCCGTAGTGGATGCGTTCGATGCGCAGGCTGTGCTTGTCGGACAGTTCGTCGGAACGCACGCCCACCTTCACGCTCGGGTCGTGGATCGCGTCGCCCAGCGCCTGGGCCGATTTCTCGGTCGATTCCTGGGACGTCAGGTCCAGCTTCACGCCGGTCATGATCGCGGACAGCGCGGCGCGGTCGATCACGCGCGACAGGCGCATCATGATCGCGTTCGCCTTATTGTACCTGTCGACCAGGTCGCCCAGCGCGACGTCGGTGATCGGTTCCGCACCTTCCTTCGGCAGCAATGCGGCGCCATTCAGGGCGAAGCGCATCATGTAGCTCGCTTCTTCGACGTCGTCCTTCAGGTAGCGCTCGTCGCGGCCGGCCTTGACCTTGTACAGCGGCGGTTGCGCGATGTAGATGTGGCCGCGCTCGACCAACTGCGGCATCTGGCGGTAGAACAGCGTCAGCAGCAGGGTGCGGATGTGCGCACCGTCGACGTCCGCGTCGGTCATGATGATGATGCGGTGGTAGCGCAGCTTGTCGACGTTGAACTCGTCCGGGCCGATCGATGTGCCCAGCGTCGCGATCAGCGTGGTGATCTGTTCCGACGACAGCATCTTTTCGAAGCGCGCCTTTTCCACGTTCAGCACCTTGCCGCGCAGCGGCAGGATCGCCTGGAACTTACGGTCGCGACCCTGCTTGGCGGAACCGCCTGCGGAGTCACCCTCGACGATGTACAGCTCGGCCAGCGCCGGGTCGCGTTCCTGGCAGTCGGCCAGCTTCGACGACAGGCCCAGGCCGTCCATCACGCCCTTGCGGCGGGTGAGGTCGCGGGCCTTGCGGGCCGCTTCACGCGCGCGTGCGGCTTCCACGATCTTGCCGCAGATAATCTTGGCGTCGTTCGGCTTTTCCATCAGGAAGTCGGTGAGCGTCTTCGCCACGATCTCTTCGACCGGGCCACGCACTTCCGACGACACGAGCTTGTCTTTCGTTTGCGACGAGAACTTCGGCTCAGGCACTTTCACGGACAGCACGCAGGTGAGACCTTCGCGCATGTCGTCGCCCGAGATCTCGACCTTGGCCTTCTTGGCGAAGTCGTTCTCGTCGATGTATTTGTTGATCACGCGCGTCATCGCCGC
>Ga0105242_10004198_pt1 | contig 11229 bp, 11 predicted proteins | sample KBSM24metaG_FD_81521 | JGI IMG/M metagenome (GOLD analysis project Ga0105242, IMG submission 81521) | Miscanthus rhizosphere microbial communities from Kellogg Biological Station, Michigan, USA - KBS M2-4 metaG | ecosystem: Host-associated > Plants > Roots > Rhizosphere > Soil | place... | reverse complement strand
GAACAAGTTCCTCGCCGAGAGCACGCTGCTCGGCCAGCCGTTCATCAAGGACGACAAGCAGACGGTCGAGAAGATGCTGGCGGCGAAAAAGTCCAAGGTATTGGGTTTCAGATTTCTTGTCGTTGGTGAAGGCATCGAGAAGAAGGCCTCGGACTTCGCTGCCGAAGTGATGTCGATGGTGAAGAACTAAGACATGAAGCCGAAGTACAAGCGCATCCTGCTCAAGCTTTCCGGCGAAGCCCTGATGGGCGAGGGCAGCTACGGCATCAGCCGGCCGACCATCGAGGCGATCGTCGCCGAGATCGCCGGCGTGGCGCGGCTCGGGGTGGAGATGGGCGTGGTGATCGGCGGTGGCAACATCTTCCGCGGCGTCGCGCCGGGCGCCGCCGGCATGGACCGGGCAACGGCCGATTACATGGGAATGCTGGCTACCATCATGAATGCGCTCGCGCTCCAGGACGCGATGCGCCAGGCGGGCCTCGCGAGCCGCGTGCAGTCCGCGCTCAACGTCGAGCAGGTGGTGGAGCCCTACATCCGCGGCAAGGCGATCCGCTACCTGGAGGAAGGCAAGGTGGTGATTTTCGCCGCGGGCACCGGCAATCCGTTCTTCACCACGGATACCGCCGCCGCGCTGCGCGCCAGCGAAATGGGCGCCGAAATCGTGCTCAAGGCCACCAAGGTGGACGGCGTGTACACTAGCGATCCGAAGAAAGATTCCGCCGCGAAACGCTACAGCCGTGTCAGTTTCGACGAGGCCATCCAGCGCAATCTCAAGGTCATGGACGCGACCGCGCTGACGCTGTGCCGCGACCAGCGGCTGCCGGTGAACGTATTCAGCATCTTCAGGACGGGCGCCCTGGCGCGCGTGGTGGCCGGGGAAGACGAAGGCACCCTGGTGCACGTGTAACCGGGCACGGAGGCAGCGATGATCCCAGATCTCAAGAAAAACACGGAAGCGAAAATGCACAAGAGCGTCGAGGCGTTCAAGGTCGACCTCTCCAAGGTGCGCACCGGCCGCGCGCACAGCGGCATCCTGGATCACGTGACGGTGGACTATTACGGTGCGCAGACGCCGCTCAACCAGGTCGCCAAGGTCTCGCTCATCGACGGCCGCACAATCGGCGTGCAGCCGTTCGAGAAGAAGCTCGGCCAGGCAATCGAGAAGGCGATTCGCGACGCGAACCTCGGCCTGAATCCGGCCGCCGCCGGCGACATGATCCGCGTGCCGATGCCCTCGCTCACCGAGGAGCGCCGCAAGGAGCTCGCCAAGGTGGTGCACAAGGAGGCGGAGACCGCCAAGGTCTCGGTGCGCAATGTCCGGCGCGAGTCGATCCACGCGCTGAAGGAAGCGCTGAAGGAAAAGAAGATTTCCGAAAACGACGAGCGGCGCGCCTCGGACGACGTGCAGAAGCTCACCGACCGCCACATCGCGGAGATCGACAAGCTGCTCGCGCAGAAAGAAACCGAGCTGATGGCGGTGTGACGGCGGCTGCATGAAACCACGCTCCGCCCACGCGAGTTCCACGGTCGTCATTCCGCCGCACGGCGACGTGCCCCGCCACGTCGCGATCATCATGGACGGCAACGGGCGCTGGGCGAAACAGCGCCACCTGCCGCGCATCGCCGGGCATCGCAAGGGCGTCGAGGCGGTCCGCGAGACGGTCAAGACCTGCGCCGAGCGCGGCGTGGGTTTCCTTACGCTGTTTGCGTTCAGCTCCGAAAACTGGCGCCGGCCGGCGGATGAAGTGGCGCTGCTGATGCAGCTGTTCATCGCGGCGCTCGAGAATGAGGTCCAGAAGCTCCACCGCAACGGCATCCGGCTCAAGGTCGTCGGCGAGCGGGGGCGGTTTGACCCGAAGATCCAGGCGCTGATCGCCGAGGGCGAGCTGCTGACGGCCGCTAACCGCGGGCTGACGCTCACGATCGCGGCGAACTACGGCGGGCGCTGGGACATCCTGCAGGCGCTCAGCCGGCTATCGAAGGAAGATGCTTTCAGGCAAATGGACGAAATCCGGGAATCGGACCTGAACCCGTACCTTTCGATGAGCTACGCGCCGGAACCCGACTTGTTCATCCGCACCGGCGGCGAGCAGCGCGTGAGCAATTTCCTCCTCTGGCAGCTCGCATACACGGAATTGCATTTCACCGACACGCTCTGGCCGGATTTCGGCGCCACCGCGCTCGAGGCCGCGTTTGCGTCCTACCGCGCGCGCGAGCGCCGCTTCGGGCGCACCAGCGAACAGCTCGATGAAAGCAGGCGCGGCGAAACCGTGCGCGCGCGGGTGCGCACGGCAAGCGACGCCTGAGCGCTTGTTTCTCACCCGGGTCCTGACCGCCGCGGTACTGCTGGCTGCGTTCCTCTCGGCGCTGTTCTGGCTGGAGCGGGGATGGTTTGCAGTCGTCGTGGCTCTTGTCGTCGCGATCGCCGGCAGCGAGTGGGCGAAACTGGTCAAGGCGGATTGGTTCGTCGGAGCGGCCTACGCGGTCGGCTGCGCCGGGATCTGTTATTCGCTTACGCAAAATGCGGAGCTCGCGCCCTGGATTTGTGCGCTGGCCGGTTTGTTCTGGATTGCCGCGGCGCCGTATCTTCTCGCCCGGGGCATAAAGCCGGCGCCGGTCGGCGCCGGCATGGCAGTGGGCATGTTGGTCCTGGTCCCGGCCGGCCTCGCCCTGGTCGTGCTGCCTGCGGCGCAGGCGCTCATGATCCTCGGCTTGATGTGGGTTTCCGACACCGCCGCCTACCTCACGGGGCGCGCGCTTGGCCGGCACAAACTAGCCCCCTCGATCAGCCCCGGCAAGACCTGGGAAGGTGTTGCCGGGGGGGCAGCCGGCTGCGTTATCTACGCTATCATTTGGGCGTCTTTCGATGCGGATCTGCGCTCCCGCGTGCAAGGGCTGATCTGGTTGCCGTACCTGGCGGGAACATTGCTCCTCTGCGCACTTGGCGTCGTCGGCGACCTGCTCGAATCGGGTCTCAAGCGGCACGCCGGCGCGAAAGACAGCGGCAGGCTACTCCCGGGCCATGGCGGAGTGCTGGATCGGATCGACAGCGCCACAGCGGCACTTCCCGTGGGGCTTCTTCTGGTGCAGGCAATGGGCACGACATGACACAAGGACTGACACTGCTCGGCGCGACCGGCTCGATCGGGGCAAGCACCCTCGACGTCGTCGCGCGCCATCCCGACCGCTACCGCGTATTCGCCGTGACCGCGCACCGCGCGGCCGACGCCCTGCTCGAAGTCTGCCGGCGCCATGCTCCCCGTTACGCGGTGCTCTCCGGAGCGGCCGAGGACCTGGCACTGCGGCGGCGCTTCGCCGAGGCGGGCGGCGGGACGCAGTTGCTGTTCGGGGCCGAATCGCTTGAGCAGGTAGCGGCGGACAGCGAGAGCGCCATCCTGGTCGCGGCCATCGTAGGTGCCGCCGGCTTTGGCCCGATCCTGGCTGCCGCGCGCGCCGGCAAGCGCCTGCTGCTCGCCAACAAGGAGTCGCTGGTGATGGCCGGCGCACTTTTCATGCGCGCGGTGCGGGAACACGGCGCCACGCTGTTGCCGATCGACAGCGAACACAACGCGGTATTCCAGTGCTTGCCGCAGGTCGCGGGCAGGGCGTCGACCAGCGCGGTGCGCCGCATTCTCCTTACCGCCTCGGGCGGGCCATTCCGCTCCGCGCCCATCGAGCGGCTGTCGCAGGTGACGCCGGAGCAGGCCTGCGCGCATCCCAACTGGGTGATGGGCCGGAAAATTTCGGTGGACTCCGCGACGATGATGAACAAGGGCCTCGAAGTCATCGAGGCACGCTGGCTGTTCGACGTACCGCCGGAGCGCATCGAAGTCCTGATCCACGCGCAGAGCATCGTCCATTCGCTGGTGGAATTCGTGGACGGCTCGGTCATGGCCCAGCTTTCCAACCCCGACATGCGGGTGCCGATAGCCCATGCGCTCGCGTTCCCGGAAAGAATCGAATCGGGGGTCCTGCCGCTCGATCTGGCGACGATCGGGCAGCTCTCGTTCGAGCGCCCCGATGCGCAGCGTTTTCCCTGCCTGGCGCTCGCGTACGCCGCGCTGCGCGAGGGCGGCACCGCGCCGGCGGTCCTGAGCGCGGCCAATGAAGTGGCGGTAGGCGCGTTCCTCGAGGGCAAGCTGCGCTATACCGCGATCCCGCAGGTCATCGAGCGGACGTTGCGCCATGCGCCCGCGATGCAGGCGGACACCGTCGATGCCGTACTTGAAGCGGATCGAAGCGCGCGCCGCATTGCGTCCGACTGTGCGGCAACGCTCATGGGGAAGGCCGCATGACCATCCTGCAGGCGGTCCTCTCGTTCATCGTCGCGTTGGGCGTTCTCATTGTGGTGCACGAGTACGGCCACTATCTTGTCGCGCGCCTGTGCAACGTGCGCGTGCTGCGCTTCTCGGTGGGCTTCGGCAGGCCGCTCGCGACCTGGCGGCTCGGACGCGACGCCACGGAATGGAGCATCGCCGCGATTCCTTTCGGCGGCTACGTCAAGATGCTGGACGAGCGGGAGGGTCCGGTGAGCGAGGAGGAGGCGCATCGCGCGTTCAACCGCCAGAGCGTCTGGCGGCGCTTCCTGATCGTGGTCGCGGGCCCGGTGTTCAATTTCCTGTTCGCGATTGCGATTTACGCCGGGCTCTACATGTATGGGCTGCCGGAGGCGCGGCCGGTGCTCGCGGCGCCTGCCGCCGGCACTGCCGCGCACGCGGCGGGATTCAATGCAGGGGATACCGTGCGCTCGATCGACGGCAATGCCATCGCCACCTGGCAGGAGCTGCGCTGGCGTGTCCTGCAGGCGGCGCTGGAGCGCGAGGCGCTGCACTTCGAAGTATCCGGCGCGCAAGGCGGCATTGCGATGCATGTCCTGGATCTTCGGACTTACCCGTCCGAGGAAGTGGAAAGCGACGCGCTCGAGAAAATCGGGCTGCGCCTTTACCGCCCGCCTCTGGCGCCGGTGATCGGGCGGGTGGTATCGGGCAGCGCGGCCGAGCGCGCCGGCCTGCGGGCTGATGACCGCGTAGCGCAGATCGACGGCAAGGACATCGCGACCTGGGAGCAGCTGGTGCAGGCGATCCGCGCCCGGCCACAGGAGATTGTCGTACTGGCGGTGGATCGCGGCGCGGAACGCGTCATGCTCGAAGTGCTGCCGGACGCGGCGACGGAAAATGGCGCGCGCATCGGGCGCATCGGCGTCGCGCCCAGCGTTCCTGCGGCTGAATCCAACCGCATCCTGGTGCGGGTCAGCTACGGACCGCTGCAAAGCGTCGGCAAGGCGGTTGTCAAGACCTGGGACATATCCATCTTCAGCCTGCGAATGCTGGGCAAGATGCTGATCGGGGAAGTGTCCTGGAAACACCTGTCCGGGCCGGTGACCATCGCGGACTATGCCGGCCAGTCGGCGCAGATGGGATGGCTCGCCTACGTCACGTTTCTGGCGCTCATCAGCATCAGTCTCGGGGTGCTGAATCTGCTGCCGATTCCGCTCCTTGATGGGGGGCACTTGATGTACTATTTGGTCGAAATAATGAAGGGGAGCCCGGTGTCCGAGCGCGCCATGGATCTCGGACAACGGGTCGGCCTGGCACTACTGCTCGTCGTCATGGCTTTCGCTTTCTACAACGACTTTAACCGCTTGATTTCGGGATAGTGATGCGCATTCGTGATCTTGCGGCGGTGACCTGTGCGCTGCTTGTGCTGGCAAGCGCCGCCCTGGCGCAGTCTTTTCGCCCCTTCGTCGTCAAGGACATCCGCGTCGAGGGCCTGCAGAGGACCGAGGCGGGCACGGTATTCAGCTACCTGCCGGTGAAGGTGGGCGAGACGATGACGGAAGAGAAGGCGCAGCAGGCATTGCGCGCCCTTTTCGCCACGGGTTTTTTCCGCGACGTGCGCCTCGAAGTCGAAAACGACGTGCTGGTGGTACTCGTCGAGGAGCGCCCGGCGATCGCCCAGGTCACCTTCGTCGGCGTGAAGGAATTCGACAACGAGACGCTGCGCAAGATCCTGCGCGAGGTCGGGCTGTCGGAAGGGCGCACCTTCGACCGTGCCGTGCTCGACAATTCCGAGCAGGAGCTGAAGCGCCAGTATCTGTCGCGCGGCCGCTATGCCGCCGAGGTGCAGACCACCGTGACGCCGCTGGAGCGCAACCGGGTCGGCATCGCCATCACGGTGGTTGAAAACAGCGTCGCGAAGATCCGCGCCATCAATATCGTGGGGGCGCAGGCGTTCCGGGAGAAGGACCTGCTCGACCAGTTCGTGCTGCGCACGCCCGGCTGGCTCACCTGGTATACGAAGCACGACCAGTACTCCAAGCAGCGCCTGGCAGCCGACCTGGAGACGCTCAAGTCGTTCTATCAGGACCGCGGCTACATCGATTTCACGGTCGAATCGACGCAGGTGTCGATCACGCCCGACAAGAAGGACATCTACATCACCATCAACATCTCGGAAGGCGAGAAATACACGGTCTCGGCCGTCAGCCTCGATGGCCAGATGCTCGTGCCGCGCGAGGAGCTGGAGAAGCTGGTCAAGATCAAGGCGGGCGACGTGTTTTCGCGCCTGCGCCTGACCGAAACGACCAAGGCGATCACCGACCGGCTGGGCAACGAAGGCTACGCCTTTGCCAACGCCAGCGCCGTTCCGCAGATCGACAAGGAAAAGCGCACCGTCGCATTCGCGATCGTGGTGGATCCGGGCCGGCGCGTCTACGTGCGTCGCATCAGCGTGAACGGCAATACCAAGACGCGCGACGAGGTGGTGCGCCGCGAAATGCGCCAGCTCGAAGGCGCCTATTACGATGCGTCCAAGATCCAGCTGTCCAAGACGCGCATCGACCGGACGCAGTATTTCAAGGACGTAAACGTCGAGACCGCCCCGGTGGCCGAAAGCCCGGACCAGGTGGACGTGAACTTTACAGTGGAGGAAAAGCCGACCGGCGCCATGCTGCTGGGTGCGGGATTTTCTTCGGTAGACAAGCTAGTGCTGTCCGGCTCGGTGTCGCAGGCCAATGTGTTCGGCAGCGGCAAATTCATCTCGGCGCAGGTCAACAGCGGCAAGGTGAACAGGACGTACGCGCTGTCCTACCTCAATCCGTATTTCACGATTGACGGAGTGAGCCAGGGCTTCGATGTCTATTCCCGCAGGGTGGATGCCTCCAGCCTCTCGGTCGGGCCCTACAGGACGGACACGCTGGGCGGAGGGGTGAAATTCGGCTATCCGCTGAGCGAAACGACGGGCATCAACTTCGGGCTGATCGCCGAGAGCGTGAAGCTCGGCGTGTTCGACAACAGCCCTGTCGCATACTCGACGTTCGCGGCCCAATTCGGCACCAAGTACACCTACGGTTCGGGTTCGCTCGGCTGGGGCCGGGACAGCCGCGACAGCGCGACCCTGACGACGCGCGGCCACGTGTCGCGCGTCAATGGCGAGCTTGCCGGCGGAGACCTGCAGTACTTCCGCTTCAATGCCGGCGAGCAGTGGTATTACCCGTTGAGCCGCAACACGACCCTCTCGCTGACCGGCGACTTCGGCTACGTGCGCGGATTGGGCGGCAAACCCGTGCCGTTCTTCAAGAATTACTATGCCGGCGGCCCGGGCTCGGTACGCGGCTATCGCGCGTTTTCCCTCGGCCCTCAGGATGCGGCCGGCAATTCGCTCGGCGGCACGCGCAAGATCACGGGCAGCGCCGAGATTCTTTTCCCCCTGCCGGGCGCGCAGATGGAGAAGTCGCTGCGCCTCGCGGCGTTCATCGACGGTGGCCAGGTCTTTGGCGCGACGGAGAAAGTCGCGTTCGGCGACATGCGCTACTCGGCCGGCATCGGTCTCGCGTGGAGTTCGCCTTTCGGCCCGCTGCGCCTTTCCTTCGGCCAGCCCCTGAATGAGAAGAAGGGTATAGACCGCCGGGAGAGGATACAATTTACGTTTGGCACCGCTTTCTAGCGCCCTATCGGAATCCGACGCGCCTTATGCACAAATCGATACTCCTCCCAGCCGTTGCCCTGCTTCTCGCCGTTCCGGCCGGCGCCGTCCTGGCGCAAGGCAAGATCGGCGTCGTGCAGATCGAGCGCATCGTGCGCGACTCCCAGCCCGCGCTGCGCGCGCAGAAGAAACTGGAGGTGGAGTTCGCGAAGCGGGAAGCCGAACTCACCAAGGTCGCCGACCAGCTCAAGCGCGTCCAGGACGAGCTGGAAAAGGATTCGGTCACCATGCCGGAAGCGACGCGCCGCAACAAGGAGCGCGATTTCAACAGCCTCAATGTCGAGTTCCAGCGCAAGCAGCGCGAATACCGCGAGGACGTGAACCAGCGCCGCAACGAGGAGCTCGGCCAGGTGATCGAGCTGGCGAACCGCATCATCCGCCAGATCGCCGAGTCGGAGAAGTACGACATCATTTTCCAGGAAGCCGCCTACGCGAACCCGCGCATCGACATCACCGACAAGGTGATCAAGGCGATGGAAGGCAAGCCGCCCGCCGCCGCAAAATGACATGCCCGGGCCGTTCACGCTCGCGCAGATCGCGAACCGGCTGGGCGGCCGGGTCGCCGGCCCTCAGGAAGTACTGATCCACCAGGTCGGTTCGCTGGAGCGGGCGGGCCCCGGCCAGATCGCCTTTCTCTCGAACTCCAGATTCCGCGCGCAGCTGGCCGGCACCGGCGCGTCCGCCGTGGTGCTCGCCGCCGACGCGGAGAACCTGACCGCGCTGCCGAGGATCGTCTGCGGCGACCCGTACAGCTACATTGCGCGGGTATCGCAGCTTTTCAATCCGAGGATCACGCAGGCCGTGGGCGTCCACCCGTCCGCGAGCGTCGCGCCGTCGGCCAGGCTGGGCGAGCGTGTGTCAATCGGTCCGGGATGCGCGGTCGGCGAAGGCGTAACGCTTGGCGACGACAGCTGCCTCTATCCGAACGTGGTGGTGTACCCCGGATGCCGCATCGGGGCGCGCGCCATCATCCATTCCGGCGCGGTGATCGGCGCCGACGGCTTCGGCATCGCCCACGACGAGGGCCGCTGGGAGAAGATTCCCCAGATCGGCGCCGTGCGCATCGGCGATGACGTCGAGATCGGCGCCAACACCACCATTGACCGCGGCGCGATGGACGACACCGTGATCGGCGACGGCGTCAAGCTCGACAACCAGATCCAGATCGGCCACAACTGCCGCGTGGGCGCGCATACCGCGATGGCCGGCTGCGTCGCGGTCGCGGGCAGCGCCGATATCGGCAGCCACTGCACGATCGGCGCGGGCGCGCTGATCCTCGGCCATCTTTCGATCTGTGATCACGCTCACGTGTCTGCCGATACGGTGATTTCGCGCTCGATCCGCAAGCCTGGCACCTACACCGGGATGTTCCCGGCGGATGACCACGAATCCTGGGCACGCAATACCGCTGTGGTGCGGCAACTCGCGGACCTGGTGGACCGCGTCCGGTCCCTCGAGAAACGGATCCCGAAGAAGGAGCAGGACGATGGTTGACATGGATATCCACCAGGTGCTGGCGCACCTGCCGCAGCGCTTTCCGATCCTGATGATCGACCGGGTCCTGGAGTGCGAGCCGGGCAAGCGCATCCTCGCCCTGAAAAACGTGTCGGCCAACGAGCCCTATTTCCCGGGCCACTTCCCGCACCGGCCGGTGATGCCCGGCGTGCTGATCCTGGAGGCGATGGCGCAGGCGGCCGGCATCCTGGTGTTCCGCACGCTCGGCAGCAAGCCCGACGACAAGTCGGTCTACTACTACGCGGGCATCGACAATGCGCGCTTCAAGCGGCCGGTGGAGCCGGGCGACCAGCTCATGATCGAGGTGACGATCCTCGGCTCGAAGCGCGGCATCTGGAAATTCGGCTGCGCGGCGCGCGTCGGCGAAACGCTCGTCGCCGAAGCCGACATCCTGTGCACGGTTCGCCCGGCCGGCACAGCGGCGCAATGATCCACCGTACCGCGATCGTCGAGCCTGGCGCGCGGCTCGCGGCGGATGTCGCAGTCGGCGCCTACAGCCTGATCGGCGCGCAGGTCGAGGTGGGCGAGGGGACGGTCATCGGGCCCCATGTCGTGATCGAAGGCCGCACGAAGATCGGACGCAACAACCGCATCCTGCAGTTCGCCTCGCTTGGCGGCGCGCCCCAGGACAAGAAATACGCCGGCGAGGACACGTCGGTGGAAATCGGCGACGGCAACACGATCCGCGAATACGTGACCATCAACCGCGGCACGATCGGCGACGCGCGCGTCACCCGCGTCGGCGACGACAACTGGATCATGGCTTACGTCCATTTCGCGCATGATTGCCAGATCGGCAGCCATACGATCTTCGCCAACGCCTGCGAGCTGGCCGGCCATGTCCAGGTCGGCGACTGGGCGATCCTCGGCGCGACGACGCTGGTGCACCAGTTCGTGCGCATCGGCGCGCACAGCTTCACCGGGATGGGCACCTACCTCGACCGCGACCTGCCGCCCTTCGTGCGCGCGGCGGGCAATATGGCGCAACCCTACGGCATCAACAGCGTGGGGCTGCGCCGGCGCGGCCTGTCCTCGAGCACCATCGATGCGCTGAAGCGCGCCTACAAGACCATCTATCGCAGCGGGATGGCGCAGGAGGAAGTCTGGCGCGAACTGGAAGCGCAGGCGCGCGAGTGCGCCGAAGTAAGGATGGTGCTTGAGTTCCTGACGGCTTCAAAGCGCGGCTACATTCGCTAGTGGCAGCAAACTCCAGCGCCCACGTTGGCATGGTGGCCGCGGAGGCTTCGGGAGACCTCCTGGGCGCGCACCTGATCGCCGCGCTGAAAGCGCGCCGGCCGGAGCTGCGTTTTTCAGGCATCGGCGGCCCGAAGATGATCGCGCAGGGCTTCGAGTCCCACCTGCCGATGGACAAGCTCGGGGTGCGCGGCTATGCGGAGGTCCTGCGGCACTACCGGGAGATCATGGGGATGCGCAAGCAGATCGCCGAGCGCATGCTGCTGGAACGGCCGGCGGTGTTCATCGGCGTCGATTCCTCGGACTTCAATCTCGACCTCGAGCGCAAGCTGAAGGATGCGGGCATCCCCGCGATCCAGTACGTCAGCCCGTCGATCTGGGCATGGCGCGGCTGGCGCACGCGCCGCATCGTGCGCTCGGTGAACCACCTGCTGGCAATTTTTCCCTTCGAGCCCGCGCTTTATGCAAAGGAAGGGCTGCCCGTCACGTACGTGGGGCACCCGCTCGCCGACGTGATACCGATGGAGCCGGACAAGG
>Ga0105242_10004195_pt1 | contig 11233 bp, 14 predicted proteins | sample KBSM24metaG_FD_81521 | JGI IMG/M metagenome (GOLD analysis project Ga0105242, IMG submission 81521) | Miscanthus rhizosphere microbial communities from Kellogg Biological Station, Michigan, USA - KBS M2-4 metaG | ecosystem: Host-associated > Plants > Roots > Rhizosphere > Soil | place... | reverse complement strand
GTCGGCGACTTCATGGCCATCATCCTCGACAAGCGTGTGATGGGCCGCCCGCCCGTCATTCAGTCGGCGATCGGTACGCGCGGTCAGATCACGATGGGCGGTAAGTCACTCGCTGATGCGCAGGATCTCGCGCTCGTACTCCGCGCCGGCGCGTTGCCCGTGCCGCTTCGCGTTGCCCAGCTCCAGGCGATCGGCCCCAGTCTCGGTAGCGATTCGATCGCGAAAGGGCGCAACGCGTCGATCATCGCCATCGCGCTGGTCGTGCTCATCATGGTCGTCTACTACCGCTTCTCCGGTCTGCTCGCCGTCGGCGGCTTGGTGCTCTACATCCTGTACACGCTCGCCGCGCTCGCCGGGTTCGACGCCGTCCTGACGCTGCCGGGAATCGCCGGCTTCGTGCTCTCGATCGGTATCGCCGTGGACGCGAACGTGCTGATCTTCGAGCGCATTCGCGAAGAGCTCGATCGCGGGAAGACAGTCCGCACGGCCATCGATGAAGGTTTCCGCCACGCGATGCCTGCGATCGTCGACTCGAACGTGTCCACGATCCTCACCGCCGCGGTGCTCTATCAGTACGGAACCGGCGCGGTGAAGGGCTTCGCCGTCACCCTAATCGCCGGTATCGCCGCTTCGCTCGTTACCTCGATCTTCGTCGTGAGAACCTTCTACCTCATCTGGTTGCAGCGTTCGCGCGGCGCCCAGACGCTGAGCATCTAAGAGAGTCCCCCATGCTGCGCATTCTTCACGACACCAAGTACGATTTCATCAAGTATTGGAAGGCCGCGGTCTTCGGGACGATCGGCTTCATCGCGCTCGGCCTGGTGCTGCTCGGCGTGCACGCGGCGCGTCACAACGGACAAGCGCTCAATCGATCCGTCGAATTTACGGGCGGCACGGTTGTCCAGCTCAAGTTCGCGCAGAATGCGCCGGCCGACGTCGTCCGAAGCGCGGTCGACCAGGCCGGCTTCGGCGGGTCCGAGGTGACCACCTTCGGCGATGCATCGACCTTCCTCGTCAAGGCGCCGCCGAAGGAAGGCGACTCGGCCGCGCAGGATGCGGCGGCCGTCGGCAAAAAAATCGCCGACGTCCTCACGCAGCGCCTGCCGAACAATCCGGTCCGCGTCGATCGCTCCGAGTCGGTTGGCCCGCGCGTCGGCGCCGAGCTTCAGACCAAGGCGATCACGGCGATCCTGATCTCGTTCATCGTCACGCTGATCTATCTGGCGATCCGCTTCGAGTGGCGGTTCGGCGTCGCGGCCGTCATCGCTACCGCGCACGACATCCTCACGACGCTCGCCTTCCTCGCGATGATGCGGCTGGAGATCTCGCTGACCGTCGTCGCCGCGATCCTCACCGTGATCGGTTATTCGCTCAACGACACGATCATCATCTTCGATCGCGTCCGCGAGAATCTGAAAAAACAACGCAAGGAATCGCTGCGCGACGTGCTCAACCGGTCGATCAACGAGACGCTGCCGCGTTCCGTGTTGACGCACGCCACCGTGCTTGCCGCGACGCTGGCGCTTCTCATCTTCGCCGGCGAAGTGATCCGGCCCTTCTCGTGGATCATGGCGTTCGGTGTCTTCACCGGAACGTTCAGCTCCATCTACGTGGCCGGTCCGATCCTCCTCTACATCGAACACAAGTGGCCGCGAAAGGCGCAAGCGGAGAACAAGGGCACGGCCCGCGCCCTCGCCGAAGAGCGGCGGCGTGAAAAGCCTCAGCCGGTATCGACCCGCTAACACACGAAACCGCCGCGCAAGCGGCGGTTCTCATTTCCATGTCCGCTTTTTCCTTCATCGACAGCCACGCGCACCTCTGCGATCCGGCGTTCGACGAGGATCGTGACGCCGCCGTGCAACGGCTTCGCGACGCGGGTGGGATCGGAGTCGTGTGCATCGGCGAGTCGATCGCCGCCGCCGAACGCGCGGCGCAATTCGCCGAGCGGCACCCGGGATTTGTCTTCCCGACGGCCGGCGTACACCCGCACGACGCCGCGGAATTCGATCCCGATCGCGATCCCGCGGCGATTCGGCAGCTCGTGGCGCGCGGCGCGGTCGCCGTCGGCGAGTGCGGCCTCGACTACCACTACGATCACTCGCCGCGGCCGCTGCAACGCCGGGCGTTCGCCGCGCAGCTCGAGCTGGCGCGAGAGCTGAATCGACCGGTCGTCGTCCACACGCGCGAAGCCGACGACGACACCGCCGCCATGGTCGCCGAAGCCGGCGCGGCCGGCGTTCGCGGCGTGCTGCATTGCTTCACCGGACCGCGGCATGTCGCGGAAACCGCCCTTGGCGTGGGCTGGTACGTTTCGTTCAGCGGCATCGTCACCTTCAAGAAGTGGCTCGACGACGACCTCATTCGCGCGGTCCCCGACGACCGGTTGCTCGTGGAGTCCGACTCGCCCTACCTCGCGCCGGTGCCGAATCGCGGTCGCCGCAACGAACCAGCCTGGGTTAGCTTCACCGTCGCGCGGGTCGCTCACGCTCGCCAAGTCGAACCGGAGCAGGTGGCGGCGGGAACGCGACGGAACGCTATTCGATTGTTCGGTCTGTCTATCCCTTCGGAGAACGAGTCGTGAGCCTCAAGATCGTCCACACCGCCGATGCGCCCGCGGCCATCGGTCCCTACTCGCAGGGCGTCGTCGCAAATGGGTTTCTGTTCACCGCCGGTCAGATCGCGCTCGATCCGACATCGGGACAGGTGGTCGCCGGCGACGTGCGCGCGCAGACGGAGCGCGTGATGCAGAATCTCGCCGCGGTTATCGCCACGGTGAACGCGACGTGGAAGGACATCGTGAAGACCACCGTCTTTGTCCACGACATGAACGATTTCCCCGCGGTCAACGAAGTGTATGGCCGCGCCCTCGGCGACGCCCGGCCCGCTCGCTCGACGGTACAGGTGTCCGCGCTCCCGCGCGGTGTGCTGGTCGAGATCGAGGCCGTCGTCGCCATTCCTTAACGCACGCGTCTCGTAACTCGGCCGAGTCGCCGAGTCGCCGAGTCGCCGAGTCGCCTATGAGCACAGACGCTCAGAACACATCGCGCACGCGAAGCGAGCTGTTTCGGCTCACGGCATTCGCGCGCTGCGCGGGTTGAGCCGCCAAGCTGGGTCCGGGTGACCTGTCGCGCGCGCTGAAGGGAGTCCCCGTTCGATCGGATCCACGCCTCATTGTCGGGCGTGAGTCCTTTGACGACGCGGGGGTCTTTGCGCTGTCCGACGATGTCGCTCTGATCCAGACGGTGGATTTCTTCGCCCCGATCGTCGACGATCCGTATCTGTTCGGACAGATCGCGGCGGCCAACGCGCTCTCCGACATCTATGCCATGGGCGGCGAGCCGCTGACCGCGCTCAACATCGTCGGATTTCCGTCCGGCAAGCTGCCGATCGAAGTGCTCACGGATATCCTGCGCGGCGGACAGGACAAGGTGCACGAGGCGGGAGCGCTCGTCGTCGGTGGGCACAGCATCATCGACGAGGAACTCAAATTCGGGCTGGCCGTCACCGGTCGCGCGGACCCGAAGCGCATTCTCAGCAATGCCAACGCGGTGGTCGGTGATGTGCTCCTGCTCACCAAGCCTCTCGGGACGGGCATCCTCGCCACCGCCGCCAAACAAGGCCAACTCGGAACCGAAGAGGCCGATCGACTGTACGCATCGATGTGCCTCCTCAATGCGGGCGCCAGTCGCGCCGCCCTCGCCGTGGATTCGCGCTGCGCTACCGACATCACCGGCTTCGGTCTCCTCGGCCATGCGCACAACATCGCCGAAGCGAGCCGGGTGACGGTGTTGATTCACGCCGACCGGCTTCCGGTATTGCCCGGCACGGAGGAAGCGTGGCGCCGCGGTGTTCGCACCGGCGGCGCGGAGCGCAATGCGGAGTTTTTGGCGTCGCGCGTCGATTGGCGTACGTCCAATGGATTCGCGCGTGATCTCGCGATCGATCCACAGACGTCCGGCGGAATGCTCGTCGCCGTCGCCGCTCCGCGGGTCGAGGAGTATCTTTCGCTCGTTCCGTCGGCCGTGGCGGTCGGTGAAGTCGTCGCCCGGGAATCGCACGGCCTCGTGCTTGCCTGACGGTCACGGGAGTGGATGGAGCCAGGTGGCTCCCACGGTCTTCAAAACCGTTCGCGACCTGACGACGTCGGGTTGGGTGGGTTCGAGTCCCATGCACTCCCGCCAACTTCATTCGACGAGTGTGTATATAAAAATGCTCATGTCGCGGCGCGCGCTGATGACCGCGCTGTTCGTCGCCGCCGTCGTTGGAGCGAGCGCATCGAGCGCGGCCGCGCAGGCGCGCACCGATACGGTACGCAGCGCCAACGTTGACTCGCTCAAACCGCCGATCTCGCCGCGCCGGGCATTCCTCTATTCCTTCATCATGCCGGGCTACTCGCAGAGCGTGCTCGGACGCCACAAGGCCGCCACGGTCTTCCTCCTCATGGAAGCGATCGGCGTCTCGATGATCCGCGAATCGGCGGCCGACGCTCACGAGGCGCGGCGCATGGCGAGCGACAGCATCGTCGTGTCGTGGGTGGATCCCGCGGGGAATCTGCAGAAGACGCTCGCGCCGCCGCCGTTCTCGTCCAATGAGGTGAGGACGCGAGACGCTCACGTCGAAGATTGGGTGGCCGTCGTCATCGCGAATCATCTGCTCGCCGGCGCCGACGCCTTCGTTGCGTCTCACCTCTGGGATGTGCCGGCGCGGCTCGCCGTCCGCGTGATCCCCGGCGGCGGCGCGAGCGTGGGCGCGTCGATCACGTGGTGACGCGATCATGGTGACGTCGAGATCGATCACCGCTCCGGTTGGAGTCTTCGACTCGGGGATCGGCGGGCTCACCGTGGCGCACGAGGTGATCAAACAGCTCCCGCACGAGAGCGTGATCTACTTCGGTGATACGGCGCGCGTGCCCTACGGCCCCAAGAGCCCGGATACGGTACGCCGCTACAGCCGCGAGATCGCGTCGTTTCTGCAAGGCGAGGGCGTCAAGAGCATCGTCGTCGCGTGCAATACGGCGACGGCACACGCGCTCGATATGCTGCGCGGCGAGTTGGACATGCCGGTGATCGGCGTCGTCGAGCCGGGCGCGCGGGCGGCCGTGTCGGCGACGCGCCGCGGACACATCGGGGTCATCGGCACCGTGGGCACCATCAAGTCGGGCGCATACGAGCGCGCCATTCGCGCCCTTGCGCCGGACGTGCGCGTCACCGCGCGCGCCTGTCCGCTGTTCGTGCCACTCGTCGAGGAAGGATGGACCGATCATCCCGCGACTCGGCTGATCGCCGAGGAATACCTCGCGCCGCTCATCGACGAGGACATCGACTCGCTCGTCCTCGGCTGCACGCACTACCCGCTGCTCAAACCTCTGCTCGCATCGGTGCTCGGCTCCAATGTCCGGCTCATCGACAGTGCCGAAGAGACCGCGGCGGAGACGGCGCGTACCTTGGCGTCCGAGCACCTCGCCGCGCCGGAGAACGCCCACCCGCGCTACCGCTTCGTCGCGTCGGACGGTCCGCTTCAGTTCCTGCAGCTAGGTCAGCGATTCCTTGGCGACACGATGGAAGGCGTCGAGATCAGAACTCTCGGCTGATCCATCCCATCGGCGCAGTGCCACGCAATCGTCGGTGATGCGCAGGAAGGTCGGCGCGTCGAGCCACGAACCAGGGTTGGCGTAGATCGTTCCGCCCGGGAGCCGTTCGAGCGTGGCGACGTGTGAATGCCCCAGGATGATCAGCTCGAGCGACGGGTCGTCCGTCGCGATCCGCGTCGCCGCGTCGTGCAGTCCGCGCCCGGCGTCGCGCGCAACGTAGGTGCGGCTCGCGTGCGAGCTGCCTGTCGCGAGCGGTGTCGCCAGATCCGGGTGCAGCCAACGAAAGGCGCGAATCGCCAGGCCATTGCGCAGGACCCTCCGCAACATACGGTAGCGTTTGTCCTCGACCGGCCGGAGTCCATCGCCGTGCTCGACGTGTGTGCGCCAACCCGCGGTGGAATCGACGATCGGACCGAACCGGTAGTCGATGCCGGCGTCGTCCCGCAGCACTTCGCCGCCCCAGCAGTCGTGATTGCCGGCGATCATCGTCACCGGGATTCCGGCATCGACGACGTCGGCGAGTGCCGCCAGGGCGCGAAACCCGCGGCGGGGAATCACGGTCCGCCACTCGAACCAGAACTCGAACAGGTCGCCGTTGATGATGAGCGATCCGCCGGTCGACGCGACATGTCGAAAGAACGACACGACGCGGCGCTCCACGCTCGCGTCGGCGAACCCGAGATGCGCATCACTCATCACGTAGCAGGGCGGGGGCGCCTTGAGCACGCGCGAATTCTACCGTTGCCACGCTCGCTTTACAAACGCAATTGGCCCGGCGATCCTTCGCGCGTGCCGAGCCAATCGACTCCCACATGACGGCGCCGCCCGTCGTCACGCTGCCGCACCACGACATCGAGTTCCGTGTGCGCTACGCGGAAACCGACCAGATGGGCGTCGTCTATCACACCAACTATCTCGTATGGTGCGAAGTCGGACGGACCGACTTCATTCGGGCCCGAGGTATGAGCTACGCCGATATCGAGCGCGCGGGCGTCGGGCTCGCGGTCTCGGAGCTGTCGGCGCGCTTCCACGCCGCCGCGCGATACGACAACCTGATTCGTGTGCGAACGACGCTCGCCGAGATCCGGTCGCGCAGCATCACGTTCGACTACGTCATCACGAACGCGGAAACAGGCGAACGCTTTGTGACGGCGCGCACAGCCCTCGTTTCGATCGACCGTGCTGGCAAGCTCGTTGCCTTACCCCAAGGGGTCAGAGCGCTCTTCGAGACCACGCCATGAAACGTCGATCGTCCACCGCCGCGCGCGCGATATTCGTCGCGACGGGCTTCCTCCTCGCGGCGTGTGTGCCGCACCTTTCGCCGCTCACGGGAACGCCGATGCCCGCCAGCGCCCTGCCGCGGCCGGGAATGCCGCCTGGACATGCCAAGATTGTTTTCAACTGGGAACTTCAGGACCGCGAAACGACCACGCGCGGCGAGGGCGCGGCGCAGATCGCTTCGCCGGACAGCGCGCGACTCGATTTTTTCCTCGCCGGCGGCTTCGGAAGCGGCTCGGCGATACTGATCGGCGACTCGCTCCAGGCGCCGGGCGGCGATTTCATCCGCAAACTCATTCCACCGCCGCCCATGCTTTGGGCCGCTTTAGGACGTTTAGCGTTGCCAAATCTGCCCGATACCGTCATTCGTGGTGAGGGGACGAGCGTCCGCGCTGACATCGGAAGGCCTGTCAGTTGGCGACTTACCTTTCATGGCGACTCGCTCGTTCGCGCTGAACGCGTTGACGGCGACAGGGTACTGGAGTGGGTCGATCGATCTGACCCGAAGCGCGTGAGCTACCGCAACACGGCTGACCGCCGGTCGCTGCAGCTCACGATTACGAGAATGACTGAGGTATCGAGTTTCGATGCGTCGATTTGGAGGCTTGTTCGCTAGCTGCGCGCTCGTGTTGCTCGGCGGCTGTTTGTACAGCTTCGCCGGGGGCGGGCTGCCGCCGCATGTCCGGACGATGGCGATCTCGACGTTCGACAACCAGACGCCGTCCCCCGACGTCCCCAAGGAATTGTACGACCAGATGAATCGGGAGCTTCGCCGCCGGCTTGGCGTGCGCGACGCGCCGTCCGACCGCGCCGATGCCGTGGTCCGTGGCGCCATTCTCTCCTACGACGCAGACGTTCCCGTTTCGTTCAGCTCCAACCCGAATCAGGCCGTCAGCGCGCACCGTCGGCTCCAGGTGACGATCGACATCGAGATTGTCGATCAGTCGAATGGACGTCTGCTCTTTTCGAACAAGGCGATGCGCGAGGAAGCCGAATACCCGGAGCGCGGCGAAGCCGAGGGTCGTAAGGCGGCGATCCAGAAGCTGGTCGAAAAGGTCGTCGAGGGAGTGCAGAGCAATTGGTGACGCCACGACGGGGTGCGAGCTCACTCGGCTGCTTGTTCATGCTGCTCCTCGTGACAGCGGCCGTGTACTTCGGCATCAACGTCGCCGAAGCGTACTGGCGCTTCTACGAGTACCAGGATGACATGCGGGGTCTGGTGCGTTTCGCCGCGAATGCGCCGTCCGACACCATCGTAGGCCGGTTGCGCGCCTCCGCCGATTCGCTCGGCCTCCCGCGCGACGCGGCGCGAGTCATAGTCCGCCGCACCGATGGGGCGATCATCCTCGAGTCCGACTATTACGAGCACGTCGAGCTGCCCGGCTACATCCGCGAGATCCATTTCCATCCGCGCGCCGAGGGCACGCGTTGAGCGCGGTCGTCGACCCGCTCGACAAAATCATGAGTTGGAGCGCCGCCGCGAGATGGCGGCAATCGCGGAACCAGGTTGTCTTCACGAACGGCGTGTTCGATTTGCTGCACCCGGGACACGTCGACGTGCTGCTCGGCGCTCGGCGCCATGGCGATGCACTCGTCGTCGGCGTCAACAGCGACGACTCCGTCCGTAGACTCAAGGGACCGGATCGTCCCGTGCGCAGCGACGCCGAGCGTTGCTACGTGCTCGCCGCGCTCGAGATGGTCGACGCAGTCGTCGTCTTCGAGCAGGACACGCCGCTCGAACTGATTCAGGCACTCAAGCCCGATGTTCTCGTCAAGGGGGGCGACTACGACGCCGATCGCGTCGTCGGTGCCCCGGAAGTGCGCGGTTGGGGTGGAAGAGTCATTATCATTCCGCTCACTCCCGGCCATTCCACGACGACGACCATCGAGCGCCTGCGTGCCCGCTGACTCCACTCGCACTCCCAATCGAACAACCCGCACGAACGACGACCTCCGGCCGATCACCCTGGAGCGCGGCGTCGCACCCTACGCCGAGGGCTCGTGCATCGTCGAGTTCGGCGCCACGCGCGTCTTGTGCACCGCCTCGGTCGAAGAGGGCGTGCCGTCGTGGCGCCGCGGCCGCGGCGAGGGTTGGCTGACCGCCGAATACGCGATGCTTCCGCGCGCGACGAGGACGCGCACGTCGCGAGAGCGGTCGCAGCTCGGCGGGCGCACACAGGAGATTCAGCGGCTCATCGGACGGAGCATCCGCGCGATGCTCGACGATTTTTTCTTTGGCGAGTACACCATTAAGCTCGACTGCGACGTGTTGGTGGCCGACGGCGGGACACGCACGGCGTCGATCACCGGCGCCTGCGTGGCGGCCGTCGACGCCTTCGGCTGGCTCGTGTCGAGCGGACGACTACCGACATCGCCCGTCAAACGACGCATCGCGGCGGTGAGTGTCGGCGTCGTCGACGGCGCGCCGCGGCTCGATCTCGACTACGAGGAAGACGTGCGCGCGGCTGTCGACATGAACGTCGTGATGAGCAGCGAAGGGCGCTTTGTCGAGGTGCAGGGAACGGGGGAGCACGGCACGTTCGATCGCGGCGAGCTCGATGCGCTCCTCGATCTTGCCGTGAAGGGCCTCGTCCAACTGGACCGCGCGCAGCAGCGTGCTCTCGGGCTCTGAGCAAGTTCTAATCGCGACGCGGAGCGCGGGGAAGCTGCGCGAGCTGCGTCCGCTGTTCGCCGAGCGGGGCTTGGTCGTGATGGACCTCGACGAAGCGGGCATCGCCGAGAGCCCGAAAGAGGATTGGCTCGAGGTTCACGCGACGTTCGAGGAGAACGCGCTGGCGAAAGCGAAATATTTCCGGGGCATCGCGCGTATGCCGGTGTTCGCCGATGACTCCGGGCTCGTCGTGCCGGCATTGGGTGGTGATCCCGGCGTGTTGAGCAAACGTTGGAGCGGGCGGCCAGATCTCTCCGGCCAAGCGCTTGACGACGAGAACAATCGCTTGCTGCTCGAGCGGCTGCGGGGCGTTTCCGATCGCCGGGCTCACTACGTCTGCGCGGCGGCGTTCGTCGGGAGCGGCCGCGAGACGGTCGCGACCGGGGAAGTACACGGGACGATCATCGATGCGCCGCGAGGAACCGGCGGCTTCGGGTACGACCCATACTTCGTGTCCGACGAGCTCGGCCGGACATTTGGCGAGGTGTCGGCCGAGGAGAAGCAGCAAGTCAGCCATCGGGCGCGCGCGTTCCGCGCAGTGCTGAGCGCGATCTATTTCGAACCGTGACAAAAATCGAATTGGGGTCAGACTCCATTTCGTTTTTTGGTTGGGTGCGCCGTTAAATGGCCACGCCGGTTGATTCTAGGGGTTTGTTCGGGTACATTCGAAGGCTCGCGGGGCGTAGCGTAGCCTGGTATCGCGCCTGCTTTGGGAGCAGGAGGTCCCCGGTTCAAATCCGGGCGCCCCGATCAAGCAGGGCAGTCCGGGGGAGCGGCGGGACCGAAAGCCATTTGCATCGAAGCGCCAGTAGCTCAGTTGGATAGAGCAACAGCCTTCTAAGCTGTGGGTCGGGGGTTCGATTCCCTCCTGGCGCGCCATCCATGCTCGCGAGATGTACTGTGCGGGCCGTTAGCTCAATTGGCAGAGCAAGCGACTCTTAATCGCTAGGTTGTAGGTTCGATTCCTACACGGCCCATTTCGCCGCGCCGCTCGCGGTTGTGGCGATGTGGTTTCAAGGTTTGTTGGTGGTGAGCTGTGCAGTGCTGAGGTGTTGCGCGACGTTGCGCGAGCGGCCTCAGCGGATCTGCGCGAGGGGTTGAAAGCGACGCCCCGAATGCTTACTATGAGGACCCGCCGCGAAAGCGGTGGTGCGACTCGACTGGAGTCAGCGTGTTGGTACGCGACGACGGCATCGAGCGACGTCGGTGAAGAGTTCCCGGCACTTGCGAAAGCAAGCAAATCAAGTGGTTTGAGCGCTTGACGACGTGTTACCGGTTCGATATAATTAAAGGCTGTCGCTGATTGCGACGCGAAATGATAACGCTTTTTGACAATTGAATTTGGGAAGAACGGATGTGCGAGGCGGACTCGAATGGAACTGACGCGTGTTCAGCGTGTCGGTGAGAGTCCAAACCTGAACATTCTGTGATTCGGACACGCTGTCTGCGCGACAGCGTGAGACAGCGGAGTCTGAACGAGCTATATCAACTCTTGTGGAGAGTTTGATCCTGGCTCAGGACGAACGCTGGCGGCGTGCTTAACACATGCAAGTCACGGGGGCCAGCAATGGCAACCGGCGAACGGGTGCGTAACACGTGAGCAATCTGCCGATGTCTGGGGGATAGCCGGCCCAACGGCCGGGTAATACCGCATACGCTTGCTTTGAGGAGTCTCGAGGCAAGGAAACCTCCGG
>Ga0105242_10004192_pt1 | contig 11241 bp, 9 predicted proteins | sample KBSM24metaG_FD_81521 | JGI IMG/M metagenome (GOLD analysis project Ga0105242, IMG submission 81521) | Miscanthus rhizosphere microbial communities from Kellogg Biological Station, Michigan, USA - KBS M2-4 metaG | ecosystem: Host-associated > Plants > Roots > Rhizosphere > Soil | place: Michigan... | reverse complement strand
TTCAAGGGCATTCTTGGCGGACAACTGCCGTTGGGCCTCGTGCTGCTCGGCGTGATGATCGCGATCGTGCTGGAGCTCTCCGCGATTCCTTCCCTCGCGTTTGCCGTCGGTGTCTATCTCCCGCTCTCCTCCTCTTCGCCGATTCTCGTCGGCGGCATGGTGCGGTGGGCGGTCGATAAGTGGATCGCGAAGAAACACGCCGGAAAGAACCTGACCGAGGAACAGCTCGTCGCGGAAGGCGACAAGAGTCCGGGCGTGCTGATGGCATCGGGCTATATCGCCGGCGGCGCGATCGCGGGCATCATCATCGCGCTGTTCCTGGGAGTGTCCGCCATGGCTCCGGTGAACGCGGCGATCGCCGGATGGTCGACGCACAACCCGTTCTTCGAGGGCGGAGGGGCGGATGCGTTGTCGCTCATCCCGTTCGCGATTCTGATCCTGCTGCTCTATCTCACGGGCCGCGAGAAGATTCTGGCTCACCGCGAAACCTAGTGTGCTCACCGCGCTCGCGTTTGCCGTCGCCGTCATCGCGCTGATTGTCGCGATCACGGCGCGGCAACGCGTGCGGGAGCTGGAACGGCGCCTCGCGCCGCCGCCGGTGCCTGTTCCGGTGCCGCCACCCGTTGCGGCTGCGCCACCGAGCCCGTCACCAACGCCGGCACCCGCCCCGCCACCCGCACCCGTTCCGGCGAGCGCTCCGGGCCGCGCCTGGAGCATCGATTGGGAGAATCTCGTCGGGATCAAGCTCTTCTCGTGGATCGCCGGCATCGCCCTCGTCCTGGCGGCGGTATTTCTCTTCAAATACTCGGTCGAGCACGGATGGCTGCGTCCCACGGTGCGTGCGGCGTTCGGCTTGATCACCGGGACCGCGCTGCTGATCGTCTGCGAATTGCGCGTGGCGCGGAACTATCGCTTCACCGCGAACGCGATGGACGGCGCCGGCATCGCCATTCTTTACGCGACGCTGTTCGCGATGTACTCCCTTTGGCATCTCGTGCCCGCCGCCGTGGCGTTTCTCGGGATGCTGTTCGTCACCGCCGCGGCGGTGTATCTCTCGACGCGGCGCGACTCCGTCTTCATCGCGCTCCTCGGACTGATCGGCGGATTCGCGACGCCGGCGCTGCTCTCGTCGAATGAGAACCGCCCGCTCGCGCTCTTCTCGTACCTGCTGCTGCTCAACGGCGGCATCTCGTGGATCGCGTACCGCAAACGCTGGCCGTTGCTGACCGCGCTCAGCGTCGGGCTCACGGCGTTCTATCAATGGACGTGGGTCGATGAGTTTCTGACGAGCGGACAGCTGCCGCTCGCGGCCGGAATCTTCGCCGTCTTCGCGCTCGTCGGCATCAGCTCGCTGTGGGACCGGCACGCGGACGAGCGCCAGCGGATCTTTCGCGTCATCGCGCAAGCCGCGGCCGTGCTACCGCTGATCTTCGCGTTCTTCACCGCCATCGTTCCCGAATACGGCGCGCGCTTCAACGTGCTGTTCGGATTCCTGCTGCTGATCGCGGTCGGTCTCGCCGCGATCGCGCAGTGGCGCGGACCGGCCTGGCTTCATCACCTCGGCGGCGCCTCGACGCTCTTCACGTTCTTCATCTGGCTCACCGTTTCTTACACGCACGACTCGTGGCCGTGGTCGCTGCTCTGGCTGGCCGCGTTCATCGCGTTGTACCTCGCGAAGATTAGCTACGCCTCGGCGCTGCTGTTCTTCGTCTTCACCGGCCTCGCGATCCGCGAGCTTTCGTACGACGTCACGCTGGCGATGCTCGCGTTGCTGGCCATCGTGCTCGCGGTCTCGTTGCGGAAGTCGAAGCCGCTGCTCGGCGCGACCGCGATCGCGCTCTCGTCGATCGCCTTGATGACGAGCGGGCCGCCGCTGCGAATGCTCCTCGTCTCGCACGCGCTGCTCTTCGCGGCGATCCTCGCGATCGCATGGGTTTGGGAGTATCACGCGCTCGCCGTTCTCGCGATTCCGTTCTATGTCGCGATGCTTCTCAGCGCGGACACACCGACCGCGGACGCGCGGCTCGTCTTCGCGCTGGTGCCGTACGCGATGTTCATCGCCTATCCGCTGCTCCTCGGCGCGCGCGCGAAACGATCGCTCGCGCCGCATCTCGCCGCCTGTCTCGCGAGCGCGGTTTTCTTCTTCCCCGCGTACGACGCGCTGAAGGACCTGGGATTCGAGGACGTGATCGGACTACTGCCGCTCGCCGAGGCGCTCGTCCTTGCCGTGCTCTTGTGGCGTCTGCTGAAGGTCGAGCGCGTGACTTCGCGGCTCGCGCTCGTCGCCGGCAGCGCGCTCGCGTTCATCACGGCCGCAATTCCGCTGCAATTCGAAAACGAATGGGTGATCGTCGCGTGGGCGCTCGAGGCGGCGGCGCTGGCGTGGCTGTACACGCGCGTTTCGCATCGCGGCCTGCTCATGTGGAGCGCGGGCCTCGCGATCGTCGTGTTGTTCTGGCAGATCTCCGACTCGGCGATGTACGAGGACCGCTACGTGTTCCTCATCTCGGCCGCGGCCATGTTCGGGGCGGCTTACTTCGGCGCGTTGCGCGGCTTGTACGCTTCCGCGGGAACGATCGAGTTGTTCTTCCTGCTCAACATCGAGATCGCCGACTACTACTCACCCGGCAAGACGCTGACGTTCAACTTCATGTCGTCATCGCTCGCCGAGGACCTAACCTACACGATCTGTTGGGCCGCGTTCGCGATCGCGATGCTCGTCATCGGAATCGCATTGCACGCGCGCGGCGCGCGTGTGGCGGCGCTCGGCCTGCTGCTCGTCACGATCTTGAAGTGTTTCCTCCACGACCTCGCGCGGCTCGGCGGCCTCTATCGCGTGGCCTCGCTGTTCGGCCTGGCCGTATCGCTCGTCCTCGTCGGACTGCTCCTGCAGAAGTTCGTGATTACGAAAGTTGCCGCTGAAACTTCTCACGTTCCGAGCGGCACCACGTAGACGCAACGCGGCGCGCCCACCAGCGCGGCAGCGCGCGCGAAAGCCACACGTCGCCGATGATCATCGCGTTCATGCCGCGGAGCATCGTCAGCGAGTGAGCGCGATCGGCGAACGGTAGCCGCGAATCGGGCCAGTGGACGAAGAGCCAGTCCACGGCGATCAGCAGCGAGATCTGGATCGCGTCGCGTACGAAGGCGCGCCTGCGAGCACTGCGAAGGGCGGCGCGCGCGTCGCAGACGACGGTGGGAGGACAGGAGTCGGCGATCACCCCGGGGAGCAGCTCTCGTGTCGGCATTGCAAGCGGTTCCGACACGGAGCTGCGAATAACTATTCCACCGGTCTGTTGCGGCAGCCTCAACGGTTCCTCAATCGGATCGTCTGGGCGATGAGATTGCCGTCCGGATCGCGGAACGCCTTCAAAAGAATCGTGTCGCTCACGCGCAGATTCGCGGCGGTGATCGTGGTCGTTCCCGACCTCATTCGCACCAGAAAGTCGTCGGTGACCCAGAGCCGCAGCACGCGATTGGTGTCGCGGTCGCGCAGGCCGAGGGTCGCCGCGTCTTCGAGCGTTTCCGTGACGGTCGCGGTGATCGTGACCACGGAGTACGTCGTGACGGGCTGGCGCACATCGACACGCGAGCCGGAGGGGAAACGCACCGTCGACCCGAGGAACATGTCGCCGACGCGATTGAAGCTGCCGGTGATCTCCACGCGATCGCCGGCGCGCAGGTCGCGCGCGTGCACGCGGCCTCCATTCGCATCCTCGGCGTCGCTCATGTCGACACGCACCTCGCCGCGTCCGTCGTCGACGTACGCGTAATCGAGGCCCGGCTCCGTACGCGTGACCGATCCCTCGAGCACCGTCACGACTCCGCCGGTGCGGTTCGTATCGCTCTCCTGCACCGAGCGAGTGACTTCGATGCGCCGCGCGGTCACCTGATCGAGTTGCGCGTCACGTGGATCGATCTCCACGCGAATCTCGTCGCCGATCTCGAGATTCGAGACCTGATACGTTTCATTGCGATAGACGACCGGCGTGTTGCGGTACGTCCGCACGGTCATCATCCGCCCCCGCGGCTGCGGCGTCTGGATCATGATCCGCCCTTCATTCGCGTTGATCTGGCGGATCGTTCCCTCGACCGTGTTCGTCGCGGCCGTGGCGACCTCGCGCTGTTCGGTCGGCGTCGCGACGTTCGTCTGCGAGCGCGTCTGTCCGACGCCGGTCGGGTTTGCCGCGATTTGCCGTCCGAGCAGCGTGATCGTGTCGGCCTGTACGACGCTGTCCGCGCGGCTGGTGCCGCGCACCTCGACGCGATCGCCGAGGCGGATGTTCGAGAATCCCTTCGAGCCGGTGAAGATCTCGGGCTTGCCGCCGATCACCGTTCCGAAGCCGCGATACTGCGTCGATACCGCATCCGTCTCGACGGTGATGCGCGACGCGCGATCGTTATCCGCCTCGATCTGCACCCGCCCTCTTCCCGCATCGACGTCGATTACCGATCCGACGAGCGAGCTCGAATCCGTCCGGTAGGAAGGACTGGTTTGCGCGAAAGTGGACAATGCCGAGCACACGACGATCGCGAAAACCGCTGTAATACGCAGGTTTCGTGTCATAAACGCCTCCATTCGAACGTCGTTAGCGCAAAGCGCGCGCCTACGCTCGATTTGAGACGATCCGGCCCGCGATCACGCTTCGTTTCACGGCCCGATCGTCGCCCATGAAGATCAGGCCGGCGAGGAGATCCTCCAGCGACGACGCGCGCGAGGTGCGCATCGAGAGCAGCGGCGTCGCGTGAAGGTCGAGCACGAGAAAATCGGCGGATTTCCCGGCCTCGAGGCTGCCGGTTTCATCGTCCAGCCGCAGCGCGCGTGCGCCGCCGAGCGTGGCCAGAAACCAGAGCTGGAACGGGCTGAGCGAGACGTTTTGGACCTGCTGCACCTTGTACGCGTCGGCCATCGCGTTGAACATCGACGGCGTGGTGCCGGCGCCGATGTCGCTGCCGAGGCCGACGATCACGCCGGCGTTGAGCACGCGATGGAGGCGGAACAGGCCGCTGCCGAGGAAGAGGTTCGAGTTCGGGCAGTGGGCGATGCGCGCGCCACGGCGCGACAGCAGATCGAGCTCTTCCTCGGTGAGCCACACGCCGTGCGCAAGCACGGTCCGGTCGTCGAGAAGACCGTAACGGTCGTAGACGTCCGCGTACTCGGCTTCGGGAAATAGTTCCTGCACCCAACGCACTTCGTTCTGATTCTCGGAAATGTGGGTGTGCACCCAGACGCCGGGAAACTCGCTCTTGAGCTGGCCGGCCGCCTCGAGGAGCTCCGGCGTCGACGTCGGGGCGAAACGGGGCGTGATCGCGTATCGCAGCAGGCCGCGGCCGTGCCACTTCTGCAGCAGGGCGCGGCTCTCGTCGTAGGACTCGCGCGGGCTGCGGTCGAGCAGATACTCCGGCGCGTTGCGGTCCATCATCGTCTTGCCGATGATGCCGCGGAAGCCGTACCGCTCCGCTTCTTCGAAGAAGATGTCGGTCGCTTCGCGATGGATCGTCGAGAAGACGAGCGCGCAGAGCGTTCCGTTACGCAGCAGCTCCTCGTAGAACGCGCGGGCAATGAGCCGCGCGTGCTGCGGGTCTTCGAACTTCCGTTCCGTCGGAAACGTGTAGCGATTCAGCCACTCGAGGAGATGTCCGCCGTACGAGCCGATCATCTCGAGCTGCGGCGCGTGGAGGTGCGTGTCGACGAAGCCTGGCGTGATGAGCGTGTCTTCGCCGAGCTCGATCACTTCGCCGTCGGGCTTCTCGGACCAATCGCCCGCCGCGTGAATGCGGCCGCCGTCATCGACGGCAACGAACCCGCGCTCGAAGTAGCGGTACGACGCGTCGATGCCGCTCGCAAACGGATCCGCCACCGGCGTGAAGACGCGCCCGCGATAGATCTGCATCAAAGCTCGTCGTCGAGCGGCTGCGCTGGCGCGAGCTTTTCCAGCACGATCGCCTGATGTTTCCCGGTCATGACGTCAGCGGCCGGCGGGGCCTGGTCGAGCGCCGAGGCCAGCGTGAGCGACGTCTGCGTCACCGACTCCATGAACATGCTTTCATCCGACAACGCCGGTTCGTCCATCAGCATCGGCAGCATCGGAATCTGCACCGCCGAACGGTCGGCGAGTTTCTGGCGCTGATCCTTTTCATCGGACGTCTTGAAGTCGGCGTTGAAGATGAGCAGCGTCGAGGCGAGCTTCTCGTACAGCTCCGCGGTCGCGCGCACATCTTCGAGACAGTAGTCGGCGATCTCACGATGCCGTCCCGCGCGATACCAGGCTTCGACCGACCGGCCGTCCACGCCTTCGCTTTTCGAGGTCTCGACGCCGAACGCTTTGCACGCGAGGTCAAGGTTGAACTTGAACTGCCGCGCGTTGACCGTGCCGAAGAAGTTGAGCGCCTCGCGCAGATCGCAGTTCGGATGAAAGCCGTAGCGATATCCGACCAGGTCGCGCTTCGGAATCAAGCCGTTGACCGCGGAGCGGATCATCAGGAACGGGCCGTCGAACTGGCGGCCGTTGAAGGAGATGAAGCGCGAGTCGCTCTCGAAGAAGCCCCAGAACTTCTCGAGGATCTGCTTCTCCGTGCCCGAGATGTACGTGCGCGGGCCGACTCGTTCCGATCTGATCTCCGTCTGCCCGGGCACTTCATACAGCGCGCACGAACGGCCGTCTTCGATGTTGATCACGCCGATGGCGACGATGCGGCCGCGGAACGGCGAGAGCCCGCCGGCCCGGCGCGCCTCTTCCGCATCGCCCTCGGAGAGTCCTTTGATCAGGTATTCGCGAACGTAAGGGTCGTGCTCTTCCCAGGGAATGCCGACCGTCTCGATGTCGATGACGAGTTTTTTCATTAGTAGAGGGGCAGGAGCTAGTTTAGCTCACGTGTCATTCTGAGGCGCAAAGACGCCGAAGAATCCCCGGCACGAGGTTCTTCGCCGCGGCTCAGGACGACCGTCTACGCGGTCGTCTTCAACTTATCCACCAACTCCTTGACGGCATCCGCAGATTTCCGCAATGCCGCGGCTTCGTCATCTTTCAACTCGATTTCGATGATTTGCTCGAGCCCGCCGCGGCCGAGCTTCACCGGCACGCCGACGAAAAGCTCGTTGTACCCGTACTCGCCCTGCAGGAACGCGGCGCACGGGAGGATCTTCCGCTTGTCCTTGAGAATCGCCTCGACCATCTCGACGGTCGACGCGCCGGGCGCGTACCACGCCGAGGTCTTGAGCAGGTTCACGATCTCGGCGCCGCCGTTGCGCGTGCGGTCGACGATCGCGGCGATGCGCTCTTCGGACATGAGCTCGGTTATGGGAATGCCGGCGACGGTGGAGTAGCGCGGCAGCGGCACCATCGTGTCGCCGTGGCCGCCGAGGACGAACGCGTGCGTGTTCTCGATCGAGACGTTGAGCTCCATGGCGATGAACGCGCGCATGCGCGCCGAGTCGAGAACGCCGGCCATGCCGAGGATGCGCTCGCGCGGGAACTTCGACACGCGCCGCGCCACTTCGCACATTGCATCGAGCGGGTTCGAGACCACGATGATGATGCAGTCCGGCGAGCGCTTCACCACTTCCGCGGTCACGCCTCCGACGATCTCCTCGTTCTTCCACAGAAGGTCGTCGCGGCTCATGCCCGGCTTGCGCGGCAGGCCCGCGGTGATGACGACGATGTCGGAGTCCTCGGTGCCGTCGTAGGTGTTCGTGCCGCGAAGAATGGAGTCGTACTTTTCGACGGGCGCGGTCTCCATCATGTCGAGGGACTTGCCCTGCGGCACGCCTTCGACGATGTCGACCAGGACGACGTCGGCAAGCTCTTTGAGTGCAATGCCCTGCGCTACAGTCGCGCCTACATTTCCGGCGCCTACTACGGTAACTTTCGTCTTCATGGCGGCGGATTCTATCGTCAAGCCGGCACGGCCGGCAGCGCTGGTTGGCCAAGCCTTGGGCGCGTGACCTCTTTCAGGCATGCTAAGTGATTTCACCACCGCCGCGAACACCATCGCGGCCACGACGAAAAAGAGCGAGAAAGAGCGCGTTCTCGCCGGGTATCTCCGCACGCTCGATGACGCCTCGCTCGAGCGCGCGGTCGTCTTTTTTTCCGGCTCGCCGTTCCCGCGGCGCGAGGAACGAGTGACCGGCGTCGGCGGCGCGACGATCGGCGAAGCGGTCGCCGAAGTCAGCGGCCGGTCGGTCGAGGACGTGTGGGCGCCGTGGCCGAAGTACGCCGATCCCGGCGACACGATCGCGGAGTCGTTTCCGGACGACTCGTCGCGCGACATCACGCTCTCCGAGCTCGGCGAAGCGTTCGAGCGCCTCGCGGCGACGCAGGGGGCGACGGCGAAGAAGGACGTTCTCGCGGAGCTGTTTCGCAAAGTGGACGCGCAGGGCGCGCGCTATGTTGTGAAGATCCTCACGCGCGAGTTGCGCATCGGCCTCGTCGAGGGTCTCGTCGAGTCTTCGATCGCGAAAGCGTTCGGGCGGAAGCTCGACGCGGTGCGCCGCGCGAACATGTTCACCGGGGACATCGGTGCGACGGCGCTCCTGGCGAAGAGCGATGCGCTCGAGTCGGCGAAGATGTCGCTGTTCCAACCGTTCGCATTTATGCTCGCGCAGCCCGAAGAGGATCCCGCCGAGATCGTCGCCGCCCTCGGCGCGGACGCGATCGCCGACGACAAGTACGACGGCATCCGCGCGCAGATCCACACCGACGGCACGCAGGTGAAGATCTACTCGCGCACGCTCGACAACGTGACGCATCGCTTTCCGGAGATCGAAGCCGCGGCGCGCGCACTCGGACGATCGGTGATTCTCGACGGCGAGATCGTCGCCTTCAGCGATCGCATTCTGCCGTTCGCGATCATTCAGAAACGCCTCGGGCGGCGAGCCGTGGGCCAGAAGCTGCTCGCCGACGCGCCGGTGGTCTACTTTGCGTTCGACCTCTTGTATCTCGATGGCGAGCCGTTGTTCGAAAGGCCGCTGCGGGAACGGCTGGAGCGCTTGCGTGTCATCCTGAGCCGCGAAGACGGCGAAGGATCCGCGGCGCAAGAACGCGGGGGATCCTTCGCTGCGCTCAGGATGACAGAGGCATCTCCCGTGCGCGACGCCGCACATATCGACGAGCTGTTCGACGCCGCTCGCGCACGAGCGAACGAAGGGCTCGTGGTCAAGGACCCCGACTCCATCTACACACCCGGGCGGCGCGGAAAATCGTGGCTGAAGTACAAGAAGGCGCTGGCGACGCTCGACTGCGTGGTCACGTACGCGCAGTGGGGCAACGGTAAGCGGCGGAACGTGCTCTCCGATCTCACGTTCGGCGTGCTGCGCGACAGCGAGATCGTCAACATCGGCAAGGCTTACTCGGGCCTCACCGATGCCGAGATCGCGGAGATGACGAAGCACTTTGAGCGAACGACCATCGAGCGGCACGGCCCCGTCCACCGCGTGGAGCCGACCGTCGTGCTCGAGATCGCGTTCGACCGCATCCAGGAGTCGTCGCGCCACAAATCGGGCTACGCGCTGCGCTTTCCGCGCATCGTGCGCATCCGCGACGACAAGAGTCTCGACCAGATCTCAACCATTGACGAAGTTCGCCGTATCTATGAGGGACAGCTCAAACGCGAGCTTGGAGATGAATGAACATGCCCCTCTATCGATCACAGAAGAACAAGATCCTCGGCGGTGTCTGCGGCGGCATCGCGGAATGGCTCGGCTGGAGCCCGGCGTGGGTCCGGCTGCTCTACGTCGTCGTGTCCGTGCTGTCGGCGGCGTTCCCCGGAACGATCGTCTACATCATTCTTTGGATTGTCGTCCCGAAGGCGCCGCAATAAACTCCCGGCCTCATGCCGGACGACACCTTCATCAGCGAGCCCCCGAAGGAGCTCGTGTTGCCGGACGGCTTCCGTTTCACGCACGGCCAGACCATCACGCCCTTCACGATCGTCTACGAAACGTTCGGCACGCTGAACGCCGACCGCTCGAATGCGATCCTCGTGTGCCACGCGCTCTCGGCGAGCGCGCATGCGGCGGGCAAGTACACCGACTCGCCGGAGGAGAAGCCGGGATGGTGGGACGGCCTGGTCGGATACGGCAAGCCGCTCGATCTCGAGAAGTACTTCGTCGTCTGCGTGAACCTCCCCGGCTCTCCATTCGGCACGACCGCGCCGAAGTCGATCAACCCGGCGACGGGCAAACCCTACGGCTCGCACTACCCGTGGCCGACAATCGAGGACATGGTGGAGTCGCAGAAGCTCGTGATCCAGCACCTCGGCATCGAGCATCTTTGCTCGATCGCCGGTGGCTCGCTCGGCGGCATGCAGGTCCTGATGTGGGCCGCGCTGTACCCCAACGCCGCTGACTCGATCATCGCCATGGCCACCGGTTCCGCCGTGCCGGTGACCGGCATCGCCTGGCACATCCTCGGACGCAAGATCATCGAAGCGGATCAGCGATTCAACGGCGGCGACTACTACGACCATCCCGAGCCGCTTCGCGGCCTGCAAGTCGCGCGCATGCTCGGACACATGACTTACCTCTCCGCGCATTCGCTGCAGAAAAAGTTCGGCCGGCGGCGGCGCGGCAACACGCGGCAGTTCGAGATCGATTCCTACTTCGAATATCAGGGACGCAAGTTCGCCGCGCTCTACGACGCGAACTCGTACATCCGCGTGCAGGCGGCGATGGACGAGATGGATCTCGAAGAGCAGTACGGCCATCTGCAGGCCGCGTTCGCGCGATGGCGCGGCCGCACGCTGCTCGTGTCATTCGATACCGACTGGCTCTTCCCACCCGTAGAAACGGAGCGCGTGGCGTCCGCGATGCGCTCCCTCGGAATCGACGTCCATCACGAAGCGATGATCTCCGCGAACGGGCACGACACGTTTCTGATGGATTACGACCTGATCTCGCCGGTGGTGCGCGCGTTTCTATGAGTTTATCCCGCGCGAAGACGCGGGATCTCCTCGTGCACCGGCGCGATTGTTCCCAAAGGGGCGGACCACGCGGCGCCGCCGGAGATCCCGCGTCTACGCGCGGGATAAACTCATCGGAACCGCTCGTCCGGCTCGCTCAGGAACTCGACGTCATCCAGCGTCGCGATGCCGCAGCCGCCGTCGAGGAGGCGATAGCCGACGGCGACGGTGCCGTCTTCGATTCGCTCGGCCTGGATCACGATGACCGGCGTCGGCTCGCCGACGCCTTCTTCGCGCACGATCGCGCAGGAGGGGATCTCGAGGTCGACCGGCTCGCCGGCG
>Ga0105242_10004191_pt1 | contig 11241 bp, 12 predicted proteins | sample KBSM24metaG_FD_81521 | JGI IMG/M metagenome (GOLD analysis project Ga0105242, IMG submission 81521) | Miscanthus rhizosphere microbial communities from Kellogg Biological Station, Michigan, USA - KBS M2-4 metaG | ecosystem: Host-associated > Plants > Roots > Rhizosphere > Soil | place... | reverse complement strand
TCGCAATGCCAGGGGTAGACGGCGCCACGGTAGGTCTCGATCATTTGCGTCATGAGGTGCTTTCGCGTATGCATTCCAGGTCGCGCAGCAACCCGTTTTCCACCCCGTAGATCCAGCCGTGCACGGCGAGCGACCGGCCGGCCGCCCAGGCGTCCTGCACCACGGTTGCCTCAACCACGTGCCGCACTTGCGCCATGACGTTCAATTCGCACAGCCGCCGCTCGCGCGCAGCCGGTTCGCGGATCGAATCGAGCTCCGTGGCATGGCTTTCGCGCACGTCCTGCACGTGTCGCAGCCAGTTGTCGGCGAGCCCAACCTTCTGGCCGTGCAGCGCCGCGTGAACACCGGTGCAGCCGTAGTGCCCGCAGACGATGACATGGCGCACGCGCAGCAGGTCGACCGCAAACTGCAGCACAGACAGGCAATTCAGATCCGTGTGGACCACGAGATTGGCGATATTGCGATGCACGAACACTTCGCCCGGCGCGAGCCCGGTGATCTGGTTGGCCGGCACGCGGCTGTCCGAGCAGCCGATCCAGAGGAATTCGGGGGATTGCTGGTTCGCGAGGCTGGTGAAAAATTCCGGATCGGAGGCGCGCATGCCCTCCGCCCAGGCCCGGTTGCGCTTGAACAGTTCGGCAATCGCGGTCATCCGGTTTCTCCAAACAGTTCGCGGCCGATCAGCCAGCGGCGGATCTCGGAAGTGCCGGCGCCGATTTCATAGAGCTTGGCATCCCGCCACAGGCGCCCAGTGGGCGTTTCGTTGATGTAGCCCATGCCGCCCATCGCCTGGATCGCCTCGCCCGCCATCCAGGTCGCTTTCTCGGCCGCGTAGAGGATCGCGCCCGCGGCGTCTTTGCGTGTGGTTTCGCCGCGATCCAGCGCCTGGCCCACGGCGTAGACATAGGCGCGGCAGGCGGAGAACGTGGAATACATGTCGGCAAGTTTGCCCTGCATCAGCTGGAATTCGCCGATCGGCTGGCCGAACTGCTTTCGTTCATGCACGTAGGGAAGGACCGCGTCGAGGCAGGCCGCCATGATGCCGAGCGGCCCGCCGGCGAGCACCGCCCGCTCGTAGTCGAGGCCCGACATCAGCACCTTGACGCCGCGGCCTTCCTCGCCAAGCACGTTTTCTACCGGGACTTCGCAATCGCGGAACACCAGTTCACAGGTGTTGGATCCGCGCATGCCCAGTTTGTCCAGCTTTTGCGCGGTGCTGAAGCCTTTCATGCCTTTCTCGACGATAAAGGCGGTAATTCCTTCCCCCTTTCCATAAATAACAAGCACGTCGGCGTCGGGCCCGTTCGTGATCCACATTTTGTTGCCGTTCAGGATGTAGCGGCCCCCGCGCCTCTCGGCTTTCAGCTTCATCCCGACAACGTCCGATCCCGCGCCAGGCTCCGACATGGCGAGCGCGCCAACGTGCTCGCCGGAGATCAGCCTCGGCAGGTATTTCTTTCGCTGCGCGTCGCTGCCGTTGCGCCGGATCTGGTTCACGCACAGGTTGGAATGCGCGCCATAAGACAGTCCGACCGATGCCGAGGCACGGCTGATCTCCTCCATCGCCACGATATGCGCGAGATAGCCCATCTGCGTGCCGCCGAATTCCTCCTCGACGGTGATGCCGAGGAGACCGAGCGCGCCGAGCTTGCGCCACAAGTCCGGAGGAAACTCGTTCGCGAGGTCGATCTGCGCCGCGCGCGGCGCGATCTCCTTCTGCGCAAAGTCGCGCACCGTGTCGCGCAGCATCGCGATCGTCTCGCCGTGCTCGAACCTGAGGAAAGGGAGCTCCATCAATTACTCCGGCGTGTCGGGGGTGTCGGAAAGCGTCATGAGCGTCTGCTGCATGGCGGCGACCTGCACCATCCTTGCCCCCTGCCGCGCGTAGACCTCGGCACGCGTGACTGACAGCGTGCGGCCCGGCTTGATCACTTCGCCGCGGGCGACCAGGCGCTCGCCGACCGCAGGCGAGAGCAGGTTGATCTTGTACTCCACCGTCACCAGGGAACTCGTCGCCGGCATCAGCGTGTAGGCGGCGTAGCCGCAGGCCGAGTCGGCGATCATGCCGACAATGCCGCCGTGCACGTAGCCTTTCTGCTGCGTCAGATCTTCGCGGTAGGGCAACTCGATATCGACGTAGCCGGGCTCGACGGCGGTGAGCGAAGCGCCAATCAGGGACATCGCCTTCTGCCTGCCGAAGCTCGCGCGCACGCGCGCGGCGAAATCCGGGTCCTGCGGGACGAAGCGGTCCGGCGGTGCGGAGGCGGGAGCGTTCATGCCGGAAGGCTACTTTACGTTTACGTAAACGTCAACCGCGCCGGAGCTGCTTTTTTATCTTCTTTTCAAAGGCCTGGAGCTCCGAAAGCTGCGCCTCGATGTCGCCGCGTTGCTGCAGCAGGCTCGCCTTGTGGTTCTCCAGCACGGCGAGGAAGCGCGTCAGCTGCGGCCGCTCGTCCCGGCCGGGTTCGTACATGTCGATGAGTTCGCGGATCTCCGAGAGCGTCAGGCCGAGGCGCTTGCCGCGCAGCGTGAGCTTGAGGCGCGTGCGGTCCCGCGGCGAGTAAATGCGGCGCTGGCCGGCGCGCGTCGGCGCAAGCAGGCCATGGTCCTCGTAGAAGCGGATTGCGCGCGGCGTGACATCGAACTCGCTTGCCAGCTCGCCGATGGAAAACTCGCCGCGTTCCTTTTCGATAGGCTGCATGGTAGGGTGCAACGATTCTACCGCGTGACTGCTCCCGACTATCCGTTTGCGAATCCGCCTGCGCCCGGCACGACCATCGAGGTCGCGCCCGGCGTGCACTGGCTGCGCATGGCGCTGCCGTTCCAGCTCGATCACATCAACCTGTGGCTGCTTGAAGATGGGGACGGATGGCTGCAGATTGATACGGGCCTGGGCAACGAGCCGACGCGAAAGGCGTGGGAAAAGATCATTGCCGAAAAGATCGGCGCCAAGCCGGTCAAACGCGTGCTGGTCACGCATTACCATCCCGATCACGCAGGCAACGCGGCCTGGCTGTGCAAGCGATTCGACGCGCCCTTGTTGATGACGCGCGGTGAATTCCTCACCGTGCATGCGGCACGCAACAGTACCGCCGGCTATACCACCGAAGCGCAGCTCGAGCTGTTCCGCGCGAACGGCCTGGATGAGGCGAGCGGCGCGGAGCTGCTGCTGCGCGGCGGCTTGTACCGGTCGATGGTGCCCGACTTTCCGGTCTCGCACCGGCGCCTGTTTGAAGGCGAGCGCGTCGTCGCCGGCGGGCGCGAATGGAAAGTCATCCTCGGCTACGGCCACGCTCCCGAGCACGTCTCCCTGCACTGCGAGGCGCTCAACGTGCTGATTTCGGGCGACATGCTGCTGCCGCGCATTTCAACCAACGTTGCCGTGCGGCCCATCGATCCGCATTCGAATCCGCTGCGCCTGTTCCTGGAATCGATCCGGCGCTACCGCGAACTTCCCGCCGACCTGCTGGTGCTGCCTTCGCACGGCCTGCCGTTCCGCGGCGCGCACGCGCGCATCGCGCAGCTCGAGGCGCACCATACTGAACGCCTCGCCGAGCTGCAGGCTGCCTGCACCATCGCGCCGCGCACGGCCAACGACGTGCTCGAGCTGCTGTTCAAGCGCAAGCTCGATACCAGCCAGATTTTTTTCGCCATGGGCGAGGCGATCGCGCACCTGCATTACCTGCACTACGATGGGCAGCTGGCGCGCAAGGTCGGCGCGGACGGCGTCGCGCGGTTTGCACCCGGCTGACGGAGGCTCCATGGACAAGAAAATGCCGCCGATGAACCAGGACGACGTGGCGCGTGTGCTGCACGAGGTCGCCGAGCGCTCGGCCCGGCTGCTGGGCGAATTCGCGAAGAAGGACATCGGCTCCAGCGTCGCCGCCGCCGGCGACGAACTCGGCATCGCCAAAGCCTACATGGACCTGTATTCGAAGATGCTCTCGGATCCGGCGCGGCTGACCGCGTTTTCCACCAACATGATGATCGACTACATGCAGCTCTGGCAGTCGAGCTGGATGAAATTGATGGGCATGCAGACTTCCCCTGTTGCGGCGCCCGCCAAGGGCGACGGCCGCTTCAGGGACGACGACTGGAGCTCGAATTTCCTGTTCGACTACATGAAGCAGTCCTATCTCATCGCGTCGCGCCACATCCAGCACGCGGTGGCGGACACCGAAGGACTTTCCCCCGAATCCGAGAAGAAGGTGGCGTTTTTCACGCGCCAGTATGTCGACGCGCTTTCGCCGTCCAATTTCGCGCTCACCAATCCGCAGGTGCTGCGCGAGACGCTTGCGAGCGGCGGCCAGAACCTGCTCAAGGGCCTGAACAACCTGCTCTCCGACATGGAGAAGGGCGGAATCAGCATGACCGACGAGAAGGCCTTCAAGCTCGGCAGGAACGTCGCCACGACCCCGGGCAAGGTGGTCTTCCAGACCGAGCTCATGCAGCTGATCCAGTTCGAGCCGACCACGGCCGAGGCCTACAAGACGCCGCTTGTCATCATTCCACCCTGGATCAACAAGTACTACATCCTCGACTTGCGGGAGAAAAACTCCTTCATCAAGTGGGCGCTGGACCAGGGGCACCCGGTATTCGTGCTGTCCTGGGTCAACCCCGACGCGCGGCTCGCGCAGATGGGATTCGAGGACTACATGAAGCAGGGCCCGCTTGCCGCGCTGGACGCGGTGGAAAAGGCGACGGGCGAGCGTCAGGTGAATTTCATCGGCTATTGCCTCGGGGGCACGCTGCTTGGAGCCACGCTGGGGTTTCTATCCCAGAAAAATCAAATTGACCGGGTCCGCAGCGCCACCTTCTTCGTCAGCCTGCTGGATTTTTCTGCGCCGGGCGAGCTGGGCGTGTTCATCGACGAGGGGCAGGTCGCAAATCTCGAAAAGAAAATGAACGAGCGCGGCTACCTCGAGGGCTCGGAGATGGCCTCGACCTTCAACCTGCTGCGCGCGAACGACCTGGTGTGGTCTTTCGTGATCAACAACTACCTGATGGGCAAGGAGCCGTTTCCCTTCGATCTGCTGTACTGGAACTCGGATGCGACGCGCATGCCGGCGCGCATGCACAGCTTCTACCTGCGCAACATGTACCTGAAGAACCTGCTCGGTGTTCCGGGGGGCATCACGCTGGAGGGCGTGCCGATTGATCTGTCCAGGGTAAAGGTTCCGGCGTACTTCATTTCGACCGTGGAAGACCATATCGCGCCCTGGAAGACCACCTACAAGGGCTCGCACTACCTCGGGGGCGAGGTGCGCTTCGTGCTGGGCGGTTCGGGTCACATCGCCGGAATCGTCAATCCGCCTGCGGCGAGGAAGTACCACTACTGGACCAACGAGACGCGTCCCACCGCTGCGGACGACTGGTTCAAGACGGCAACCCAGCATCCGGGTTCGTGGTGGGAAGACTGGCAGGCCTGGATCGACGCGCGCAATGGCGGGGAAAAGGTCCCGGCGCGCAAGCCGGGCGACGGCGGACTGAAACCCCTGGAAGATGGCCCGGGCAGCTACGTCATGCTGCGGCTGGGGTCGAAATCCTGAGCCGCGTCTTCGTTACGAGGCCCGAAGGCGAGAACAACACGACGAGCTCCCTCTTGCGGGGCGGCATGTCCCGCGCCGGAGGCGCGTCGGTGTAGCGGTAGATCCACTCTTCGAAGCCGCTATCGAAGCGGATCACCTTCGCCGTGCCGTTCGCGGCCGCGACATCGCTCCTGCTGCTGCCGATAGCCACAGGGCCCGTGGCGGCAGGCGTGGCCCTTTGCTCGTCCATGTATTCGAACTCGACCAGGGTGTCGTCCGGCCAGCTGCGGTTGCCTAGCGGCAGGTAATACGTTCGATCGAGCATCACCTGGCAGTCGCAATAGGGAAGGTCGATCGTCGAGATGTCGTTGTCGCTCAAGCCCGCGTACAGCTGGTCGACGGCAAGAGTCTCCCTGCGCGCGCCGGAAACCAGGGTGACGCTGAACAAGGGGCGCTCCGCGAAAAAGAGGTAGTTGACCTTGCGTGCATCATCGCAATAGCCGCGCTTTCTCAGGACGGGATTGGCCACCGGACCGAACAGCGACGGGCGGTCGTTCGATACCAGGTCCGCCTCCATGCCGACCTGGCATTCCAGCCGCAGGTCGCCGAGGCGCCGGACGTTCGGCGGCAGGCCCGGCGTGCGGATCTCGGCGCGCCAGGTCATGCTGAGCGTCTTGCGGTTCGAGGTCACCACGGCATCCTCGTCCAGCGCCTTCTGGTGGCGCTCGAGCGTGAACGTATTGTCCTTACTGACGGGTACCGGAATGGAAACGCTCTCCGCATCTATTGCCAGCGTGATGCCGTCCATCTTCGTATCGGGGCGCCGCGGCAGGAGTTTGAAGCGCAGCGTCGCGTTCGGCGCGTGGCCGCGCATTTCCTCGAACAGGTCCATCCCCTTCACCATCTTGCGGTAGGACTTGTCGACCGGGTCGCGCATCACGTTTACGGTCATGGGGCGCAACAGCGTCCCTCCCTGGCCGCCAGCCGGCTCGGGCGGCGCAGCCGCGCACGTCGCGCCCGCAATCATCAATCCGCATGCCGTTGCCATCCGCATGACGGTTTGAGTCGCTGCGTCCCGGCGAGTTCCCCGGCTGTCGACGTGTCATCCGATCACCCGGTCGGCGCGCAGCAGTATTGACTGCGGAATCGCAATGGATAGTGCCTTAGCCGCGTGGAGGTTAATCACCAGCTCAAACTTCGTGGGCTGCTCAATAGGCAGATCAGCGGGTTTGGCCCCCTTCAAGATCTTATCCACGTAGTCGGCGGCGCGCCGGAACAAGTCGGGAAGGTTCGCGCCGTAGGACATCAGTCCGCCCGCATCCACGAACTCCGACGAAGGATAGGCTGTCGGCAGCCGATGCTTGGCCGCAAGCGCCGCGATCTCGGATCGACGCCCAAAATGCCGTGGATCGCCAAGATGGAGCACCGCGTCGGCTCGCTCGCGTACGACCGCGGCAAAAGCGCCCTCCAAGTCATCCGCGAGGTTCAGCCAGAAGAGGCGCAATCCGAGTGTCGCCGCGGTTTCCGCGATCGGGATCCGAAACTCGGATTCGTTGTAGGGGGTATTCAGTACCGCGAGTCGCGAAATGCCCGGCGCGGTCTCCTTCAACAATTCCATTCGCTTGATGACGGGGCCGGCGCCGACTTCCCGGGTCAGGCCGGTAATATTGCCGCCCGGTTTCGCGAAGCTCTTGACGTATCCCTGTCCGATGACGTCGGACCCGAGCATCATTACGATGGGAATGCTTTGCGTGGCCGCTTTTACCGCAGTGGTATTTTGATTGGCCCCGGTGATGATGACATCCGGCTTGCCACGCAGAATTTCCTGCACCACTTGCGGGTATCGCTCGACATTCCCCTCTGCAGTGCGATACTCCACCATCACATCCCTGCCGAGGACGTAGCCGTGATCGCGCAGCCCCTGCTCGAACGCCGCAATAACATGCGCGTTGGCAGAAAGAGGGGCCAGCGATGGGTATCCGATTCGATAAATCCTGCGCGGCTCCTGGGCAACGGAAGAAAAAGGTGCAATGCCAAGCGCCAGCAGTGCGCATACGGTGTCACGCCTGTCCATCCGGTCCTCCCAAACCGCAACCATTCTACGCGCGGCCGCGGCGACTACGTCCTCGTTCCGGAGGACGCAGCGAAGTCGGCAAGATATCGCAACCCCTGGATTGCGCGACTGCCATACCAGGAGGTCATCTCGCCGTCGATGAGGTGAACGGGTTTCTTCAGGGCAGATCGCAGCTCATCCCGGTGCTTATCCCGGAACCGGTAGGGTTCGCTGGACAATAGGACCAGTTCCGCTTCCGGGATCTCCAGAGTGTCCAGTTCCGGGTAGCGTCTTGCGGCTTCTTCCGGAACTGTGTTCATGCCGGCCAGCTTCAGGGTGCGCGCGACGTAGGTGTCGCGCGAGACCGTCATCCAAGGATCCTTCCAAATCAGATAGAGGACGTTTCTTTGGGGGAATTTGCGCCTTTCGATTTCCTCATGGGCAAGCTCGAATCTGGCACAAAGTGCCTCGGCTTCGCCTTCCCTGCCAAAGGCACCGCCGATTTGCCGATAGAGCGCTAGATTGTCCAGCGGCGCAAGCGGGTGCGTGACGATCAGGTTCGGCACGAATTCGGATAGTGCGTCGGCGGTTTCCTTCTTGTTCTCGTCGACGTTGACGATGACGTGGGTGGGCGCGAGCTCGCGGATTTTCTTCAGGTTGACCGACTTGGTGCCGCCAACCTTCGGAATTTTCCTGAGGGCTTCCTTCGGGTGGATGCAGAAACCGGTGCGTCCAACCAGCTGGTCCGCGAGGCCCAGCTCGCATACCAGCTCGGTGATGGAAGGAACGAGCGAAACGATCCGGTTCAAAGAGGGAGATCGCGCGGCTTGCGCGGGGCGCGCGATGCAAGGCGGTCGTAAAGCGCGCCGGGCAAGAAGCGCAGCAGCAGCGACACCAGCGCCATTTGCCACGGAATTACCGCGAGGCGCCGCCGCGCAGCGATGGCGCGCGCGAAGCGCGCCGCTGCATCGTCGGCCGAGATCAGGAAGGGCATTCGGTATTTGTTGACCTGCGTCATGGGCGTATCGATGTAGCCGGGGCAGATCGTGACCACGGACACGCCGCTGCCGGCAAGCTCGTTGCGCAGCGCCTCCAGCCAGGCGATCGCAGCGGCCTTGGAACTGCTGTAGGCACCGGCGCCCGGGATGCCGCGGAAGCCCGCGACGCTCGCAATGCCGCAAAGCGTGCCTTCGCCCGCAGCGCGCATCGACGGGGCGAACGCAGCGAGCGTCGCGGCAAGGCCCGTGACGTTCACCGAGAGCACGCGCTGCAGCTTCTCCACGTCCTGCAGTTCGTCGCCGTGCGTGCCAACCGAGATGCCGGCGTTGGCGATGACGAGGTCGGGGGCGCCGAAGCGCGCGATGAAGTCCTGCGCAGCCGACGCAATTGCCGCTGTGTCGGCAATATCCGAGGCATAAATTGCGGTCCGGCCAGGAAGGCTGGCGGCGAGATTCTCGAGCAGGTCGCGGCGGCGCGCGAACAGCCCGATCGAAGTGTTGGCGCTGGCGTAGCGGCGCGCGAGGGCGGCGCCGATGCCCGCGGACGCGCCGGTGATGAAGACGCGGCGCACGCCGGCCGCGGGCGCCGCTACTTTGTTCCGGCCAGCGTCTTGCGCACTACCGGGATCAGGCGCACGGCGCTGGCAAGCATGCCTTCAGGCGAGCGGCCCTGATCGGCGCTGATGGTGTAGCGCCCCTGGATCATCAGCGCGGGCGTGCCGTCGATGCGGGACGCGGTTGTCAACTGCGCAGCGCGCTTAAGCTTGCTCTGGACGCCGAAGGACTTCATTGTGGCTTCGAATTTCCGCGGATCAAGCCCGTTTTTCGTCAGCCACTCGCCGAGAGCCGCCGGATTGTCGGTTTTCAGGCGATCCCTGTGGATCGCGTCGAAAAAGGGACGATGCAGCTTTTCGACGACGCCTAGCGCCTCGAACGCGTAATAGATCGCCGCATCGTGCGCCCAGCGTTCGCTGAAAACCGCCGGCAAACGCCGGAAATAGGCGTCCGCGGGCAGCTTCGGCACCCAGGCCTCCAGCGCGGGCTCGAGGTTGTAGCAGTGAATGCAGCCGTACCAGAAAAACTCCGCAACCTCGACCTTCCCGGGAAATTCGACCGGTAGCGCGGTCTGCAGCGCCGTATAGCCCGGCCCTGTGTCCTGCTGGGCGCGCAGGGAGAGGGGGGCCATCACGGCTGCCATGGCGGCGATCAAGGTGCGGCGATTCTTGTTCATGAGTGGTTTTTCCCGAATTTCCCTAGTTGTCCTTGGCGGCGACGTCCTTGAGTTTCACCAGGCTCGCATCGATACCACTCTGCGACAGCGTGCGGCGCACGCGGTTCAGTTCTTCCAGTGTCGTATAGGGCCCCAGCCGCACGCGGTACCAGGTCCCCTTGTCGGGCAAGGCGGTCGGCTCGACGCTCGATTCGAAGCCGAGGATCGCAATCTTCGCCTTCTGGTTGTCGGCATCCGCCGGGTTCTGGAACGAGCCCGCCTGGATGAAATAAACGCCCCTGGCGGCGTCCGGTTGACTCTTCGCCGTCTTGGCGGCGTCCTTCAACTCCTTCTCGGTGACCGGCTCCTCGTGGCCCGGCAGGATCTTGTAGAAGTCGAATTTCGGTTTTTCTCCCTTGGTCGCGCCCTGCGGCATGCCGGCCACCGCCGCCGGCTTAGCGCCATCGCCGGCCGCGTCCTTGCCCGCCACGGGCTTGGCTTTGCCGCCGAGGAACGGCAGCGGCGTCTTGTTCAGATAAAACGCGACGCCCAGCGCGAGGCCCAGGCCGATCAGCAGGCCGACGAACATGCCGAGCAGGAAGCTGCCGCCGGAGCGGCTCGGTGAAGCGGAACGTTTCACTGGCTTGCGCATTACATTTTCTCCGGCGCGCTCACGCCGAGGAGCGCAAGACCGTTTGCGAGTGCCTGCCGCACCGCGGCGCACAGCGCGAGCCGCGCGTCGCGCAAGGCCTCGTCCTCGACCAGGATGCGCTCGGCATTATAGTAGCTGTGGAATTCACCCGCGAGGGCGCGTAGGTAGAACGCAACCGCGTGCGGTGCGAGCTCCTCGGCCGCGGCGCCCAGCATTTCCGGGAATTCGGCGAGTCGCTGCGCAAGCGCGAGTTCCTTTTCACCGGTGAGCGGCTCCAGCGCGGCCCGGGCGAGCCGCGCCGTGTCGCCGCCCCACTGCGCGAGCACGCTGCAGACGCGCGCGTGGGCGTACTGCACGTAATAGACCGGGTTTTCCTCGCTCTTGGCGAGCGCGAGGTCGATGTCGAACGTGAATTCGCTGTCGGCCTTGCGCGACACGAGGAAAAACCGAACCGCATCGCGGCCTACCCAGTCGATGAGATCGCGCACCGTGACATAGGATCCCGCGCGCTTGGATATCTTCACTTCGGCGCCGCCGCGCGTCACCTTCACAAGGCTGTGCAGCACGTAGTCGGGATAGCCGCCGGGAATGCCGATGCTGAGCGCCTGCAGGCCGGCGCGCACCCGCGTCATCGTGCTGTGGTGGTCGGTGCCCTGGACGTCGATCACTTTGCCGAAGCCACGCTGCCATTTGGTCACGTGGTAGGCGACGTCGGGCACGAAGTAGGTGTAGCTGCCGTCGGACTTGCGCACCACGCGGTCCTTGTCGTCGCCGTAGTCGGTGGTGCGCAGCCACAATGC
>Ga0105242_10004190_pt1 | contig 11242 bp, 8 predicted proteins | sample KBSM24metaG_FD_81521 | JGI IMG/M metagenome (GOLD analysis project Ga0105242, IMG submission 81521) | Miscanthus rhizosphere microbial communities from Kellogg Biological Station, Michigan, USA - KBS M2-4 metaG | ecosystem: Host-associated > Plants > Roots > Rhizosphere > Soil | place: Michigan... | reverse complement strand
GTGGTGCTGGCCGCGACGGTGCTTGGGGTGCATGTTGGTCTGGCGCATGGCCAAGTACAGCGGCACCGCCACGGTCGAGATCACACCGACTATCCAACCCATGTGGGTTGAATAGTACTCGGGGTTCGCGTCGCCCATGAAGTAGCCGAAGCCACCTACAGCCGCGCCACCACAGCAGCCAACAACCACGGCGGTTGTGCCGACGGCGGTGTTCAGGCGACTGGGGTGCCGGTCCTTGGGCTTGGTGACGACGCATGTCGTCCACAAGACTACCCCAACGAGGTACAGCAGACTGGCTAGTGCCAGCCATGTTACAGGTGTCACGGTTCCTCCCTAAAAGATCCACTTCACAGTTAAAACATCAACTGATCTGTCTAAGAAATAATTATATCACAATTGTGCAAATAATGCAATGCTGTACACTAAAGCTAAGATGTTGGTAGGTATAGATGAGGTTGGCAGGGGCTGCTGGGCGGGGCCGTTGGTGGCTGGTGCGGTGGTGCTGGGTGGTCCCATTTCGGGCCTAAAAGACTCTAAAAAGCTTACTAAAAAGCAGCGAGAAGCGCTGACGTTGGAAATACAGGCAACGGCTGTGGCAGTGGGTTTGGGTTGGGTTTGGCCAGCAGAGTTAGACGCTGTGGGTATGACCCAGGCGGTGCGGCTGGCCATGGAACGAGCTTTGGCTGCTGTAAATATCGACTACGACGAAGTCATTATAGACGGGAACATTAACTACTTTGCAGATAACCCAAAAGCGCGGGCGATTATAAAAGCGGACGACAGCGTTCCGGCGGTTAGTGCGGCTAGTATTGTAGCCAAGGTGGCCCGTGACCAGTACATGGCGAACTTGAGCGAACAATACGCGGGTTATGGTTTTGCGCAGCATGTGGGTTATGGCACGGCAGCACACGCTGCAGCACTGAAGCTGCTAGGTGTTAGCGACATTCACCGCAAGAGCTTTAAACCCATACAGGCGCTACTGTCATGACCAATTACGCCCATGGTCATGAAGCTGAAAAAGTTGCCGCACGATATCTGCGACAGCATGGCTACAAACTGTACGCGTTAAACTGGCGGCACCGCCGCGCAGAGATTGACATTGTGGCGGGTGCTCCGGGAACTGGCATACCGGTCTTTGTGGAGGTCAAATACCGTGAATCTACCAACCAAGGTGGCGGGCTCGATTACATCACGCCAACTAAACTTCGACAGATGCAGTTTGCAGCTGAGCTATGGACTAGCACACACCGCTACAACGGCGACTACAGCCTGGCGGCAGTAGAAGTCAGTGGCGCAGACTACGCAGTAACGGCGTTCCTAGACACTATTTACTAAAGAAGTCTTGTACCGACTGCAGGTCGCGCTCTAGCCAGGTAACGCGGGTTTCAATCTCTTCGAAGGCCATCTGAATGTTACGCTTCAGCGCCACTTGGTCTTGCTTGCTTTCAAACAGGTCGTGAAATTTTTGCTGGTATTCGCGGGTGCTTACGCAGCTGGCTGCATAGCGGGGTAGGTAGTCGTACGATTTATCGCTGCGGAAGGTTTCTTCTAACCAGCCCCAGTTCGTCACCATCCAGTCCCAAGCAACGGACCGGGTATAGCGGTTGCGCAGCAAATAGACTAACCAACGGTCGACATCCTGAGGTTTTACCAGCTTGGGGTCTTTCAGGCGCGCTAGTAGTTGTTCGGCACGCTTGGGGTCGCGGGTCGCTGTTAGGGCGTCAGAGGCGTCACCTTTTAGTTCGCCGTTCTGAGTGGTGTCATGCAAGTTGAGTAGGAAGTCGAAAGCGGCTTCGTCGCCGTTTTTGATGGGTACCACAAACACTAGGCTACGAAGCTCGCCAGGCAATGGTGCTTCGGAATCTTTGTAGGCGGCAAATAGTTCGGTCGCTTTGGCGACAATGGTGGGGTTTTCGGCGTAAGCACCCAAGCCCAATACTAATGCCCGTAGTTTGGTGTCGGCACCCGATTCGTCCTTCCGCTCTTCCCAACCTAAACGCGCGATCTCAGCGGCAACTAAGCGGTCAATGAAGGTCTTTATCTTTGGCTCAAGCTGTGCGTCTAGGTCTATGAACCGGCGGGCTTCACTAACGATAAGCGCCATAATATCCCAAACTGGTTCGCTGGTTTCGTCGGCGTAAGCATCTAACATAGTCAGCACGGTGCCGTATGGCTCGTAACCGGCCTTGGCTTGCATGCTGGCACCGTTTAGTAACATCAGACGGTCGGCTTCACCTAGTTTCTTACCGCGTATCATATCTGTTACGGCTTGTTTCTGAGCATCAGTAACGTAGCGCACCAAATAGTGACCACACGAGCCGGTGTTTAGCAGCATGGTGTCGTTGTTTTGCAGCTTAAGGTCGCGGGTGTGACCAGTTAGCTCGCTGGGTTGTCCGGCAACATTTGTAAATAGTGGTACGGTCCACAGTCGCTTTGGGTCGGCCTTCTTGGGGTCGTCTTGGAAGTGCTCCTGGGTGATGGTGACGTTTTTGCCCTCCTGCGTAATGCTGAGCAGCGGAAAACCACTTTGCGTTAGCCAAGGGTTCATGAACGCGGCTACGTCTTTGCCGCTGGCTTTGCCGAGAGCGGCCCACAAATCGGCGCCTTCGGTGTTGCCGTAGGCATGGGTCTGAAAATAATCGCTCAAACCTTTTCGGAAAGCTTCCTCGCCGATGTAGTTTTTTAGCATGTAGAGCGAACGGCCACCCTTGGCGTAGACGATGCTGGGGTCAAAGATGGAGCTAATTTCGTCTGGGTGGTGGACTTCGGTTCTTACGGCTTGTACGCCGGCCACGGCATCACGGCGAAAGGCGCTCAAGCCTTCGTTGGCCACAAAGTTATCCCACATGTGCCATTCCGGAAACATGCTGTCCAGCGCCTGATATTCCATAAGGTTGGCGAAGCTTTCGTTGAGCCACAAGTCGTCCCACCACTTCATGGTCACTAAGTTGCCGAACCACTGGTGGCTGGTTTCGTGGGCGACAATCATGCCGACATATTCCAGCGTGCTTTGGGCAGCTTCGCCGGGGTAGGCCAAAAGTAAACGTTCGCGGTAGGTTATGAGTCCCCAGTTTTCCATAGCACCAGCGCTAAAGTCCGGCAGGGCAATGTTGTCAGCCTTGGGCAGGGGGTAATCCACGCCAAAATAATCTTCAAAGAATTCTATGGAGCGTTTAGCAATGTCGAGTGCAAATGTCAACGAATTGGCCGGCTGAACCTTAGTCGCCCAAATGCTGACGTCGGTTCCACGGGCGGTCTTAGTAGTAGCGCTCTGCAGTTCCCCAAATGCAAATGCCAGCAGGTAGGTGCTCATTTTGGGCGTCGGTTCGAATGTGGTGATTAGCCTGCCGTCCTTGGCGGTTTGGACCTTGATAGGCGTATTAGCTAGCACGCTTACATCTGGACGTGTCACTAGGGTCAGGTTAAATACGGCTTTGGCTTCCGGTTCGTCTATACACGGGAAAGCTTCGCGGGAGTGGTGGCTTTCAAACTGAGTGGCGATCAGCTGTTTTTCGGTTTCGCCGTCTTTGTAAAAACAGGGATAGATGCCACTCATGCCAACAGTGATTGAACCTTCAAACTGTAGCGTGAGCGTATATTCGCCGGGATAGACCATCTCTGCAGTGTGCAGACGGACCTCGTTGAATGATTCGTGGTGGTTAATCCGCTTCAGCGTTAGAGTTTGGTCACCTTTTTTATCGTGCTTGACCACTGTTGCACTGGTAATCTTAAGATTGTGTTGGTGCAGGGTAATGCGCTGAGCAGGGCGGCCAGCTTTTTTGCCCTGAATAGTTACGGTGCCCGTGAAGCGGTTGGCCGCTTCGTCGATGTCGAACGTAACGTCGTATTGCTTTGGTTGAAATTGTGTATAAAGTCGTACTGCAGATTTTCCCATATCTTATAGCATATCATGGGGTGCGTGTCTTAGATTGTGCGATTGTCAAAGATAATACCTACCGGAGGCGGCTGCCAAACCATGCTTGCGGTCGTCTGTACAGTTGACATATCTGTTAGGTTTGCTATACTAACAGAGTTAGGTCGGCCAAGCAGGTCGACTTTTTTCGTACCTACCCCCATACAACGACCATTACAATTTGTTAGTTAAAGAAAGGAAAAACCATGGACATGGATTTTAAACAGCTGGCAGTGGCTATTCAGGCAATTGCTTCAGAAAAGAATTTATCCGAAGATGCCGTTAAAGAAGTAGTAGAGCAGGCCTTAGCGGCTGCCTATCGCCGTGATTACGGTGAACGCGAACAGGAAGTGCGCGTAGAAATGAACCTCAACACTGGGGATGTTGATGCTTATGTAAACAAGGAAGTTGTAGAAACGGTGGAAGAGCCGGCTTACGAGCTAACCCTCGCTCAGGCTCAACAGCTCAAAAAAGATGCCAAAGTGGGCGACTTTGTGGAAGTCCACGAACAGGTCAAGACGTTTGGCCGGGTGGCCGCCCAGACTGCCAAGCAGGTTATTTTGCAGCGTTTGCGTGAAGCCGAGCGCGAAATTGTGTTGGCCGAATACGAAGACAAAATCGGCACCGTCATTACTGCCATGGTCAGCCGTGTAGAGGGTATGATTGTCCGCCTGGAATTGGGCAAGGCCCAAGGCATTATGCCCAAGAGCGAGCAGATTCAGAACGAGCGCTACTACCCCGGCCAGCGCCTAAAGGTTTTCCTGAAGGATGTAGAGCGTGGCCCACGTGGTCCGCAGCTGGTGGTAAGCCGTGGTAACCGTGAGTTCCTAGAGTTCCTATTCCGTGCCGAGGTGCCAGAGATGGAAAGCGGCGCCGTGGCTATAAAGAACGTCGCCCGTGAAGCCGGTGTGCGCAGCAAAGTAGCCGTTGCCAGCAATGTACCTGGTGTTGACCCTGTTGGTACGTTCGTGGGTGGCCACGGTACTCGAGTAAACGCTGTCATGAATGAAATTGGCGAGCAGGAAAAGATCGACATCATTGTCTGGAAAGAGAACATCAGCGAATACATTGCCGAGGCACTTAGCCCAACCAAAGTTATTCGCGTGCAGCTAGACGAAGCTAACAAGCGTGCTAAGGTTATCGTTGCCGATGACCAATTGAGTATTGCCATCGGCCGTGGCGGTCAGAACGTGCGTTTGGCGTCTAAACTAGTCGGGTACGAACTGGACATTGAAGCCGAAAAGGCTCCCGAAATCGAAGGTACCGTAGAGACAGTAGAACTGCCGAAACAGCCCAAGCTGAAGAAGAAGGAAGCCTTGGAAAGTAGTTTGCTGGAAGCTATTGAAGAGCACGGCCAGTAATTGCTGGCGGACTATGCAGCTTGCGGTGTTTAGCGGTGTAGGCCAGATGGTATACTCATACTATGACTCATAACCGACCGCCAGCTTCGGCCAACCTCTATCAAAATCCGAGTGGTCCAAATGGGGAACTGCGTACTGCTTTGCAGCTGCCCAGCACCGTTATTTACGACTGGAAAGGTGAAATCTATGGCCCAGATGGTACTACCTACTGGGGTAATGGTGGGAGTGGTCTTTCTGCCAAGATTACAGAACCAGGCACTCATATAGATATGAGTGCCTCGTATCTTTGTTATAAGCATGCGCCGACTGTTAAACGGCCAATGGTTATAACAACTACCAGCCCTTCGGCAGGCAGGCAAAAGTGGGGTTTTGACGGGCAAGTTTTAGTACCGTTGCCGCCGCAAAATCCTAAAACGCATCGCTTCCCCCCTCTGACGTATCCGGCTTCGGGTGCGGCTGGCGTAAGCATAGTTACCCCCGAGTTCCTCAGGCGAGTACAGGCTAGTCATCTGCCTGGTGAGGTAACAATAGGGGCTCTTTTTGGTCGATCGGAACACAGGACTGTTGCAAGCGTTACTGTCGACGGTGATGTACTTTCGGCTTTTGGACTTACGGGAACGGGGCCTGATAGTTTGCTGCCTCGGGCACAAGAGCTTAAACTACTAAATCCGCTTCGTGATGTAGAGACTATCGTCAATGAAGTTAGAGTCCAGCTTGGTCTGCCGAGTGGGGAGTGGCAGTACCCTGTGCAATCTCGCAGCCCCATGCTTGATGTTATGCGTTACATGGTTGAGCCAAATTAGCACTCTTGACTGCCGAGTGCCAAAAGCGGTATTATGGAAACAGCGAAAAATAGCTTAAAACATTCGCTAGATCGAGGGACAAAATTATGCAACCGAACACTCCCGACTACCAAGAATTTTCCAATTTTCTGACTGATAACGCACGCCAAAGTTTGGCGCATGCAGGCACGATTGCCCGTGGTCTTGGCAATGCCTATGTAGGCACCGAGCATTTATTACTGGGCTTGCTGGCTCAAGACACGAGCATGGGTGCCAAGATCTTGGACGGTGCCGGCGTAACGCTGGAGCGTGCTCGTGTGGCGCTGAAGTTAACGCCTAAGACCCTAGTTATTAACATGGGTGCCAAGGGGTACAGCGAAACGGCCAAATTGACGCTAAAAATGGCGTACGATGTTGCGCAAGACTACAACCAAGACTTTTGCGGTACGGAACACATCCTATATAGCATTCTGAGCCAAAAGAATGCCCGTGCGACCATTTTGCTAAAAGACATGAACGTCGACATTGACCGGCTGATGGGCGAGCTGGAAAACTTCCTAAATCGTCAACAGTACGACGATAACGACAATGGTGTAGAAACCGGCAATCGTCGGCCAAACCGCAAGGGTGGCAAAAAGACTACCCTGGATAGCTTTGGGACTGATCTGACGCAGCAAGCTCGGGTTGGCAAATTAGACCCTGTGGTGGGCCGTGAAAACCAGATTAAGCGCATGATTACCATTTTGAACCGCCGTACTAAAAACAACCCAGTGCTCATTGGTGAGCCAGGCGTAGGCAAGACTGCTATCGTAGAGGGTTTGGCGCAACGGATTGTGTCCGAAGACGTTCCAGATAGCTTGCTAGACAAGCGAATTGTGATGCTGGACCTAGCAGGCATGATTGCCGGTACCAAATACCGTGGCGAATTCGAAGAGCGCCTGAAAAAGGTCATGAAAGAACTGGAAGACGACAAGAAAACCATCGTCTTTATAGACGAGCTGCATTTAATAGTTGGTGCCGGCGCGGCCGAAGGTGCTATGGACGCGGGGAACATCTTAAAACCCGCCTTGGCGCGTGGTAAGATCCAAGTCATTGGCGCCACTACTACGGCCGAGTACACTAAACACATTGAAAAAGATGCAGCTTTGGAGCGCCGTTTTCAGCCCATTCAGGTGCCGGAAACTAACCTAGTTGAAACGCTGGCAATCCTAAAGGGCCTGCGTAAACACTACGAAGAATTCCACGGTGTAACCATGAGTGACGAAGTGCTAGAAGACACGGTACAATTCGCGAAGCGGTACATAAATGACCGATTTATGCCCGACAAGGCTATTGACCTGCTGGATGAAACTGGTGCGCACTTACGTGTCCAAAAAGGCAAAACTAGCCCCGATGTTCGCAAGCTGCAAAAGGAACTAAAGATGGTAAACGCTCGGATAGACGAAGCGGTGGATGCTGAGGATTACGAGCGTGCTGCCCGGGCTAAAACTCGCGCTTCACAGATCAACCAAGAGCTAGAGACGCTCCTAAAGGATTCTAAGCAAACTAAGCGTTTAAATGTTACCAGTGACGATGTGGCTGAAGTGGTCGCTCGCATAACGGGTGTCCCGGTTAAGAAGGTGATTAAGAGTGAGGCTAAATACCTATTGGCGCTCGAAAAGAACATCGGTAAGCACGTGATTGGACAAGCTGAAGCTGTGGGGGTGGTTAGTAAAGCAATCCGTCGTAACCGCAGTGGCATTGGTGCCAGTAACCGGCCCATTGGTTCATTCATCTTCCTGGGTCCGACTGGTGTGGGTAAAACCGAGCTAGCTCGTGTACTGGCCCGCGAATTCTTTGGTAGCGAAAACGCTCTGGTCAAGATTGATATGAGCGAGTTCGAGCAGTCTCACAATGTCAGTCGTTTGGTAGGCGCACCTGCGGGTTACGTTGGTTATGATGACGGTGGTCAGCTGACTGATAAAATCCGGCGTCAGCCGTACAGCCTGGTGCTGTTCGACGAAATTGAAAAGGCCCACCCGGACGTCTTTAACATGATGCTGCAGATTCTGGAAGATGGGCACCTAACTGACAGCAAGGGTCGTAAGATAGACTTCACGAACACCATCGTCATCATGACCAGTAATATTGGGGCCGAGCGTTTGCAGAAAGAAGCTAGCTTTGGTTTCCGTGCCGAACGGCCAACCGACCTGGACGACCTCGATGCTATGCACGAAGCCAACAAAGACAACGTGCTAGATCGGCTGAAGAAAGAAATGCGCCCAGAACTGCTGAACCGTATCGACAAGATTGTGGTTTTCCGCGGATTGAATAGAAAAGACATCTACCGCATTATTGATCTGCAAATCGACGAACTAAAGAGTCGTTTGCAGAAGCAAGGCTTGAGTGTCTCCCTGACTAAGGGCGCCAAAGAATATCTGCTGGAACACGGTTACGATGCCAAGAACGGCGTGCGACCACTGCGTCGACTCATTCAAGACACCATTGAAGACCAAATGGCAGTAGAACTGCTAGACCAGCAGTACCAAAAGGGTGATATTGTCCATGTGGCTACTAAGAACGACCAGCTCACCTACACCACGGCTAGCGAATAGTTTGAGCGTCTAAGCAAGCCCCGCGAATGCTACACTAGTAGCAGATATGAAAACAAAGCGGATCCAGCTTACTATACTGGCGGTGTTGCTTGGTGTGACAGGGTGGATGGTGTGGCAACGACAGGCCATTCTGGACTGGACCTTACTGTACCACTACACACCACCCACAGCCGTCACGCAGTTGGCGGTTGATGACGAAATGACCACCAAAGCGATCCATTTGCTGTATGTCAACCACCCAGTTATTTCGGCTGGCAAACCCTTTACGAGCCACTGTCCGCCCGGTAGTGAAAAGACCGTGGTGCTGGGTTGCTATGTTGGGAACGACCGGGGCATATATTTGTACCAAATAAGTGACATTCGGCTAAATGGTGTGGAGCAGGTGACAGCAGCTCACGAGATGCTTCACGCAGCTTACCGGCGGCTTTCGAGCAGCAACCGTGCCAAACTAGATGCTATGTTGCAAGACTACTACGACCATGGTCTGACTGATTCACGCATCAAAGACACCATTGACGCCTACCGAAAGTCTGAGCCGCATGACGTGGTGAACGAGATGCATTCCATATTTGGAACCGAGGTAGCGAATTTGCCTGGGCCACTCGAAGTATATTACAAACAGTACTTTACCGACCGAGCCAAGGTGGTCGCTTACACCGCGGCCTACCAGGGAGAATTTACCAGTCGCCAGACCCAGGTGACTCAGTACGACACACAGCTCAAGAGCTTGGAACAGCAGATAAAGGCTAATGAAACGCAGTTAGAGATTGATAAAAAGAGCTTGGCGACACAGAATCAGCAGTTGGATTCGGAACGGTCTAGCGGACAAATTGCCGCCTATAACAGCGGCGTGCAGTCGTACAATCGGGCGGTGGATAGCTACAATCGCTTATTGATAGACACCAAAAACTTGATAAACCAGTATAATACCATCGTAGAACAGCGCAACAACATTGCACTGGAAGAACGACAACTGGCGCAGGAGCTTTCAGCTAGTTCCCTGCCAAAAAACTAAGGAGGTATTGCAGCGTGGCTAAACAATTCGCCCGGTTTGTTTGCAATAACTGTGGTGCCGTGTCCAGTTCGTGGGCGGGCCGCTGTTCGCAGTGTGGCGAGTGGAACACTATAACCGAAGAGGTACAGTTGGCGTCGATGGTAGGCGTTGGCCTCAACAAGAAGGCTGGTGCGGGCAACAAGCTACAACCACAACCGGTTGGTAAAACCGCCAGCAAAGACGACAAGCGTATGCACACCGGCCTAACGGAAGTGGACGCAGTGCTCGGTGGGGGTATCGTGGCTGGTAGCGTGAACCTGATTGCCGGACAACCCGGCATTGGCAAAAGTACATTGCTATTACAGCTGGCCAGTTTGGTAGCACAGAATCACAATGTGCTGTACGTCAGCGGCGAAGAGTCGGAACACCAAGTGGGCATGCGCGCCCAGCGACTCGGTGTTGCTGGAGCCGAACGATTGCAGCTGGCTACAACTAACGTTGCTGAAGACGTGGCTGCTACGGTGGCAGGTGGGGCGTTCGATTTTGTGGTGGTAGATTCTATACAGACTATGACCGTGCAGGCAGTAGCAGCCGCACCGGGCAGTGTGTCGCAAATTACCAATAGTACTGCCGTGCTCGTGGCAGCAGCGAAAGCCTCTAACACGGCCATGTTTGTAGTGGGCCATGTTACTAAAGAAGGCAGTATAGCCGGGCCAAAAGTGCTAGAGCACATCGTAGACGTGGTGTTGCAGTTGGAAGGTGATGCGTACGGTGGTTTTAAGGTGCTGCGAGCTACCAAAAATCGCTTTGGACCCACCAGTGAAGCGGCCATTATGGAAATGGACGAACACGGTCTAAGGCCAGTTGAAAATCCATCTCAGGCGTTACTGGCGGAGCGGCAAGTAACCGATGGTTCGGTAGTTTTGGCTACATTGGAAGGCACCCGCCCATTGCTGGTAGAAGTGCAGGCTTTGGTTAACAAGACTGCCTATGGCTACCCAAAACGTGCGGCCAGTGGTATGGACTTGAACCGGCTAAATTTGCTGGTAGCTATGCTGGAACGTCGCACCAAACTAAGCCTGAGCGATCAGGATATTTATATCAATATTGTGGGTGGTATTCGTCTGCAAGACCCAGCTGCGGACTTGGCTATATGCATGGCAATAGGTTCCGCCGCCAAAGGCTTGCAGCTAAAACAAAACGCTGTGGTATTCGGTGAGGTTGGTCTGAGCGGCGAGGTACGCCATGTACCCTTTATAGACAAACGTGTAGCGGAAGCCCAAAAGCTGGGCTTTGACTGCGCCATTGGGCCGGCCGAACGACGATCAAGCACTAAGAAACAGTTATTCTTGCATGTGGTGCCCGATGTGCGCAGCGCGCTTAACGAATTCTTAGAAAAATAACCAAAGTTTGCGTGGGCAAGCCTATTGTATAGTCGATCTAGACTTTGGCCTTACGACGTAGGTTGCTACTGAGCGTGCCTGCTCCGGTCTTGCCGCCTGGGCCGCTAGTGGTGGTTTGTTTACGGAATGATGTAGTAGTACCGACATTGATGGTGCGAGTATCGGTGCCGCTGTACAGTACGCTGTCGCTTATCT
>Ga0105242_10004189_pt1 | contig 11242 bp, 5 predicted proteins | sample KBSM24metaG_FD_81521 | JGI IMG/M metagenome (GOLD analysis project Ga0105242, IMG submission 81521) | Miscanthus rhizosphere microbial communities from Kellogg Biological Station, Michigan, USA - KBS M2-4 metaG | ecosystem: Host-associated > Plants > Roots > Rhizosphere > Soil | place: Michigan... | reverse complement strand
GCCCTTCGATCCACCTTTATCGATCTGTTGCCACGCCATCAACGGTTCGGGAAACTCGAATGAACGATTCTTCACTCGTTCGGGATATAGGCCACCATCAGCTCCGAAGTTAATGTCCTCGAAGAAAATGCCAAACATTGTCGGCGAGATTTCCGCACCGGGTTTGTCGACTTGAACCGTGACAGTCGCCTTGTTTTGAGCTGCGACGAGCGGAGCCTGAAGACAAAACGATAGTGAAACAATCAGGGTGATGACTCGCACCGGAGTGATCTTTGTGGTTGGCATGTTTTGCATGATAGGCATCTGTACCTGCTCTGGCCCTATTTAACTGCGTAAATCTGTCCCTGGTCGTTAGTGCGCGACGAGGGTCGCCTTTCAGCTCGTGCATTTCCAGTCAACTGCTTGATCAGTTCGACCTCATCGGCACGGTAAGGTGTTCCGTCAGTGCGAAAAACTTCATGAAACCAGATTGCCGGTTCGCGGTCGGTGTAGGGATGTTCCCACGAATCCCACGGTAGGTAGGTCTGAGTCTTTCCCGCGACGAGACCCCAGTTGATTGCGGCGACTTTATACTTCTTCGCAATCGGAAGCGTTCCCTGGAACGTGCTCTTGTTTCCGCGAGCCATGTATTCAGTGCACAACAGCGGGCGGTTATAGCGTGTCAACCACTTCACGCGTTTCTCAAACTCTTCGCCCGCGTCGTAATTGTGAAACGAGATAACGTCCGACAGGTAAATCTGGAGCCGATCCATTGGATCCATTCGATCATTACTCGACCAGTCACCTTTCCAGATTCCACTCGTCAAAGGTTGTTGTGGGCCAACTTCACGCGCCCAGGCAAATGCTTGCGGTAACAGTCCAAGTACGATTTCAACTTTCTTTCGCGGCTCAAGCTTTCCATAGCTTCCACCGTTAGAGTTGTCTGGTTCATTCCAAATGTCCCACGCAAGAATGCGCGAGTCATGTGCAAATGCACCGACCACACCTTTAACGTACTGTTCGAGTCGTGGATACTCAGAAGGATCTTCCAGTGCGCGCGCTCCGGGACTCTGCATCCAACCCGAATTGTGAACACCTGGTCGAGGCGCGCGTTGTTTTCCTACAGCCGGACTTGGATCCCAACATGAATCAAAGAGTACGAACATCGGCTTGATCTGATGCTTGGCGGAGATGCGCAGAAATGCATCAATGCGACGTTTGAAGCCTTCAGGATCCTGTTTCCAAGCCAGGTCGTGCAGAAACACACGCATCGTGTTCATACCTATACTTCTTGCCCAACCAAGTTCCTTATCGATTCGCTCTGGATCGAAGGTGTCTGCCTGCCACATTTCGAGTTCGTTAATTGCGGTCGCCGGAATGTAGTTGCTGCCGACCAGCCACGGTTGATTTCGATACCAGGCATTCGCTTGCGCTTCCGTCCATTTCTTACTGGGCGCCGCAAATACGAAATGGCAAAGCAGCACAAGCACAATTAGCGACTGTGAAAACCTTCTAAGAGCAAACATACCTATCTGCACCTTTTAATTAGAGAAGTCTCAAAGTGGAGGACGAACATCCAGCATCTCGTTACTGATTCCAACTCTTCGGAGCAAACTCGACGCTGGCGGTTTCAGTGTGAACCGGGGGACGACTAAAATATCACGCACCCTAAAAATAAATCAGCAAAAATTCAATAGCAGTTTTATTGCTTGCCTGGTGCGTTTGCGTACGATTCTTTCCTGTTCGGCGCACCTATTCCTATTCATGAGAGCCGACATAATTCGCTCGATTTGTTACCAGACAGCACAAAACCCGATTTGCCTTATTGAGCCGGAAAACCTCTTGACACGTGCTCATTTTGGGCTTATATAAGCACTCAGTCTAAGCAACAAGCGCTATAGTGTTCAAGTCCTTTCCCCCGACGATACGTGTCCGAACATAAAACTAGTTAGTAAATCTAAATAGAACGGGCCAGCTCGTACAAGATAGTCCCTTCGGTCTGTACCCACTCTCGCCGGCGAGCGAGATTGCCAAGGAGGCGGCATGAAAGCTCTCACTCTATGCGTCGTCTTTTTTTTGACGGTGTTGTGTTGTGTGTCGATAACAGCTAACGCGCAAAGTGATCGCGGATCAATTGTCGGTACGGTAAGAGATCCAAACGGCGCGGTGGTCTCCAAAGCCAAAGTCACAGTGACCAGCCTCGACAGCGGTGAAGTTCGAGAGGTCGAAACATCTGATGAAGGCAACTACACATTCGCAGAGCTTAAGGCCGCTCCATACAAGATCTCTGTGCAGGCGACTGGTTTCAAAACCGCTACGATCGACCTCGTTCGCGTCGCGGTGCAAGTGACCAGGAGACAAGACATAAATCTCGAAGTAGGTAACGTAGGGGAATCCGTTATCGTCACATCTGACTCACAGACTCTGCAGACCGAGAGTCCAGTTCAACAAACCAACGTCACTGAAAAGCAAGTGCGCGAGTTGCCACTGCAGATCGGTAGCGAAACCGCCGGCCGGTCGCCACTGTCATTCATTTTCCTTGATAGCAGTGTGGCATCCGGAGGTGGGAACACTGGCGATCAGAATGCCGCAGCCGGCAGAGGTGGAACCCTGGGCTTCAACTTTAGAATCAATGGCGGTCAGGGATTGGGAACAGAAATCCTCATCGATGGGACTCCAACTCGACGAGCTGAGAACGGCACTTTCTTCACGGAAGTTGCTCCGGGGCCAAATGCTTTTCAGGAGTTTACCGTCAGTACAGCCCAGTACTCCGCGGAGTTTGGGAACTCTTCGGGTGGCGTCGTTAACTTCACAGTCAAATCAGGTGGCAATGATTTTCACGGTGAGGTTTATGAGTTCTATCGCACCAAAGGCTTTGACGCCAACATTGACGTTAATCGCTTAACTGGTCTTCCCAAACCAGTAGACCTTCAACACGACTATGGTTTCAGTGTCGGGGGTCCCATTTACCTTCCGCATTTTGGTGAGGGTGGACCCATCTTAAAGAGTTTAAAGAATCGAGCGTTCTTCTTCTTCAATTACGGTGGCTATCGATTCACTCAATCAGAGACGGTACAAGTCAGTGTTCCGACCGCAAAGATGAGGACCGGGGATTTTTCAGAGCTGCTTACCGATCCTTACGTGTTGGGTTTCTTCGGTGGCCCTGTTCAGATTTTTGACAACACGGTTCCTTGCTGCAACCGTCCGCCAATTCCAAACAATCGAATGGACCTCTATCGAAACGCACAAGGTCGCTCGATAATCGATCCGGCAGGATTCAATGTAATTAACCAGCTGTTCCCGGCACCAACCGGGCCCGGTGTCTTTCACAACTACCTGGCTAACAGCTCCCGACCGTACAAAACAGACTACTACGTACAAAAATTGGATCTGGTGCTGTCTACGAAGCAGAGGATCGCTCTCAGTTCAACTTTCCGCTCGCAAACGATCATTCAAGGAGCTTTTCCACGTTTCCCTGAGCCATGGGTCCAGCAAGGAGCGTGGAATCAAACATTCCACTCTCAATATTACCGACTGCAGGACGACTATACCTTTGGCCCTACACTGCTTAATCACTTCAACGCGGGGTTTACACGTTCATTCGTGCAAAACAGGAACTTCACCCGTGGCATGAGTCCCGTTACCACTCTGGGCTTTCCGGCTAATGCTACCCAGAATCTCGCTTTGCCTTTAATCGGTTTCCCAAATTACGGAGACCCTGTTACCGGGGCCGATCCACGCGCTTACCAACCTGGTGGCTCAACATTCTTCGATAACCAGGATGGAGATAACGCGGTTCAATTAGCGGATTTCGTTACTTACGTAAGAGGTAATCACACATTCAAGTTCGGCGCAGAAATGCGCTGGCAACAGTTGAACGATTCAAATCACTTCGACCTCGGTGGAAATTTCAACTTCCAGAGCAATCAGACAGCCAATACCGACGCCTTCCATCAAGGGTGGCCCGTTGCAAGTTTGATGACAGGTGCTCCTGAATTCTCCTTTGCCACCGTTCAGTCGATAGACCCAGGATTCAGATTCTTCGAGCCAACTTTCTTCGCGCAGGACGATATCAAGATTACTCCTCGTTTGACCGTCAACATTGGGCTGCGTTACGACATTCCCTATCCGCGTGTGGAACATCTCGACAAGTACCGAGGCTTTGATCGATTGGTGGCAAATCCTGCTGCCGGCGGTCGACTAGGTGCTCTCGTCGGACCTCCAGGCACGAGCTACGGACCAACATCACCTTATCGCGGACTGATCAAACCTGATTACACGGATTGGAGCCCGCGCATCGGATTCGCCTACTCATTGAACAGCAAAACAGTCGTACGCGGTGGCTATGGCTTTTACTACGCTCCGCTTCTCTACAATGAGTTTGGACGTGGAGGCCAAGCCGGGTTTTCAGTGCAAGGTGGTGCCAACATTAATTTCGGAAACGATGCGTTCATCCGTCTCAGCAGTTACCCCGTACTACCCTCGCCGGATCCAAACAGCCAGTTCATAACAAGTCCCACCCCAACTGATGTTGAGGGATTCGATAGGTTCTTCAAGAACGGGCGCACTGCTCAATACAGCTTAAATGTCGAACGCGAGCTGCCTAAGCAATTTGTCTTGTCATTGGGATACATCGGAAGTAAAGGAACACGTTTGCGATCCGGTTTTAGTCCGGTCAATGCCTTGCCTCTTGATGCCCTGAAACTAGGCGCTCCGTTTCTACAAATGCAACTGGCTGACGTCACCGCAGCTCAACGTTCATACGCTCAAAGCGTTGGAGTCTCACTACCAGCAACCCTCGCTGCTGTGTTTCCTGGATTCAACGGCACGGTGGCCCAATCATTAAAGCCGTTCCCGCAATACGGAAGAATCACGGAACACATGGAGAGCCAGGGCCAGAGTCTCTACAACGCTCTCAAGATTGATTTGAACCGACGCTTTTCACAGGGCATTCAAGCCGGCGTGTCATACACCTTTGCCAAACTGCTGACCGACGCTGCAGAGGACCTGTTCGGCAATTCTCCAATCACAGGCGTTGTACAGAATCCTTATGATCGAGCCTCATTGTGGACTCCGTCACCCAACATTGTGCCCAATTCATTAGTGATTAATTTCCTTGCCGAACTTCCATTTGGCAAAGGAAAACGCTACTTAAATAGGGACGGAGCAGCCGATCGAATTATCGGTGGCTGGCAAGTGTCAGGCGTAGTTCGCTACCGAAATGGACCGCTTCTGGTGCCGTTTATAGCGGGAGGCGCGAGAGACTTTCTTGACCTTGTTGGCTTCAATGGCAATCTGCGTCCCAATATTACTGGCCAACCTTTCTATACTGATATTCCAGCAGGCGGTTTGCGATATCAGTATTTGAATCGAGCCGCATTCTCCGCTCCTCCGGCGTACCAGAATTTTGCGGTCGCTGATATAGGCTCTGCTGCTTACAACGCATATTATGCGAATCCGCTCAGGTTCTTCGGCAACGCTGCGCCAACCTATTCAGATCTGCGCGCGCAGCCGTTCTACACGGAAGACTTCAACATACTCAAGAAGACTCGTATTACTGAAACGACGACGTTTGAAATTCGTGTCGACTTTATCAACGCATTCAATCGCGGTCGCTTTGTATTAGCTGATACGAACCTCGATCCCTTTAATCCAAGTTTTGGAATTTCAGCGCGCGCCGGAGACTTTTACCAGCCGCGACACATTCAACTCGGAGGCCGTTTCATCTTCTGAAGACTAGTCTCTTATGATTAGTGGCGCGGGGCGAATCGAAGTATTCCTCCGCGCCGTTCTTGTATTTGAGGGTTTGCCTAACTTGCGCGTCACTGCTGCGCTCGAAGACGTGAATTTTATATGCGGCTAGTAATGCGGCTATGCCTGCTGATCGTCATTGTGACAGTGTGGTGTACGCCTGCATTTGCTCAGCTCCTTCCTAAAGAAACGAGTTCATCAGACGTTCTCATAAATGAAGGAGTGAACGCCCTCCAACGTAACGACCTCACAGAAGCTAAGAGCAAATTCCTAAAGGCAATCGAGCTAAATCCGAAAAACGCTACTGCGTATATCTATCTCGGCATCATTGAAGATCGTTCGGGTGATTTCAAAAGCGCAGAAAGTCGTTTCGCTGCTGCGGTCAGGGCCGACCCTCATTCACCATCCGCTCACAACAATCACGGCGCAAGCTTGTTGAAGTTAGGTCGGACAAAAGAAGCGGCGACCGAGTTTGTCACCTCACTGAACATCGACAGCAACCAGCCAAATGCTTTGGTTAATCTCGCCCAGCTTCGTCTGACGTCGGGTTCAACGCCGGAACTCAATGAAGCGTTGGGACTCTTTGAGCACGCTTTCAAGCTCAAGCCCGACGCTGAAACCGCGCGTGCTCTGGTGGTTATTTCGTTGCGACTGGGACAACGTGAGACAGCAGCTAATTACTACCGACAGTACACGACATTTGTTACGCAGCCGGGAGATCAAGTGTTCTCGGCAGCGTCTCGAGCTGAGTTGGGTGCCGCATTGTTGGAGAATGAACTGACTGCAGAAGCAATACTCGAACTAACCGCGGCACTCAATGCTGAGCCTTCGAACGTAGAAACGATTGTTCGTCTTGGCAAGGCCCACCTGGCAGCCAACAACATTCCTATGGCAGGTCGTGTTCTGGAAGGTGCAGTTGCCCGTGGTATCGATAATGCCCCGATTTACGCGCTACTAGCATCCGTCTACGAAAAAAGCGGTCACATGGAACACGCTATTCCAGCGATGAGGCTCGCTATTCAAAAGGATCCACAATCCGAGCAGTATCGTTTCAGTTACGGGATGTTGCTGATCAGCGCACTCGCACCTGATGCGGCGGTGATTCGTTTGAAAGAGGCGCTCGAGCTTTTCCCGAACTCTTCGCACTTATGGCTCGCCCTGGGCATCGCACATTTTAAGGGCGGAAGGAATGACGAAGCGGCAAAGTCGTTAACCCGCTCAATTGAACTGGATTCGAAATACGCTCCAGCATACGTCTACCTGGGCATGACCTATGTTGAGACCGGACAGTACAAGACAGCTGTTCAAGCCTACGAGCATGCGCTCGCCATAAACGGAAAACTTGGAATCGTAAACTTCCTGATTGCCGATGTGATGCTCAAACAGGCGGATGCCGATAATGTTGTCGTCGAAACCAACCTGATGAAGGCGGTTAAGTCTGATCCAAAGTTTGCTCCGGCCCGACTAGGTTTAGGTAAGCTATACCTGCGCACCTCGCGTCTTGCTGAAGCAGCTACGGAGTTTGAAAATGTAATTGCATTAGATCCGAACCTTGCAGAGGCTTACTACCAACTTGGTCTCACATATAGACGACTGAAACGTAGCGATGAATCGCGGGCCTTGCTTGAAAAGTTCAAACAGCTAACCGAAAGCCAAAAAGAACAGGCGTTGAAAGATCGCAAAGACATAATGAACCGCCTGGCGAATACCTTGTTTTGAGAGATACCGATCAAAGGAGGATCGGAGTGCCCAACAAATTCAAAAGAACATCACGCTGGTTATGCTTTCTGACGCTCATCTTGTCGGCATCCTTCGCCATGGCGCAGCAGAACACACCTGCCAAGCCTCAAGGCCCTTCTGTCGATCAATGGAGTGACGACTTCAGTGGAACTGAATTGAACGAAAAGAACTGGGAGCGTTTCAGCTTTGAGGGTGGAAACGGCGGAACGTTGAAAGTTGTAGATGGGCAGCTACAGATGCGAAGTGTAAGTGGCGCTCGATCTGGAGTTCGTTCGAAACAAAACTTCAATGGGGATCACTTCGTTATCAACGCGGTGCTTGCGAGAGTGGGGGCGGGTTTACCGGAACCCGGGCAACCAAGCGCGCCTTTAGGAAACGCGATTGTGACGGTGCTCTTTGATTCTTCCGGACGTAACCGTGTCGAATGGATGTTAACCAGTGAAGGAATGTTTGAGGCCTGGGCGGTTGTTGACGGTCGAGCTGAACGTCTTGACAACAGGAATCTTGCCACTAAGGCCACCACGCCAACTTTGAGCATCGCCCGACGCGGCGACGAATATCTCTTTGCATTGAATGGACAGGTTGGATTACAGAAGACGGTCAAAAGCCTTCCCAAATCCTTTCGCGTAATGCTGTACGGATACGGCTCGTCGGAGAATAACTGGGACTCGATTCAGGTATTGGTTACGAAGAAGGAATGATTAACAAGTCGAGACTCTGACACTCGACTACACGCGGTCGGGAAGGGGGCAGAGCGGTCCTTTCTCTAACTTTACATACTCAAACCTAGCGCGCCCCCGCCGATAAGCATGACACTAGAATCAAAGTGTGAAGCAGAATTCCATCAGAGATTATTGAACCGGCGGGGGCGCGCTATGTTTGAGTAGGTAAACTTTAGTGAAAGGACCGCTCTGCCCCCTTCCCGACTTCGCGTAGTTGAGTGTTAGAGTTTTAGATCTGGCCCACTGTTCTCCTTATCGCAAACCAATCTGGGTAATCTGTGGATGGCATTCGTAGTTTGTGACACAGTCTCCACCGCGGGTGTACTGACTTCATGGTGATCACCGATCATAATCACAACAACCGCCTAACAAGGATCGTTGTAACATGGTCGGTGTTTGTCTTGAGTTTGACGATACCGACTAATCCTGCGTTTCTCCTCTTCGCTCAGAACACACAGTCTCGCGCCTCAATCTCTATCGACGCATCAAAGCCCATCGGCAAGATTAGTCCCTTGCTCTACGGACAGTTCCTGGAGCACATGTTTGAAGGTGTGAAGTTTGGTCTTCATGCTGAACTCTTGCACAACCGAAGTTTCGAAGAACTGCCGAACGCGATCGGCCTTTCTCGTTATTGGGAGCGTTACCCGGATGATCGAAACGACGACTACGCTCTGAACTTTAATTGGGATACATCCACAAGTTACCCCGAAACGAAGGCGCCGGAAACAACGGCTCACTCTCTGCGGCTGGATATCGACGGAGGAGTTATTGCGCGTCACGGCATTTTCCAAAGCCGCATCCTCCTGCGAGCCGGCATTGATTATGCAGCTTATGTTTGGCTGAAGACGTCTGACTTCGATGGACAGGTCACGTTTGCGTTGGAGCAGGATAGCAGTGTGGGTTCCGTCTACACCGAGTCATCCATCAACCCAGTTAAAGGATCGTGGCGGAAGTATGAAGTACACCTGCGTTCGTCCATCAACGATCCGCTTGCGAGATTTGCAATTCTCTTCAAAGGTCACGGACGTGTTTGGATTGATCAAGTTTCCTTAATGCCCGGAGATTCGCCTGGCGGCGTAAGACATGACGTCTTCAACAAAATAAAAGATCTAAGACCGGCGTTTCTTCGGTGGCCTGGCGGCAACGTCGCACAGGACTATCACTGGCAATGGGGTGTGGGACCACGCGATGAACGTACGACCTGGACAAATCTTTCCTGGAAGAACGAACCCGAGCCAAGCGATTTTGGCACTGCGGAGTACGTGAATTTAAGCCGTCAAGTGGGCGCCGAACCCACAATCACTGTGAACGTCGAGGGGCGTGGAGCAACGGTCGATGAAGCGGCGGCGTGGGTTGAATATTGTAACGGCGCGACGACAACTAAGTACGGCGCTCTGCGAGCTGCACACGGATACACTCAACCGTTCAACGTGAAGCTGTGGGAGATCGGTAATGAGATCTGGGGGTCATGGGTGCGCGGTCATAGCGACGCCGTCACTTACGCGCACAACTTAACTCGCTATGCTGCGGCAATGAGAAAAGTCGACCCGACCATAAAGCTGATTGCGGTGGGCGACAACAACATGGATTGGAATAGAACTGTTGTTAGCAACGCCGGTTCGGTCATCGATTACCTTGCGATTCACCACTATTACGGCCGGCGAGAGATGCAAGGTGAAACAGCAAACCTGATGGCACATCCTCTTTTTTATCAACGATTCTATGAGCAGGTTGCAGCACTCATGAAAGAAGCAAGCCCTGGACATGAGATCAAACTGTCCATCAATGAATGGGGTCTGGATTTATCGCTCGAGCAACAGTATTCAATGTTGTCGGCTCTTTACGGGGCTCGATTGATGAACGTGTTCGAAAGAACACATGGACTTGTAGCGATGAGCGCGGTTTCGGATCTTGTTAATGGTTGGCCGGGAGGAATTATCCAAGCCAGTAGAGATGGGTTGTTCGTTTCCCCCATCTATTTGGTGAATCAACTTTATGCGAATGCGCCGGGTAGGGAGATTCTCACGAGCGTGGTGGAGAGCCCGACTTTTGATAGCAGTAGAGAAGGAAAGCAGGTACCCAAACTTGATGTTGTCGCTAGTCGGTTAGAAGATGGCAAGCGAATATTTATCAAAGCAGTAAATTGCGATCTTGAGCGTTCGCTTACTACGACTGTTTCCATTCGCGGAGTAAGCGTTAATCCACGAGTTGAGGTTTCGACAATTAACACACCAAACCTGAACGATTCAAACAACTTCACTTCTCCGAATGCCGTAAACCTAAAGAGATCCATCGCGCGTGGTGGCTCGAAGTTTGTCGTGATTCTGCCCGCCCACTCGGTTTCCGTTTTCAGTTTGACGGTCAGCAAATAAGCGAAAGGGTTCAGCTCTGAGTTCTCTGCGGTCGAGTATGCCGGAGTTCCCTACCACAGGGTTGGCTGCTTGCGCGAGACACGCAGAAAACAAATGAAACTTCAAAGCGAACAAGCTTGAGGGCTTAAGTATTCCAATTGGTCAGCTTTTGAGTGAACGTTTCTAAGAAGACGCAGAGATTGCCCTGGACAACACGAAAGGACCGCGCGAAGAGTAAGTAAACTGATCGCGCGGTCGTTCGTAGTGGCTCAAGCTTTAGAACAGAATTCTGAACTTGAATTGAAAGACACGAGGCAGATTTGCCTGGGTCGTCACCTTGCCGAAGGCAGCATTCGTGATGTTGGTGTTGATACCTCCAAAACGAACATAGTTGAAGATATTGAACGAGTCGACGCCGAAGACAACCTTCACATCCTCAGTGACGCGAAAATCCCTTGAAAGACTCAAGTCGGTGTTAAGTAAGTGCGGATTACGAAGTCCATAGGCACCCAGTACTGGAGTGTTGCCGTATGTAAATGGCGCCGCACTTACGAAAGCATTCTTGTCAATGAACGGAGTTGCAGTAGCGACTGCTGCTTTCACATCGCCGTTTCCCCAATCACCGTTAATCCTAACTGACCCCGAAAAGGCCGGGTTGTAGTTCGCATAACACGCACCCGCCTGGGGCAAAGTACAGTT
>Ga0105242_10004188_pt1 | contig 11243 bp, 18 predicted proteins | sample KBSM24metaG_FD_81521 | JGI IMG/M metagenome (GOLD analysis project Ga0105242, IMG submission 81521) | Miscanthus rhizosphere microbial communities from Kellogg Biological Station, Michigan, USA - KBS M2-4 metaG | ecosystem: Host-associated > Plants > Roots > Rhizosphere > Soil | place... | reverse complement strand
CCCGCAGCCCGACGATGAAGACTACCCGGCCGGTGAGGCACCGGACGACTTGTAAGCTTCTCGGCCTTTCCATCGCGTCCTCCCCGTGAAGTGAAGTAATCGGCCCGTTGCCATTGTACCAAGCCGCAGCCCCGAGAGATCGCGGGCCGGTCGCGTTTCGCCCCGGAGAATCAGCATGGAACACAAATCACAAGACCTGACGCTCGAACTCAAGGGCGACGACGGCGGCGAGTTCTCGGCCTACTTCGCCACGTTCAACGACATCGACCACGGCAATGACAGGATCGAGCCTGGCGCGTTCAAGAACCTCGACGAGTTCGTGAAAAGCGGCTGGATCGGCCTGAACCACGAGCACGCCCGGCTGCCCGTCGCCTATCCCGTATCGGCAATCCAGGACGGCAAGGGGCTGCTCGTCACCGGCCGCTATCACTCGACGGCGTTTGCGCAGGACGTTCGCACCGTGGCGAAGGAGCGGATGCTCGCGGGCAAGGCCGTCAAGGGCAGCATCGGCTACCGCGTCACGGACCACGAGAAGATCGACCTCAACGGCAAGTCGATCCGGTCGCTGAAGGGCATCGACCTGGCGGAATGCAGTTTCGTCAACCTGCCCATGAATCCCGCCGCGGAGTTCGTCAGCAGCAAGTCGCTCATCAGCCTCGACGAGATCAAGGCGTTCATCGACGAGATCAAGGCCGGCCGCGTCTTGAGCACGGCGAACCTCTCCACCATGCGCGGCTGGGCCTCGACGCTCACCGACCATGCGAGCCAGATCAACGACCTGTGCAATCAGCACGATCCAATGTACCTCATGCCCCCCAAATCACTGTCCGCCGAAGCGGCGGATCTCCACCTCCAAACGTTGGCGTTGTGCGCCAAATTTGGGCCACTTCCTCCCTCACCTGGAAAGGGGTGAATCGATGCCTACGCAGGCACAGACCCTGGGCGCACAACTCGCTGAAAAGCAGTCGGCGCTGCAGAAGTTCTTCGAGTCCCACAAGAGCAAGGAGGCCGACCGCGCCTATGACATGACCACGGAGGACGTGGAACAGGTCAAGGCGTGGAACGACGAGCTGAACGACCTGGGCAAGAAATGGCAGGAGGCCCGGTCGCTCGAGGAGATCGACCAGAAGAATCGCGACCTCGGCACCGACCTTGCGCGGGTCCAGAAGCCGCGCTTCGGGTACGAGCAGCACCAGCAGGCCGCGCTGGCGGTCGAGAAGTCGCTTGGCGACGTGATCGTTGCCGCGCTGTACGACGAGGACGGCAAGTGCCGCAAGAAACAGGAGATCGAGATCAAGGATTTCGGCATGCCCGAGCTGAAATCCCAACGCGACCTCGAAGTCAAAACGACCATGACGACCTCGGCGGGCTGGGGACCGGCCACGATCCGCACCAACAAGACGGTGCTCTCGGCCCAGCGCCCGATCGTGTTCATGGACATCCTGCCGACCGTGCCGCTCACGACCGGCAACGTCTATGAGTACATGCAAGAAACCACGTTCACGAATAACGCGGCGGTGATTGCTGAGGGCGGCACGTACCCCGAGTCCGCGCTGGCTTACACGCCCGTAGACGCGAATGTCCGCAAGGTCGGGACGTGGATTCCGGTCACGGAGGAGCAGCTCTCCGACGTGGACGGCATCCGTGCCCTGATCGACAACCGGCTGACGTACATGGTGATGGTCGCGGCCGATGGCGAGATCCTCAACGGCGACGGCACGGGCGTGCACATCAACGGGTTTTTCAATCAGGTCACGCAGTCGCAAGCCAAGGGTGCCGACCCGGTGTTCGACGCCATCTTCAAGGCCATGGTCAAGGTCCGCACGATCGGGTTCGCCAACCCCGACGCGGTCGTGATGCACCCCGACGATTTCACCGACATCCGGCTGACCAGGACCGCCGATGGTCTGTACATCATGGGCAATCCCGACGTGGTCGGCTCGGATCGGCTGTTCGGCCTGCGTACCGTGCTGTCTACCGGCGTCGTGGTCAACACGGCGATGGTGGGCGACTTCGGCACGCACTCGGCGCTCATCACCCGGTGGGGCATGGACGTGCAGGCGACCAACAGCCACGACGTGAACTTCATCAAAGACATCTGGGCCATCAAGGCTCGGATCAGGTTGGGCCTTGCCATCTATCGCCTCACGGCGTTCTGCAAGGTCACGGGCGTCTAAGGCTCGCTTCGCGCGAGAGGAAGGAGAGCACGAGATGCCTATCATCGAATCTTCGAGTCCCGGCCGCGTCATGGTCAACGCCGGGGCACCTACCGCGGGCACGTCCGAAGTGCAGACGATCACGATCGGCGGGACGCCCACGGGCGGTACGTTCCGCCTCAGGTACGAGGGCTCGACCACGGCCGCTATTACGTGGAGTGCCACCAACGCAACGCTCGTGGCCAACATCGACGCCGCACTGGAGGCGCTGGCCACGGTGGGCACCGGCAACGTCACGACTGCCGTTGGCACCATGACGGCGGGCATCGGCACGATCACCGTCACCTTCGCGGGTGCGCTGGCGAACCGTGCCGTGAGCACGATCACCGTCACGGACAACAGCATGACCGGCACCGTGCCGACCATCGCGGTTGCCGAGACCACGCCGGGCGTGGACACCACGGGGTTGAATGCCGCGCCGGGCCAATTCCTGAGCGATACGACCAACAAGATCGCTTATATAAACACCGGCACCCAGGCATCCCCGGTCTGGACGAAAATCGGCACACAGACGTGATGACCCCTCCCGAAAACAAGATCGACACGTACCCGATCCGCGAAGGCACGTGCGAACTCTGTCTGTCGCAGCAGGTGGTGCCGCTGCGCCGCGCGATCGTGCACGGCCGGGTGTACGACGTGTGCTCCGGCTGCGTCGTGTTCCTCGAGTTGCGCAAGGATGACGACCCGATGGAGACCAAGGGCTCATGAGCATCCAGGTCTTCAGGGCCTACCAGGGCAACGACGCCGTCTTCACCGGCACGTTGTCATCGTCCGTGGCCTTCACCGGCAGCGAGACGATGACCACGAAGCTGACGACGGGCGGCACCGAAGCCGCGCTCGCCACGCTGACAACGTCCTGGCTGGACGCAGCTGCCAAGACGATCACGATAACCCTCGCGGGCGCAGCCTCGACGCTGCTGCAGCCCGACAGTTACCTGCTCATCGCGAGCGAGACCGGCAGCACGGCGACGTTCGTCATCGGCGTGCTGCAGTTGTTCCCGAATGCGGGCGGTGCGGGCGGCATCAGAAGCCTTTGTACCGTCCCGCAAGCCTTGATCATGGCCCCGGAACTCCAGTCGTACCAGGCCCATTTCGACGAGTTGCCGGGGGCGTTGGAGCAGGCGACCGTGGCGTGCGAGACCTACGTACGCCGCAAGCTGCTGCTCTCCGACTTCGACCGTCTATATTCCAGGCCATTCCCGGGCAACCGCGAGTTGCGGCTGGATTCCAGGCCGGTCCTGCCGCTCGACACGTTCACCTATGGCTCGAGTGCGATCACGGATTACGAACTGGACGAGCAGGAGGGCGTGATCACGTTCGGATACAACTGGTACCCCAGCTTTTCCTCGGGCTGGCAGGATACCACGATCCACGCCGTGTACCGGGCGGGTTATGCATACCTTGCTTCCGATATTGCACTCGGCTATCCCGCCGTGCCCGCGGACCTCAAACGGGCCTGCGCCATGGTGGCCAACGCGATGATGAGCGAGACCGATTTCGCCGGCCCGATCGGCAGTCAGGCGATTCAGCGGAGCGGGGTCACGCACAGCTATACGACGAAAGACCATACCGGCGTTACGACCAGCGTCATACCCGAAGCGGCCAGGATCATCCTGGACGGCTACAGCGAGGCGAATCGGGGCGTCTGCTGATGTTCCCCCCGTTCCCCACGCTATTGCTGCCCCCGCCGCCGGTCATCGACCCGACGACCGCGGACACCGTGCGGATTCGCCGCATCGTGTCGGAGACCTCGGGCGCGTCCGGTGCCAAGAGGCCCGTCTATTCCGGCTGGTCGACCCCGATCCCGTGCTTGATCAAGGGCATGAGATCCGGGGACACCACCGCACCCCAGATGCTCGAACGGACGGTAACCACGTATCAGGTCATTTTCGAGGCATTCCCCGACGTTGGCGACCGTGATCAGCTCTCGTGGGATGCGCTCGGGAAGATCCTGACCGTCACGGGCGACATGCCGGTGGGCGACCCGACCGTGCGAACGTGGACCGTCTTCGCGGAGGAGCACCCGTGAGCCGGCTCGAGTGGAACGGCGACGATGCCAACGCCTACATCCGGGGCCGGTCGCTGGCCGCGCTTATGGTGCTGGCTGCCGAGGGCGAACGGCGTGCGAAGGAACTGGTGTCGATCCAGGGTCCGCCGCGTTCGTCGCCGGGCTCGCCGCCGCACAAGGACACGGGCAACCTGCACGACAGCATTACCAGCGAGGTGGACGCGGGCCAGATGGCGGCTCGGGTCGGCACGGACCTCGATTACGGGCTTTTCCTGGAGGTCGGCACGTCGAAGATGGCGGCTCGCCCGTGGCTGCGCCGGTCGCTGATGGAATTGACCTCGCGGGCCGATCAGGTGCTCGCCGCCGGCATGGGCGATGAGGGTGCGACAGGTACGTCCGTGGCCGGCAGGGCGGCGAGTTTCGTCAAGCGTGCGGCCTCGCGGGTCAAGAGGTTCTTCGGCAGATGACGGGGACCATCGAATCCATCCAGACGTTCTGGACCGGCTCGTCCGTGGCGGGCATGTTCAGCGGGTCGAAGCTCTGGCTCGGCGTGGCCCCGCGTGGGACCGACTACCCGTATGCCGTGCTGGTCGAGGTCTCGGCACCCGTCAGGGAGCAGACGACCGATTACCAGGTCGTTGACGGTTTATATCAAATCTCCGTCTTCAGCGACGACATGGATCAGGCCCGGTCCCTCGCACTCCAGGTCAACCGGGCGTTCAACAGGGCCGTGCTGCCCGATTCCACGCTCGACAAGCCGATGCGTTGCTTCGGCGGCGAGGTCAGGACGGACCCGCGGACGAGCATGGGCGCGGGCGGCTCGGACGCATGGCACTGCTACACGGAAATCGAAGTCCTTTCTCAACGTTAGGAGACAACGTCGATGGCGATCACCGGGTCTGTGACCGGCACGTTCCAGTTCAACGATCAGCGGACGGTCGGCCTGAACACCGGGGCGAACATCCCGGTCAACTTCGCGCCCACGATCTCGTTCACGGACGGCGTCGGGGCGCTGCAGGCAAACCTCATCTATCACGGCTCGCTGGTGCTGTCGGCGGGCGTGTACAACTTCGACCTGGCGGGCGTGCTGACCGATGCGTTCGGCACGTCAGTCGCGCTGGCACGGGTCAAGGCGCTCGCGTTCAGCAACGACTCGGCCACGAACATCATGACGCTGGGCAACCACGCCACGGCGGCATGGGCGACGTTCCTCGGGGCCACGTCCACGATGGTCATCCGGCCGGGCGGGTTCTTCATCGCGAGCTGTGCCGACGCCACCGGTTGGGCCGTCACCGCGACGACGGCCGACATCCTGAAGATCGCGGGCACGGGCACCGACGCTTTCCGCATCGCCGTTGCCGGCGGGCTTACCTGAGAGGAGATTTGATCGATGTCGATTGCATTATCGGGAGTTCTCGGAAAGGTCGTTGCCGGCGCAACCGACATGGATGTCTCGGGCTGGACGTTGGACCCGGAGGTCGAGACGTTCGACTCGACCACCACCGCGGATGCCGGGTGGGAGAGCACGACCGCTGCCGCGAAGAAGATCAGCGGTTCGTTCGATTGTTTCTATAACACGGCCAAGAAACCCACGGGCAGCGTGGCGGGCCTGACGCCGGGGAATACCGTGACGCTGCGGCTGGACGCGACGACGGGCGAATCGTTCACGGGTAGCGCCTTGATTACGAAGCTTTCCATCAAGAGCAAGGCCAAAGAGTCGATCACCGTCACGGCGAGTTTCAAGAACGTGGGAATCTGGACATATCCGTCATGAACGAACCGGCGCTCACGCAACTCTCCGACGAGGCACCCGAGATCACGATCTCGGTCGGGGGCGTCTCGTATGGCTTCTCGGAACTGCCGCTTGACGACATGGTCAAGATGCAAGGCTGGATCGAGAAGACTTATCTACACCCCGTCCAGGCCATCAGGCCGCACCTGGAGGGGTTGCTCGCGGAGGATCGTCAATACCTGCTCGAACAGGCCAGGAAATCGGCCCCGATGTGGCCCCCCGAGGTTGGGACGAGCGATGCATCGCGGCTCATCATGTCGTCGCCTACGGGTCAGGTGGAGGCCCTGTACTACGGCCTGAACGTGCATCATCCCGGCACGACGAAAGAAGCGGCCGAGAGATTCTATCGCGCGTTCCGGCGTGAGACCACGAGGCGGCGCGACAGGTATAGCGTGGCGCTCCTGTACGCGACCATCTTCGGCAACGAGGAGGTCAAGGAGCTGGCGATCAACATGGAAGATGCACCGCACAAGGGGGATGATAGCCCCCCAAAAAACGGGAGCGTCCCGGCGGGAGTCGTCGGGTCATCCGATGGCATCTCTACTTCAGGGCGGCTGAGCAGCGATTGAAGATGCGCAAATGGGAGATCGGGCGTTACACCCTCACGCAACTCCTGAACGCGCTGGACACGTCCGATCCGAACGACCCGCACGCGGGCGGTATACCGATCAACTCGATTGATGATCTAGAGGAGTTACTGGGCTAGTGTTCAAGCTTGCAACGCTATTCGTCGATGTCGTCGCGAATCAGAGCGGATTCGACAAATCCCTGGCGGCGATGGGCGGCATGCTGGGCGGGCTGGTCGTCGCCACGAACAGGATGACCGATCAGGGCTCGAACCTGATCGAGACCATGAACAAGGTTGATGTCGCGTTCGGCAATTCCGCGGGCACGGTTACGGGATTCGCCAACGAGATGGCCGATAAGTTCGGGTCGGTCAAGAATGTGACGCTGGACGCTGCGGCCGGTATGGGGCTCATCCTCCAGGCCGCGGGGATGACCAAGTCGGAGTCGGCGGGGCTGTCCATCCAGCTCGTCAGGCTGGCGGACGACATGAAGTCGCTGTATCACATCCCGCTCGAGGACGCGCTGCACAAGATCGAGGCCGGGCTGGTCGGCCAGGCGAGGCCGCTGCGGGAATACGGGGTGCTGCTGTCGGCCGCGGCCGTCAACGCGGACCTCGTGGCGCACGGTGCGACGAAGGTACACGGGCAGTTCACCGAGCAGGAGAAGGTGATGGCCCGGCTGCGGATCATCACGGACGGACTCAAGGTGGCGCAGGGCGACCACGCGAAGACGATGGACCAGTATGCGAATCAGATCGACATGGTGAAGGGGAAGATGGAGAACTACACCACGAGCATCGGGGCCGGCATGGCGGCGTCCAAGGCCAACTTGATGGTCACCGTCGTGGAGAAGGGGATGTGGGCGGGCTGGACGGAACATTGGGACGATGTGGGCCGGCAACTATTCGGGGACAAGAATACCCACTTCCAGAAGGGTGCGGACATCGCGGCGGGCGTACAGCACGGACTGACGGCCGAGATGTTCAAGTTCAAGCCTCCTCCACTGTTCCGCGAGTATGGGACGGAGTCAGTCATAGACGAGTTGCAGCAGGAGAAGAACGCGCTGGACGAGTCCATGGAGAAGAGTAAATACGGCTATGACGCGACGAGATTCTTCGGGGAAATTTCGGGCTATGACATGATGAAGCCCGAGGAGCGCTCGATGGAGGACAAGCGAGAAAAGGCCGAGGCTAAGGCCGAGAACGAGTTCCTCAAGAGCTTCCTCGGCTTCGACCTCCCCGAGGCAAAGCACAAGCGGAGCAAGATGTCGAAGGAGCACGAGGAGTACCTTGAGCATCCCGGCGGCGACATCGATAAGAAGTTCAAGGAGAAGGCCGAGTCGATGGGCGTTGCCGAGTTCGCCGCGAAGCTGCGGATGGAGCAGAAGGGCGGGGGCGTGCCCGAGAAGCAACTCACCGAATTGCAACAGATCCGCAAGGCCGAGATGGAGCAGGCCAAGAACATGGCGAAGCTGCTGGAGCGCGGGTTTCCCGCGGTGCTCGGCTGATGGGCGTCCCGACGGTCCCTTATAAGTTGATCCCCGACAGCTATTCCATCAAGGGGGATGTGCGCTCGGGCTATCACGTCCAGGCCAAATTCCTGCTCGACTGGTCCGATGCGTTCACGTTCGCGGATCAGATTTTCGGGCTGGCGCAGGCCACCACGGTCGGGCCGATCACCTGGACGCTGCCGTGGAAGTTCCCGGTGACGAACGCGAAGCTATACGTCTCTGCGTTCGACATCAAGCCGATCGGCGTGAACGCCAATCCGGCCTCCATCCCGAACATGGGCCTTGCGCCCGGCGAGTATTACAAGAAGGCGATCGCGACGGTCGAGTTCGGGACGCAGCCGTACACTCAGGACAAGACGGCGGACGACCCCGGGAACAAGCAGCAGCTCGACCCGAACAACCCGCTGACGGTATGCACGCAGAAGGTGAAGATCACGGGCAAGATGGAGACTCGCAAGGCGGGCTCGTACCTGTTCGCCGCGTTCACGCCCGTCACGGGCGATTTCGGCGTCGTGGTGCCCGAGGCGAATCTCATCCTGAACTTCCCGCGCGTCCCGTACATGCCCTGGCAGCTCATCCAGCCGTTCATCGGCACCCTGAACGACGCCGCGCTCCTGAACTGCGCCAAGGGCACGTTGATGCTGACCGGCATGGATACCGAAGAGGTCAGCACCTCGACGGGCATGGGCCAGCAGCTCCAGCTCGAGTACGCTTACAACTCGCTGGGCGACTGGAACACGTTACCGAAGCCTGATGGCACGATGGCGCTGGTCTACAAGCTGGGCCTGTCGAACACGGACGCGAACCGTATCTACCTCTACAAGAATCACCTCCAGATATTCCAGGCGATCAACTTTGGCTGAGGTAAAGGGCAATTTCAAGCGCGGCGACGTGCTGCCGGCCGAGTGGGTCAACGAGGTCTCGGAGGCGGTTGGCATCAGGGTGCGGACCGGCGCGGGGCTGGCGTCACGGCGTGGCCGGAGAGAGATCCAGATCACGGGCATCGCGGAGGGCAACCGCTCGCTCGCCAAGTCTACATCGACGTTCAATATCGCCTCGGGCAGCACGCCGAGTACGGGCACGCTGGACCTGTATTACATCGACGAGAGCGGGCCGACGATGAGGACGACGGGCGAATCGGTGGCGGCCTATTGTGCCATCACGAAGGCGCAGACCTCGGGCAAGGCGATCAACTCGGGGCAGTGGTGCTGGGCCGAGAAGGACCGATTCGGCATCTGGTTCGCGGCACCCCTGGAATGCACCTGACATGCTGATGATCGACCCGTGCTGTTACGCCCCCCCGGCCACTAATAAGACGTTCACGGGCTGCTCGGGCCTCGTCCTGGCGAATTACCAGATCCGCATACGTTCGTCGTCGGGCGGGACGATCCTCGAGACGTTCACGACCGACGCATCGGGCGTGGCGGGCATCACGAGCACCGGGACCAAGTGGGTCGAGAGTACGGACGGGCGATTCTCGGGCCAGTCCGTCTCGCTTGCTTCGGCCACGATCGCGCTCTGGACCTCGTTCCAGGGTGGAGTCGGTGCGTCCTACTTCTGCGCGAACTGCTGCGCCATCCCGTGGCAGCGCACCATGACGTTCACCAGCGGATATTTCGGCTCGGCCACGTTCGACCAGTCCGCAACCTCCCCGTACCAGGGCTGGTCGCTGGCCCCGGCATGCTACCACGCCACGTGCCCCACCCCGATCACCGTCGGCGGGGGGGTGAACAACGCGGGCAGCATCGGGGGCAACTGCACGGTCTCGATCGCCTGGGGCTCGTCCCTCGTTGGCGCGGTGACCTGTGCCAGCAGCGTAGGAGTGGGGAGTTGCATCGTCATCACTTATATAACGTCGTCGATGACGTGTCCGCCCGGCGGGACGATAAGCGGGTCGGCATCCGTGGCCGCGTCCGGAGTCAACACGTGCACGAATCAGGTTCTCTGCAACAGCGGCGGGACGTGGAACGACACCATGACGGCCAGCGAATGACGAGCGATCTCTACGGCCGCATGAAGGCGTGGTTAAATTCCGGCAACGACACCGAGAAGACGCATGCCAGGCACCGGCTGGCCATGCCGGACGCCCTCGAGTTCGAGCGGACGGGCGTGGAGACCGTGCCCGAGTACCCGTCGTTCGGCTCGATGGTAGTCAACGCCGCGGCGACCTTCGCCGACTTCGTGGCGGACGGGCTGGCACTGGCGGACGAGCCCGAGGTGTCGCGGCGGCTGGATGAGTGTAGAAAATGCCACATGTACGATGATGAACAATTAAGATGCCGAGCCTGTGGATGTTTTTTACAAGGCAAAGCAAAAATCGCCGCCGCGAAATGTCCGCTTGATAAGTGGGACGCAGTTTGATATGATAACGGGAAGCCGGGCGGCTGTTACCCGACCGGCTCCCCTGAACACACTACCCTTGGAGGAGGGCGGCATGTCTCTAAGCAATTCTACCACGGTCGTTGACTATCGCGAACTCCCGAGATTACCCGGTTATCGCTTCGGTGATGACGGATCAGCATGGAGTCGATGGAGGCCGCTGGGAACCAAGAAGGGACAACACGGGGGTTGGACGCTTGGTGACGAGTGGCGACGAATCAAGATCTGCGTCACGACGCGGGGGGGTCGGTTGCATATGCCGCAAGTGTCTCTAAGGGGGAAGACGTATCGTGTCGGTCGTCTGGTCCTGGAGGCGTTCGTCGGCCCTTGCCCAACCGGCATGGAATGTCGCCATCTCGACGGCGATCCGAGCAACAACCGGCTCGGAAATCTGTCATGGGGCACGCACCAAGAGAACATGAATGACATGGCAAGACATGGGACACATGTTCGCGGCGAGGGTTCGGCAAACGCCCGTTTCACCGATGCCGATATTCGGGCGATCAGAGCAAGGCGAGCCGAGGGTGAGAAGCTTCGGGTGCTATCCCACGAGTATGGGACCAACACGGGCAACATCAGCAGGATAGTTCGTCGGCTTGCGTGGAAACACGTCGGCTGAAAGGAGACCGATCGTGGCAATTACAGTAGGTGACGCGACCGCGGCCGTGGCGACCGGCGCGGCGAATACCGTGATATCGGCCTCACCCGGCCGGCTCATGCGGATCACGATCACGACGACGGGCACGGCCGCGGCCTCGCCGGGATGCCCGAT